>JGI25317J35169_1000156_pt1 | contig 93478 bp, 51 predicted proteins | sample AutmiccommunBRH5_FD_35169 | JGI IMG/M metagenome (IMG submission 35169) | reverse complement strand
CTTCGTTACCGCCGCGGCCGAGCGGCTTGCGGGCCGGGCGCCCGCCTATGATCCGCTGACGCTCGGGGCGCAGGTGCGCATCGAGATCCTCTCGCGTGCGCCCTGCGCCGAGCTTCCCGACCTCGACCGCGACCTGACCGGCATGGAAACGCCGCTGGTCTATGTGCGCAAGCGCCACCACATCGGGGCGCAGCCCTATTCGCTGGTCGATATGTGGCTGCCGAAGCGCTACTTCGACATGTTGCCCGAGGGGGCCGACCAGACGCGGCTCTATTCGCAACTGCTGCGCGATCACACCGGCCTGTCGGGCCTGTCGGGCGACCAGATCATCACCATCGTCCGGGCCGACATCGCGACGGCGCGCCTGCTGGGGATCGCGCTCAGCGACCCGGTGGCCCACCTCGCCTCGCGGCTGATGGACCCGGAGGGCCGCCCGATCATGGCCCATCGCGTGCTGATCCGCAGCGACGTCTTCGCCGCCGAGCGCCGTTTCGGGGATCTCGCCACCGGCGATCCCGGCACCTGGCGCGCGCACATGGCACAGCCCCCCGCGCCCGAGGCCGGGAAGGAACCGCAAGCATGACAGCAGGAGGAGCGACGTCATGGATTTCGATCTGAGCGAAGAACAACGGGCCATCCGCGAGGCGGTGGCCAAAATCTGCGCCCGCTTCGACGATGCCTACTGGCTCGAACGCGAACGCACCGGCACCTTTCCCGACGATTTCGCCGCCGAGATCGCGAAGGGCGGCTTCTACGGCGTGACCATGCCGGAGGAATACGGCGGCTCGGGCCTGGGCATCACCGAAGCGTCGCTGGTCATGCAGGAGATCGGCCGCTACGGCGCGGCGGCCAGTTCCTCGGTGCATATCAACATTTTCGGGCTGCAACCGGTGGTCGGCTTCGGCACCCCCGAGCAGAAGGCGCGGATGCTGCCGCCGCTGATCCGGGGCGAGCATCGCACCTGCTTTGGCGTCACCGAACCGGATGCGGGCCTCGACACCACGCATATCTCGACCTTCGCGCGCCGCCGCGAGGGCGGGGGCTATGTGGTGAACGGGCGCAAGGTCTGGACCTCGACGGCGCAGCGCGCCGACCACATCCTGCTGGTCACCCGCACCACCCCGATCGAGGAGTGCAAGCGGCCGACCGACGGCATGACGGTGTTCTACACCGATTTCGACCGCAGCAAGATCGACGTGCATGAAATTCACAAGATGGCCCGCAACGCGGTGGATTCGAACGCGATTTTCATCGACGGGCTGGAGGTGCCGGAAGAGAACCGGATCGGGGCCGAGGGCGAGGGCTTCAAGGTGCTGCTGCACGGTCTGAACGCCGAGCGGATCGTGGTTGCGGCGGCGGCCGTGGGCTTCGGCATGTATGTGCTTGAAAAGGCGGCGGCCTATGCGCGCGAGCGCATCGTCTTCGGCCGCCCGATCGGCCAGAACCAGGCGATCCAGCATCCGCTCGCCGCGGTGTGGATGCGTCTTCAGGCGGCGGAACTGATGACCTACAAGGCCGCCACCCTTTACGACCAGGGCCGGCCCTGCGGGCTGGAGGCGAACACGGCGCGCAACCTTGCCGGCTCGGCGGCCTACGAGGCGGCGTTCCGGGCGGTGCGCACCCACGGCGGCTTCGGTTTCGCGCAGGAATTTCACGTGGAGCGGTATTTCCGCGAAAGCGTGCTGAACTTCATCGCCCCGGTGAGCGAGGAACTGATCCTTTCCCATGTCGCCGAGAAGGCGCTGGGGATGCCCAAGTCGTATTGAGCGGCGGCCCTGCCGGCGCGCCCCTGCGGCCGGCGGATTTGGCGCGGCGCCCGTGCGGGCGCGGCCGACGGCAGACCCGGGCAGGGGGATGCCCACCTCGCCCATGACGAGCGGACGGGACCGCGACGCGCGCGCTGGCGTCGGTCGCGGTGCCCGGCCCGCTGCCGGAGGATTGCCGGGAACCTTCGGCAGGTTGAGGCCGATGCTTTCGGGCACCGGCGGGAAGGGGGCGTGCCATGTTGCGGGCGGTCCCGGGCTGCGCTGCACAAATCCTGCGCGAGAGGCACCTCGTTCATTTTTGCGGCCGGACCCGACGAAATCCTTTGACGCGGGAAACGAGCGAGGTTATTTCACTAACCGAGTAAATTAATAAGGGCGACCAAACCTTGAGAAACGGGACGGGCGAAATCCTGCGGCGCTTGCGTGACGATGGGCCGCTGTCGCGGGCCGAACTTGCGCGGCGCGCCGGGATCTCGTCCGCGGGTGTCACCAAGATCACCGCTCAGCTTCACGCCGACGGGCTGATCCGCGAACGCGAGGGGCAGGGGCATGTGGTCGGTCGTCCGCCGGTGGGCTTGTCGCTGGTTCCCGATGCGCGACAGGTGCTTGCGATCCATCTCGGCGCGGGGCGGTTGCAGGTCGCGCTTGGCGATCTGATGCTGGGACTGGGGCCTGCGCGGTCGCTGGAGTTCGACTTCGCCCAGCCGATCCGGGACATCATCGCGGCCACCGCCGATCTGGCCGCCGAGGTGCTGGAAGGCGCGGGGCGCGAGCGCTGGAAGGTTCTGGGTGTCGGGGTCGGCGTGCCGGGCAGCGTCGACGCGTCCGGGCGGGTGAACACGCACTCGATCCTTGCCGGCTGGCGCAACGTGGCCTTTGCGGATGCGTTCGAGGCGGCACTGGGGCTGCCGGTGGTCATCGCGCACAACGCCACCGCCATCGCCATGGCCGAGGCGCGCTACGGCGCCGGGCGCGATGCCGACAGCATCCTGCACCTGTTTCTCGGCAAGGGCATCGGTGCGGGGTTCGCGCAGACCGGGGCCGATGAACGCTGTGCGCCGGTCGAGATCGGGCACGTGGTGGTCAGCCCCGGCGGCCCGGCCTGCCGCTGCGGCGGACAGGGCTGTCTGGAGCGCTTCTTTGCCGAGCAGCCGTTGCGCGAGATGGTGGGCGACAGGGATATCCCGCGATCCGAACTGGTCGCGGCCGCGATGCGGACCGACGCCTGGCCCGCGGTCTACGAGCATCTGGTGCAGGCGCTGTCGACGACGGTGACGTTGCTGGGGCCGGAACGGGTGGTTCTGGGGGGCGATCTCAATACCGCGCCCGATGCGTTTCTGGAAGCGCTGCGCCGCGACCTGCCGCCGCGCGTGATGCCGCAGCAGCGCGCGCGCCTGACGGTCGAACGCACCAGCCTGCCCGAGCCTGTGGGCGTGCATGGTGCCGCATGCGTCGCATTGGAGAGGTTTTTCTACACCACCGGACCGGCGGCCGCGTCCCGCGTGCAGCGCCTGGCGACAAGCGCGTGAAGGGGGGAGCATGAGCGTCATCAGCGACGTCGAGATCGCAGAGCCGAAGGGGTTTCGATGGGTGCCCGGCAACGTCGCCTGGGGCGTGCTGTCGTTCGCGGGGGGTATCGGGCTGTGGTGGCTGGCAACGGTTGCCGGCTTCTCGGAACTGCCAAGCCCCTGGGCGGTGCTGACGCGGATGATCGCGCTGGGGATCGACGGGCAGTTGTGGGGCGACATGTATGCCTCCCTGCGGCGGGTGCTGATCGGGTTCGCGCTGGGGGCGGTCCTGGCGGTGCCGGTGGGCTTCCTGATGGGGTGGTATCGCATCGCGCGGGTCATCATCGACCCGTGGATACAGTTCTTTCGCGTGATCCCGCCGCTCGCGATCATCCCGCTGGCGATCGTGACGCTGGGCATCGACGAAAAGCCGAAGATCTTCGTGATCTTCCTGGCCGCGTTCCTGTCGGCGGTCGTCTCGACCTATCAGGGCGTCGTCAGCGTGGACAAGACCTACATCAACGCCGCGCGGGTGCTGGGGGCGAGCGACGGCACGATCTTCGCCCGCGTGGTCATCCCGGCCTCGACCCCGTTCATTCTGGTGGGGTTCCGCATCGGCCTGGGCTCGGCCTGGGCCACCGTGGTCGCGGCCGAACTGATCGCGGCGCAGTCGGGCCTTGGCTTCCGCATGCAGCAGGCGCAGCTCTACTACGACCTGCCCACGATCTTCGTCAGCCTCGTGGCCATCGGCATCCTCGGGCTGCTGATGGACCGGATCGTCGTGCGCACCGAAGAGCGCCTGACCCACTGGCAGGAAAGGGTCTGAGCCATGGCCGACCCCAAGATCGCCTTCCGCAATGTCTCGAAGGTCTTCGGCACCGGGGCGGACGAATTCACCGCCCTCCGCGACCTGACGCTGGACATCGCCGACGGCGAGATCGTCACCGTCGTCGGCCCCTCGGGCTGCGGCAAGTCGACCGCGCTGAACATGGTGGCCGGGCTGATCCCGAACAGCTCGGGCGAGGTTCTGGTGGACGGCAAGCCGGTGTCCGGCCCGGGCCCGGACCGCGGCGTGATCTTTCAGCAATACGCCCTGTTCCCCTGGCTGACCGTGCGCGAGAACGTCGAGTTCGGCCTCAAGCTGAAGGGCCTGGGCCGCGAGGAGCGTCGCAAGCGGGCGATGCACTACCTCGGCCTCGTCGGGTTGCAGGACTTCGCCGAGGCCTATCCCAAGACCCTCTCGGGCGGCATGAAGCAGCGTTGCGCCATTGCGCGGGCCTACGCGGTGAACCCCTCGGTCCTGCTGATGGACGAGCCCTTCGGCGCGCTCGACGCGCTGACCCGCGTCAAGCTTCAGAACCAGTTGCTGGACACGTGGTCGAAGGATCGCCGCACGGTCATGTTCATCACCCATGACGTGGACGAGGCCGTCTTCATCGCCAACCGCGTCGTCGTGCTGGCGGCCAATCCCGGGCGCCTGCAGGAAATCATCGACGTCGACCTGCCGTATCCGCGCGACGACGAGGTGCGGCTGTCGCCCGAATTCATGGAAATCCGCAACCGGGTCTGGCGCGCGGTCTACCACCGCGATGCCGAAGCCGCCTGATCCAGATCGTCAAAGGAGGAGCACGATGATCACCAGAAGACTACTGCTGGCTGCAGCGTCGGCACTGGCCCTGTCCGGGCCGCTGTCCGCACAGGAGCTGGACGAGATCCGCATGGGCTACATCGCCGACTATTTCGGCACGTCCATCGCCGCCATCGCCACCGACCAGGGGCTTTGGGAAAAGCACGGGCTGGACGCCGATCTGAAGGTGTTCACCAACGGTCCGATCCAGGTGCAGGCGCTGAATGCCGGCTCGCTCGACTTCGCCTATATCGGCCCCGGCGCCCTCTGGCTGCCTGCGTCCGGTCAGGCCAAGGTCATCGCCCCGAACGCCCTGGGATACACCGATCGCGTGATCGCCCAGCCGGGGATCGAAAGCATGGCCGACCTCAAGGGCAGGAAGGTCGGCGTGCCCGAGGGCACCTCGGGCGACATGCTGCTGCGCCTTGCGCTGGAAGAGGCGGGCATGACGCTGGACGACATCGAGGTGATCCCGATGGATCCCTCGACCGTCGTCACGGCGTTCTCGTCCGGCCAGGTCGACGCGGCGGGCATCTGGTATCCGTTCGTCGACGTCATCAAGCAGCGCGTCCCCGAGCTGAACGAACTGTCCTCGAACGAGCAGTTCTTCCCCGAGATCGCCTTTCCCTCGTCGTTCATCGTCAGCGACGACATGGCCGACAACGAGGAGGTGATACGCAAGGTCGTGGCCGTCATCAAGGAGGCCAACGACTTCCGCAAGGACAACCCCGAGGAGGCGGTTGCGATCACCGCAGAGTTCCTGAACGTCCCCGAGGCGCCGCTGCTGGCGGAATCGAAGCTGGCCCGCCTGCCGTCGAGCGCCGAATACGAGGAACTCAGCCGCGCCGGGCAGGTCGAGAACTGGTTCGGCACGCTGGCCGATCTTTACGCACAGTTCGGCCGGATCGAGAACCCGCTGCCGGCGTCCGAGTTCTACCTCGGCCACCTCTACGCGGAATGACGAGGCCGGCCGGGCCCGTCCTGCATGGGCCCGGCCATCCCGCGACGAACCGAGGCAATCCATGACGCGCCCGAACATCCTGTTCATCATGTGCGACGACCACGCCGCCAACGCGATCTCGGCCTACGGGTCGGGGCTGAACAGCACCCCCCATATCGACCGGCTGGCCGATGAGGGCATGCGGCTGGACCATTGCTATGTCACGAATTCGATATGCACGCCCTCGCGCGCGGCGATCCTGACCGGCACGCACAATCACGTGAACCTTGTCACCACGCTGGACACGCATCTGGACAATCGCCTGCCGAACGTCGCCAGGCATTTGCGGACCTCGGGCTATCAGACGGCGATGTTCGGCAAGTGGCATCTGGGCGAGGGGCCGGCGCACCAGCCGACCGGCTTCGACGCATGGTCGGTGCTGCCGGGCCAGGGCGACTATTTCGACCCCGAGATGATCGGCCCGGACGGCCCGGTGGTCGAGAAGGGCTACGCGACCGACATCATCACCGACAAGTGCCTCGACTTCCTCGAAAGGCGCGATCCCGGCCGACCGTTCTTCATGATGTGCCATCACAAGGCGCCGCATCGGCCCTTCGTGCCGCATCCCCGCCATGACGATCTCTACACCGACGATCTGCCGGTGCCCGCAACCTATGACGACGATTATGCCAATCGCGCCGCCGCCGCCGCCGCGGCGAAGATGCGGGTGCGTCAGGACATGACCTATGAGGATCTCGGCCTCGTCCTGCCGGAGGGCGGCGCGGAGGTGGGCGAGCGGGAAAAGCCCGGCTCCGACATGCGCAAGGTGCCCGACGATCACCGGGGGCTGGTGCTGATCGACCGCAAGACCGGCGAACGCTACAGCTTCGACAGCAAGCGCGCGCTCGACCTCTTCAAGTATCAGCGCTACATCAAGCGCTACCTGCGCACGATCGCCGGGATCGACGACAATGTGGGGCGGATGCTCGACTGGCTCGACGCCAACGGCCTGACCCGCGACACGATCGTGATCTATACCTCGGACCAGGGGTTCTTCCTGGGCGAGCACGGGTGGTTCGACAAGCGCTTCATGTACGAGGAATCGCTGAAGATGCCGTTCCTCGTGCGCTATCCCGCCGGGATCGCGGCCGGCACCGTGGCGCGCGAGATCGCGACGAATGTGGATTTCGCGCCGACATTCCTCGATTATGCGGGCGTGCCGGTGCCCAGCTACATGCAGGGCGTCAGCCTGCGCCCGGTGCTGGAAGGCCGCGCCGCGGCCGGCTGGCAGGACGTGGCCTATCACCGCTACTGGATGAACATGGACGACATCCACAACGCCTATGCCCATTACGGCGTGCGGTCGGATCGCTACAAGCTGATCTACTGGTATGCCGAGGGGCTGGGCCAGCCCGGTGCCAATGACGGCGACGCACCGCCCGAATGGGAGCTGTTCGACTGCCACGAGGATCCGGGCGAGCTGCGCAACCTCGCGGGTGATCCGGGCCACGCGGAGATCTTCGCCGACATGCTGGCCCGCCTGGATGCCAAGATGGCCGAGATCGGCGACGAACCGCGCCACGACAGTGCGAGGGCTCTCGCGGATCGGGCCGGGCCCCCGTCGTGAAATGGCGTCCGGCGGTTGCCGTGGTTGCGGGCACCCGGCCGCCGGGCTAGTTTCGCCGCAAGCGTCTTGATATTCGCAGGGGCACCGCCGTGACAGGGTGTTGCAGCACCGGGCCGGGGGTGGCGACGCGCCACGCCGCCTACATGGAGGCCGCGCGGCGCGTTCCCGTGGCGCCCGCCGCGCTTCGCGCGGACCTGCGCGCCGAACTGATCCCGCTCGATGGCGGGTTCTTCGACATGGGCGCACGGCACTCCCGGTTTCCCGAGGACTTCGATACTCCGCGCCGCAAGGTGTGGCTGTCGCCGTTCCGCATTGCGGCGACCGCCTGCACCAACGCCGCGTTCGCGCGTTTCGTCGCGGCCACCGGCTACCGCACGGTTGCCGAGGTCGAAGGCTGGTCCTACGTGTTCCACCTGCTTCTGGACGATCCCGCGCGGTTCCCGGCGTCTCCGCCGGGCCTGCCCTGGTGGCGCAAGGTGGAAGGTGCCTGCTGGGCCGCGCCGGAGGGCCCGGGCAGCGGCACGGCGGGCCGCGAGGATCATCCGGTCGTCCATGTCTGCTGGTTCGACGCGCTGGCCTACTGCTCATGGGCCGGGCTCGACCTGCCGACCGAAGCCCAGTGGGAGTTCGCGGCGCGCGGCGGCCTCGCCCGCAGGAAATTCCCCTGGGGCAACGCGATGTGCCCGGACGGCCGACACGCGATGAACACCTGGCAGGGCCGCTTCCCGGTCGAGAACACGGCAGAGGACGGCTTTCTCGGCACCGCGCCGGTCACGGCCTTCGCGCCCAATGGCTTCGGGCTTTACAATACCTGCGGCAACGTCTGGGAATGGGCGCGCGACCGTTACGCGCCGCATCCGCCGGAAGGCCCTTTCCCCCTGCGCGATCCGTCCGGGCCCCGGCGGGGCGAGGCCCGCGTCCAGCGCGGCGGATCCTATCTCTGCCACGTCAGCTACTGCGACCGCTACCACGTCCATTCCCGCACCCGGAACGACCCCGACAGTTCGACCGGCAACGCCGGCTTCCGCGTTGCCCTGGATCCGGGCGCTGTTGCCCGGACCATCTGAGCTTGGGGCCGCATCCGGCGCAAGCCGCCCAAAGTGCGCGGGGCGATGGCCGGGGCGTCGCAGAACAAGCCCGGGCTCGGCGGCGCCCGGGAAAGGGGCAGACCTGAGGATGCCGCACCGCGATCCAGACACGCTGCGTCGCAGAAAGCATCACGGAAATGCGAAAACCGCACATTTTCAGGGCTGTTTTGTAAACGCACTATATTCCCAGTCAAGTAACTTGACAAAGTTCTGTCCGGATTGAAGCCTCACGGAACAAGAGCGGCCAACCCAGTCGAACGCCCTCAAAAGGCAGGGTTTCAAACCGCCGGAAGACCGCACGTGACAGGCCCGATCCAACGCGGATCGACGCCGGCCAAACGCCTTCGGGGCGTCAACCGAGGATGAAACGACATGATGACAGAATTCGGCTGGGAACCCTACCTGAGCGCCCGCGACCGCGAGCATGACAGGTTCTGGGGCAAGAAGGAACTCTTCGGCTTCGGCGAGAAGCCCGCGCTGGTGCTGATCGACATCTATTACAGCGTGCTGGGGCTGGAGCGGAAACCGATCTTCGAATCGATGGAGATGTGGCCGTCCTCGACCGGGCTCGAAGGCTGGGCCGCGGTCGACAAGACCGCCGAGCTTCTGGCCGTTGCGCGGGAAAACGGTATCCCGGTGGTGCATGTGAAGGGGCTTCAGTCCGGCATCAAGCCCTGGATCCATCGCCAGCGGGGCCCGTCGAAACTGTCGCCCGAGATGCAGAAGAAGGGCACCGAGATCGTCGCCGAAGTGGCGCCCATCGCGGGCGAGGTGGTGATCGAGAAGACGGCGCCCTCGGCATTCCAGGGCACGCCGCTGCATTTCCACCTCAACAGCCTCGGTATCGACACGCTCATCATATGCGGCGAGACGACCTCGGGCTGCGTGCGCGCCTCGGTGGTGGATGCGGCGACGCACCGCTACCGCGTGGGGGTGGCGGCCGATTGCGTCTTCGACCGGACCGAGGCGAGCCACTTCATGAACCTCTACGACATGCACCAGAAATATTCGGACGTGATCTCGTCCGAGATGGCCAAGGCCTACCTGGCCGAGAAGGGCACCGCCGCCGCGCCGGAACCGGCGCGCAAGGCCGGCTGATCCGATGCGGGCCTGCGCCCGGCGCCGGCCCGCCCCATCCCCTTCCGACATCAAGGAGACCCCCATGTTCACCCTGACACGGCGCCAGTTCTCTGCCCTTCTCGCCGCGGGGCTCAGCCTTCCGCAAGGCGCCCTCGCCGCGGGCGGCGCTAACAAGACCCTGCGGGTGCGTTTCTACGACGATCCCGCGGGCTTCGATCCGGCCAACATCTTCCGGATCGAGAACGAGAACATCGCGTTCAACATCTTCAGCGGCCTCACGACCTATGACGGCGTGACCGGCGACATCATTCCCGACCTCGCCACGGGCTGGGAAACGACGGACAACAAGACCTGGATCTTCACCCTGCGCCAGGGCGTGAAGTTCCAGAAGGGTTACGGCGATTTCACGGCCGAGGACGTGATCTACAGCTACAATCGCATCCTCGATCCCGCGACTGCCTCGCCCTATCGGGCCGAAATGGCGGGGATCGTGAAAATGGAGGCGCCCGATCCCTACACGCTGGTGATCGAACTGGACGCTCCGAACCGCAATTTCCTGCACACCGTGGCGAATTATCACCAGGGCCAGATCGTTTCCAGGAAGGCCATCGAGGAGGCCGGCGACCAGGTGCGCTGGCAGCCGCTCGGAACCGGGCCCTATTACCTCGACTCGATCGACGTGACCTCGCAATTCGTTCTCAAGCGGCACGAGGAGTATTACGGCGGCCCCGCGCCGATCGAAACCATCGTGTTCAGCATCGTCAAGGACGAGGCCACCGCCACCATCGCGCTGCGCAACGGCGAGTTGGACCTGGTCATGCGCTCGAACCGCGAGGAGAACCTCCAGACGCTGAGGGCCGAAGGGTTCAAGATGAACTCGGTGATGAACTACGCGGTGGCGCTCAAGGTGCTGAACCCGGACTTCGCGCCTTTCGCGGACAAGCGTGTACGCCAAGCCATCGCCCACGCCATCGACTATGCGGCGATCACGGGGGCGATCTCTCCTTCGCTCAGCCAGGCGACGGATTCGATCCTTCTGCCGTGGATGCCGGTCTATTCCGACAACGTGCCGAAATACCCCTACGACCCGGAACGTTCGAAGGCGCTTCTGGCCGAGGCCGGCTATGCGGACGGTTTCTCGTTCAAGCACCTCGGCACCTCGGCGCAGGGCGTCACCGAGCTTCAGCAGTTCGAGATCGACTTCCTGTCCCAGGTCGGCATCGACATGCAGATGGAACTGGTGGACACGCCGACCTTCAACCAGCGCCGCAACGCGGGCGAGTTCGAGATGGCGACGCGGCTGCTGCCGGCGGTCAACCCGGACCTGATCCTGTTCAGCTACCTGCACCCGGCGAACATGGTGCCGGGCGGGCTGAACGGCGCGCGTTACGACAATCCCGAGGTCACAGCCCTGCTCGAGGCGGCGCGGGCCGAGACGGACCAGGCCAAGGCCAAGGCGACCTACGAGACCATTCAGCAGATCGTGATGGACGACCTGCCCTATGTGCCGAGCTACGCGAACAACGTGTTCTGGCCGGGCAAACAATCGGTGACGGGCGTGCAGATCAACTACCTCGCGCAGGTCAATTTCCACAGCGTCGATATCGCCGTCGCCTGACCGGCCCGCCAGGAAGGAGCGCCAGCCATGCTCGATTATTCGCTCAAGAAGTTCGCCCAGCTTTTCGTCACCGTCTTCGGGGTCGTGACACTGGTCTTCTTCACGCTGCGGCTGATCCCGGGGGATGCCGCCTCGGCCATGGCTGGCGACACCATGTCGGGCGAGGCGCTGGAATTGCTGCGCGAACAGATGGGGCTGAACGAACCGCTCGGCCGCCAGTATCTCGACTACCTGCACAGCCTCATCACGCTGGATCTTGGCGATACCATCACCACCCGCATCCCGGTGGCCGAACTGATGGCCAAGGCGCTGCCGGTGACGCTGTCCATTGCCGTGCTGACGATCCTTCTCACGGTGGTGATCGCGATCCCGCTGGGCACGGTCACGGCCTACATGGCGCACAAGGGGCGGTCGCGGATGGACAACCTGCTGACGGGCTTCGCGATGATCGTGGACCTGATGCCGTCCTTCTGGACGGCGCTGGTGTTCCTGCTGCTCTTCTCGTTGACGCTGGGCTGGTTCCCGGCCTCGGGGGCGGTCACGCTGGATGATCCGGCCGCGTTCCTGGCGCGCATCGCCCTGCCGGTGCTGGTGCTGTCGGTGTCGCAGGTGGCGACGATGGCACGGATCACCCGGACCGCCGTGCTGGAAATCCTGTCCGAGGATTACGTCCGCACCGCACGCGCGATGGGCTGGTCGGAGTTTCGCGTGCTCTTTCGCCACGCCCTGAAGAATGCGGCGCTGCCCATCGTCACGGTGATCGGCCTCAGCTTCGGCAACCTGCTCAACGGCACGGTCATTGTGGAGTTCATCTTCACGATACCTGGCATCGGTAACCTGCTGATCACCGGGATCAACAGCCGCGACTACCAACTCGTGCAGACGTTGATCGTCTTCTACGCGCTGCTTTTCGTGACGATCAATTTTGCCACCGACCTCGTTTATCGCGCGCTCGATCCGCGCGTGAGCTTCTGAAGGGAGCCTGCCATGGCCGATCAGACCGCAGACCTCCGGACCCGCGCCCGCCTTTCGCTTCCCGCTTTCCGGCAGCTCGGGATGCTGGCCAACCAGAAGGTGCGCGTGGCGTTCTTCATCCTCGTGCCGATCCTGCTCCTGACCGCCGCAGCGCCGCTTTTGCCCCTGCAGGGGCCGCTCGAGACGAACCTGGGCGCGATGATGCTGCCGCCGTCGATCGAACATCCTTTCGGCACCGACCGCATGGGGCGCGATGTTCTGTCCCGCACGCTTCAAGGCGTCAAGGTTTCCCTTCTGGTGGGCTTTTCGGTCGCGCTGATCGCGCTTGTGGTGGGAATGATCCTCGGCACGCTGGCGGGTTTCTTCGGCGGCCTCGCCGACCGCGCCATCATGACCGTCGTGGACATCTTCCTGGCCTTTCCGTCGCTGCTTCTGGCCATCGGCCTTGTCGCCATCGTCGGCACCGGGCTGGTGCCGGTGATCGCAGCCATCGCCATGGCGGACGTGCCGCGCTTCATCCGGCTGCAACGCAGCCAGGTGCTCAGCCTGCGGTCGCGCCCGTTCATCGACGCGGCGCGTACCGTGCGCGCGTCCCATGGCTGGATGATGACGCGGCACGTAATCCCCAACACCGTGGCGCCCATGCTGGTGGCCGCCTCGATCGCCTCGGCGAACGCCATCCTCGTGGAAGCGTCGCTCAGCTTTCTCGGGCTGGGCATCATGCCGCCCGCGCCTTCGCTGGGGAACATCATCCGCGACGGCCAGATCTACCTCCAGCAGGCCTGGTGGATCTCGACGCTGCCCGGCGTCGTGATCCTGATGATGGCCTTTTCGCTGCACTTCCTGTCCGACGGCGCGCGCGAGGAACTCGACCCGCGCGCCCGCAAGTGATGGGCCACCCGCGCGCGCCGCAAGCCAAGAACCGCACCCCGGAGAGCCACGCCATGACCTTGCTTTCAGACGTCGATGCCACGCTGCTCGATATCCGCGACCTGCGCACGGAATTCGCGACCCGCGGCGGCATCGTGACCGCAGTGGACGGCGTGTCCCTGATCGTCGATCAGGGAGAGCGCATCGCCATCGTGGGCGAAAGCGGATCGGGGAAAAGTGCCATGGCCATGTCGCTGCTGCGGCTGCTGGCGCATCCCGGACGGGTGGCGGGGGGGCAGGTGCTGCTTCAGGGAACCGACCTGTGCGCGTTGTCGGAACGGGAGCTGAATGCGATCCGCGGGCGCATCGTCGGAACGGTGTTCCAGGATCCGATGTCGTCGCTCGACCCGGTGATGAAGATCAGCCGCCAGATGGTCGAACCGATCATGCGCGTGCTTGGCCTCGACCGCGACGCGGCGCGGGCGGAAGCCGTGCGCTGGCTCGACAAGGTCGGCATCCCCGACCCGGAACGGCGCATCGAAGGCTACCCGTTCGAGATGTCGGGCGGCATGCGCCAGCGGGTGATGATCGCCATGGCGCTGTCGTGCAAGCCGCGCCTCGTGATCGCGGACGAACCGACGACGGCACTCGACGTGACGATCCAGGCGCAGATCGTCGAGATGCTCAAGGATCTGACCGAAGAGGCCGGTGCGGCGATGATGTTCATCACCCATGACCTCGGGCTCGTGGCCCGTTTCGCGCACAAGGTGGCGGTGATGTATGCCGGGCGGATTGTCGAGTTCGGCCCCGTGGAGGCGATCTTCGAGAAACCGCAACACCCCTATACGCAAAGCCTGCTGCGCACGATCCCGGCGGTGGACGCACTGAAGGGCAGCCGCCTGCCGCAGATCCCCGGCGTGCCGCCCGACATGCGCAGGAAGCCCGATGGCTGCGCGTTCCGGGCGCGCTGCGCCGTGGCAAGCCCGCGCTGCGCGCGCGACGAGCCGGTGCTGGCGCCGCGCCCCGGAGGGCTTGCCACCGCGTGCTGGGTTGAGGGCGGGTTGACCGCGGCGCCCGAAGCCCCGCGCCCGCGGCGTGCCGCCGCAACCCGGCGCGAGAACCGCGTCATCGTCGAGATGAACAACCTCGTGAAGCACTTCGACCAATCGGGGATGTTCAGCGCCCGCCCGCCGGTGCGCGCCGTGAACGGCGTCAGCCTGCGTGTCCACAAGGGCGAGACGCTGGGCATCGTCGGCGAATCCGGTTGCGGCAAATCCACCCTGGCGCGGCTGCTGCTGGGGCTGGAACAACCGACCTCGGGCGAGATCTTCATCGCCGGCCTGGCGCAGATGGTGTTTCAGGATCCGACCTCCAGCTTCAATCCGAAGATGAAGGTCCGCCGCATCATCGAGGAACCGCTGGTGGTGCAGAACTGGGGCGACCGCGCGGCGCGGGCCGAACGGGTGGACGAACTGATCCAGCAGGTCGGGCTCGATCCGTCCTTTCTGAACCGCTACCCCAGCCAGCTTTCGGGCGGACAGCGCCAGCGGGTGGCGGTGGCCCGCGCGCTGGCGCTGAAGCCTTCCGTCGTGGTTGCGGACGAACCGACGTCGGCGCTGGATGTGTCGGTGCGCGCGCAGATCATCAACCTGCTGGCGGATCTCAAGGCGGAACTCGGCATCAGCTTTGTCTTCATCAGCCACGATCTGCTGACCGTGCGCTACATCTCGGATCGCATCGCGGTCATGTATCTGGGCGAGGTGGTGGAATACGGGCCGGCCGAGGATGTCTTCGCGCGCCCCATGCACCCCTACACCCGCGCCCTGATCGATGCCGTGCCCATCCCCGACCCGAGGCTCGAGTCCGCGCGCCACAACGCGCCGCTCAAGGGCGATCTGCCCAGCCCGCTCGACCTGCCCGAAGGCTGCGCCTTCGCCTCGCGCTGTCCGATGGCGACCGACCTTTGCCGCACCGACAAACCGGCGCTGAAAAAATACCGCACCTCACAGGAAGCAGCCTGCCATCATGCAAACTGACCGTTTCGCGCTGTTCGGAATCTTCGGCGGTTTCGTCTTCTTCACCATCACCGCGCTGGCCCAGCCGTTCTTTTCGCTCTACGCCGACGAACTTGGCGCCTCGACCTTCGCGATCGGGGCGATGGTGACGCTCAAGGCGCTGCTGCCGCTGTTCATCGCCATGCCGTGCGGCCAGCTCATCGACACGCTGGGGCCGGTGCGGATGCTGCAGGCCGGGTCGTGGTTCCTGCTGGCGGGGCTGGGCTGCATGGTTTTCGCCTCGGGCATCGTGTTGCTGGCCCTGTCGCAGGTGCTGCTGGGGGCGGCCATCGTGATCATGGCCTCGGCCTTTCAGGTGCTGGTCTCGCACGGCAGCCGGGAAAGCCGCAACGAGGCGATCAAGCGCTATGCCATGTGGATGTCGGCGGGCGGCATGATCGGTCCGCTGCTGGGGGGGGCCATTGCCTCGATCCGGCAGGAGCCGGCAGAGGGCTACCATCTCGCGTTCATCGCCTCCACGGTGGCGACGGTGGTCTTCATGGCGGTGCTGACCGCCGTCGCGCGACGCTATCCGCATCCCGACCCCGCGGCGGCCGAGATCCCCACCCGCGAGGTGTTTCGCCTGTCGGGCATCACGGGAAGTTACCGCAGCGGACTGCACCTTGCGCATCTGCCGCCCGTCCAGTTCGGGCTGACGGCGACCTTTCTCATCATGTTCATCCAGGCGCTCTACATGAGCTTCCTGCCGCTCTACCTGTCCGAGGCCGGATTTCCGACCATGCTGATCGCCGTGACCGTTTCGCTCAAGGGATTGGCGGGGATGCTGTCGCGCTACGGGCTGAACCTGCTGACGCGCCGTTTCCGGCTGGAATCGATCCTGCTGGCGGCGGGGCTGATCTCGGCGCTGTGCGTGCTGATCACGCCGCTGGCGGTGGGGTCGCCGGTGACGATGCTGATGCTCGCCGCCCTGCTGGGCGGGGCGGTCGGGGTGAACCTGCCGGTCAGCATCATGGTCATGGTGGACGCGGTGGGCGACGGCCAGCGCGGCAGGCTCATGGGGCTGCGGCTGCTGTCCAACCGCGTGTCGCAGATCGTCAGCCCGCTGACCTTCGGCCTTGTCGGCAGTGCCTTCGGCCTCACGGCGGCGTTCTGGAGCGCGGGCGGGCTGCTTGTCACCGTGGTCGGCGGCTTCGCCGTCGTCGCGCAGAGAAACCTGCGCCGCGCGCAGGAGCCGGCGGAGTGAAACGCGATGCCGCGCAGCGGCGGCCATGAGCCGGCTCTCCCCCGCGAACCGGCGCCGCTGCGCTGGTCCGAGGTGCCGCGCGACAGGCCGGCCGTTCCGTTCGCCGTCGGGCCCCTCGCGGGCCGTTGCGGACCGTGGGCGCCCTTTCACCGATACGACCGACCCCAACCCTGACAGAGGAGAACGACCATGACCGACCGCATCTGGGAGAGCTACCTGACCGAGCGTGACAAGGAGGTGTTCGCCGCCTCCGGCTTCGGCGCCATGGCCGACTGGGGCCAGCGCCCCGCGCTGCTGATCATCGACGTGAACTATGCCTTCTGCGACGAGGACTCCAAACCCATCCTCGAATCGATCAAGAAATGGCGCACCTCCTGCGGTGAGGATGCCTGGACGGCGATGCCCGTGCTGCAACGGCTGATCGACACCTGCAGGGGCCGGGGCATCCCGGTGATCTACACCACCGGCACGCGTCGCGCCGACAACTGGGACAGCGGGTCGTGGAGCTGGAAGAACAGCCGCCGTCAGGAAGAGGCGCGGGCGCCGATCCTAACCTCGGACGGGCGCGACGGCAACGAGATCGTGGATGCCATCGCCCCGGGGCCGCGCGACCTCGTGGTGCGCAAGCACAAGCCGTCGGGTTTCGCCGGAACGCCGCTGCACAGCTACCTGCAACTTCTGGGCTGCGACAGCGTGATCGTCACCGGCACGACCACCTCGGGCTGCGTGCGGGCGACCGTGCTTGACGCCTTCTCGCTCAATTTCCGGGTGACGGTGGTGGAGGATGGCTGCTTCGACCGCAGCCAGGCGAGCCACGCGATCAACCTTTGCGACATGCACGCGAAATATGCCAATGTCCTGCCAAGCGCGGATGTGATCGACTATCTCAACACGCTCTCGCAGGGCATGTTCGATCTGCCATCGGGCGCAGGGATGGCCACCGCTGCCGAGTGAGATGGCGGGGCGCGCTCCCTGCGCCCCGCACACCCATGGGAGGGGCCCTTGCGCCTGAAGACATCGGATCTCGTGTTTCTCGGCCTCGCCATCGCGGGGGCCTTCGCCTGCTGGCAGCAGGGCGGATGGCCCCTTGTAAGGGCGGGGCTGGCCGAGGCGGCGGGGCTTTTGCTGCTGGTCGCGCCGCAGCTTGCGGCCGGGCTGCTGATGGGCGGGCTGATCGCGCGTCTTGTCAGCCATGACCGGGTTGCGGCGCTTCTCGGCTCGCGATCGAGGATACGCGGTCTGCTGCTGGCGGCGGCCGCCGGGGCGATCACACCGGGCGGGCCGTTCACCTCTTTCCCCATCGTGCACGCGCTGTGGGTGGCGGGGGCGGATGCCGGCGCGCTGATCGCCTACCTGACCGCCTGGTCGCTGATCGGGCTGAACCGGATGATCGTGTGGGAACTGCCCTTTCTCGGGGTGGAGTTCACCCTCGTGCGGGTTCTCGTCTCGCTGCCGCTTCCGATCCTGGCGGGGTTGCTGGCGCGCGTGCTCGTCCGGTCGCCGCTGCTGGCGATGAACAAGGCGCCGGCAGAATGATTGCGGCCGTCATCGTCATATGGGCCATCGTTGCGGCGTTGGCCGTCGCGGTAAATCGGCGGGAAGGGGTGAACGGGTTGCAGGCGGCGGGGCGGACCGCGCTCCAGACCGGGCGCGCGCTGATGATCCGCCTGCCGCTGGCGCTTCTGGCGGCCTCCTTCCTCATGCAGGTGTTGCCGGTCGCCGCACTGGTGCCGCTGATCGGCCCGCAATCGGGGCTGACCGGAATCCTGCTTGCCTCGTTGGTCGGCGGGCTCATGCCCGGCGGTCCGATGACCTCGTTTCCGCTGGCGCTCGTGGTGCTGGAGGGCGGCGCGGGTGTGCCGCAGATCACGGCGCTCATCACCGGCTGGTCGGTTTTCGCCATACATCGCGTGCTTGCCTACGAGGCGCCGATCATGGGCTGGCGGTTCGTCGGCCTGCGCCTTGCCTGCAGCGTGATCCTGCCTGTCGTCGCCGGCCTCGGCGCGGAGGCGCTTGTCATCCTCATGCCCTAGACAGGAGACAACCATGACCCCCGATCGTTTCGAAGACCATTGCTGGCAAGACGTGATCCCGGAGGATCTGCTGAAGATCTACGAGCCCTACCGGCGCGAGACCTTCGTCGGCCCGAACCCCGCCCTGCTGCTGATCGACCTCTACAACATGGCCTATCGGGGCGGGGCGAAACCGCCGCTGGAATTGCAGGCCGAGTATCCGTCAAGCTGCGGGATCCACGCCCATGCCGCCATCGAGCCGACGAAGCGCCTGATCGCCGCCGCCCGCGCCGCCGCGATCCCGATCTTCTACTGTTTCGGCGATACCCGCCCGCAGAGCGCGCCGCAGCGCGTTGGCGCCACCCACCGCAAGGGAGTGACCCGCGATCCCGAGGATTTCGAGATCTGGCCCGATTTCGCCCCGCAGCCCGGCGACATCCTGATTCCCAAGCAGCGCGCAAGCATCTTTGCCGGCACGCCCCTGATCTCGCATCTCAACATCCTCGGGGTGCAGAGCGTCATCGTCTGCGGCGAAAGCACGTCGGGCTGCGTGCGGGCCTCGTGCGTGGATGCCTATTCCAGCGGGCTGCATGTGAGCCTCGTCGAGGAATGCACCTATGACCGGCACGAACTGGTGCACAAGATGAACCTGTTCGACCTGCACCACAAATACGCCGACGTGATGGCGGTGGACGAGGTTGCGGAACACCTCGGCGCGCTGGCGGGCATGCGGGACGCCGCGGAATGAGCCTGATCGGCCAGTCGTTGCCGAGGCGCGAGGATGACGCGCTTCTGCGCGGCCGGGGCCGCTTCGCGGACGACCTCGCGCCGCGGGAAGCGGCGCATCTGGTGTTTCTGCGCAGTCCGGTCGCGGCGGGGCGGATCGTCCGGCTGGATTGGTCAGCGGCCGCGGCGATGCCCGGTGTGCTGGCGGTGCTGGATGCCGACGCGCTGGCGGCGGCGGGCGTCGCTTCGTTCGCCGCGCCGCACCTGCCGAGCGACAAGCTGGATGGCCAGGCGCATCTGCCGGATTATCCGTGTCTTGCGAAAAGCGCGGTGCATCACGTCGGCCAACCGATTCTGGCGCTGGTGGCCGAAACCGCCGAACGGGCGCAGGACGCAGCCGAATCGGTTGTGCTTGAGATCGACGCGGCGCCCGGCGTCACCGACCTCAGCCGCGCCGCAACCGGCCCCGCCGTGTGGCCGGACAGGCCCGGCAACCGCATCTTTCGCCTGACCATGGGCGACGCGGATGCGGTGGCGCAGGCGATGGCGCAGGCCGCGCACCGCGTCAGCCGGCGCCTGTCCGTCAGCCGCGTGACGGCCGCACCGATGGAGCCTCGGTCGGCTCTTGCCACATGGGACGGCGTGGGCTTTACCCTGACTTGCGGCACCCAGGCGCCGCACCGGCTGGCGGCGGCGATGGCCAGGCAGATGGGGGCCCCGGTGCGGCTTGCGGCTGTGCGATGCGGTGGCTCTTTCGGGATGCGCAACGGCGCCTTGCCGGAATACGCGCCGCTGCTGGCCGCCGCGCGGGTGCTGGACCGCCCGCTGCGCTGGACGGCGACGCGGTCGGAGTCCTTCCTTGCCGATCCCCACGCGCGCGAACAGATCGTGGAGGCGACGCTGGCGCTCGATGCTCAGGGGAACTTCCTGGCCCTTGGCCTGCAGATCGTGGCCGGGGTCGGCGCGTTTGCCGGCAACGGCAGCCTGACGCAGATCTTCAACAACCTGCCGTCGGTCGCCGGCGTCTACCGTCTGCCCGCGATCCATGCGGAAGTGGAAGGGTTGCACCTGAACACCCAGACGCTGGCCGCCTATCGCGGTGCCGGACGCCCGGAAGCGACGCTGATCATCGAGCGGATGATCGACCTTGCCGCCCGCCAGACCGGCCTTGACCGCATCGACCTGCGGCGGCGCAACATGATCCGCCCGCAGGATCTGCCACACCGCACGCCCTTGGGCCACGTCTATGACAGCGGCGATTTTCCCGCCCGTCTGGACGAGGCTCTGGCCGCCGCCGATCTGCCCGGCTTTGCCGCCCGGCGCGCCGAGGCGCAGGCGCGCGGACGGCTTCGGGGCCTCGGGGTTGCCTGCTGCATCGAGATCGCGGGCGGCCCGCCCGGTGCGCCGCTGCCGGAACAGGCCGGGCTGCGCCTGTCGGCCGCCGGCGGGGTCATGCTGCTCGGCACCGGCGATGCGGGACAGGGCCATGCCACCACCTTCGCGCAGATCGCGGCCGAAGCGCTGGGCCTGCCGCCCGCGTGGTTCACGCTGGTGTCCGGCGACACCCACGCCGTGCCCAGAGGCACCGGCACCTTCGGATCGCGCTCGGTCGCGGCGGCGGGCAGCGCGCTGCGAAGGGCCTGCGCCGATGCGCTGGCCGAACTGCGCCCGCAGGCCGCGCGCCTGCTGGATTGCGAAGCCGGGGCGCTGGAATTTGCCGAGGGCGTCTTTGCCGTGCCGGGCACGAACCGCCGCATGACGCTGCTATCGTTGCTGGAAAAGACCGGGCTGACCGTCGAGACCGCGCGCTTCGAGGCGACGGACGGGCCGAGCTATCCCAACGGCTGCCACGTCGCCGAGGTCGAGATCGACCCGGAAACCGGCCATCTCGGCCTCTGCCGCTACCTTGCCGTGGAGGATATCGGCACGGTGATCAACCCGATGCTCGCACACGGGCAACTCATGGGTGGCGTCGCCCAGGGGGTGGGGCAGGCGCTGATGGAAGCCATCCGGCACGACCCCGACACCGGCCAGCCGCTGACCGGCTCTTTCATGGATTACGCGATGCCCCGCGCCGGCGATCTGCCCTTCATCAAGGTCGTCTCGTCGGGCGGGCCTACGGCGATGAACGCGCTTGGTTCGAAAGGGGCTGGAGAAGCCGGCACCGTCGGCGCGCTGTCTGTCCTGGCCTCGGCCATCGCGGACGCGCTGGCGCCGCTCGGCGTCGATCACGTCGACATGCCCGCCACCCCCGAAGCGATCTGGAAGGCGATCAGGGACGCTCGGGGGCAGGCGATCACATCGTCGGTGGCGTGTTCACCCAGAGCGCGCGCACCATTTCGGTCCAGCTGTTGGCATAGCGGTGATCGAGCGTCGAACTGAAGAAGATCATGCCCCCGGCCGCCACCGGATAGACCGTGTCCTGAACGACCACGTCCAGCGTGCCGTCGAGGACGAAGATGAACTCCTCGCCCTCGTGCTGCAGGAACCGCGGCTGTTCGGCCCCGGGTGCCAGATGCAGCAGGTTGGCTTGCAACAGGCCCGCCCTGTTGAAGGGCAGGATCCGGTCGAACCAGACCAGGCGGCTTTCGTCCTCCTCGGCCTGATGCGGCAACTTGAGGAATCGCTCGGGTGGAAACACCGTCACCGGCGCCGCCCCCGTGTCCTCGTCGTCGAGGATCAGCAGGTCCGGCACCGACGTCTCCAGCACCTCGGCCAGACGGTGCAGCATGGCGAGGGAGGGCGAAAGACGGCTGTTCTCGAGCTTGGAGATCATGCTTTCCGAGCATTCCACCTGATCGGCCAGTTGGCGCAGGGTATAGCCCTTCAGCAGGCGGGCGTGGCGGATGCGGTGCCCGTGATGGGAAATCTTCCGGCGAGAACGGACGGTTTCGCTGGACTTGGACATGGTATCGCCCTTTCGGACAGGGAGGGGCTCATGGCCCGGTAAGTCGAGTGGATAATGGTTGCATAATGGAGCATTCAAGTTTCTTGAGCCAAAATCAACCTTCGCTGTCCGCTCGAGAAGACCGCTGCTCGCCCGGGGCGGGGCAGTGGCGCGCCCCGGCCTCGGCAAGGCGGCGGTTCCCTTGTGCCCAACCGGATCTGGAGAACGCTTCGCGAGGGCATGTGGCGGGTCGTGTGCCCCTCGGATCAAGCCCTCTCGGCAAAGCCGGGGCGGTTCGGTGCGATCGGCGTGCAAGGCTTTCGGCCCGAATGGCTATCGGCAAATCCGACGCAACGCCCGCGCGCCAATTCAGCACGCCGAATCCTGTCATTGTCGCATCTGTTCGGATGTCCGGCGCAACGGGCGGAAAATCTTGCGGAGGCGTTCCGCGCGGAATAGGTATATCGGGCACTAATGAAGAGGGCGCCATGACTGAGACGTTTCTTTGCAGACCCGAGGACCTGCCTGAGCACGGGGTCAGGATCGTGGAGATCGGGGACATCGAAATCGGCGTGATACGCCATGAGGGCGCTCTCCATGCCTACCGCAATGTCTGTCCCCACCAGGGCGGACCCGTGTGCGAGGGGGTAAGGATCGCGAAGGTTCGGGCGGAACTCGATGAACAACGCCGCTTCAGCCGCCATGACTTCGATGCAGACGAGATGCACATCGTCTGTCCGTGGCACGGCTGGGAGTTCCGCCTGGACACCGGCGAGGCTGCCGGCGACCCCGCGATCCGGCTGCACCGTTACGATGTCGTGGAGCGCGATGGCGGCCTCTATGTCGAAATCTGACAGGTCTGCCTGTATTCGACAACTGTGCGAGGCGATGGACGCCGAGGGGCCCGCAGCCCTGGACGAGGGGGACGCGCAGCGGCTTTTCGCGGCGCTGATCAGGCTCTATGCTTCGCGGCGCGAGGCAGACCCGGATGCACGCCCGTTCGGCCCGGGCGAAGTCGTTTCTGCCACGGATGTTGCGCACGCGACAACCGGGATGCTCGAGGCTGCCGACATGGCAGTATTCGAACTCGGGATGTGGCAGGCCATCAAGCGCGCGACATGACCCTGCGCGCAGGGAGGAGAGAGAAGATGAAAGACAACCCGACAGCAGGCGCCATTCCGGCCCATGATCCCTCGCTCGAGGAGTTCGACACCACGAAGCTTCTGAAGAACGCTGCGCGCCAGGCGCGGGCGCGGAACTATCAGGACTTCTTCATCATGGATGTGGATGCGCACCATTACGAGACCGAGACGCTTCCCGAAATCATGCAATACATGGACGACCCGGTGCTGCGTCGGCTTGGGGAATCGTCCGGCGCCATCGGACGCTCGGGGCTTTTGCCGGCGGCGATGGGCTCGCAGGACATGGCCGGCCGCGTGACCCGCTATCCGGGCCGCCGGCACGAGAAGGTGCCGCCGGCGCCGCACCGCGACATCACCCTGACGCGGCGCTGGATGGACGCGCTGGGCGTCGACATGGCGTGCCTGTTCCCGACGCCCATGCTCATGCTGCCGACGCATCCTCAGTCCGATGTCGAGGTCGGGCTGGCACGGGCCTACAACCGCTGGCTGTGCGAGCGGGTGCTGGAAGAGGATCCGCGGATCTGCTCGATGCTGTATCTGCCGCTGAACGAGCCGCACGAGGCCGAGCGGTTCATAGAGGAATTTGCCGGGCGCAAGGGCGTCATCGGCTTCCTGACCACCGGCTACACCAAGCGGGCGGTTCACGACAACGCCAACATGCGCGTCTATTCGATGCTGGAAGAGCGCGGCCTGCCGCTGGGCTTCCACGCTGTCTACAACTGGTCCGACACCTCGCTGGCGCAGCTCAACCGCTTCATCTCGGTTCATGCGCTGGGCTTCAGTATCTGCAACATGCTTCACATGACCAACTGGGTCATCAACGGAATGCCCGAGCGGTTCCCGGGCCTGAAGACGATCTGGATCGAAAGCGGGCTGGCCTGGATTCCGTTCCTGATGCAGCGGCTGGACAACGAATACATGATGCGCACCTCCGAGGCGCCGTTGCTGAAGCGCAAGCCCAGCGACTACATGCGCGAGATGTACTTCTCTTCGCAACCGATGGAGATGGTCGGGAACCGCGAGGCGCTCGAGCTGACGTTCAAGATGATCAATGCCGAGACACAGCTTCTCTACTCGTCGGACTATCCGCACTGGGACATGGACCTGCCGAGCACCATCCACGACCTGCCGTTCCTTGACCAGACGGCCAAGCGCAACATCCTGGGCGGCAACGCGCAACGGCTGTTCGGGCTGGACCCGGTCCTTTCCGAGTGGAAGATCAAGGCGCGGCAGGAGGCGGCACAACGCGGTCAGGCGTGATCTCGGCTATCGTCCGGCAGCCGAGCAGCCGCATGGTGCGGCGCAACTCTTCGGTCAGGATGGAAAGCGCGGTCGCGGCACCGCGCTCTCCGTCTGCGGCAAGTCCGTAAAGCGCGGCGCGGCCCACCATCACCGCATCCGCGCCAAGCGCGAGCGCCTTGGCGATGTCGCTGCCCCGCCGAATTCCGCTGTCGAGCAGGACCGTCATCGAACCGCCGACGGCCCCTGCAACCTCTGGCAGGGCCTGTATGGTCGCAACCGCCCCGTCGAGTTGCCGCCCGCCGTGGTTCGACACCACGACACCGTCGCAACCCGCTTCTCTGGCGCGAAGCGCATCCTGTGCGGACAGAACGCCCTTGAGCACGAGCGGCCCGCCCCAGGCGGCGCGAATGCGTTCGAGGTCGCTCCAGTCGAAGGCCGGATTGCGCTGCTGGCGCGAGAAATCGGCCATTTCGCCGGCGGTCGCCCCCGCGGGAAGGAAGTCCGCGAGATTGCCCATCCGTGGCATGCCGCCGCGCAGCCAGACCGATGCAAGCCATGCCGGGTGCAGCAGGCCGTCCAGAACGATGCCGGGTGACATCCGGACCTGGTGGGCGAAACCATGCCGGCGGTCCCGCTCGCGGTTTCCGGGGACGAGGGAGTCCACGGTGACAACCACCGCGTCATAGCCCGACGCCTGCGCCCGTTCGAGCAGCCGTCTCGAGAAATCGGGGCCGCCCCAGGGATAAAGCTGGAACCAGCGCGGCGCATCGACGTGCCGCGCCACCTCCTCGAGGCTGGCATTCGAGCCCGTCGAAAGCGCGAAGCCTGCACCGGCCCCGGCCGCGGCCCGAGCGAGACAAAGGTCACCCTCCGGCCAGAACAGACCGTTCAGTCCCGTCGGGGCGACGACGACCGGCACCGCAAGACGCTGGCCGAACAGCAGCGTCGAACTGTCGATCTCGCCGCCGCGAAGCACACGCGGCACGAGGCCGATCCTGCGAAAGCATGCGATGTTTTCCCGCAGCGTCACCTCGTCCTCGGCGCCGCCATCGACATAGTCGAAGATCACGCGCGGAAGTCGGCGGCGCGCCCGGCGGCGCAGATCGTCGATGTTGATCGTCGTTTTCACCACATCCCTCCGGCCCGTTCCGGTCTTGCGCTTCTGCCCGATGTTGTCGGAAACCGGCCCCGGGCGGATTTGATCGCCGGAACCCGCGCGACGCCCCCGCCATCGGCCCGTGTGCCCGCGCCGACGGACCTTGCGGATTGCCGCAACCTGCGGATCGCCGGCGCCGGCGGCGGTTCGCGCATGTCAGTCGCTCTTTGTCAGGCCGGCCAGCATGTTGGGGTTGTAGCCGGGGGTCACGCGGGCGTCGATCAGAACGCCCTGGCCGTCCCGGGCGCGGCGCACCGCTTGGCGCACCGCGTCGGCAAGTTCGCCGGCGGTGTGAACCGGGCCGATGGCTTCGAGACCCTGGGCGCGGGCGACGGCGGCGATGTCGATGTCGGGATCGGAGATTCGCTGGCCGATCCACTTGTTCTCGACCGGCCGCTGGCGCATGAGGGCGACCCGCTCCTGATGCACCTCGTCATTGAAGAAGGACCGGTTGTTCGAAATCACGGCAACGAAGGGCACCCGGTAATGCGCCCCGGTCCACCAGGCCGAGGCCCCCATCATGCAATCGCCGTCGCCGAGAACCGCAACCGGAAGCCGCCCGCTGCCACGCAGGGCGATGGCCGCCCCGATCAGCATCCCCGGACCGGATCCGATCCCGCCGCCCCCGTCGGTTCCGAGATAATCGAGCGGATGGCGGAAATGCCAGGTATCGCCGGCCCATCCCAGTGGCAGCCGCACCAGCGAAACGCATTCGTCCTTCAGTCCGGCACCAAGCGCGCCGGACAGGGTGCGCATGTCGAGGGGCGCGTCGGCTTCGGGCATCGCGGTGGCAGGCCGGGTGGGCGCGTCCGCCGGAATTTCGCCGCTGCCCACCCCGAGCGCGTCGGCGATGTGATGCAGCGCGATGTCCGGATCGCAGGCGAGATGCAGATCGACGGCCGGCAATGCCTGATGCTCCATCCCCCAGCCGCCATGCAACTGATAGTCGGTCGATGCCTGAATGAGCCGCCCCGACGAACCGCCGGCCTGCCTGATCGTTCCGGCCGGATCCAGCCAGTCGAGGCTCAGCACGACATCCGCTTCGGCCAGCGCCTGCTTCGACCGCTCGTCCAGGAAATAGGCCGGCCCCCCGGCGTGCAGCGGATGATCCGTCGGGAAGGCCGCCGGCACCCGCAGGTCGGTGAGAACCGTCGCGCCAAGCGCCTCGGCCAGCGCCACGCGGCGCGCCCAGTCTTCCGGCCGCCGCGAGACGCGCCCGGCAAGGATCACCGGCGTCGCGGCATCGCGCAGCATGCGCGCCGCTTCCTCGACGTCGGCCTGGGCCGGTGCGGGCGGTCGCGGGGGCTGGTAACGCGCCGGATCGGGCAGTTCGGGCATCGAATCGAGCCGCTTTTCCTGAAGCGACACGTCGAAGTTGATATAGCAGGGGCCGTGCGGCGCGGTGCGTGTGATCACGTTCGCGCGCAGCATCGCCTCGATGGCGGCCGCAACCGAGGCGGGCTGATCGTCCCATTTCACATAGTTCCGGATCAGCGCACCCTGATCGCGCGAGGTGTGCAGCCAGTCGATCCAGGGGCGCCGCAGCGCCGCGTCAACCGGCCCCGTCGCCCCGAAAATCAGCATCGGCACACGGTCGCACCAGGCATTGAAGATCGCCATCGTGCCATGCATGAGCCCGACATTCGAATGCAGGATCACGCCCATCGGCTCGCCGGTGATCTTTGCCCAGCCATGTGCGATCGAGACGGCATGCTCTTCGTGCAGGCACAGAAGCATGCGTGGATCGGTGTTGCCGAGGCGATTGACGATGCTGTCGTGCAGCCCGCGAAAGCTGGCCCCCGGGTTGAGCGCCACGAAAGGCACCCTCAGCCGCCGCAGCATTTCTGCGAAGACGTCGCTGCCCCAGATCGAGGACTCGTCTCCTGGAACCGGGGTTTCCACGGCGTCCGCCGCCTGCGGCGTCACGGGCGATGTGTCCATTCTCATCTCCTCCTGTGGCAACATGGTGCCTGCGCGCTCAAACGGGCCCTGCGGCATGCTGAACCTCTTCCTCCGGGCCATCCCCGGCGAAGGCATCTGCCCGATGCCATGACTTCAACACACGGTGTGGCCGCCGCCCAAAGCCGTTGACATTTTGAGGGAAACTCCATATCCGAGATAGATCAATATCTAAAGCTTCACTGCGCCTCGAGACAAGAGCGTAAAGTGGGAGGGGGCAAGGTTTGGTACTCGAGATCCGTGATGTTGGAAAGAAGTTTCCAGTCGGGGATGGCCCCGATATCCAGGCGCTGGACGGGGTGTCGCTTTCGGTTTCGGAAGGTGAATTCGTTTCGATCATCGGCCCCAGTGGCTGCGGAAAATCGACCCTGTTCAATATCGTGGGCGGGCTGATTACCGACTTCGATGGGACGGTCGAGGTCGATGGCCACGAGATTCGCGGCCCGCACCGCGAAATCGGAATGGTGTTCCAGGAGGAATCGACTTTCCCGTGGCGGACCGCGCAGCGCAATGTCGAGTTGCCGCTGGAGATCGCCGGCGAACCCAAAGGCAAGCGCGCCGAGCGCGCGCGCGAGCTCCTGCGTCTCGTGGGGCTCGAGGGGTTCGAGAATCGGCATCCGCGCGAGATGTCGGGCGGCATGCGGCAGCGGGTTTCGATCGCGCGGACGCTGGCCTTCCAGCCCAGGATCATGCTGATGGACGAGCCCTTCGGCGCGCTCGACGAGCAGACGCGCCTCTTGCTGGGCGACAAGATTCTTCGGATCTGGCAGGACATCCGCCAGACCACTCTGCTCATCACCCACAACATCACGGAAGCGGTGCAGATGAGCGACCGCGTCGTGGTGATGTCGCACCGGCCGGGGCGCATAAAGCGGGTGATCGACATAAACCTTCCGCGCCCGCGAAGCTCGGAGAACATCACCGACAAGGCTTTTGGCGATTATGTCGCTTCGATCTGGGGCGATTTGCGCGAAGAGGCGACCCGTCACATGACAGAAAGCGAGGCTGGTTACCGGGCGATGGCGTGACGTCGCTTGACGGTGCGTCATGTGCCGAGAACGAAAGACCCAAGCAGGGAGGAGAATCTGCTATGAATTACAACAAGTTGCTTGTGGCTGCGGCCTTCGCCGGATCCGTCGCGGTGGTGTCGACCGCTCAGGCTGCGGATCTGGTTCGCGTCGCGAGTGCCCAGAGAGGCGGTTGGGACACGACGCTGGTGGAATTCGGCTACGAGGCCGGCATCTTCGAGAAGCATGACCTCGATCTCGAGATACTCTGGACCAGCGGCGGGTCCGAGACCCAGCAGGCCGTCATCACCGGCAGCATCGACGTTGCGCTTGCCACCGGCGTCCTCGGCGTGATCAGCGCATGGTCCATAGGGGCGCCTCTGGATATCATCGGGGCGGCGATCACCGGTTCGCCCGACCTCTATTGGTATGTGAAGGCGGACAGCGATATCCAAAGCATGGCCGATACCGACGGCGCCACCGTCGCCTATTCGCGCCCGGGGTCGTCGACGAATATCGTTTCCGCGAAGCTTGTCGAGGCCGCCGGCACCAATGCGGAACTGGTTCAGACCGGCGGGCCGGCCGAGACGCTGACGCAGGTCATGTCTGGCCAGATCGACGTCGGATGGTCGGCCATCCCGATCGGCCTGGATCGGGTGAGGTCCGGCGAAGTTCGCATCATCGCCAGTGGAAACGACGCCCCGGGTGTCAGTGAGCAGGTCGTGCGCGTGCACATCGCCAATCGCCGCTTCCTCCAGGAGAAGCCGGACATTCTTGCGCGCTTCCTCGCGGCCTATGAAGAAACGCTGGATTGGGCCTATGCCGAGGACGAGGCCGCGCGGAAATGGGCCGAAATGAACAACGTGACCGTGGAAGAAGCGATCGAGATCCGGGATACCCTGTTCTCGCGCGATGCGGTCGCCCTCTATCCGTTGCGGGGAATGGAGGCGAACGTGATTGATGCCGTCGAGAACGGGCGTCTCGACGAGCCGCTTACGGACGAGCAACTGGCCGAGATGATGGCGGTTGCCGCTGAACTGCACGGCGACACCGGGGATTGATCAGGCCCATGCAGCGCTTCGCTTCGTCAGAATGGGGGCCGGCGTTGGCCGGCCTCCTGTTGCTGGTCGTTCTGGTCGGCCTTCTCGAACTGCTCAGTATTTCGAACCTGCTGTCGCCGTTCACGGTGCCGCCGCCTTCCGACATTCTTGCATCGGTGCCGGGGCTGTTCACCGACGAGCATCTGGTGCGCCTGTTCGTGACCACATTCGGGGTCATTCTTGCGGCCACGGCGCTGTGCGTGGTGATCGGCATCCCGCTGGGCTTGCTGCTCTACGTGAAACGCGACCTGGGGCGTGCCTACGAGACATGGCTGGGCGCGGCCTTTTCGGCACCGATCATCCTGCTCTACCCGCTGTTTCTTGTGGTCATGGGGCGCGGCCTGCACACGGTGGCGGTCATGAGCTTCATCGCCGGCGTCACGCCCGTCATCCTGAGCACCTACCGGGGGTTGCGCGGGATTCCCGAAGTCTATCTGCGTGTCGCCAAGAGTTTCAACATGCCTCAGCGGGACGTTTACTGGAAGGTGCTGTTGCCGTCGGCGCTACCGTCGATCTTTACCGGAATTCGGCTCACGCTCATTTACGTGATGATCAATGTCGTGGCGATCGAATTCCTGATGGCGATTGGCGGTCTCGGGTTTCTCGTCGGTCACCTCTATGACCGCTATGACATTCCCGGGATGTATGCGGCCGTGCTGTTCGTGATACTCGCCAGCGTTTTGTTCTTTTACGCCATCGACAAGGGTGAGAAATGGCTGAAACGGCTCTGAATTCGACCGTCGCGCGGCGGGCTCTGCCGGTTCTTTCGCGCGTGGCCGTGATCCGCATCGCGACCATCGTCGTCGTGCTGGCCGCGTATGAACTCGTGGCCCGCTCCGGTCTTCTGTTCCAGGACGTGGTGCCGCCCATTGGTCTCGTGGTCAGGGCGTTGATCGCCACGGTGCTCGACCCCGGTTTCTATCCCCATGTCTGGCGCACCGCGGCGGAGGTCGGGATCGGTTTCGCGATCGGGGCCCTCCTTGGCGCGACGACAGGTCTGTTCTTCGGCATGTCGCGCTTTCTTGCCGGCATGTTCAATCCGTGGGTCGAGTATCTTGCTCCCGCACCCAAGATCATCCTGCTGCCGATACTCTTCCTGCTGTTCGGGGTCGGTATCGGTTCCAAGATCGGGATGGCGGCAATGTCGGCGTTCTTTCCGCTGGCGATCACCACCTATGCCGGAATGCGCGGGATTCCCGCTGTTCACATCCGGGTGGCGCGTGCGTTCAACGCCACGCGACTGCAGATGGTGACCAAGGTTTACATACCTTCGCTCATCGCGCCGGTCATGACGGGCCTGCGCCTGGCCCTGGGCGTCGCGATCGTCGGAACGCTGCTGGCCGAGATCAAGATGTCCAACCTTGGCCTTGGGTACCTGATTATCCAGCATTACAACTACCTGCGCCTGCCGGAGATGTATGCTGTGCTGTTCCTGACTTTCTCCATTGCCGTGGCGGCGAACGCGTTCATGGGCTGGCTCGCGAACCGTGTCGAGCATGATCGCTGACCTGTCCCCGGGGGGAGGTTCCGTCGGTTGGAGGTAGCTGCTGGCCCTGGCGTCTGGACGGCGCCGGTGGCGCAAGGCGGCTGCGGTCTGTTGACGATCCATCTATCGGATACAATCCACCGGCTTCCAGCCTGTCCTACGGATCGCAGACCAGATTTCATCACCGGTTTCACGTCGTCTGGGTGACGAAATATCGCTTCAAGATCCTGGAGGGCGCGCTGCGCAAGCGTATCCGCGAGATCATCAGGCAAACCTGTGCCGAGGTGGGCGTGCACGTCGTCAAGGGCGTGTTGGCGCGGGACCATAACCGGCCAAAGTGGTTGTCGCTCACGGACAGGATGGTTGACGCGCTACAGACGCCCGCGGGGCCATTGAGAAATGGAGGATCGACAACAACACGCGAGGCGCCAACGGCCGTTTCTCACTCCGCCGAACGATGACCCACACAGGGGGCGGCTCGGATTGCGAGTGCTTTCGGGGAAATGGGCAGATCACAGGAAACCGGTGTTCGTTCCGGTGGCGCCAAGCGAAATGGCCGCGAGCAAGGCTGGATCGCGGCGATGAACTGACCTGCGCAGGCACGAGAAGGCGCAAAGGCGGGGATTTTTGCGGAGTTGGCACACGCTGCTCCGTGGCTCGCACACAGCAAGGTCTCGTTCATCTTGCGTTGGCGCGTTGACCCAGACAACGATCGGGAAGGATTCGGGGGCACTGGCAATGCTTGAGTGGCGTAACGGCAGGGCGGTTCTGGTGCTGGCGGCGATGGTTGGCGCCCCGGTTTCTGCCTGGTCCGATCAGGCTGTGCCCGATACCACGACCTGTCTCATTCAGCCGTTCGCGGTGGTCGAGCTTGGTATGCCCGTCGATGGCATCGTAAGCGAGATTGCCGTCGACCGGGGTGATCGGGTCGAGGCGGGGCAGGTGGTCGTTCGTCTGGATGTGTCGCTTGAAGAGATCGAGGTCGAAGCCGCCCTTGCGCGCTCGTCCAACAACGCTTTGATCGAAGGCCGGCAGGCGCGGTTGAGGTTCCTCGAACTCGAAGCGGATCGCGCGACGCAACTGGTCGAACGCAGCGCCGCCGCTGAACGCGTGAGCGAAGAGGCCCGCATGGCCGTCGAAACCGCGCGCGCCGATCTGGCCGAGGCCGTCCTGGAACAGCGCATCGCCGCCATAGACGCGCGGGCGGCGGCGACGCGGATGCAGCGCAAGACGGTGCGCAGCCCGATTGCGGGCGTCGTGACCGAACGCCAGGTGGACGTGGGCGAATTCAAGGCGGCGGGCGAGCCCCTTGTGACGGTTGCCCGGATCGACCGGCTGCGCGCGGAAGCCTTCGTGCCGATCGCCTTCCACCCGGCTCTGAAGCCGGATCAGCAGGTCACGGTCATTCCCGAGGCGCCGTTCGAGGGGGAACACGCGGCCAGGATCACCGTCATCGACCGGGTTTTCGACGCCGCGACGGGGACATTCGGCATCGTGGTGGACTTGCCGAATCCGAATCTTGAGCTTCCGGCGGGGCTTCGATGCCGCATAAGGTTCGATTGAAAGCGATATTCGGCATACATCTTCAGGTGGAGTGCGCTTGAATCTGCCGAAGGTTCAAGCCCCAACCAATTGAAAATAATAGGTTAAAATAGATGTCCCTGAGGCAAGGGTTGGAGTTGACTTGTTTTGGACGATCAGGAAAAATACTTTCAGATGCAAGCGACTGGACCCCTTGGCGCAGGCAACCTCGCGAATGGTGTTTTGAAAGAATTTATCCGGTGAGTTGAAGCAAGCCGTTCCCATCAGTTTTACATTGTGTGGATGCCATGCCCAAGGATGCACCTTCCGACCGGACAGATGGCAATGATGCCGCGTGTGACCACGCCCCTGAAAGGGTTTTCTTCGAGGCACTCGAACCCAGGCTTCTGCTCTCGGCGGATCTCTTGCCGGTGGCGGGGTCGATCGATCTGCCCGGCGAGGAAGACGCCTATGTCTTTGTTCTGAACGAAGCGACGCAGATACACGTCGACGCGCTGACCCCCGGAAATTTTGAATGGAAACTGACCTCGGACAACGGCGAGACGCTGGCTGGCGCCCGGATCATCTACACAGATGGACGATATGCGTCATCGCCCGCGGCGATTGCGCTGGCCTCGGGGACATACCGGTTTTCGGTCGCGGGCCTTGGCGCGCAGACCGGGGAATACCGGTTCGCGCTGCGCGATCTTGCGGATGCCAGCACCATCACCCCGGACACGCCCGTGGAGGGCACGCTTGCCACCGGGCGGGAAAACGACACCTACGAAGTGACGGCCGAGGCCGGAGAGCGGATTTCGCTGGCGTTCGAGGAGTTGACGGGCGCGACCTGGTTTCAGCTGCAAGCACGCGTCACCGGCCCCACTGGTCAGGAAGTGCTGGATTCGATTTTCAACCCGGGCACCACGGCGCAAAGCGTGCGGTTGCCGGTCTCGGGAACCTATTTCGTGACCATCGAAGGCACGACGCCCGAACCGACCGAGGTGACCTATCGGTTTACGGCAACACGTTCGGTCGAGCCGCTGGCCACGCCACTGACCGGCGACGAGGAACCGCTGCCGCTGGACACGCGGATCGACGGGCGGATCGACGAGGCGGACGGTGTGGACGCGTTTCGTTTTTCCACCGCGACGGGCGGCGTCTTCCTGCTTGATGCGCTTTACGATGCGGCGGGCACCTTCCCGCCGCCACCTTTGGTGGTGTCGCTGATCGACAAGCATGGCGTCACATTGTTCGACCGCGGTCTGCGGTTCAACGACCACATCTTCTATGCGCCGCCCGGCGATCACCTGCTTCAGGTGCGCAGTTCCACGCCGCTGGATTACGCCATCGCGCTGCGGGACCTCGGGGCGGCGCCGGTCCTGTCCTACGGGGATACGGTCACTGCAACCCTCGATACCCCCGCCGACAGCGCCCTCTACCGGTTCGAGGCGGCCGCCGGCGACATCGTCCGGGTGGCGCCGGAACCGGCCGGGTCGGGGGCCGGCCCGCAGTGGGAAATCCGCGATGCTACCGGTCAGAATGTCGCAACGGGCAACAACGGCATCGGGCGCACGACGCTGGCGCGGGCCGGCACCTATTTCCTGCTTATCCGGGGCGGGCTGGATTCTAGCGGGCCGGAATCCGTGGACTTCTCGCTCGACCGGGTGGCGGACCGGGCCCGGACGCTGACCCTGGGCGCAGAGGTGCGGGACACGCTGCCGCCGGGCGGGCGCGACAGCTACAGCTTCGACATCGAGTCAGAGACGACCGTCATCCTGGACAGTCTGACGAACTCCAACCTGCGATTCTCCATCGACGGACCGGACGGGCGTCTTGTCGATGGGCGTGCGCTGTTCTTGGGCGCCTCGTATTCCGAGGCCATCGTGCTGGGGCCCGGTGCCCATGTGCTGACGATAAGCGGGGTCGGCCTCGAAGCTGGCGAGTATGGCTTTCGCATCGTTGACACGTCCACCGCCCCGGTGATTCAGCCCGATGAACCGTTCGAGGGCAGCATCACGGAGCGCGGCACGGCGGATGTGCTGCGGATCCACCTGACGGACGGGCAAACGCTGACCGTGGGAACGCAGAACCGGGGCGGCGGGATAGGGTTCTTTACGCTGCTGTCCGAGACCGGCCAAATACTGACGCGGCAGATTCTGAATCTCGATTTCGGCCCGGTCACGGCGGTGGGCGATACCACCTATTACCTGATGGTCGACGCCCTGCACAACGCCGAGAGCGTCGATTACACGCTGGCGCCGCGGATCGCCAAGGTCATCCGCGACGATCTGGAACTGGAAACGCTGACGACTGCGGCGCTGGATACGCCCTACAGCTTTGCCACATATGAGTTCACGCTCGACGCCCCTCGAACGCTGCATTTCGAAACCCTGATCAACACCCCGGGCGGGACTGTCCGGGTGCTGGATGCCACGGGGCGGGTGGTGGCGACGCCGTCCCTGACCTCTGACAGTGCGCAAAACCTCATGGTGCTGGGGGCGGGCAAGTACCGTCTGGAACTGTCGTTTGGCAGTTTCAACGTGGGGCAGGTGCCGTTCCGGCTGACCGATGTGGATGCGGCGCCGGAACTGGCGGTCAACGGCGAACATACCGTCACGCTCGACCCGGCGCGCGGTAACGAAGTGCGCCGGATCGACCTTGCCGCCGGATCGTTGCTGTATCTCGATGTCGTCGCGCGCGAAGGTGGCGGACATTGGGTTCAGCTTTACGACCCTTCGGGGCGGGTGGTGGCGTTCAGCAGTGGCGCGGATCAGCAGGCGGTGCGGATCGCCGCCGCGGGGACATACGCGCTGGTGTTCGAGGGGCATCAGTCTGCATCCACGACCGAACCCGGCAGCATTACCCTTGGTATCTGGGAACGGCGTGACGGGACCGAGGCGCTGACGCCGGGCGCACAGGTCTCGGGTGAAATCGAACGCCCCGGCGACACCTGGCGGCACGGGTTCCAGACCACGACGGCGGGACGGTATCATTTCGATTCCCTCACGAACCGCAGCGATCTGACCTGGGAGTTGCGCGAGGTGAACACCGGCGCGGTGATCGCGGGGCAGGCGTTCAATTCCCAATCAAACGGGCGCGAGGCGGTTTTCAACCTGTCGGCCGGTGACTACGAAATCGTGGTGACGGGCAGCAACGATGCGACCGGCGCCTACGGCTTTCGCCTGACCGATCTGGCCGCCGCCCCGGTCATCGCGCGCGATACCGCGACGCCGGTGGCGCTGGCCATGCAGGGCAGCGCGGCGTTCCGTTTCGCGGCCGAGGTGGGCGACCGGTTCGTCGTCAGCCCCGGATCGCTGGCGGGAACGGGCTTCGGCACGAACCACCTGATCCTGCGGGTGATCGACCCGCAGGGCAACGAGGTGATCTCACGCGGCTTCACCGCCTCCGATCCTCTGGTTGCGCGCTTCGCGGGGGATTATTCCCTGATCGTTGACGCGATCCATAGCGTGAGCGCCGGGGTCGACACCACGCTGACCCTGACCGACGCCGGGCCGGCACCGGAAACCGCGCCGACCGGGGATGCCATGGCCGTCGGCGATCTGGTCGAGGGAGAGATCACCGAGCCGGGCGGATCGGCGGCCCATGTGTTCACCCTGACAGAGACGACCGAACTGCTGTTCGACAGCCGCAGCGACAGCAACGCGATCCAGTGGCGGATCGAGGATGCCTTTGGCCCGAGAACCGATTTCCGCGGACTGGGCGCAGGCGAGGTTTCCGGTTATTTCGGGATCGGCTTCGACCGTCCCGGGGCGATGGTGCTCGGCCCCGGCACCTATCGCGTGGCCTTGTCGGCGACGGGTTCGAACACCGCAAGCTATGCGTTCCGCCTGGTCGATCTGGCGGATGCGACCGGGATCGACCTGGATACCGTCACCAATGTCACCGTCGACCCCGGCAACGCGATGCAGGTGCTGACCTTCGACGCCGCGAAGGGAGACCGGATCTATATCAACGATGTCGTCGTGACCGGCGGTGGCAGTTCTGCCGGACGGTTCCAGTTGATCGGCCCGGATGGCCGGATTGTGCGCTTTGGTTCCAGCGAAAGCTGGTCGCTGAGTTCGACGCCTTTCGCGGGGGGGCCGCTCGACGGGCGCTATCGCCTGCTGGTCGCGGGCAGCAACGGCGGTGCTGCGCCGTTCGCACTGTCCCTTGCGGTGCGCAAACAAATGGTCCGCGATGCGCAGATCACCCTGGGCGAGCCGGTCGAAGGCACGCTGAGCGCCCCGTCCGAGGTTGTGCGTCATGCCTTCAGCCTGACGGAACCGACCCTGCTGATGGTCGACAGCCAGACCGGACAGGGCCAGATCGCATGGGCCCTGCGGGACAGCGCGGGCACGCTGGGCAATGCCGATCTGGCCCCGACGCGGCCCTTTCCCGGCACTGGCAGCAGCGTCTTTCAGCTTGGCGCCGGAGATTACGTTTTCGAGGTCAGCAACCGGAACGGTGCCACGGGCGATTATCGTTTCACCTTGCTCGACGCGGCGGATGCGGCCACGATTGATGCGCCGACCGGGGCGCAACCCGTCGCCGTTCCCATCGCAATCGCGGCGGGGGCGCGCACCGGGATGGTGCAGGTCGATCTGGTCGAAGGCGTCCGGTATCACGGCTGGTTCACCGATACCGGGGGGCTGGCAGGGCAGATCGGGGTGTTGTCCCCCTTGGGCGAAGTCCTGCATTTCGGAAGTCAGGGCAACGATCCGGGCAGTTTTGTGGCCCGGCATACCGGTGCCCATACGTTCGTTTTCAATTCCAACGCCACCCTGGGCGACGGGGGACAGGCCACCCTGTCCCTGCGCCGCGCCCGGTTGGAGGCGGCGGACATCGCCATCGGGGCCACCGTCGAAGGCGGTATCGACCAGCCTGGCGATGCCGCCGCCTACAGCTTTACCGTGGCCGAAGGCGGGCAAGTCTATCTCGACAGCCAGATGGACAATAACGGCCTGGACTGGCAGATCGTCGGTCCGGCCGGCACGAAGGCCACAGGCAATTTCGGAAACGACAACGGCGTGTCGCAGTTGCTGGATCTGCCAGCGGGCGACTATCGACTCTTCATAACCGGCACGCGGGGCCTGTTCGGGCAGGACAATTTCACCGGCGATTTCCGGTTCCGCCTGATCGACATGGCCGGGGCGACCCGGATCGAACCCGGCAGCTATCTTGACGCCACGCTGACCCCCGGCAACACCACCCGCGCCTTCACGATCCCCGGTGTCGCGGGTGACCGGCTGTTCCTGCAAGTGCTGGAGGTGGCCGGAGCGGCCAATACCCGGCTGCTCAGCCCTTCGGGCGTGGTTCTGACGAGCGGGAACCTTGCCAGTGTCATCGACGGCCTGCGCCTGCCGGAAAGCGGGGATTACCTGCTGCTGGTTGGCGGAGACGACAGGCGCGTGACGGAATCGCGGTTCGTCTACAACATCTTCACCAACCGGGGAGGGGTGCCGCAAAGCGTGAACACGGCAAGCCCCGGCGCCGATCTGGTGCCTTCTGCGCTTACCGTGACGGGGGAAGGCGGGGCGCCGGTGCAGGCCGGGGCGCCGGTGGTGGTGCAATGGCGCACGCAGAACGACGGCACGGCGGATGCGGCGGCCTTCACCGAACGGCTGATCGTGCGCAACCTCGACCTGGGCGCGGTGATCGCGGTGGTCGATCTGCCCGCCGGGGCGCTGGCCGCGGGGGCCGGGCGCGACGGGCAGGTCACGCTGACCCTGCCGCAGGGGGCGGCGGGCACGGGCGCGCTGTCGTTTGCGCTGGCGACCGACGTTCTGAACGCGGTGGCCGAACCCGGCGCGGCGGCGGGGATCGAGGGGGGCGAGGTCAGCACCGGGGTCACATCGCTCAGCGATCAGTTGCCCGATCTGGTGGTGGCCGACATCACCGTGTCCCCGTCGGCCGACTGGATGCCGGGCGACCCGGTGACGGTCAACTGGGTCACGCGCAACGCCGGGGCTGCCACGGCGACGGGGCCCTGGGGCGAACAGTTACGCATCCGCAACACCCTGACGAATGACGAGATTCTGCTGGCCGATGTGCCCTATTCCGGCGGTCCGATCGCGGCGGGGGAAGAGGTGGCGCGCAGCTTCACCCTGCCCTGGCCGGGGGGGCGCCCGGCAACCGGTGCGTTCGAGGTCACGGTCAGCGCCGACAACGACGATATCATCGTCGAGGGCAACGACACCGGCGATGCGGCGTCGAACAACAGCACCACCCAGATGTTCGTCTCGGCACCCGATCTTGTGGTCGAAAACCTGCGGATCCTCGAAACCGCGCCCGCCGCCGGGGGCGAGGTCACGATTGTCTGGGATGTCGTCAACCAGGGCAATGCCGTCACGCGCGAGGGCTGGACCGACCGGGTGGACCTCTACAACCTTGGGCGCAGAACCACGATCTTCAACGGTGCCCAGACCTTCAATCCCGAATTGGCAGGCCCCCTTGCCCCCGGTGAAAGGGCCGAACAGCGTCTGACCGTGCGGTTGGCCGATGGCCTGGACGGGGCCGGTGACATCCGGCTTACGGTGACGGCGAACCGCGCCGCCAACGGCAGCGTCGGGTTGGTCGAATCGCTGGCCTCCGGGGCTTACGGGGCGAACAACAACGGTGCCAGCGTCGTATTCGCTTCGGCCGAAACCGGGCTGGCGGATCTGCGGATCAGCGACCTTTCGGCACCGGCCACGGCCATCGGCGGATCGGTGGTGACAATCGGCTGGACCGTGACCAATGCCGCAAGCGTGGCCACCGACGCCGATGAATGGATCGACCGGATCGTGCTGTCGCGCGACGCGGTCATCGGCAATTCCGACGACACGGTGCTGGCCGAGGTGGCGCGCCCGGGCGTGCTGGCCCCCGGTGCCGCCTATACCCAAAGCGCCGAGATCACGCTGCCCGTCGATCTGGACGGGACATTCACGCTGGCGGTCATCACCGATGCGGATCGGGCAGTGACCGAGCCCGATACCCGCGCCGACAACAGCATCACCGCCGACATCGCCCTGACGGCGCGCGCCGCCGATCTTGTGGTCGAGGCGGTGCTGGGGCCGGACCAGGCCCTGTTCACCGACCCGCTTCAGATCGCGTGGCGGGTGCGCAACACCGGCGAATTCGCCACGACAGGGACATGGCAGGACGAGGTGTTCCTGTCCACCGACACCGAGCTGGGCGCCGGGGACGTCAGCCTTGGCACCGTCACGCGAGAGGCCGCGCTGGCGCCGGGGGAAAGCTATACCGCTCAGGGCAGTTTCACCGTGCCGGGCGGCATCACCGGACCGTATTTCGTGCTGGTGCGCAGCAATGCCGATGGGGCTGTGTTCGAAGGCGACGCCACCGACAACAACACCGGCGCGGCCCTGTCGCCCAGCATCATCACCGTTGGTCCCGCCCCCAATCTGACCGCGACCGGGTTGACGGTGCCCGCAACGGCGGCCCCCGGCCAGCCGCTGACCGTGGAATGGCGGGTGGAAAATACCGGCGCCGGCCCCGCCCGCGCGCCGTGGTCGGACCGGGTGTTCCTGTCCACGGACGGCACGCTGGCGGGCGCGACCGTTCTGGGCACGGTCGCGCGGCCCTTCGATCTGGCACCGGGAGAAAGCTACGACGCGCAACTGACGGTGCCGTTTCCCGACATCCCCGGCGGCAGCTATACCGTCATCGTCCAGAGCGACGTGACGAACCGCGTCTTCGAGGGCGGCACGCCCGACGACAACATCATCGCCAGTGCCAACCTTGGGGTCGCGCGGCCCGACCTGGTGGTCGGCGGCCTGACCGCGCCCGCCGTGGTGACGTCGGGCGATGCCATCGACATCACGGCGCGGTTCGACAATTCCGGTGCGGGCGCGGCGGGGCCGGGGCGTGTCGATCTGGTGGTGCTGTCCGGCGATGAGATCTTCGACCAAGACGACCTGGTGCTGGCGCGTTTTGACCGGGATGCCGCGCAGGAGCCGGGCGCGCAACTATCCGAAAGCTTCAGCGCCGACATTCCCATAGAACTGTCGGGGGCGTTTTACCTGCTGGCCGTCCCTGATGCCGAAAACGCCACGATCGAAGCGGACGAGGCCAACAACACCGCCGCCTTGCCCCTGACCGTCAACCTTGCCCCCCATGCCGATCTGGTGGTCAGCGCGGTAAGCGCCCCTGCCTTCACCGCGCGCGATCCGGCGACCATCACCGTGACATGGCGGGTGGACAATGACGGCACCGGGACGGGCGCGGAAACCGGCTGGATCGACCGGGTCATGGCCTCGCGCGACGAGATCATCGGCAACGCCGACGATTACGAGCTTGGCCGTCTTGTCCGCGATGGCGCGCTGGCGCTGGGCGAAGGGTATGACGCCTCGCTGGACATCGTTTTCCCCCCACGGTTTTCGCAGCGCCTGACCGTCTATGTGCAGTCCGATGCCGAAGGCGCGGTGTTCGAGGCGGGCAAGCGGGATAACAACGTCTCTGCTGTTCCCGGTTTCGTGGACATCGTGCCCGATCTCTATGCCGATCTGGTCGTCACGGGCATTTCGGCCGATCCCGAAGGCGACAGCGGCCAGCTTATAGACATGTCCTGGACCGTGACCAACCAGGGCCTTGGCGTGACCGACCGCAGCGTCTGGAGCGACCGGATCGTGCTTTATGCCAATGCCGATGGCACGGGGCGGCTGGCCGATCAAAGCTTTACCCGCGTCGGTGCGCTGGGTGTCGGTGAAAGCTATACGCGCACGGCGCAGGTCCGGTTGCCCGACGGGATCGAGGGCACGATCTATGCCCGCGCCAGCACCGGCGGGCCGTTCGAATTCATCTTTACCGACAACAACGCCTCGGGGCTGGTGCCGATCGAGGTGGCGCGCAGCCCCTCGCCCGACCTTCAGGTGGTGGAAACGGCCCTGCCGTCCACCGCACGGGAAGGCGCGTCCATCGACATCGCCTGGCGGGTCGAGAATCTGGGTGCGGCGCCTGCCTCGGGCGGCTGGACCGACGCGGTCTATCTGGAACCCGTGGGCGGGGGCGCGCGGGTCTTCCTTGGCCGGTTCACCACCGAGGCGACGGTGCAGGCCGGTCTGGGATATCAGCGCACCGAACGCATCACCCTGCCGCAACGTCTTGTCGGGGCCTATCGGCTGCAGGTGATCACCAACGACCGCGCCACCCTGTTCGAGGATGGCGCGCTTGGTGACAACAACACGACGGTCGGCAGCGACGTGATGACGATTACGCCGCTTGATCGCGCCAACCTTCAGGTGGCGGCGGTCACCGCCACCGACGGGGTCAGCGCGGGCGGCACCGTTTCGGCCGATTACGAGGTCATGAACCAGGGCACCGTGACCGCATCGGGCAACTGGGTCGACCGGGTGTATCTGTCGCTCGATCCGTTCCTGTCGTCTGACGACCTGCTGATGGGCAGTTTCCAGAATGTCTCGGCCCTGGCCCCAGGGGAGAGCTATTCGGGGCAGACCGGGCCTTTGACCGTGCCGCTGCGGTTCGGTGGCCCGGCCTATGTGATCGTGTCCACCGACGCGCTGTCGCAGATCGACGAATTCCCCAATGACGGCGACAATATCGCCACCACGCAGATAGAGATCACCCCCGCCGCCAAACCCGATCTGTCGGTGGCACAGGTAATCGCCCCCGCGCAGGCGGTCGCGGGGGCGCAGGTCGAGGTGCGCTTTACCGTCACCAACACCGGGCTGAACCCGACCTTTGTCGACAGATGGACCGATACGATCTGGCTGGCCCGCGATGCCCGCCGACCCAGCCCGCTGCCCCCGGCCGAGCCCGGGGGCGGTGTCGATTTCGTCGGCGGCAACAGTGCCATCCTGTTGCGCAGCCTGCCCCATGCCGGGGTTCTCGCGCCGGGCGAAAGCTATCAGGTCACGGCCCTTGTGACGCTGCCGCAGACCCTTGAGGGCGGGCGATATTATCTGACCCCCTGGAGCGATTCCACCGATCTGGTGATCGAGGACACGCTGGTCGGCAACGAAAACCCCGACGATCCCGACGAGGTCGACAGCAACAACTATCGCGGTCGGGCCATCGACGTTCTGGGGTTCGTGCCGCAGGTGCCGAACCTGGTGGCCGAAAGCGTGGCGGTGGACGGGCCGGTGGTGGCCGGACAGGGGCCGCTGACGGTGTCGTGGTCGGCGGAAAACCAGGGCAACGGCCCGATCAACGCCGATGCCCGGTGGCGCGATCTGGTCTATGTGTCGGACAATCCGGTGTTCGGCGCGCCCGGATCGCGGATCTGGCTGATCGGCGGGTTCGACAACACCGGCCCGCTGGCCGAGGGCGAGGGGTATCAGCGCAACGAAGTCATCGACCTGCCGCCGTCGGTGCAGGGCACCCATGTGCATGTGGTGGTGGACGGATCGGCACGGGGCGTTCCGGGGGTGGCCGAGTCGGACGAGACCGACAATGTGACCGGCACGGCAGCCGAGGCCACGACCGCCGCCGCCGATCTGGTGGTCACGCTGGTAACGCCGCCTCCCGACGGAACGCGGTCCGGCGCCGAGACCAGCGTCGAGTGGACGGTGACGAACCGGGGCGCCACCGTCTGGGACGGCACAGAGTTGTGGCGCGACGCGGTCTGGATTTCGCCCGACCCGGTGCTGGACCTCAGCCGCGCCACGCGGCTGGCCATCGAAACCATCCGGCTTGACGCGCCACTGGGCACCGGCGAAAGCTATACCGCATCGGCCGATGTCACCCTTCCCGCCGGGATCGACGGGCCTTACTTCATCCATGTCATCGCCGATGCCGATCCGGGGGGCGGGCGAGCCGAGCGTGAACAGGTGGACGGCAACGCCGTCTCTGCCTTTGCGCTCTACCGCTCCAGCGTGTTCGAGGGTGCGGCGAATGACAACAACCTGGGCACCGCCGGGTTCGACGCGGTGTTTTCCGAACCCGACCTCGTGATTTCCGAGGTGGATCTGCCCGACGACATCGTGTCGGGCGTTCCGGTGCCGATCCGCTTCACCATCACCAATGCCGGCACCCGTGATGCCACGGCGACGGAGTGGGTGGACCGGGTGTTCATTTCCCGCGATGGTGCGCTCGATGCCAGCGATCACCTGCTGGCCAGTTTCACCCGTCAGGGCGGGCTGGCGGCTGGCGAAAGCTATGAGGTGGCGGACGAGATCACCCTGCCGCCCGGCCTTGAAGGCCAGTTCACCATCCTGATCCAGACCGACAGCGGCACCGGCGCGGGCTATATCCTGCCCGGCAGCGATGTGGGGCCGGGGCTGGCCGGGGTGCGCGCGACGGGGGCAAACCGGGTTGTCGAGTATCAGGGCGAAGGCAACAACCTGGCCGTCCTGACCCGCAGTGTGACGGCGGCCGCGCTTCCCGATCTGCGGGTTGCGTCGCTCGATGTGCCGCAAACCGTGCAGCGCGGTGCGCCTCTGTCGGTGAGTTACGAGGTGACCAATTTCGGGGCCTCTACCCCCGAGGGGCAGGGGGCCTGGACCGACCTGATCTATCTTTCGCGCGATCAGTCGCTGGACATTACCAAGGATATCTTCCTTGGCGCGGTCGATCATCGCGACGGTCTGGCGGCGGGCGAAAGCTATACCGTCGCGCGCGACTTCAACATGCGTCAGGCGCTCAGCGACGAATTCTTCGTTTTCGTCGTCACCGACCGCGCGACCCTGACCGCCCCGATCGGCGGTGTCTTCGAAGGTGGTGGCGAAGGCAACAACACCCGCGCCTCGGCGGCGCCGGTGCGCTTTACCGCCGTGCCGCCCGCCGATCTGGTGACATCGGACATCGCGGTCACCGGAAATCTCACGGTGGGCGAGGAAATCACCATCACCTGGCGCGTCACCAACAGCGGCGATGCCCCGGCCACGGGCGCCTGGGCGGATTCGGTGTTCCTGTCGGGGGATGGGGCCTGGGATCTGGGCGACCGGCTGGTGGGACAGGCCAGCCATACCGGCCCGCTGGCCCCCGGCGAAAGCTATGTCGCCAGCCTGACCACAAGGATGCCCGTCGCGGCCGAAGGCAGTTACCGGTTCATCGTGCGCTCGGACATCCGCGATCAGGTGTTCGAGGACGGGCTGACCGCCAACAACACCGCCGCGACCGCCAACAGCGTCTTTGTCGTCACGCCCGACCTGCAACCGGGCGTGGCCCGGCCCCTTACCCTGGCACCGGGGCAGGAGGTGCTGTTCCGCGTCGAAACGGACCCCGGCCAGACCCTGCGCACGCGCCTGCTGGGCGATGTGGCGGGCGCACAGCTTGAACTGTTCGTGCGGCGCGGCGCGGTGCCCACCGCCACCGAATTCGATGCCATCTACGACAATCCCCTTGGTGCCGATCAGACGGCGACCGTGGGCAGCACCGAGGCCGGGTTTTACTATGTCCTGGCCCGCAATCTGGGCGACGAAGCGGTCGGTGCCACCCTGCTGACCGAGGTTCTGCCATTCCAGATCACCGGTGTGCGGCAGGACAGGGTGGGCGACGGGCGGTATGTCACGACGGTGATCGAGGGATCGTCCTTTCATCCCGACGCGGTGCTGCGGCTGACGCGGCCCGGCGTCGCCTCGATCCTGCCCGCCCGCACCGAGGTTGTGGACGGGTCGCGCATCGTGGCGGTGTTCGACCTGCTGGGCGCCGATCTGGGCCTTTACGATGTCGAGGTGATCAACCCCGACGGGGCCATGGCCGTGGTGCCCTATCGCTTCCTTGTGGAACGCGCGGTCGAAAACAACGTCGGGCTATCGCTGGGCGGGCCGCGCATCGTGCCCGTGGGGGGCACCGGCAACTATGCGCTGACGCTTCAGAATTTCTCGAACGTCGATACGCCCTATGTGCATTTCACCTTTGGCGCCCCGGAAATGGGCCGGGCCGAAGGCGTCTACGATCTGCCCTTCCTGCAATTCTCGACCAACCTGACGGGAGCGCCGGTGAACGGCGCGGCGGCGGATGTGCCGTGGACGTCGGCGGATGCCCGGCTGAACACCGCCGGGCATGTCCTGGCGCCTGGCTTTGCCTATGACCTGCCGAATGGCGGGTTCACCGCTTTCAGCTTCAACGTGCAGACCTATCCGGTGTTGCAGGCGCTGGTGGACCGCGATTTCGAGCAGGTGCGCGAATATCTCTACAACAGCTTTCCCGATCTGCGCGCCGAGGGGGCGCTGGATGCCGGGCCTGACGCGCTGGCCGATGTCAATCCGGTGTTCGATCTGATCTTCCGTGACCCCAGGGTGCAGGTCATCGACGACGCCGTGCGGCTTTATGCGCCGTTCCAGTTTCATGTGGTTGCCGCCGCCACGCCGATGACCCGGGCCGAGTTCGTGGCCTTCCAGACCGCCGAGGCCGAGGCGCTGCGGCTCGGCATCCTTGCCGACCCCGAGGCGGGCCCGGCGCTGCTGACGCTGGCGGCCGATGCCGATGTCTGGCGCGCGGCCTGGCTGACCGCCCTTCAGGATGCTGGCATCCTGCGCGCCGAGGATCAGGCCCCCGATCCCCGCGAACGCGGGCTTGCGGGCAGTCTGGTCAGCACCCTTGCCATGGGCGTCGTTCTGGGCCCCGAGGGCGACCAGGTCCGCACCACCGGCGATCTGGTCACGTTCTTTGCCAAGCTGCGCGAGTGGTATGGCCACGATCCCGCCCTGACGGCCGAGCTTGCCGGGCTCGATGTGCGGTTCGCCGACGATATTCCGCCGCTCGACATTCCCGTGCCGGCGCTTCCCGGCGCGGACAGGTTCGACCTGGGCCTGTCCAATCCGACGCTGTTTCAGAGGTTCAACGTCTTCTCACTGCTGGCGGGGGCCGATGGCAGCCTGGGCGATGTCGGCTCGGCCCTGTCCACCGGCGCGCTCGACCCGCTGGATCTGGCGCGGTTCCTGCAAGAGCAGGCGGCGGCGGGGCGCAACGCCGCCATCCTTGGCCCCGGCGGCTTTGGCGAACGGCAGTTCGTTCCGGCGGGCACCACTCTGCCGTATGAGATCCGCTTTGGCGGAACCGGGAACCAGACCCCCGTCAACGAGATCCGGGTGGTCACCCAGCTTGATCCGGCGCTTGACCCGCGCGGCTTCCGGCTGGGCGACCTGCGGTTGGGCGACATCGTGGTTGACCTGCCGGCGGACCGGGGCCAGTTCCAGACCGACATCGACCTGACCGGCACGCGCGGCTATGTGCTGCGGGTCTCGGCGGGGGTCGATGGCGGCAGCGGTATCGCGACCTGGCTGATCCAGGCAATCGACCCGGCCACCGGCGAGGCGATGGTGGGCGGGCCCGGCCTGTTGACGGGCGACGACCCGACCGGCGCGCTGGTCTATGGCGTGGCGCCGGGGGCGCGGGTTGCGGATGGCACCGAAATCCTTGCATCGGCCCGGGTGATCTATGACAGTCGCCCGCCCGACGACACGAACGAGACGCGGATCACGCTGGACCGCACGCCGCCGCGCACCGCCTTGCAGGTCAACCGGGCGACGGGAACCGATCAGTATGTGCTGGACTGGACGGCGACCGACGATCTTTCGGGCCTGCGCCATGTCAGCGTGTTCGTGGCCACCGATGGCGGCCGGTTCGAGCTGTTTGAGGCGCAGACGACCGAGACGACCGCCCTGTTCCAGGGCACCGCCGGGCACGGCTATGAATTTCTGGTGCTTGCGACCGACAATGCCGGAAACGTCGAACGCCCGCCCGCCGGGGTCAGTGTGCCGGACGACGGGTTCTCGCCGAACCTGGGGACGGGCGCGGGCTTTGGCACGCCCACCCCTGCCACCCCGCTTGCGCCCCCGGCCCCGGTCGAGGCCGTGGCGGCTCCGCTCTTCGCCGAGGTTCTGCAAGGCGTGCCCGCACCGCAACCGCCGCGCAACCCCGCTTTCTTTGCTTCGGTGGCCGCGCCATTCTCGGCTGCGGCCTTCGCGCGCGGGTTCGGCCCGGTGGATGCGGCGGGCATCGGCACCACCGCCCTGGCCCAGGCGCCGGACGGATCGGTTCTGGTGGTGGCCGGCCCCGAGCGCAGCGGGCTTTACCGCATACCGGCGCAGGGCGATCCGGCGGACGGTGCCCGCGATTTCGTGAGGATCGAGGCGCCGGTTTACGATCTGGCCTTCGACGGCAACGGGCGCCTTTGGGCGATGACCGGTCACGAGCTTTTGCAGCTCGACCCCGAGAGCGGCGCGACCCTGGCCCGCTACGGCGCAGGGCTGACCCAGAGCCTTGCCATTGATGCCGACGGGCTGATCTATGTGGCGTCGGGCCACGGGATCGAGGTGTTCGATCCGGTAAGCGAGACCTTCACCGCCTTTTCCGACAGCCGCGTCGGCGATCTGGCCATCGGGCCCGAAGGCCGCCTTTGGGCGACATCCTGGCCCGAGCGGGGCGATGTGCTGCGCTTCGACGCCGACGGACAGCCCGAGGTCGTGGCGCAACTGACCGTGCCCGCGGATTCGCTGGCCTTCGGGCAGCCGGGCAGCGGGCTGGACGGGTTGCTGTTCATCTCGGGCAATGTCGATCCGTCAACCGGGCAATCGGCGCTGGTGCTGCTGGACGTGGCGACGCGGGCCGTGGCCATGCTGGGGTTTGGCGCGGCACGGGGCGATAACCTGATCGCCACCGCCGATGGCCGCGTCCTGATCGCCAATGGCGCGGGGGTCGATGTTCTGAACCCGGCGACGGCGCCGCGGATCACCGCGATCAGCCCCGGACAGGGGGCGGTTCTGACCAACCCGGTCACGACCGCGCAGATCACCTTTGATACCGACATGCTGGCCGAGGATGCGCTGGCCGAGGGATCGGTCCTGAACCCCGGCAACTATATCGTGGAAACCCAGGCCGGCACCGTCGTTCCGGTTCTGGATGTCAGCTACGACCCCGCCGCGCGGCGGGTCACACTGTCGATGGCCGGGATCGAGACGGGCAACTACACCCTCTCCGTCTCGGGCAACCTGCAAAGTTTCGCGGGCCTTCCCATGGGCTCGGGCGCCGAAAGCCGGTTCTCGGTGTTGCAGGATTTCGGCACGTTGCTGGACCTGGAATTCTCGGGCACCCGCCGCGACCGGGGCGATGGCACGCTGTCCTTCGATCTGAACGTGACCAACACCGGCACCGAGCCGCTGGTGGCGCCCTTGCGCCTGCTGCTGGACCCGGCCCGCTATTTCACCGCCTCGCCCGTGGGCGCGACCGGCACGAACGAGCTGTGGGTGATCGACCTTGCGGTGCCCGGCGGCATTCTGGCGCCCGGCGCCTCGGTGCCTGTCACCACGACCACGTTCATCGCCCCCGACGCGCTGCATCTTCAGGTCGGGTTCGGGCTGTTCGCGCTGCCGCCCCTGAACACCGCGCCCACGGTGCCGGTGCCACCCGATGGCATCGCCGTGGCGGGCACCGAATATGTCGATACCATCGCGGTCGAGGATGCCGAGGGCGGGCCCTTCGCCTTTGTCCTTCTGGAAGGCCCCGAGGGCCTGACCGTGGATGAGACCACGGGCGAGGTCCGCTTCCCCACCGATGCCTCGACGCCCGTCTTTTCGCCGGTCGTGGTTCGGGTTTTCGACCGTCTGGGCGCCTTCACCGATGTCGCCTGGATCATCGAGGTGGATGGCGGCAACATGCCGCCGGAATTCCTGAGCACAAGGCAGACCTTCACCGGAGCCGAGGGCGAGGCGTTCGAGACCCGGTTCCTGGCCCGCGACCCGGATTTCAACGTCGTCACCATGCTGGCCGACAACCTGCCGCCGGGGGCCACGTTCGACGGACGCAGCGGTGTCCTGCGCTGGACGCCGGGCTTTGGCGATGCGGGAACCTATGACTTTGCCGTGATCGCCAGTGACGGCACGCAAAGTGTGCGCCTGCCGCTGACCCTGTCCATCGCACAGCGCAATGCCCCGCCCGAGGTTCTGCCGATCCCCGACCGGGTGGTGCGCGAGGGCGACCCCCTGCGCTTCACCGTCGTCGGGCGTGATGCCGATCTGGTGCGCGGCGGCAGGGCGCTGACCTATCAGGCGCCGATCCTGCCTGCGGGCGCGACGCTGGACCCGGTGTCGGGGGTGTTCGAATGGATCCCCGGGTTCACCCAGGCCGGCACCTACGACATCGCGGTGCAGGTCAGCGACAGGCAGGCCGTTGCCGAGACCACGGTGCGCATCACCGTCGAGAATGCCAATGCCGCGCCCGAATTCGTGCCGCTTGGACAGTTCGATCTGGTCGAGGCGCAGCCCTTCGGCCTGCAATTGCTGGCCATCGACCCCGACAATCCGTTCTATCGCCCGCCCGTCAAGCTGGCCGACGGTTCCTTCGTCTTCGCCCCCGACGAGGCTGGCCCGGCCACCGTGACCTATGCCGTCGCCGGCCTTCCCGAGGGGGCGGTGTTCGACCCCGACACGGCCTTTTTCTTCTGGACGCCGGGGTTCGATCAGGCGGGGCGCCACGAAATCCGGGTGATCGCCACCGATGACGGCGATGGCACCGGCGTTGCGTCGGTGACCGAGGCGCGGGTGGTGCTGGATGTCGCCAACCTCAACCTGGCACCTGAAATCGCGCCGCACGAAAACCAGGTCGTCGCGGCGGGTGCCATGCTGGAATTGCCGGTCGACGTGACCGATGCCGACGGCGGCGCGGTGGCTGTGACGGCGACGATGGTGCCCCTGGCCAGCGCCGACCGGGTCGGCGTCGACGTCGAGGCGCGCATCCTTGGCCCGGACAGCGGCTTTGCCCGCTTCGTTCCCGGCACGGACGGCGGCACCCTGCGGTTCGCCCCCGAGGCGCTGGATCGCGGCGTCTATGTCATTACCCTGCGGGCCGAGGACGATGGCGGCGGCATCCCCGCCGATATCCGCCGCGACGAACAGACCTTCATCCTGACCGTCGAGGCCCCATCTGTGCCGCCGCGCCTTTCGGTTCTGGCGAATGCGGTTGCGGTGACCGGGCAGGAACTGCGCCTTGCGATCCGTGTCGCCGACGCCGATGGCGACGCGCTGACCTTTTCGGCCGAGGATTTGCCCGCCGGGGCGCAGGTCGTCACAGGTGCGGCCTATGGCCGGGCCGAACTGGTCTGGACCCCGACCGCCGCCGATGAGGGCGAGCATACCGTCACGCTGACCGTCACCGATGACGGCAATGGCGGCACCGGACCGGTCGGCAGCGACAGCCGCACCGTGCGGCTGGTCGTTCGGGCGCAGAACGGCGCACCGCTGCTGTTGCCCGTGGGCGACCAGAACCTGACCGAGGGCGAAGATTTCACCCTGCAACTGGCCGCCATCGACCCCGATGGCGACCCGGTGACCTATCTGGCCGAGGGGCTGCCCGAGGGTGCGACGCTTGACCCGGAAACCGGCCTCCTGCGCTGGACGCCGGGCGGGTTCGATGCGGGCGATTATCCGGGCATCGTGTTGATCGCCACCGATGGCGCCGAGGAAAGCCGCGAAACGATCCGCCTGACGGTCGCAAACGCCAATGCCGCCCCGGTGATCACCCCGCTTGGCCCGCAGCGCGGCCGCGAGGGGGCGGAGTTCACGTTCCGCCTGCTCGCCGGTGATCCCGACAGCGATGCGGTGGTGTTCCGGGCGCTGGATCCGCTGCCGCAGGGCGCCAGCTTCGATGGTGCGACCGGGCGTTTCACCTGGGCGCCGGGCTTTGGCGCCGCAGGCAGCTATGCCTTCCGGTTCGCGGTGGAAGACGGGCGCGGCGGCCGGGCGGAAACCGTGGTGCCGGTGCAGATCGACAACGTCAACCGCGCACCGCAGATCGCGGTGGACAGCGCGCTTGGGCATCTGGGCGCCGAACTGGTCATTCCGGTAAGCACGAGCGATCCCGACGCCGATGACACCCTCGGCTTCGATTTCAGCGGGCTTCCCGCGGGCGCGGTGTTCGATCAGGTCGCACGGGTCATCCGATGGACGCCCGACGCGGGCCAATTGGGCGATCACCTGATCGTCGCGCGCGTGAATGACGGATATCAGACGGCAAGCCGGTCTTTCGTGGCGCGCGTCACCGCCCTGCCCGAAGCGCCCACCGTCACCCTGATCGCCACGCCCGATTTCCCGGTGCGCCCCGGTCAGCAGGTCACGCTGACCCTGCGCACTTCGGGCCTGGGGGCCGTGGCGGAAAGCCGGGTTTTCGTGGACGGCACGGCGGTGACCCTTGGCCCCGACGGCACCCTGACCCTGACCGCGGGCACACCGGGCCGCACCCTTGTGCGGGCCGAGGCGGTGGGCGCGAACGGTGCCGTGGGCGTGGCGGAAGCCACGATCCGCGTGCGCGATCCCGCCGATGCGGCGGCGCCGCTGGTCAGCCTGAACGCCGGCCTGTCGGATTTCCCGATCCGTGACGCCGTGACGGTGACCGGGGCGATTGCCGATCAGTCGCTGGATGAATGGCATCTGTGGGCGACCAACACCTTGAGCGGGCAAGAGCGGCTTCTTGCCTCGGGCACGGAAGCCGCGGAGGGGGCGCTCTCCACCATCGACCCGGCGACGATGCCACCGGGCTTTTATGCGCTGCGGCTGGACGCGGTGGATCTGGGCGGTCGCCGGGCGCAGGCGGTGACCCGGATCGAGGTTCTGGGCGGGGTATCGACCCCACGCCCGGTCAGCGTGGCCGAGGATGCCGTGCTGGATATCGGCGGGAATGCGCTGGTGCTGAACCGGGTGCATGACACCGGGATTCTTCATGGCGACACGGGTTTCGGCACCGCCTGGCGTGCGCCCTGGGCCGGGATGGACCTTGCCTTCGATGCGCAATCGACCGGGCGTTCGGCAAGCGGTGTGCCACAGGGGCTGTCGCTGCAATCGCGCCTGCACCTGACGCTGCCTGACGGAACCCGCGCCGGGTTCGGGCTGGGTGCCGAGGTCGACCCCGTCAGCGGCGGAACCCTGGCGCGGCCGCTGTTCGTCGCGGATGCGGGGCACGGCTGGCAGCTTTCGGCGCTGGCCGAAAGGGTGGCCCTGTCGGGCGGGCAGTTCCTGGACCCAATCACCGGCGCGCCGTGGGATCCGGCCGGTTTCGACGATGCGGTGTTCACGCTGACCGGGCCGGACGGCACGCGCTATGCGTTGTCGGGCAACGGAACGGTGCGCGCGATCACCTTTGCCGACGGGGCCGAGGCGCTGATCGGATCGACCGGCGTTCTGCATGACGGCCAGGTCGTCGCGACCTTCGAACGGGACGGCGACGGGCGCATCGCGGCCATCGAGACGGCGGACGGCGGGCGCACTGTCTATCGCTATGGCCCCGAAGGGCAGCTTGCCACGGTGCGGGATGTGTCCGCCGGGCAGGGGGCCGAATTCGCCTATGACACCGAAGGCCGCCTGATCGCCGCAACAGGGCAAGGCGCGTTTTTCGATGCGGAGGCCGATTTCGCGGCCCGGCCCCTGTCGGCCCATCTGCCCGCGCTGGCAAGTGTCGGCGACGCGCCGCTGACGCTGGATTTCGGCGCCGACGGCCGGGCCGCCGTCACGATGACCCTGCGCAACAGCGAGTTGCGCGAAGGGCCGGTTGCGCTGGTTCTGATGGTCGAAGGCACGGTGACCGATGCCGCCTCGCCCACGGGGGCCGAAGTCATCTCGCGGGCTACCCATGCGGGGGTGACGACACTGGTGCTGCGCGCCACGGAACCGGGGGTGCAGGCGCTTGTCCTGGAGGGCGCGGTGGGGGCATCGGCGGCGGCAACGCTGACCGTTCTGGGCGATCTGAACGGCGATGGCCGCGTCGATGCCGCCGATGCGGGCATTCTGCCGGGGGCCGATCTGGACGGCAACGGCGCGGCGAATGCCACCGACACGGGGCTGTTCGCCGCGAATCTGGGGTTCGTGGCCAACCAGGCGCCACAGGCCCGCGACCGCGACGTGCGGACCTATGCCGGTCTGGAAGTGCGCGTCGCCCTGAGCGACCTTGCGCTGGACCCCGAGGGCGACACGCTTTTCGCCGCGGTCGGGCGCGTGACAGGCGGAACCGCGCGCATCGTCGATGGCGGTCGCGGCATGGCCTTCACGCCGGACGAGGGCTTCTCCGGGCTGGCTACGGTGTCGATGATCGTCGATGACGGCTATGCCGCGGAACTGGTCCGGGTGCCGATCGAGGTGTCCGACGCACCGCTCTTGTCGATCGACATCGACACGCGGGGCAGGTGGGTCATGCTGGGCGAAACCTTTGTGCCGGCCTTTACGGGTCTGTTCGAAGGGGCCGAGGCGCCTGTTCCGCTGCCGGCGGATCAGCTCACACTCGAACTCGGAAACCCCGAGGTCGCGCGGCTGACCGATGACGGCCGGATCGTGGGTCTGGCCGACGGGATCACCACGCTGATCGCCCGGCGCGGCGATGCGACGGCGGTCACCGTGCTGCGCATCGGGGCGCAATCCGACGAGATCACCCTTGGCGCGCTCATCGGGCTCGATCCCTATCCCGATGCCGTGACCCTGGCGGCGGAAGGCGGCACGCGGCAACTGCTGCTTCTGGATGCCGACGGCCTGCCGCTGGACCTGTCCGAAGACCCAGCCCAATTCTTCAGCTCCAACGCCGCCGTTGCCGCGGTGGACGAGGCGGGGCTGATCCGCGCGGTCGGGCCGGGCACGGCAACCGTCACCGTGATCCGCGGCGGGGCCGAGGCGCAGGTCGACGTTCTGGTGGCCGAGGCCGAGGGCGGTGTGGCGCTGGTCGGCAAGGCGGGCGGCGTGATCGAGAACGCCGATGGCTATCAGGCCGCGATCGCGCCGGGTGCCCTGGTCGCGCCGGTCGAGGTGCGGATCGAGACGCTGGATCAGGCCGACCTGCCGATCCCGTTCATCGACCCGTCGTTCGGCTGGACCTTCGGCGCCGCCTTCAACTTCGATCTGGGCGATGCGCCGCTGCTGCAACCCGCGCAACTGGCGATCCCCACCGGGTTCGAGCCGGGCAGCGAGGTGATCTTCTATCGCTACGATCTGCTGCCCACCGAAAACGGCTGGGAATACGGCTGGAACGAGGTCGACACCGGCTTTGTCGACGAACAGGGCCGCGCGCGCACCGCCTCGCCCCCTGCCGACGGGGTGGGCGCGGGGGCCCCGATGGTGGTGTCGCAGACGAACCCGCAGATGGTGACCAAGGTCAACGGTGCGGTGCGCCTGACCTTCCCCTTGCCGGGCGATCCGATGAAATCGGCGGCGATGACACGCACCGTTGGCGGCACGCTCATGGGGGCGATGCAGAACGGCGACCAGATCTCGGTCAGCTTCAACACCGGCAACGTGGTCACCAGGTTCTGGAACATCGCCGCCAGCGGGATTGCCACCGGGGTCGAGCGGGTGATCGACATCGTTCCGGACATGGGAACCATCGCTGTCGACATCCTGAACAAGCTGGAAGAGGTGGCGTCGCTGCCCAACGCCACGCGGGTCGTGCTGCAACGGCTTCCCGATAACGGTGGGGTGCAGCTTGAGATCGACGGCACCGGCTTTGTCCGCCCCGACGCCGGCGGCCAGACGCCCTTTGCCGACGATCCTTCGCCCACCTGGGTCGTGCTGGGCAATCCGGTGGGAACCGGGCTGGATCTGCTGACCGCCGAGGTCATCGCCGCCGAGGCGACCGATGCGCCGCCGGATACCGTCAGCGCCGGCGGGCTGGTCGCGTTCAGGGTCACGGTCGATACCGGCTCGGGCGTCCAGAAGATCAGCGTCGAGATTCCGGGCACGTATCCGGTGGCGGATCAGGAACTGCGCATCCTGCGGCTCGACCCGAAACTGACCAGCCTGGAAGAGGGCCCGCCGCCCCCGGGCGCCAAGGCGGGCGTGTCCAGCGGCAACTTCGTCGGGCGCGCACCGGCCTACAGCCTGCCGTTCGAGGTGGGCAACAACGGCGATGTGACCGTTGCGGTGGTGCAAAGCGGCGCGGGCATCGACGCGACGGGACAGGCCGTGCCCGACGGCATCGACCAGCTTGTCCTGATGGAGCGGCTGCCCGGCGCCGTGCGCGACACGGTGGGCCTGACCCAGCGCATCCCGATCGGCTATCTCGACGCCGAGGGCCGCGCATTGCGCGACGGGCGCAGCGCCGCGCCGACCGCCGTGGCAACGCTGGCCAGCGCCAACCTGGCCTTCGTCGCCTTGCAGAATGCGGGTGGCATTGCGGTGGTCGATCTGGTCAGCGGCACCCAGCTTGACATCGGCGGCCGCCCCGCAGGCCCGGTGAACCCCGAAACGGGAAAGCCGGACGATCCCGGCACCACCGGGTTCATCCGTCTTGACGCGCAGGTCGGCACGTCGCCCGCCGATCTTCTGGCGCCCAGGGCCCGGCCTTTCGACATCACGCTGGACCCGAGCAACAATTTCCTGCTGGTCAGCGATGCCGCGTCGAACCGGATCTTCGTGGTCGATATCCGCAAGGGCAGCGAGACGCAGTATCAGCTTGTCGAAACCCTGACGGTTGCCAATGCGGGCTATAACCTGCGCGAAATCGCCATCACGCCGGACGGCAGGCAGTTGATCGTCACCGCCACGACCAGCGCGGGAGGGCCGGACAGCGGCACCGGCGAGGTGCGCATCTATGACCTGCCGATCTTCGGCGCCATCGATTCGGCCAGGCCAGCAGGCACCATCGGCGCGCCGGTCAAGACCTTCACGACTGTCAATAACCGCCAGTTGCGCCAGCCCTATGGTGTGGAAACGCTGATCGGGCCCGAGGGCGGCAACACCTATGCCTTCGTCACCGACAAATCCTCGGACGGCAACGGCGTGATCGTGCTGAGACGCGAAGGCGGCATCTGGGATGTCACGAATTCGATCCCCTTCAACCTGGCCACGCCGCGCGATCTGCCGCCGCTGGCGGGTGTGGTCGTCAGCGGCTCGCGCCAGGCCTCGATCCTGTCCGATGCGCTGGAGGTCAACGACGCCGCCGGCATCGCGATCTCGCCCGATCTGCAATATGCCTTTGTCATGGGGCAGAACCGCTTCGTTCAGGGCGATTTCACCCGCGATCCGTCGATCACCCCCTTCCCGATCTTCGGGCTGAGCACGCAGCAGATGATCTATCCCGCCGGGGCGTCCATCGGCATCATCGCCGATCCGTTCGGCGAAGATGCACGGGTGATCGGCATGTTGCGGCCGGTGACGAATTCCTTCGGCACCGATGTCGCGATATCCGGCGACGGGCTGACGCTTTATGCGGCACACGGGGCGCGCGGCGCCTTCTTCGGCTATGATTTCGACACGCTGTTCCAGGTTCTGCAATCCTATCGCAACAACCAGTTGATCGGCGAATTCCCCCTGGCCGAATTCGCCGTGAACGATCTGCTGCCGATCGCGCCGAATGCGGGCGATGTTCCGGCGCTGGTGAACCGCAGCCTGATCTTCGCCAACAGCGGTGATCGCACCGGCGTCAACCTCGACATCGACATCGCGGCCGATTTCGCAACCTGGAAGGACGGCGACGCCTTTGTCGAGGGCGACAGCATCGGTGACCAGCAATCGCCCAACATCCCCGTCGGCACCGGCGGGATCGCGCGCAGCGTCGAAAGCCAGGCACCGTTCCTGGGCCTCGTTTCCCCGACGCAGGCCGATGGCAGCGTGCCGCCCAACCCCACTTTCGTGTGGAACATGGGGGGCCGCAAGCTGGACTCGACGCTCTATATCGCGGTTGCGGCCCCGGGCGAGGGGCTGTTCCCCGAAGACACCCCGCCCGAGCTGGTGCAGGAGTTGCACGACGCCGGGTTCCGGGGGATGACGCGGGAAGAGCAGGACGAATTCGACCTGAACCTCGTCAACCTGGACGGCAACAGAAACCGCATCTTCATGCGCAATTTCCCGGCCCCGTCCGATGGGGGCGAGGTGCGGTTCACCCTGCCAGCGGAATTCGCCCTGACCCGGGGCCAGACCTATTTCTGGGGCGTCGGCGTCAATGACAACGACCAGCGTCTGTTCCAGCTTTCGGAAAGCTTCCGCGTCGCGCCCGAGACACAGACAACCGGCATTCCCAACATCACGATCATCACCCACGACATGAGCGTCCTGTTCGAGGGGGGGCCGACCCAGAGCGCGGTGTTCGAGCTTGCCCGCGAGATCGCCAACCGCAACGATGGCGTTCTGGCCGTGCAAGACCAGCGAACCGGAAAATTCCTGTCGCTCACGCCGGGGCGCGAGGTGGGCGCCAACGGGCGGCCCCTGGTGCTGCTCATGGACTGGTCGAACGAAAGTTCGATCAACGACAGCGGCTTTGCCGAGGCGGCGGCCGACGGCATGTTCGCGTCGCTGGCCGCGCTGAACACGCAACTGGGCGGGCAGGTGTTCGGCGCCGACATGCACTTCATCGGGCATGGCCGCGGCGCGGTGGTGAATTCCGAAATCGTGCAGCGGATGTTCAACCATTTCCCTGAAACCAAGGGATCGCCCGATATCCATTTCACCACGCTGGATCCGGTGGATCACGCCAATCCGCAGGTAAAGCTGCCCATCGCCGGGTTTCTTGGCAACCTGGCCTGGGCGGCCAATGCCACCAGCTTTGCGGCCGGTGTGGGGGCGGTCGCTGCAACCGCCAGCGGTGCCGGTGTGACGGTTGCGCCGTTCCTGGGAACCGCCGCGGTCAATCTGAAACGTGTCGGCACCGTTATCGAAGGCATGAAATCCGTGGCCGAGGCCAGCGGTTTTGGCACACTGGACTGGACCGATTTCAAGGACCCGGAAATCCGCATCTGGGACGGCGTGGATTTTGCCGACAATTATTATCAGCAGGCCCAGCAACCCGTTTCCAGCCGCGATGTCGTGGCCACCGCAACTGCCAGCATGATCAAGAAGACGACCGGCATCGGCACCGGCCTTCTGTTCAACCCCAAGAGCGAGGAAATCTCGCTGACCATGCTGGGCAAGCCGCTGGGCGAGGCGGATCTGAACGTGTCGCTGACCGGCCTGCCCGGCTTTTTCGAGGATGATTTTGCCCCGAATGCCGATGTCGGCCTGTTCGGGAATTTCGGGATCGGCTGGGGCACCGTTCACAACCGGGTGGTGGCGCATTATGCGGGGACGGCGGCGTTGAACCGCGAAACCTATGGCCTGCCGGGGGCCGAGGGCGACCCGATCTTCCGGTCACTGTTCGACTGGGGCGGGCAGGGGCCGGAACTGTCGTTCGGACGCATGGCGCGGTATTACGAGGAAGGCAGCGCGCAGGACGCCGGGGCGTTTTCCAAGGAGAACAACCCGCAATCGTGGTATCGCGCCCGGGTCGACAGCGCCAACCAGACCCCGTTCGGCACCGTCACCGGCGCGCGCTATGCCCCGGCCACCGGCCCCTATCTCGACGCGGCCCCCTGGGAGGGCATCGGCACCGGCTGGTTCTTCTCGGATCTCGGGGGGGGCACCGGCGCGCGCCCGATTGCCAGCACCCCGCCGACCCGCCCCGATGCCGCGAAGGTGTCGAATACAAAGTTCGGCAACAACCTCGATCCGGTTCCGGTCGTGTTCAACGGCGATTTCCAAAGCTCGTTCCGCCCGCTCTATGGCCGCGTGATCTGGCCCTTCGGCGACGATGCCCACGGCTATCAGACCCCGGGATGGAGCTTTCAGGGCGGATCGGGGGGGGCGTTCCAGCTTCTGATCGACCTCGGTTTCTCGCCAAGCTTCGCCGCGCTTAGCCTGTCGCAGGTGACATCGGGCGATGTCGCGACCAAGGCGCTTGCAACACTCGACAAGATCGTGACGTCGGTCAGGGACACGATCTTCAAGACCGGACGTGATGCCGCGCAGGGCGCTCTTGCCGAAAAAACCATCCTTGGCCGCGCCGAGGAGATCGCAACCGATGTCATCGCCGATCTTTTCGCCTCGGACCTGTCGCTGGACGAGATCGAGAACCTGGCCGAGGCGATGCTGGACGTGCAGACATCGGATGCGCCTTCGGTGAACCCCAAGGACATCGACTGGAAAAAACAGCTCGATCCGGCGGCTTTGAAAAAGGCGGGCGTCGAGGCGGGCATCGGTCTGCTGACCAGCATGATCCCGACGATCATAAGCTGGGTGCAGGCCAATTTCCTCAATTTCCACATGACGCTGAACGTCGCCGGTGGCGGCACGAAAACCGTGACCAGCGACCATTTGTTCATTCCCGCCAATCAGGAACGGCTGTCCTTTACCGTGGATGCGCCCCTGCAGGTGCCGGGCGCCGCCGAACTGTCCAAGTCGCTGCGGGTGGTCTTTACCGATCTGGAAACCGGCAGCCCCACGCTCTTGTCCTTCGACGGCGGCGCGGCGTCGCTGAACCCCGACACCCTGACGGGCCGGACCCGCGTTTCGGTGGATACCTCCGACGTGAAGGGGCGGGCCGGGACGCTCAGCTTCCAGTTGTCGATGCAGGAACAGGAGGAGGCGGTCGCCCTGCAACCCGTCTACCGGCTGATCATCGACGACATCGGCTATGGCGGCGGGCTGACGGTAACCGACAGCAGCGCCAGCGACGGTGACGGCGTCGTGTTCTTCGACAACCTCAATTCCGACCCGTTCACCGGTAGCCAGGGCGGCGAAGGGCTGGCGGCCATCGCGCGGGAAACGCCCGGCGCGATCCGCGTGGGCCACAGCCAGCACACCATCACCGTCAGCAACACGTCGGCGCGGGCCACCGCCTTCCGCCTGACGGGCCCTGCGTCCCCCTGGCTGACCATCCACACGATCGACGCGTCGGGTCAGGTCGGCGACCCGATCGGCTTGGTCGCGGGCCGGACGTTTACGGTGGAGCCGGGGCAGCAGTTCCGCCTGATCGCCCGCGCCGGATATGACCTGGACCGCTTGCGCGCGCTGAAAGGGCCGCAGATCGTGTCCAACAGCATCACGCTGACCGAACTCGATCCGGACGGGAACCGCGTGGCCGAGCAGACGGTCGATCTGCATTATCTTCTGGACATCGGCGACGATTCCACCACCGACGGCGTGATCAACCTGCCCCGGGTGAACGAGGGGTCTCCGTTCAGCTTCACCCTGCCGGGAAGCGACGCCTTCGACGCGAACGTGACCAATGCACGGCAGGAAAAGGCCATCGTCTTCGGGGCCGTGCAAACTGGCCAGACCGCTGCGTCGACATGGTTCAGCCTCGACAAGGCCAACGCCGGGTCGGGGGATGCCGTGGTCAAGTTCGAGCCGAAGGGCATGACCGGCGCGGACCCCGCGCGTGCCGCCTCGATGGAGCTGGAGCTGGCCATTGGCGGATCGCAGGTCGCGACCGTAAAATTTGGCGCCACCGGCCAGCGCGGGCAGAAGATCAACTACAACGTCAACGGCCTGGACGGTCTTCTGGCCGATCTGCGCCGCACCTTCGGAACCGCGGATTTCACGGGCGAGGGGTTCTTGTCGGATGCGTTCGACGATGATGTGGCCGAAATCTATGGCCCGCTCCTGACATCCTTTCCCAGGCCCCCGATGGGCGGCGACGCGGCGCTGGACACGGCGACAAGCGATGCGCTGAAATTCTCGATCTTCTCCGGCTTCCTCGCCGTGCTGCCGCTGGACGGTCTGGGCAAGGATCTGGGCAAGAGCTTTACCCTGGGCAAAAGCCGCGTGTCGGATCTGGTGTTCCCCCCGACCAACCAGGACGAAACGGTTGTCGGCTACGCCAACACCCCGCTCAACCTTGCCGAGCTTCAAGAACTCGACGCATGGCGCGCCACGCCCGGAACGTCGCCTTTCACTCCGGCCCCGGCGGCCACCGGCAGGCTGGACAACGACCGCGCCACCTTTGGCGGGCTGACCACCGAAGGCGACCGGTTCACGTTGCGCTCCGACCTCAACAATGCGCAAATCCTGCACCGCCTGGGCCAGGCCATCAACCTGACCATCTCCGAGGCAAGGGGCGCGATCTCGATCCCGGTCGACGGCATGATCCGGGCGCTGGCCTACGACGTCGAACAGGGGGGCACCCGGCCGGATGGCACGCCATGGCAGAACACGTTGCAGGATCTGGGCGAACGCATCGGCTGGACCATCGCCCATGAATATCTGCACACCCTCGGCCTGCTGGACGAGTATCAACTGGACGGCACGCCCTTCATCAGCTCCGGCACGAACGCCATGTCGACACAGTTCGCGCCCGACCTGAGCGACAACCAGAAAAAGATCGCCGCCCTTGCCCTTGGACTCAAGACCGGGGCACCGACCGAGGCCGAGGCGCGGGCACTGGCCGAATGGTATCTTGCCCTGGCCGAACGCCGCTTCCTGATCGGCGACAGCGATTTTTCGGCGGCACCGGGCAGCGCGACCTTCGGTTCCGGCGATTTCCGGAACGGCGATTTTGGCGTCTCCGATCCCGAAGCCGAAGGGTTCGGCTGGCATCTGGAGGGCGATGCGGCCATCGCCGGGGGTGTCCTGCGCCTGTCCGAAGGGGTGCCGCAGGACGGTCGCGCGCAACAGGACTTCGCGGTTCCCGACGGGGCGACGAGCCTGGTGATCCGGCTCCGCCCCAGCCTCGTGGCGGCAACGGACGCCGGGCCGGGCGATGCCTTTGAAATCGCCCTGCGCCGCCAGTCCGGTGGTGCGGAAACCGCCACGGGTCCGATCGACTTGTTGCGCGGCGATGCGGCGTTCAACATCCAGGCCGATGGAACGGTTCATCTGGGTGCGGGCACCGGCGTGACGGGCCTTGACCCGGAAGGACGCGCCCGGGCAGGCGAGACGCTGACCGTCACGATCAGCCTTGCCGGGGTCGATCCCGAGGCGCGCGCGCGGCTCTATCTCGATCTTATCGGAACCGCAGGTCTGGGCAGCGCGGTCGAGGTTCTGTCGGTCGCGCTGAGCAATAACGCCAACCGCGCCCCCGTCGCCGCCGACGACAGCGCCGAGGTCACCGCGGGCGGCTCGGTCAGCGTGGCGGTGCTGGGCAATGACAGCGACCCCGACGGCGACGCGCTGAGCGTGGCCATCGCCGCCGGCCCGGCGCACGGCACGGCCGAGGTGCTGGGCGACGGGCGCCTCCGCTACACCCCGGCGGCCGGGTTCACCGGCACCGACAGCCTGACCTACCGCATCGCCGACGGACGCGGCGGCGTGGCCGAGGCGGCGCTGACCCTGACCGTCGTGGCGGCGGCCAACCGCGCCCCCGTCGCCGCCGACGACAGCGCCGAGGTGACCGCGGGCGGCTCGGTCAGCGTGGCGGTGCTGGGCAATGACAGCGACCCCGACGGCGACGCGCTGAGCGTGGCCATCGCCGTCGGGCCGGCGCATGGCACGGCCGAGGTGCTGGGCGACGGGCGCCTCCGCTACACCCCGGCGGCCGGGTTCACCGGCACCGACAGCCTGACCTACCGCATCGCCGACGGACGCGGCGGCGTGGCCGAGGCGGCGCTGAACCTGACCGTCGTGGCGGCGCCAGAGCCAGAGCCAGAGCCAGAGCCAGAGCCAGAGCCGGTCGGCATTGCCGATCCCGGTGCCGTGACGGTGGTCGAAGGACAGTCGACCGAGGTCGCGCTGATCGCCACCGGCGCGCGGGCGTCAGAGGCGACGTTCCGGCTGATCGGCGATGTGGAGGGTGTGCGCCTGTCGGCTGCGGGCCTGCTTTCGGTGGCCGGTCTCGACGGCCCGTCGGCGCTGAGCCTGACGGTCCAGGTCGAGACACCGGACGGGCAGACCGCCACGCGGGATGTCATGGTCGATGTCATCGATGCGGCGCCGGTGGGCGCGTTGACCCTGCCCGACACCGTCTTTGCCGGGCTGCCAGCGCAGATCGGCCTGGCCGCGACCGATCCGGGCCGGGATACGATTACCGAATGGCGCGTCGACTGGGGCGACGGAACGGTGGATACCTTGCCGGGCGGCGCGTCGTCGGCCACTCATGTCTATGACGGACCCGGCGCGCACACCGTTACCGTCACCGCGACGGACGAGGACGGCACCCACCCCATCGCCAGGCATGAGGTGACGGTCGCGCCCGAAACGCTGAAGATCACGGACCTGCGTGCCCGGTCCGGCGGGATCGAGATCCTGTTCAACCGCCCGATCCTTGCCGCGAGCGTCGATCTTTACGGTGCCGGCGCCCCGGTTCCCGATGTGGTGGTGACGCGGGCTGCCGATGGCGCCATCGTGCGCGGGTCTCTGGTGTTCATTCCCGGCGGGCTGATCTTCCTGCCGTCCGAGGCGATGCAGGCCGGTGACTACGACATAAGGGTCAGAAGCGGCGACGCTGCCCTGCGCGGAGCGGACGGACCCCTTGACGGCAATGGCGATGGCGTGGCGGGAGACGATTTCAGCCAGCGTATCACCTTGCCCGCCGTCGCCGCCCTTCTGCGGGTCGACGATGCGATTGCACCGGCGGGTGCCGCGTTCCACGATCCTGACGGCAATGCGGGGCTTGGCGTCACGATCACCAGTGACGGCGGCCTGCGCGATATTGTCTTTGTCGTCGATTTCGACCCGGCCATGGTGGAGATTTCCGGTTTCGTTCCGGCCGCCGGTCTGGCGGTGTCCGACTTCAGCGTGGTGCGCGATGAGACCGGCGCACGCCATCGCCTGACCGTGACGCTGAAACTGGCCGGGCCACTGGCCGCGCAGCCCACCGAACTGGGCCGCCTGCATGGCAGCAGCGTGGACGATGTGATCTATGGTGCCGATGGCTGGATCGGGATCACGGTGGCAACGATCAACGATGCGCCTGTGGCTGATGCCGGTGGCAACGCGCTGCACATGGCGATGCTTCCGGGCGATCTGACCGGCGACGGCCAGTTGGATGCCGCCGACGCGGCCGCCCGTGCGGCGGTCGGGGCGGGCATCGACACCGGCTTTGCCGCATACCCGCGGATAGACCCCGACCGGCTTTTGGCCGCGATCCCGCCCGCAACCGACCCGCCGGGCCCCGTCCCCGCCCCGCCCCCGTCGTCCGGCGGCAGCGACGGCGCGCAGGATGCCGGTGGTGGCATTCTCGGATTTCTCGCGGCATTGATTGCCGGTGGCGCGCTGGGCACGCAGGAGGATGCAATCAACCCGGTCTCCCCGTCGGGCCGTATCGGCGCGTCCGCGCACGTCCTGGAGCACTGTCTTTTCACCGAGGCGGATCTGCCCGAGGAATTGCGCAGCCTCCTGGCCGCAATGGCGGGGGCAAGCGGGAATGGCGGCGGATGGTGCATAATACCCCAGGCCGAATTCGACGAACGCACGGCAGAAGACCTTCCGACGAAGGATGAAGGCCGGACGGAGGGAACCACGGCCGAGGGCGAGGAATCCTATCCGTTCTGGTGCGGCACCGATGTTCCCGAAGACGTCCGGGCGGCGTTGGATGATCTGTTCGTGGCGCTCGGGTTGGGCACCCCGCCGGGGGAATGGTGCGTCGTGCGGATGGTGGACGACGGCGATCTGGCGCTTCTGCCGGGCGCCGACGCCCCGGCGACGGCGGGCAACGATGTGCCGCTCGACCCGGACAACGTGGCGCAGTCGGACCTGGAGCACGAGGTTCTTGACCTGTTCGCCGCGAGGTCTGGCCAGGGTGTGCAGCTTGATTGGGACGGCGTGGCGGAGCCGGACCAGAGCGGCGAGGTCTTTGCCCTGTTCGCCGCAGCGGCGACGCTACAGGCGCGGCCGCGGGCGGACATGGCCACGCAGCGCCGCAGTGCCGCGCGCCACGTCTGGGGGTCGGATGAACTGGCCCGGCGTTGAGATGGGGCGCCGCGTCGGGCGGTCGGGGCCGGGTGACCGGGATCGGCGCGCGGGCCGCTCCTCCATACCATGACCGACGCCGCCATCTTGTCGGAACAGAAGCGCGCTTCGGCCGGCCCGTCGTGGAGGGGGGATGACGCGGGCGACTGGGACATCTTTGCCAACCCATCCTCGCCCAACGATTTCGTTCAGTCCTGGTTCAGGATACTGTGTCAGGAAACCCGCGGCGTCGAGCAGGCGGTTCTGCTGCTCAAGACCACGGGCGGCAACTTCGCGCCGGTCGCCCGCTGGCCTGACGATGCGGAAAGGCCAACTGCCGATCCGGCATCGGATCCCCTGGCGGCGGTTTGCGAAGCCGCCCACAAGTCTGCCGCGATGGCGCTGCGGCCCGCGGACGCGGGGCGGCGTGCCATCGGGTTTCCCGTGGTGGTCGGCGGCACTGTGGAAGCGATCATCGGCATGGTCATGGCGGATGCGCACTTGCGTGCCAACGCCCGCAGGCTGCAATGGGGGGCCGGGTGGCTCTACGGGATCATCGCCGAGCGCCAGGCCAGAGACGAACGGGAAACCAGCGCCGATAGTGCCGCCGCGCTTCGTGTTCTTGCCGCGATGGAGGATGGCGACACGTTGGAGGCCAGTCTGCGCGCCTTCGTGAACGAAGTGCAGGCGCTGATCGGGGCCGAACGGGTATCGGTGGCGCTGGTCCGGAATGGACGCCTGCGCCTGCGCGCGATGTCGCAAACGGCCGAGCCCGAGATCCGCTCGGCCGAGGCGCGCAGCCTGGTGCAGGCGATGGAGGAAGGGCGGGTGCAGATCCACCCGCTCAACTGGCCCGCAAACGAGTCCGCGGGCGTCGCGGTGCTGGCCGCCCATGCCGCCCATGCTGTGCGGGCGGGCGTCGTTGCCATGGTCAGCCTGCCGCTGATCGTCGGGGGGCGCGTCATCGGGATGGTCAGCGCCGAACGGATGCAGGCCGACAGCGGCGGACGGTTTTCGGCAGCCGAGCAGGCCCGGCTGGAGGCGATTGCAGGCTTGTGCGCGCCGATGCTGCAACTGCGGATGCGCGAGAACCGGGTTCTGTCGGGCCGTGGCCGGCTCTGGCTGGGGCGCGCGGTCGCGGCGGTTTTCGGCAACCGCAATCCCGGCATCCGCATGGCGGCGGTCTTGCTTGTGGTTCTGGGCGTGGCCCTTGGCATGGTGCGAACCGAATTGCGGATCACCGCGGATGCCGAGTTGCGGGGCGACAAGCAGCGTGTCGCCATCGCGCCGTTCGATGGCTTCATCGCCCGAGCACCGGTTCGGGCGGGGGATGTCGTGCAAGCGGGCGATGTGCTGGCGGTTCTGGACGACACCGACCTGCGGCTTGATCTCTTGCGCTGGGAATCCGAACTGGCCCGGCTGGAGCAGGAGAAAAGCACGGCCCTGGCCGCGGGCGACCGGGCCGAGATCGCGGCAGCGGACACCGAGATCGCCCGTGTCACCGCCGATGCCGATCTGGCGCGGTCGCGGCTGGAGCGGGTGACGATCCGCGCGCCGTTCGACGGGCTGGTGATCTCGGGCGATCTGAGCCAGCGTCTTGGCGCGCCGGTTCAGCAGGGGGACGACCTGTTTCAGGTCGCGGCAAGCGAGGATTTGCGCCTTGATCTGCGCATCGGGGAGTATGACATCGGTCTGGTCGAACGCGGCGCGCCGGGCCGTCTGGCGCTTAGCGGAATTGGCGGGGGCGACATCGCCTTCGAAGTCACCCGGATTGCCGAAGTCGCGACCGCGGGCGATGGTGAGATCGAATTCCGCGCCGAAGCCCGCCTGATCGACCCCCCGCAGGGGCTGCGCCCCGGGCTGGAGGGGGTGGCCAAGGTGGATGCCGGGCAGGCGCGGCTGTTTCACGCCTTGTTCCGTCCGGTGACCGAGCGGTTGCGCATCCTGCTGTGGACCTGGACCCCATGAGCGGCGCGTTCCATTCCCAGATCTGGTATCGTGTGCGCGCGCTGAAACCGGCGCTCAAACCCGGCTTGCAGATCTCGCTGCACAATTATCTGGGGCGCAAGTGGTTCGTGTTGCGCGACCCGGTGGGCGGCACGGTGCACCGTTTCACCGCCGAAGCCTATGCGATCATCGGCGCGATGGACGGCAAGGCAAGCCTGGGCGACATCTGGCAGGCGGCGCTGGATCGCCTGGGGCCGCAGGCCCCGTCGCAGGACGAGGTGCTGAACCTCATGATCCAGATGTATCAGGCCGATCTGGTGCTGGTCGATATCGTGCCGCTGGCCGAGGAACTGGTGGAACGGATGGGCCGCAAGCGGGCGCGCAAGCGGGGGCGGTTCTTTCGCAACCCGATGTCGGTGCCTGTGCCCCTGGGCAACCCCGACCGCCTGCTTGACGCGCTGGCCCCCCTGGTGCGCGGGCGTGCGGGGCTGGTATGGCTGGCTTTGTGGGTGCTGGTGGTGGGCGCCGCCGCCGTGGTGCTGCCCGCTGCCTGGCAGGGTGTGACCGGCGGCGCGGTGCGCGAAATTCTGGCGCTGGAGAACCTGGCGTTGATCGCCGTGGTCTATCCGGTGGTCAAGCTGCTGCACGAACTGGCCCACGGGCTGGCGGTAAAGCGCCACGGCGGGGAATGCCACGAAATCGGCGTGATGTTCCTTGTGTTCTTTCCCGTGCCCTATATCGACGCCTCGTCATCGGCTGCCTTTCCCGACAAATGGGCGCGGGCGTTGGTGGGGGCGGCGGGCATCCTGGCCGAGGTGGCGATGGCCGCCGCGGCGCTGCTGGTCTGGCAGGCGGCGGAACCGGGCCTGCTGCGCGATCTTGCGTTCAACACGATGCTGATCTCGGGGTTTTCGACGCTGGTGGTCAACGGCAATCCGCTGCTGAAATTCGACGGATATTATGTGCTGTCGGACCTGATCGAGATCCCCAATCTCGCAACCCGGTCCAGCAAATGGTGGGGAGATCTGGTGCGCCGCCGCCTGCTGTCGGCCCCCGATCCCGATGCCCGCCCGACCACCGGTTTCGAGGCGCGAGTTTTCGCCGTCTATGCCCCTGCGGCCTTTGTCTATCGCCTGGTCGTGATGGTGGGCATCGCGCTTGTTGTGATTGACCGCTATTTCGTCGTCGGGCTTCTGCTGGCCGGTTGGTCGGTGATGCAGGGTCTGGTGATACCGACGGGCAAGGCCCTGAAGCCGCTTTTTACCGATCAGCGGCTGATGGAACGCCATGGCCGCGCGGGTGGCATCGCTGCGGTGGCGGCGTTGGTGCTGGGCCTTGTGCTGTTCGCGCTGCCGCTGCCCTTGCGCGCAACGCTGGACGGGGTCGTTTGGCTGCCCGATCAGGCCGCGCTGCGCACCGGAACCGCCGGATTTGTCGAAGCCTTGCCCGTGCCGTCCGGCACCCCCGTGTCGCCCGGCACGCCCGTGGCGTGGTTGCGCAACGACGACTTGCAGGCAGAGCGCGCGGCACAGGCGGCGCGGCTGGCCGAAGCAGAGTTGCAGGGCCGGGTCGCAACCGTGCGCGAACGCAGCGCGATCCGCATCGCCGCCGAAACCGAGGCCGAGGCGCGACGCAGGCTGGCCGATCTCGATCGCCGGATCGCGGCCCTGACGCTGGTTGCAGGGGTTGGCGGCCGGCTGAGCATCAGCGATGCCGACGACCAGATGGGGCGCTTTCTGGATCAGGGCACGTTGCTGGGCCATGTTCTGCCCGCGCAGGCCGAAACCGTGCGTGCCGTGGCGCCCCAGCACCTGGCACAGCTTTTGCAGGACCGGCTGAACGCGGCCGAGCTGTTCGTGATCGGCGGCGGGTCGGGCCCGGCCCGGGTGACGCGCATCGCCCCGTCGGCCACCCGCACCCTTCCGGCGCGGTCCCTGTCGCGCGCGGCGGGAGGGCCCATCGCCACCGATCCGACCGACCCTGACGGGCTGGTTGCGCTCGACCCGTTCTTCGAGCTGGAGTTGCGCCTGCCCGATGCGCTGCAAGATCCATCGTTCGGATCGCGGGTTCGGGTCAAGCTGGATTTCGGGTCGGAACCGGTGGGATACCGGCTTGGCCGCGCCCTGCGCCGCGCCTTTCTGCGCCATTTCGGCAATGTCTGACCTGTCGGGATCCTGGCCCTGGTCGCCGCTGCGGCCCTGGCTGATCCGCGACAGATCGCTTTCGGTCACGCCCGAGCGTCACTGGCCAGAACGCAAGTGGTGGGACCGGTGGGCGCTTCACCTTCAGTCGCTGCTGACCCCTGCCGCCCCCATGATCGGCCCGCGCGACTTTGCCGCCGCGCAAAGGGTCATCCGGCGTGGGCGGGCGCTTGTCGCGTTGTCCGATGCCGAGCTTGCCACGGCGGCGGCGGCGCTGCGGCCGCGTCTTCTGCATGAGGGCCTTGCACGGCGTGCCTGCATCGACGCCTTCGCCCTGACGCGCGAGGCATCGTTCCGCGTTCTGGGGTTTCGCCACCATCCGGTGCAGATCATCGGTGCGCGCCACATTCTGCGCGGGGATCTGGTCGAAATGGCGACGGGCGAAGGCAAGACGGCCACCACGGTCCTGGCCGCCGTCACCGCGGCCCTGGCCGGTGTGCCCGTGCATGTGCTGACGGTCAACGAATACCTGCGGCAACGGGACTACGAAACGCTGGCGCCGATCTATGCCCTGCTTGGCCTGTCGTCGGCGCAGGTGGACCCCGAGATGCCCGAGGGCGAAAAGATCGCCGCCTATGGCGCCGCGATCTGCCATGTGACCCACAAGACACTTGTCTTCGACTACATGCGGGCGCGGCTGGGGCAGCCGGCGCTGGCCACGGTGCAGCGTCTTGCCGCGGCCCGGCTGACCGGTGTTGCACGGGGCGGGGCCCGGTTGATGCCGCCGGCCCTTGGCTTTGCCATCGTGGACGAGGCCGACAGCGTGCTGATCGACGAGGCACAGACGCCGCTGATCATCGCCGCCCCGGAAAACCGCACCCGCGCCGAGGATTGCGCCATGGCGCTGGAGATCGCCGCCCTTCTGGACGACCGGACCCACTACACCCTGCGTGCCGAGGCACGGCGGATCGACCTCACCGAGGCCGGAAAGGCGACGATCGCCGAGGCGGCGGCACGCAATGGCGGGTTGTGGGAAATCCCGCGCGCGCGCGAGGAACTGGTGGTTCAGGGGCTTTCCGCGCTGCATCTTTACATCCGCGATCAGCATTACATCCTGGCCGACGGCAAGGTGCAGATCGTCGATGAATTTACCGGCCGCGTTCTGGCCGACCGGCAGTGGCAGTCGGGCCTGCACCAGATGATCGAAACCCGCGAGGGGCTGGAGATCAGCGCCGAACGCAACACGCTGGCGCAGATCACCTTTCAGGACTTCTTTCGCCGGTATCTGTGGTTCGGCGGAATGTCGGGCACCCTGGCCGAGGTGGCGCGCGAATGCCGCCGCGTCTATGGCAGGCCGGTCACGCGGGTGCCGACGCACCGCCGCAGCAGGCGGCGCGATCTGGGAACGCGGCTCTACACGACCGAGGCGGTGAAACTGGCGGCGGTAGCGCGCCGCGCGGCACGAATGGTTGGGCGCAGGCGGCGGCCGGTCCTGATCGGTACGCGGTCGGTCGAGGTGTCAGAACGGTTGTCGGCGATCCTGCACCGGCAAGGCGTCGACCACCGGGTTCTGAACGCGCGTCAGGACGGGGACGAGGCGGCGATCATCGCCACGGCTGGCCAGGCGGGCCGCATCACCATCGCCACCAACCTTGCCGGGCGCGGCACCGACATCAAGATCGACGCCGCCACCCGCAAGGCCGGAGGGCTGCATGTGATCCTGACCGAGTATCACGAATCCCGCCGCGTCGACCGGCAGTTGTTCGGCCGGTCCGGGCGCCAGGGCGACCCCGGCAGCATCGAGTCGATGGTCGCGCTCAGCGATCAGGTGCTGCGCCGCTTCGCGCCCGCGGGCTGCGGCCTGGTGTTGCGGCTGGCGCCCCGCTGGGGCGGACGGTTGCCGGGCTTTCTGGCGGGCATGCTGCGCGCCCGGGCCCAGGCGCGGGCAGAACGTCTGGCACGGCGCAACCGCGCCGCGACCCTGCGCCGCAGCGAAACCTTGCGCCGGGTTCTCGCCTTTACCGGGCGCTCGTCACTATGACTTTTGACGGGTCAGATGTGGTTGTGTCGCATTGCGATTGCCGCGTATTGTCCTGAAAAGTCGGGTAAACGCGTTGGGCAGGGCAAGGCCGGATCGTCCCTCCGCAGACACCAGGAGGGGCAGGGAATGGTCAAACCCATAGCGGAAATCCGCAAGCCAGAGATCGTGCAGGCCGCCATCAAGGTGATCGGCAAGCATGGCCTGCCCGTGGTGACATACGATCTGATCGCCCGGGAAACCGACATGTCGCGCCAGTTGATCCGGCATTATTTTCCGGAGTCCGAGGTTCTGATGGTCGCGGTCTGCAACGCGCTGGCTGCATCCTATCGTGAATGCCTGATGCAAGGCATCCTCAAGGCCGATTCCACGGAACGTCTGCCGATGTTTCTGGATTTCTACTTCAACTTTCTGGCTGGAGAGGGCCTGGCCAAGCCGGCCGACGACGCGGTCTACGATGCCATGTTCTGTCTTGCCGCCGGCTCAGAGGCCGTGCGCAAGAACCTGTTCGAGCAGTACAATCTGTTGCACCACACGATTGCCCACGAAATCCAGATCAGCCATTCCAGCCTGCCCCAGTCCGCCTGTCGCGAAATCGGTTATCTGTTTGTCGCGCTGATGTATGGCCACTGGAAGATGGTCGCCACGCTCGGATTCTCCGAAAGCTACAACCGCGTCTCGCGCGAGGCGGTCGACAGGCTCATCGACTCCTATCTGAGACGCTACGACGATCCTGACCTCAACGCGTGAAGTGTAGCGTGTCAAACGACACCCCCATTGACGAGCCAGGGCGACATCCAGTTTTGCGAGGTGTCGCCTTGCGGGCTCAATGACGCGTCCTCCCGCGCTTGCCGACGGGGCCGCGGCGTGGGATACGGCCGCATGGCCGCGCCCAGACCTTTCAGCGTGATGACCAAGCCCATGGGGCCGCGCTGCAACATTGCGTGCAGCTATTGCTACTACCTCGAGAAGGAGCGCCTCTACCCCGACGAGAAGAAGTTCCGCATGTCCGACGCGGTGCTGGAAGCCCATGTCCGCGGCATGATCGAGGCCGCCGTCCGCATCGGCCAGCGCGAGGTTCAATTCGCCTGGCAGGGCGGCGAGCCGACGATGACGGGGCTCGACTTCTTCCGCCGGGTGCTGGCGCTGCAGGCGCGGTATCGCCCTGCCGGCCTACGGGTGACCAACGCGTTCCAGACCAACGGCACCCTGCTGGATGACGAGTGGGCCGGGTTCCTGGCTGCCAACCGCTTTCTGGTCGGCATCAGTATCGACGGCCCGCGCGGGATCCACGACCGCTACCGCCGCGACCGCGCCGGCCGCCCCACCTTCGACGCCGCGATGGCAGGGCTTGGCGCGCTGCGCCGGGCGGGGGCGGAGTTCAACATCCTGTGCACCGTCCACCGCGCCAATGCCGGCAAGGGCAAGGAGATCTACCGCTTCCTGCGCACCCTGGGCACGCAGCACCTGCAATTCATCCCGATCGTGGAGCGGCGCGCGCCGGCGGGTGGCCTCGCCCCGGCGCCGCAGCTTGACGACGACCCGGCCAGCCTCGTGACCGAATGGAGCGTTGCGCCGCGCGCCTACGGCAAGTTCCTGTGCGAGGTGTTCGACCTGTGGTTCCGGCAGGACGTCGGCCGGGTGTTCGTGCAGTTCTTCGAGAATCAGGTCGGGATGTGGCGCGGCTTCCCGGCCTCGCTGTGCGTCTTTTCCGAAACCTGCGGCAACGCGCTGGCGCTGGAGCACAACGGCGACGTCTATCCTTGCGATCACTTCGTCTATCCCGAGTTCCGGCTGGGCAACATCATGGAGCAAGACATCGCCGGGATCGCCGGGTCGGCCGCCGCCGCCCGCTTCGGCGCCGACAAGCGCGACCGGCTGACCGCCCGGTGCCGCCGTTGCGAGTATCGCTTCGCCTGCAACGGGGGCTGCCCCAAGCACCGCTTCGCGCCCTCGCGCGAGGGCGAGGCGGGGCACAACTACTTCTGCGAAAGCAACATGATGTTCTTCCGCCACGCGGCCGGCCGGCTGCGGGCGTTGGTGCCGCCGGGCTGAGCGGTTCAGCGCAGCGCCCGGCCGCGCACGATCGCCTCGGGGCCGAAGCGGGCGCGGATGGCGTCGGCGGCGCGCTCGGCGCCCGCCCGGCGCGCGGCGCCGGGGTCGAGCAGGTCGGCGGTGCGGTCGGCCGCCGCCGCCGGGCCCAGCCCCGACAGCCCCACCCCGATCAGCCGGAACGGCCCGGCGCGCAGGTCATGCACCATCAGTCCGCGCGCCACCGAATAGAGGGTGTCGGCCAGTTGCGTCGGCTCGCGCAGCGTCTCGCGTCGCGACAACAGCCGGTGGTCGGCGCGCTTGAGCTTCAGCGTCGCCACCGCGCCGGCCAGTCCGCGGGCCTTGGCGCGGTCGGTCACCTTTTCGGCCAGCCGCCACAGATGGCCCTCCAGCAGGTCGGCGTCGGCGATGTCGTCGGTGAAGGTGGTCTCGTTCGAGATCGAGCGCAGGGGCGCGTGGGCATCGACCGCACGCGCATCCTCGCCGCGGGCGAGGTGCCACAGCCGGGTGCCGAAGCGCCCGAAGCGGGCGGTCAGCGCCGCGCGATCCCAGCGGCGCAGGTCGTCGAAGGTGCGGATACCGGCCCCGGCCAGCGCCGCCTGCCCGGCCGCGCCGACGCCCCAGATCAGCCGCACCGGCTTGCCGGCCAGGAAATCCGCCGTCCCGGCCCGCCCGATCACCGAAAAGCCGCGCGGCTTGTCGAGGTCGGAGGCGATCTTGGCGAGGAACTTGTTGTGCGACAGCCCGATCGAGACACTCAGCCCGAGGTCGGTCTCGATCCCCCGCGCGAGGCCGGCCAGCAACACCGCCGGGGGCGCGTGGTGCAGCCGCGCGGTGCCGGTCAGATCGAGGAACGCCTCGTCCAGCGACAGCGGCTCGATCGCCGGGGTCAGCGCCTCCATCCGGGCGCGGATCAGGGCCGCGACCTCGGCGTAGCGGGCGCCGCGGGGGCGCACGATCACCGCCGCGGGGCAAAGCCGGCGGGCCTCGAACATCGGCATCGCCGAGCGCACGCCATGGATGCGCGCGATGTAGCACGCGGTCGACACCACCCCGCGCCGCCCGGCGCCGCCGACGATCACCGGCTGATCGCGCAGGGCCGGATCGTCGCGCTTCTCGACCGCGGCGTAGAAGGCGTCGCAATCGAGATGGGCGATGGAAAGGGTGTGGAGTTCGGGATGCGCCAGCACCCGGTGGCCGCGGCAGGCGGGGCACCGCCGGCCGGCATCGAAGGTGGCAAGGCAGTCGCGGCAGAGGGCGGGCATATGGGGGCGGGGCCTGCGTTGTGGCGCGAGTGTAGGGCGGATCGCCCGGCCTGGGAAGGTGGCGCGCGGGGGCGGCGGCGGACGCCTCCGGCGGGGGAGTATTTGCGGAACGATGAATGGGGGGCGTCTGCCCGCCAACGCCAAAGGCCCCCGCCGGGGCGGGGGCCTTCGATGGGGGCGGTGGCGCGGTTGACGGGGCTCGAACCCGCGACCCCCGGCGTGACAGGCCGGTACTCTAACCAACTGAGCTACAACCGCGCAGCGCCGCCCGCCCGGGCCAAGGCCCCGGCGTGGGAAGGCTGATACGCAAAGGGCCGGGCGGCGTCAAGCGGCCGGGGCGGAAAATCGCACCCCGCGCGCCCGGCGGCGCCTCAGCCGCGCCGCCGCCGTCGCCCGCCACCTTCGCCGCCGCCGGTGTTGAAGGCGACCTTCGGCAGGCTGACCACGCGGGCGAGGTTGGGAAAGGCATCGGAGGCGTGGGGAATCGCGTTGGCGGCGACGAAATGCTCCTGGAAACGGGGCTCGATCGCGGTTTCGACCTTGTGGATGCGGGCCACCGTCGCCTCGATCCGGCTGCGCGCGGCGCGCGAGACCAGCGCCATCAGCGCCCCGGTGCCGGCGGCGTTGCCGGCCGAAGTCACCTTGTCCAGCGGGCAATCCGGGATCATCCCCAGCACCATCGCGTGCTTGGGCGAGATATGGGCGCCGAACGCGCCCGCCAGCACGATGCGGTCGACCGTTTCGACCCCCATTTCGTCCATCAGCAGCCGCGCGCCGGCGTAAAGCGCCGATTTCGCAAGCTGGATCGCGCGGATGTCGCCCTGGGTGACGGCGATGCGGGGGCCGCCCTGCGCGGTCGCGTCGTGGATCAGGTAGGCATGGGTCCGCCCCTCGGGCTGGCAGCGCCAGGTGCCGGTCTGCGCGGCCGAGCCGATCAGCCCCGACGGGTCGAGCAGCCCGGCCATGCGCATTTCGGCCACCGCCTCGATGATGCCCGAGCCGCAGATGCCGGTGACGGCGGCATCGAAGCCGGGTTCGTCGGACCATGCCTCGCAGCCGATGACGCGAAAGCGCGGCTCCCTGGTTTCGGGGTCGATCTCGATGCGCTCGATGGCGCCCGGCGCGGCGCGCTGCCCGGCGCTGATCTGCGCGCCCTCGAACGCCGGCCCGGTGGGGGACGAACACGCCAGCACCCGGTCGCGGTTGCCCAGCTGGATCTCGGCGTTGGTGCCGACATCGACGATCAGCACAAGGTCGTCGGACTGGTCGGGCGCCTCGGCCAGCGCCACCGCGGCGGCATCGGCGCCGACATGGCCGGCGATGCACGGCAGCAGATAGAGGTTCGCGGCCGGATTGATCGCGCCCAGCCCGAGGGCGGGCGCGGCCAGCGACAGCGCCCCCGAGGTCGCCAGCGCGAATGGCGCCTGGCCCAGTTCCACCGGGTCGATCCCCAGCAACAGGTGGTGCATCACCGGATTGCACACGATCACGCCCTCGACCACGTCGTCGGCCCCAAGCCCGGCCTCGGCAGCCACCGCGCCGGCAAGATCGTTGAGCGCGGCGCGCACCGCCGCCGTCATCTCGGCCGCGCCGCCGGGGTTCATCATCGCGTAGGAAACCCGGCTCATCAGATCCTCGCCGAAGCGGATCTGCGGGTTCATGATCCCGGCCGAGGCCAGCACCCGCCCGTCGGTCAGGTCGGCCAGGTGGGCGGCGATGGTGGTCGAGCCAAGGTCGATCGCCAGCCCCGCCAGCCGCGGCTCGGCGAAGCCCGGCCAGAGGCCGACGATGCGCGGCGCGCCGCCGTCGTGGGGGCGGAACACCGCCACCGTCACCGCCCACTTGCCGGCCCGCAGCACCGCTTGCAGCCGGTGCAGCAGCGGCAGCGCCATGGTGGCGCCGGGCAGATCCCATTGCGCGGCCAGCGCGGCGCGCAGCCGCTCCAGATCGCCCGAGGGTTCGTGCATGTCGGGTTCGGCCACCTCGACGTAGAATAGCCGGGTTGCCGGGTCCATCGCCAGCGGCCGCTGGCTGGCGTCCTTGCGGATCACCTGGCGGTGCATCTGGCTTTCGGGCGGCACGTCGATCACCACATCCGACAGGATCCGCGCCTGGCAGCCCAGCCGGCGGCCGGGCTTCAGCCCGCGCTTCTCGTGATAGCGTGCCTCGACCGCGTTCCACGGCGACAGCGCGTCTTCGGCCACGGTGATGCCGTGCTTGGAAAACGCGCCGGTGCCGGGGCTGCACTGGCAGCGCGAGCAGATGCCGCGCCCGCCGCAGACCGAATCGAGGTCCACCCCCAGGCGCCGCGCCGCCGCCAGCACGCTGGTGCCCGCCGGCACCCGGCCGCGCTTGCCCGAGGGGGTGAAGATCACCAGCGGGTCGGGATCGGTCATGGAATCTCCTTCGCGGGCGGGGGCATTGCTGCGATATACCTTTTCGGCCGGCGCTGTCAGCCCCGATCCGGCACGCCCCCCTCTGCGCGAAGCCATGGGCGGCAAAACCGCGCATAAACGAACATCCATATTTTCGTAATGGCGCGAAGGTGGTAGAATTCGGGCGAATTTGGCGGGAGGAACGCGCATGGCCCAGGATGTCGAAACCACCACGCCGGCCGATCTTCTGGTGATCGGCGGCGGCATCAACGGCTGCGGCATCGCGCGCGACGCCGCCGGGCGGGGCCTGCACGTCGTGCTGGCCGAGATGGGCGATCTGGCCTCGGCCACCTCGTCGGCGTCGACCAAGCTGTTTCACGGCGGGCTGCGCTATCTCGAGTATTTCGAGGTCCGACTGGTGCGCGAAGCGCTGGTCGAGCGCGAGGTGCTGCTGCGTGCCATGCCGCACATCTCGTGGCCGATGCGCTTCGTGCTGCCCTACCATCCCGACATGCGGTTCGAGGGCGATACGCCCACCTCGAAGCTGCTGTCGGTGTTCATGCCGTGGATGCGGGGGCGCCGCCCGGCGTGGCTGATCCGCATGGGGCTGTTTCTTTACGACCATCTGGGCGGGCGAAAGATCCTGCCCGGCACCACCACCCTGCGCCTGCCCGGCACGCCGGAGGGGGCGCCGCTGGATGGCCGCTTCACGCGGGCGTACGAATATTCCGATTGCTGGGTCGAGGATTCGCGCCTCGTGGTGCTGAACGCCCGCGACGCCGCCGCCCGCGGGGCCGAGATCAACGTGCGCACGAAGGTCGTGGCGGCCGCGGCCGAGGGCGGGCTGTGGCAGGTGACGCTCGAGGATGTCGACAGCGGCGCGCGGCGGGTGGTGACGGCGCGGATGCTGGTGAACGCCGCCGGGCCGTGGGTGGGGGCGGTGCTGGCGGGCACGGTGCACGCGGCCACGCAGGACAAGGTGCGGCTGGTGCGCGGCTCGCACATCGTGGTGCCGCGGCTTTACGATCACGACAAGTGCTACTTCCTGCAGGGCACCGACGGGCGCATCGCCTTCACCATCCCCTACGAGGGCGATTTCACCCTGATCGGCACCACCGACGCCGACCATCCCGACCCCGACATCCGCCCCCATTGCACCGAGGCCGAGCGCGATTACCTGATCGGCTTCGTCAACCGCTACTTCCGCCGCCAGATCACCGCCGCGGACGTGGTCTGGAGCTATTCCGGCGTGCGCCCGCTTTATGACGACGGTGCCTCGTCGGCCACGGCGGCCACGCGCGACTATGTGCTCAAGCTCGAACGGGTCGGGGGTGCGCCGCTGCTGAACGTCTTCGGCGGCAAGATCACCACCTATCGCCGGCTGGCCGAGGCGGCGCTGCGCAAGATCGCCACCGTGTTTCCTGGCCTGCCCGGCGCCTGGACGGCGGGGGTGGCGCTGCCGGGGGGCGATTTTCCGCACGACGGGGTCGAGACGCTGGTCGCGGCGTTGCGCACCGACTATCCGTTCCTGTCCGAGCGCTGGGCGCGCCGCCTCGTGCGCGCCTACGGCACCGAGGCGCGGGCGGTGCTGGGCGATGCCACCACCGCCGCCGACCTGGGCGAGGATTTCGGCGCCACCCTGACGGCGCGCGAGGTCGACTGGCTGGTCGCCCACGAATACGCCCGCCGGCCCGAGGACATCCTGTGGCGGCGCGGCAAGCTGGGCCTGCGCCTGCAGCCCGAAGCGGTGGCGCGCCTGGCCGAAAGGCTGAAGGCGCAAGCCCCGGCCTAGCCGTCCTTGCCGGTCGCCGGTGGCGGCGGCGCGGGCGGCTCCAGCCCGAGGCCGCGCAGGACAAAGCGCATCCCGCGCCGCGCCGGCCAGCGCAGCACCGCCAGCCCCACCGCCAGCGCCAGCAGGCCCAGCAGCGGCCCGCCCTTGAGGGTGGCATAGCCGGCCAGCGGGATGCCCAGCGCAATCAGCAGCCACGCCACGCGCCAGTGGAACCGCCCCGGCAGCAGGCTCAGCGCCGCCGCCAGAACCACCCACAGGCACAGCAGGATCAGGGCCGGGGCCATCAGCCCGCCGCCCCCACCGCCGGCGCAAGGTCGGCCAGCCGGTCGGGCAGGTTGGCGGCCCAGGCGCTGATCGTGCCGGCGCCCAGGCACACCACCATGTCGCCCGGGCGTGCCTGCTCGCGCACCAGTCGCTCGAGGTCGTCCTCGTTGAGGATCGCGCGGGCGTGGCGGTGGCCGTGGGCGATCAGCCCGGCCACCAGCGCATCGCGGTCGGCGCCGGCGATCGGGTCTTCGCCGGCGCCGTAGACCTCGGCGATGGCGACCACGTCGGCCTCGTTGAAGCAGGTGCAGAAATCCTCGAACAGCGAGGCGAGGCGGGTGTAGCGGTGCGGCTGGTGCACCGCGATCACGCGCCCGCCGGTGTCGGGGCCCACCGCCTGCCGCGCCGCCTTGAGCACCGCCGCGATCTCGACCGGGTGGTGGCCGTAATCGTCGATGATGGTCACGCCGCCGACCTCGCCCACCTTGGTGAAGCGCCGCTTGACGCCGGCGAAGCCGGCCAGCGCGGCGCGGATCTCGGCCCGCTTCATCCCGAGGTGGCGTGCCACCGCCACCGCCGCCAGCGCGTTCGAGACGTTGTGGTCGCCCGGCATCGGCAGGGTGCAGCCCTCGATCGCCACCCCCTCGCCCTCGGCGCGCAGGGCGATGTCGAAATGCGCCACCCCGCCCTCGTAGCGCAGGTTGACGGCGCGCACGTCGGCCTGCGCGTTGAACCCGAAGGTGATCACGCGCCGGTCGGTCAGCCGGCCGACGAGGGCCTGCACCTCGGGGTGGTCGGTGCAGCACACCGCCAGCCCGTAGAACGGGATGTTCGAGACGAAATCGTGAAACCCGCGCCGCAGCGCGTCGAAGTCGCCCCAATGGTCCATGTGCTCGGGGTCGATGTTGGTGACGATGGCGATGGTGGCGGGCAGGCGGTTGAAGCTGCCGTCGCTTTCGTCGGCCTCGACCACCATCCACTCGCCCGCGCCGGCGCGCGCGTTCGAGCCGTAGGCGTGGATGATGCCGCCGTTGATCACCGTGGGGTCGAAGCCGCCCCGGTCGAGCAGCGTGGCGACCAGCGTCGTCGTGGTGGTCTTGCCGTGGGTGCCGGCAACCGCGATGTTCGAGCGCAGGCGCATCAGTTCGGCCAGCATCTCGGCCCGGCGCACCACCGGCAGGCCGCGGCGGCGGGCCTCTTCCAGTTCCGGGTTGCCGGGCTTGATCGCGGTCGAGATCACCACCACCGCCGCGCCCTCGACGTTTTCGGCGCGCTGGCCCTCGAAGATGCGCGCGCCGAGCGAGGCGAGCCGGTCGGTGATGGCGCTGGCCTTGAGGTCGGATCCCTGCACCGAATAGCCCAGCGTCATCAGCACCTCGGCGATGCCCGACATGCCGATGCCGCCGATGCCGACGAAATGGATCGGCCCGAGTTCCAGGGGCAGTTTGGTTGCCGCGTTCATCTGTGCGCGTTCTCCGACAGGGTTTCGACAAGCGCGGCCAGTGCGTCGGCCGCGTCGGGCCGGCCGTGCGCCAGTGCCCCTTGCGACATCCGCAATGCGCGGGCCGGGTCCGACAGCACCGCCGCGATCTCGCGCGCGAGGACGGCGGCGTCAAGCCGGTGTTCGGATATCGCGATGGCGCCGCCGGCCTCGACCAGGCCGCGGGCGTTGGCGCTTTGATGGTCGGCGGTGGCGGCGGCGTAGGGGATCAGGATCGCCGGCCGCCCGATCGCCGCGATCTCGGCCACCGACGAGGCGCCGGCGCGCGAGATCACAAGCTGCGCTTCGGCCAGCAGGCGGGGGATGTCGGGGAAGAACGGCGCCACCTCGGCCTCGATCCCGGCGCCGGCATAGGCGGCGGCGACGCGCTCGGCATCCTCGGGGCGGGCCTGGTGGGCGACGCGCAGACGCGCGCGCAGCCCCTCGGGCAGGGCGGCGACGGCGGCGGGCACCACGTCCGACAGCACCCGCGCGCCCTGGCTGCCGCCGATCACCAAGAGGCCGAGGGGATAGTCGCCCGGCACGATATAGGGCGCGCCGGCACGGTCGAGCACGGCCGCGCGCAGCGGGTTGCCGGTGTGCACGCCCTCGACGCCGGCCGGCAGCGCGGTGGGCCAGGTGCCGCAGGCCACGGCATGAACCCGGCGCGCGAACAGCCGGTTGACGCGGCCCGGCACGCCGTTCTGTTCGTGGATCGCGCGCGGCAGGCGCAGCAGCCACGCCGCCGCCAGCGCCGGGATCGAGGGATAACCGCCGAAGCCCACCACCACCGCCGGCCGGTCGTGCCGGAAGGCGGCCAGCGTCGCGGCCACCCCGGCGGCGATGCGCAGCGGCACCAGCGCCTTCGCCACCACGCCGCCACGCGCGAAGGTGGCGCTGGCGACCTCGTGGCGCGCGACCCCGGGCGGAAAGCCCGAGGCATAGCGCGCGCCGCGCGCGTCGGTCCACAGGCTCACGCGCCAGCCGCGCCCCAGCATCGTCTCGGCCAGCGCCTGGGCGGGAAACATGTGCCCGCCGGTGCCGCCGGCGGCGATCGCCAGGTGGCGCCGCGCGCTCATCCCGGCCCCCGGCCGCGCAGGATGTCGCCGATCTGGCCTTGCGGCCGGTGCCGCGTCAGCGCCAGCAGCGCGCCCACCAGGATGCCCCCCGCGATCAGCGACGAGCCGCCGTAGCTTACGAACGGCAGCGTCATGCCCTTGGCCGGCAACAGGCGCACCGCGACGCCCACGTTGATCATCGCCTGCACCCCGAAGATCGCGGCCAGCCCGGCGCCGGCGAGGCGGGTGAACATGTCGCGCTCGCGCGTCAGGCGGAACATCGCGCGCACCACCACCAGCGCGAACAGCGCCAGGATCGGCAGCACCAGCACCAGCCCGTATTCCTCGGCCGCAACGGCGATGATGAAATCGGTGTGCGCGTCGGGCAACGACCATTTCACCTGCCCCTCGCCCACGCCGACGCCGAAGATCCCGCCCTCCTGGATGGCGTTGGTGGCATAGCCGATCTGGGTCAGCGGGTCGATCTCGGGGTTGAGAAAGCCGTCGATGCGGCGGGCGAAATGCTCGGAATTGTTGTAGGCGAAGAGGCCCGCCAGCACGGTGCCGCCGGCCAGCCCGGTCAGCAGCAGGAACGGCGCCCCGGCGACGAAATAGACCACCCCCCAGGCGAACAGCACCAGCGCCGCCTGCCCGAAATCGGGTTGCAGCGCCAGCGTGCCGACGACGACCATCGCCAGCCCCAGCGACAGCAGCTTGCCCGGCGGGCCGCCCGGCTCGGCGCTGGCGGCCATCAGCCAGGCGACGGTGACCACGAAGGCGGGCTTGAGAAACTCGGACGGCTGGATCGAGGCGAAGCCCAGCGAATACCACCGCATCGCGCCCTTGCCGAAATCGGTGCCGAACACCGGCAGCAGCAGCACCGCGACGAGGGCCAGCCCGAAGCCCAGCACCCCAAGCCGGCGGATGGTGGTGGGCGACATCATCGACACCGCCACCATCACCGCCAGCGCCGCGCCGCCGAACAGCGCCTGGCGCTGGACATAGTGGAACGGCGCGAGGTTGTTGCGCAGCGCCAGCGGCGGCGAGGCGGCCAGCCCCAGCAGCAGCCCGATCCCGAACAGCAGCAGCACCGCCGACAACGACCAGCGGTCGAGCGTGCGCCACCAGCGGGGTAGAATCGGCTCGCCGACGCGGACCGGCGCCGCGCCATGGACCATTTCCGTCATGAATACCGCTCTCGCCTCGAGATCCGCCCGTTTGCCGGGTCTGTCAAACAGAGTAGCGGAAAGCGGCCCCTCATGCCACCGGAATTGCGCCGGCCGGGCGGCCTAGCGGGGGCTGCGCTTGGCGAGGATGCGTTGCAGCGTGCGGCGGTGCATGTTCAGCCGGCGCGCGGTTTCCGACACGTTGCGGTCGCACAGTTCGTAGACGCGCTGGATATGCTCCCACCGCACGCGATCGGCCGACATCGGGTTTTCCGGCGGCGGCGGGTTGTCGCCGCGCGCGAGCAGCGCGTTGGTGACGTCGTTGGCGTCGGCGGGCTTGGACAGATAGTCGGTGGCGCCCATCTTGACCGCCGCCACCGCGGTGGCGATGGCGCCGTAGCCGGTCAGCACGACGATGCGGCAATCGGGCCGCGCGGCGCGCAGTTCCTCGACCACCTCGAGGCCGTTGCCATCCTCCAGCCGCAGGTCGATCACCGCATAGGCCGGGGCGTGGGCGCGCACCGCGGCCAGCCCGTCGGCAACGCTGCCGGCGGTGACCGGGGCGAAGCCGCGTTTCTCCATCGCCCGCGCGAGGCGCCGGACGAACGGCTCGTCGTCGTCCACCAGAAGCAGCGAGTTGTCCTCGCCGATGTCGGCCATCTCCTCGTCGGTCATGCTCGCCCCCCGTTCCTGCCGTTCGACGGTATTAGGGGGCGCGGGCGGCGGGGTCAATTTGTGGATCGCAGCGCGGGCACGATCTTGCGGGCGATCGCGGCCGCCGGCTCAGGCGTGTTCGACGAAGCAGGCGACCTGCTCGGCCAGCTGCTGGCCGGTCAGGTCGCGGCGGAAGAACTCGACGAAACCGTGCTCGGGGAAAACCAGATAGGTGAAGGTCGAATGGTCGACGAGGTAGAATTCGTCTTCCGACGGCTGCTTCTGGTAGAAGGTGCGATAGGCCTGCGAGGCGGCCTTGACCTGCTCGGGCGTGCCGGTCAGCCCGATCATGTCCTCGTGCATGTAGTTGACGTAGTTCTTCATCACTTCGGGGGTGTCGCGGTCGGGGTCGATCGAGATGAAGATCGGCGTCACCTCGTGCCCCATCTCCTTGAGGATATCCACCGCCTCGGCGTTGCGGACGTTGTCGAACGGGCAGATGTCGGGGCAGAACGTATAGCCGAAATACAGCAGCGACGGGCCGGTAATGACATCGGCATCGGTCACGGTTTCGCCGTCCTGGTTGACCAGCGTGAACGGGCCGCCGATGGCGCCGGCACCGCCGGCGACGGTCGAGGTGCGGCAGTCGGCGAAACGGTCGTCGTTGCCGCCGAACATCGTGTATCCTGCCAGCCCGGCAAGGCCGGCGACAACAACGACACTTGCGGCGATGGCGGCGATACGGGGCATTTTCGGTTTCCTCCGGGCGGGTTCGCGGATACGCATGTCGACATTCTGCCATATAGGCAGGGCCCACAACCGCAGCTAGCCGAAACGTGACAATTGGTCCCGCCTCATCGCCCGCGCCGTTGTCGGGGCATGAAACCCGCAGCGACTGGGTGCGCCTGCGCACCCTGACGGCGCTGCGCTGGATGGCGATCGCCGGCCAGATCGCGGCGCTGGTGGTGGCCGACCGGGCCTTCGGGGTGCAGGTGCCGCTTGGGGCGTGCTACCTGGTGATCGGCATCTCGATCATCGCCAACCTGTTCTCGGCCTTCGTCTATCCCGAGAACCTGCGCCTGACCCACGCCCAGGCGCTGCGCTTCCTGCTGTTCGACCTTGCCCAGCTTGGCGCGCTGCTGGCGCTGACCGGCGGGTCGCACAACCCGTTCATGCTGCTGATCCTTGCGCCGGTCACGATCTCGGCCACCGCGCTCGATGCCCGCAGCACGGTGCTGGTGGGCGGGCTGGCGATGGCGCTGGCCACGGCGATGGTGTTCTTCCACGTCCCGCTGCGGCTTGACGACGGGTCCGAACTGGTGGCGCCGCCGCTTCTGTCGTTCGGGGCGTGGCTGGCGGTGGTGATCGGGATCGCGTTCATGGGCTTCTTCGCGCAGCGGGTGTCGTCGGAATCGCACGCCATGTCCGAGGCGCTGCTGGCCACCCAGATGGCCCTCGCGCGCGAGCAGAAGCTGACCGACCTGGGCGGCGTGGTGGCGGCGGCGGCGCACGAACTGGGCACGCCGCTGGCCACCATCAAGCTGGTCGCGACCGAACTGGTCGACGAATTGTCCGACCGCCCCGACCTGGCCGAGGACGTGGCGCTGATCCGCGATCAGGCCGACCGCTGCCGCGACATCATGCGCTCGATGGGGCGGGCCGGGAAGGACGACATGCTGCTGCGCCAGGCGCCGCTCGAGGCGGTGGTGCGCGAGGCCGCCGACCCCCACCTCGACCGCGGCAAGACGGTGACGTTCCGCGTCGGGGCCGGCACCACCGACGGGCCGCAGCCGCAGATCCTGCGCCGCCCCGAGATCATCCACGGCATCCGCAACCTGGTGCAGAACGCGGTCGATTTCGCGCGCACCGAGGTCACGGTCGACATCGCCTGGGACGCGCGCGACATCGACCTGCGGATCATCGACGACGGCCCGGGCTTTCCCGGCCATCTGATCGGGCGGATCGGCGATCCGTTCATGCGCACCCGCCGCGGCAGCGCCGCCGACCGGGCGCGGCCGGGCTACGAGGGGATGGGGCTGGGCCTGTTCATCGCCAAGACGCTGCTGGAACGCACCGGCGCCGAGATCAGCTTTGCCAACGGCGCCGACCCGTTCCTGATCGAGGTCGAGCAGCCCGCGCGCACCGGCGCCATCGTCGAGGTGCGCTGGCCGCGCGCCGCGATCGAGGCCCCCGAGGTCGGCGCGCTGGGCCAGAACCCGGCGTTCTGAGCTATTCCGCCGCCACTCGCCGCGGCTTGAGCATCGGGGCCAGGTAACGCCCGGTGTGGCTGGCCTCGTTGCGCGCGACATCCTCCGGGGTGCCCTCGGCCACGATCCTTCCGCCGCCGTCGCCGCCCTCGGGGCCGATGTCGATGATCCAGTCGGCGGTCTTGATGACGTCGAGGTTGTGTTCGATCACCACCACGGTATTGCCCTGATCGACCAGTTCGTGCAGCACTTCCAGCAGCTTGCGCACGTCCTCGAAATGCAGCCCGGTGGTCGGCTCGTCGAGGATATAGAGCGTGCGCCCGGTCGAGCGGCGCGCCAGTTCCTTCGACAGCTTGACCCGCTGTGCCTCGCCCCCCGACAGCGTCGTGGCCTGCTGGCCGACCTTCACATAGCCCAGCCCCACCCGCATCAGCGCGTCCATCTTCTCGCGGATGGCGGGCACCGCGGCGAAGAAGGTCTGCGCATCCTCGACGGTCATTTCCAGCACGTCGGCGATCGACTTGCCCTTGAAGCGCACCTCCAGCGTCTCGCGGTTGTAGCGGTGGCCCTTGCAGGTTTCGCAGGTGACGTAGACGTCGGGGAGGAAGTGCATCTCGATCTTGATCACCCCGTCGCCCTGGCACGCCTCGCAGCGCCCGCCCTTGACGTTGAAGCTGAAGCGGCCCGGCTTGTAGCCGCGCGCCTGCGCCTCGGGCAGGCCGGCGAACCAGTCGCGGATCGGGGTGAAGGCGCCGGTGTAGGTGGCGGGGTTGGAGCGCGGGGTGCGCCCGATCGCGCGCTGGTCGATGTCGATCACCTTGTCGAGGTGCTCGAAGCCCTTGATCGTCTCGCACGGCGCCGGCGTCTCGCGGGCGCCGTTCAGCACCGTGGCCGCGGTCTTGTAAAGGGTTTCCACCGTCAGCGTCGACTTGCCGCCGCCCGAAACCCCGGTGACGCACACGAAGCGGCCCAGCGGGAACGCGGCCGTCATCTCGTGCAGGTTGTTGCCGGTGGCGCGCACAACCGTCAGCGTCTTGCCGTTGCCCTTGCGCCGGGTCGCGGGCACCGGGATCGCGCGCGCGCCCGACAGGTATTGCCCGGTCAGGCTGGCAGGGTCGGCGGCGATCTCGTCGGGGGTGCCGCGGGCGATGATGCGTCCGCCGTGCACCCCGGCGCCTGGGCCCATGTCGAGCACGTGGTCGGCGGTGCGGATCGCCTCTTCGTCGTGCTCGACCACGATCACCGTGTTGCCCTGGTCGCGCAGGTTCTTGAGCGTGCCGATCAGCCGGTCGTTGTCGCGCTGGTGCAGCCCGATCGACGGTTCGTCGAGCACATACAGCACCCCCGTCAGCCCCGATCCGATCTGGCTGGCCAGCCGGATGCGCTGGCTTTCGCCGCCCGACAGCGTGCCCGCCGCGCGGCTGAGCGTGAGATAATCGAGCCCGACGTTGACAAGGAACCCCAGCCGCTCGCGGATCTCCTTGAGGATCGCGCGGGCGATCTCGTTGCGCTGGGCGCTCAGCGCGGCGGGCACGGTCTCGACCCAGGCCAGCGCCTCGCGGATCGACAGCCGCACCACTTCGCCGATGTGGCGCCCGCCGATCTTCACCGCCAGCGCCTCGGGGCGCAGGCGGAAGCCGTCGCAGGTGCCGCAGGGGCGGTTGTTCTGATAGCGCTCGAATTCCTCGCGCACCCAGGCGCTGTCGGTCTCGCGCCAGCGGCGTTCCATGTTGGGGATGATCCCCTCGAACGGGCGGGTGACGGAATAGACCCGCCCGCCTTCGTCGAAGCGGAACGGAATCTCCTCGCTGCCCGAGCCGTAGAGGAACACCTGCTGCACCCTTTCGGGCAGGTCGCGCCATTTCTTGCGCTTGTCGAAGCCGTAGTGTTTCGCGATCGCGTCGATGGTCTGCAGCATGTAGGGGGTCTTGCCCTTGCGCCACGGTGCCAGCGCGCCGCCGGCCAGCGTCAGTGCCTCGTCAGGCACCACCAGGCGGGGGTCGAAGAACAGTTCGGCCCCCAGCCCGTCGCAGGCCGGGCAGGCGCCGAAGGGCGCGTTGAACGAGAACAGGCGCGGCTCGATCTCGGGAATGGTGAAGCCCGAGACCGGGCAGGCGAAATTCTCGGAGAAGGTGATGCGCTCGGGTTCGCCCTCGTCCTCGCGCGGGGCGGTTTCCAGCACCGCGATCCCCGAGGCAAGGTCGAGCGCGGTGCGGAAGCTGTCGGCAAGTCGGGTTTCCAGCCCCTCTTTCACCACGATCCGGTCGACCACCACGTCGATGTCGTGGCGGAACTTCTTGTCCAGCGTCGGCGGTTCGTCGAGGTCGTGGAAGGCGCCGTCCACCTTCACCCGCTGGAAGCCCTGCTTGCGCAGTTCCAGCATCTCCTTGCGGTATTCGCCCTTGCGGTCGCGCACGATGGGGGCCAGCAGGTAGGCGCGCGTGCCCTCGGCCATCGCCATCACCTGGTCGACCATGTCCTGCACCTGCATCGCCTCGATCGGCAGGCCGGTGGCGGGGCTGTAGGGGGTGCCGACGCGGGCATAGAGCAGCCGCAGGTAATCGTAGATCTCGGTCACCGTGCCGACGGTCGAGCGCGGGTTCTTCGAGGTCGTCTTCTGCTCGATCGAAATCGCCGGGCTGAGGCCCGAGATGTGATCGACGTCGGGCTTGCCCATCATGTCGAGGAACTGCCGCGCATAGGCCGACAGCGATTCGACATAGCGCCGCTGGCCCTCGGCATAGATCGTGTCGAAGGCAAGCGACGACTTGCCCGAGCCCGAAAGCCCGGTCAGCACCGTCAGCTTGTCGCGCGGGATGTCCACGTCGACGGACTTGAGGTTGTGCTCGCGCGCGCCGCGCACCTCGATGAACTTCTGTTCGGCCATGGCCACCCCCGGGCTTCGGGGCAGACATAGCCGGCGGCGCCCGAGTCTCCAACCGGAATTTGTGAACAGAAAGTGAACGGGCGCGGCTATCCGCCCGCGGTGCAGGCCAGTGCGGCGGCGATGCCTGCCTGATCGTCGAACGGGCCGATGTCGCGCTCCGTGGTGGTGGTGCCGTCGAAGGTGACGGCGACGATGCGGGCGCGGTCGGCGTCGAGCAGCACCAGTTCCGGGCCGGTGCCGCAGTCGCGCACGCCGCCGGTGATGAACGCCTCGCCGATGGCGTGATTCGTCACCCCCGAAAGCCGGCCGACCTCGGTCAGGGTGCCGCCCTCGTAGCGCCAGATGCGCAGTTCCTTCGCCAGGTGCGGGCGGTCGACATAGGCGATCTCGATGGCGCCGTCGCCGTCGAGGTCGGCGATGCCGGCGGGCGCGAGCCAGCGTTGCGGCGTGCCGATGTAGGGGGTTGCAGCGATGCGCCCGTCGGGGCCGTAGACGGCCAGCGCGGCGCCCTGCGCGACATGGGTTTCGACCACCACCACCTCGGGCGCGCCGTCGCCGTCAAGGTCGGCCAGGCGGGGCACCATGTCCTCGAACACCAGCGTCTCGGGCAGCACGATGCGGCGCATCGAGCCGTCGGACATTGCCAGATGCAGCTCGGCCCAGGGCGGGACATGGCCCATGATGTGGTGGCGGTAGCGGTCGGTGGCGGCGAAGAACTCGGCCGAGGCGATGGCCGGCGCGGTGCCCTGCGCGGCGGCGGGGGCGGCCAGCCCCGCGATCAGCGCCAGTGCCAGGGCGGCGGCGGGCCTCATATCTGCTTTTCCGGCATCTGCACCACCAGCCCGTCCAGCGCGTCGGTCACCTTGATCTGGCAGGTCAGGCGCGAGCGCACCGGGTCGGGATTGTAGGCGAAGTCGAGCATGTCGGATTCCATCGCGTCCTTGGCCGGCAGCCGCTCGATCCAGTCGGGATCGACATAGACATGGCAGGTCGAGCACGCACAGGCGCCGCCGCAATCGGCGTCGATGCCGGGAATGCCGTTGTCGCGGGCGCCTTCCATGACGGTCATGCCGTTGCGCACCTCGACCTCGTGCCGCTTGCCGCCCCATTCGATGTAGGTGATCCGTGCCATCGTTCCCTCGCAATCGGTCCGCGCCGGGCGCGTGTCGGCCCCTGATTAGGCGAGTTGCACGGGCATTGCCAGAGGATGCACGGATTCGTGCGGGCCCTTGGCGGGGCGCCGCGAATGTTCCATATTCGTTCCATGTCTGGTCTGCCCCCCGCCCCCTCGCCCTTCCACCGGCTGACGCCGCCGCCGGCAAGCTGGCCGCGCCCGCCCGCCTGCCTGCCCCACGCCCGCCTGGACGAGCCGCCGGCCGGCGCGCGGGTGGCGGTGGCAGGGCTGGTGCTGGTGCGCCAGCGGCCGGGCACCGCCAGGGGCGTCGTGTTCCTGACGCTCGAGGACGAGACCGGGGTATGCAACGTCGTGGTCTGGGCCAGGGTGTTCGAGCGGTTCCGCCGCGCGGTGATCGCGGGGCGGCTGCTGCGGGTGACCGGGCGGCTGCAGCGCCAGGACGGGGTGGTGCACGTGGTGGCCGAGCAGATCGAGGACATCTCGGCCATGCTCGACCTGCTGCTGGCCGAGGCCGGCGGGGCGGGCGCGCCGGGCTGAGGCCGCACACCCTTTCGCGGCGCGCGGATGCCGGCTATCGTCGCCGCTGCCCCGCCCTGACAGCGCGCCATGCCCCCGCCAACCGCCTTGCCCCCTGCCGCCATCCCGCCCCGTCGCCGCCGTCTTGCCGTGCTGGCGCTGCTGGCGCTGGGCGCGGGGTGCACGCCGCTGCCCCCGGGGCCCGACGCCGCGCGCGCCATCGCGCCCGAGTTCGTGCGCCGCGCCGGTGCCGGCGGGCCGCCCGGTGCCGCGCCCGGCACCTGCTGGGGCGCCATCGTCGAGCCGGCGGTGATCGAGACGGTGACCGAGCAGTTCCCCGAACCCGCCACCGCCGACACCCCGGCGGGCTTTCGCACCGAGACCCACCAGCGCATGATCCGCGACCGCACCGAGCATTGGTTCCGCACCCTCTGCCCGGAAGAGGTGACGGCCGAACTTGTCGCCTCGCTACAGCGGGCGCTGGCGGCGCGGGGGCTTTACGCGGGCCCGGTCAGCGGTGTGCAGGACGCCGCCACGCTTGCCGCGATCCGCGCCTATCAGGCCGGCCTCGGGCTGGACAGCGCGCTTCTGTCGCTCGACGCGGCGCGCCGGCTTGGCCTTGCCGCCTACGGCGTGGCGGGCTGATCGGCCCGACGGGCCGGGCAGGGCTGACCGAGCGGGGCGGGCTATGCCGGGAAGAGGTGCAGACAGGGCGTCACCGTCCGGGTGCGGGGAGCGTGGGTGGGGTGGGTGATGCCACCGTCCGATGCGCGCGCCTGCCTGCTTTTCCGGTTTTGCCGCAAAAGGGTTAACAATCCGCAAACGCTGTTCTGGCCATGAATTTTTTTCGCGCCGCCCCGCGGCGGCGGCGCTGCGCGCCGAGATCGCCAACCACGCCCCCCTGAATGCCCCGGCCTGGCGACGGCAGGCGCCGCGCGCGGCGGGCTGGGCGGCGTCAGTCCGGCGCCCGCCAGCCGATGTCCGAGCGGCAGAACCCCCCCGGCCAGTCGATCGCCTCGACCATCTCGTAGGCGGCGTCGCGCGCCGCTTCGAGGCTGTCGCCGCGCGCCGTCACCGCCAGCACCCGCCCGCCGGCGGCGATCAGCGCGCCGTCGGCGTCACGCGCGGTTCCGGCGTGGAACACCTGGTGGCGGCTGTCTGCGGGCAGCGCCTCGAGCCCGGCGATCAATGTTCCGCCCTCGGGCGCGCCGGGATAGCCGTTGGCCGCCATCACCACCGTCAGCGCCCAGTCGTCGGCCCAGTTCACCCGCGCGTCGGCCAGCCGCCCCTCGGCGCAGGCGTGGATCAGGTCGAGCATCTGCGCGCCCAGCCGCATCGCCAGCACCTGCGCCTCGGGATCGCCGAAGCGGACGTTGAACTCGACCAGCCGCGCCCGCCCGCCGGCGATCATCAGCCCGGCATAAAGCACGCCCTGGAACGGGGTGCCGCGCGCCGCCATCTCGGCCAGCGCCGGGCGCACGATGGTCTCCATCGCCTGGTGCTCGATCTCGGGGGTCAGCGCCGGCGCGGGCGACAGCGCGCCCATGCCGCCGGTGTTGGGGCCGGTGTCGTTGTCGAAGGCGCGCTTGTAATCCTGCGCGGTGCCGATGGCCAGCGCCTCGGTGCCGTGGCACAGCACGAACAGGCTCGCCTCCTCGCCGGCCATGTGTTCCTCGATCACCACCACGGCGCCCCCGTCCGTGGCGGTGTCGGCGAAGATCGCGTCCACCGCCGCCAGCGCCTCGTCTTCGGTGGCGGCAACGGTCACGCCCTTGCCGGCGGCCAGCCCGTCGGCCTTGACCACGATCGGCGCGCCGTGCGCGCGGACGTGGGCGCGGGCGGCCCCGGCGTCGTCGAAGACGGCGGCGCGCGCGGTCGGGATGTCGCGGGCGGCGCAAAGTTCCTTGGTGAATGCCTTCGACGCCTCCAGCCGCGCCGCCGCCGCCGAGGGCCCGAAGGTCAGGATGCCGGCGTTGCGCAGCGCGTCGGCGACGCCGGCGGCCAGCGGCGCCTCGGGGCCGATGATGACGAAATCGACGGCGTTCTCCTCGGCGAAGGTGGCGACGCCGGCGCCGTCGAGGATGTCGATCGCGGCGCATTCCGCGATCTCGGCGATGCCGGCATTGCCCGGCGCCACCATCAGCCGGTCGCATTTGGGATTTTGCTGCACCGCCCAGGCCAGCGCATGTTCGCGCCCGCCGCCGCCGAGGATCAGGATGTTCACGCGCGCCCCTCCGGCTTTCCCTTGGCCTGCGGGCGTTCTAAGGTGGCCGCCGCAGCCGCACAAGCGTTCCCGCACCATGGACCTGTTCGAAGACCCCGCCTCCGACCCCCGCGGCGCCAACGCGCCCGAGTTCACCGTCTCCGAATTGTCGGGTGCGGTGAAGCGGGTGATCGAGGGCGAATTCGGCCGCGTGCGCGTGCGTGGCGAGGTCGGGCGCGTCTCGCGGCCACGCTCGGGGCACGTCTACCTCGACCTCAAGGACGATCGCAACGTGCTTGCCTCGGTGATCTGGAAGGGGGTGGCGGGGCGGCTCGCGACCCAGCCGGAAGAGGGGATGGAGGTGATCGCCACCGGCCGGCTGACCACCTTCGGCGGGCAGTCGCGCTACCAGATGGTGATCGAGGATATCGCGCCGGCCGGGGCCGGGGCGCTGATGGCGATGCTCGAGAAACGCCGCGCCGCGCTGGCCGCCGAGGGGCTGTTCGATGCCGCCCGCAAGCGCCCGCTGCCGGTGCTGCCGCGGGTGATCGGGGTGATCACCTCGCCCACCGGCGCGGTGATCCGCGACATCCTGCACCGCCTGCGCGACCGCTTTCCGGTGCATGTGCTGATCTGGCCGGTGGCGGTGCAGGGCGAGCGCTGCGCGCCCGAGGTGGCGGCGGCGATCCGCGGCTTCAACGCGCTGGAACCCGGCGGCGCGGTGCCGCGCCCCGACCTGCTGATCGTCGCCCGCGGCGGCGGCTCGGTCGAGGATCTGTGGGGCTTCAACGACGAGGCGGTGGTGCGCGCGGCGGCCGAAAGCGCCATTCCGCTGATCTCGGCGGTGGGCCACGAGACCGACACGACGCTGATCGACCACGCCGCCGACCGCCGCGCGCCCACCCCTACCGCGGCGGCCGAGATCGCGGTGCCGGTGCGCCTAGAGCTGCTGGCCGACCTGGCCGACCGCGTGGCAAGGCTGGGCGGCGCGATGGCGCGCGCCGGGGCCAGCCGCGGCCAGCGGCTGCGCGACCTTTCCCGCGCGCTGCCGCGGCCCGAGACGCTGGTGACGGCGCCGGCGCAGCGGCTCGACCTGTGGGGCGGGCGGCTGCCGGCGGCACTGCGGGCGGCGACGCAGGCGCGCCGCCTGCATCTGGCCTCGCGCAGCGCCGGGCTGCGGCCGGCGGCGCTGCGCGCGCGGG
>JGI25317J35169_1000116_pt1 | contig 107870 bp, 103 predicted proteins | sample AutmiccommunBRH5_FD_35169 | JGI IMG/M metagenome (IMG submission 35169) | reverse complement strand
GATTTCCTTGATGCGGATCGCGGCCGGTCGGCCGCTCCTACAGGTTAGGCGGAAAATGTTTAATTATGTTTGTGCAGTTCTTCGTTCAGCTGCACCGCACTCTTGTTGGTCAGGCACTCGACCCGGCCGCTCTGCGAGTTGCGACGGAACAGCAGGTCGCTCTTGCCAGCCAGATCACGGGCCTTTACTGCCTGCACGCTGTTGCCTTGATCATCGAGCAGCTCGACCTTGGTGCCGGCAGTAATATACAGGCCGGACTCAATGGTGCAGCGATCGCCGAGCGGAATCCCGGTACCGGAGTTGGCGCCCAGCAGGCAGCCTTCGCCCAGCGAAATAACGATGTTGCCACCACCGGACAGGGTCCCCATGGTCGAGGCGCCGCCGCCGATATCCGAGCCCTTGCCAACGAACACACCGGCAGAGATGCGGCCTTCGATCATGCCCGGGCCTTCGGTGCCGGCGTTAAAGTTGCAGAAACCCTCGTGCATGATGGTGGTGCCTTCGCCGATATAGGCGCCCAGACGTACTCGCGCGGTGTCGGCGATACGCACGCCGGCCGGCACCACGTAGTCGCTCATCCTGGGGAATTTGTCCACCGATGTGACGCTGAGTACCCGGCCATCAAGCCGCGCCATCAACTGACGCTCCGGTAGCTCATCGAGATCCACTGCGCCTTCATCGGTCCAGGCCACGTTCGGCAGCAGGCCGAAAATGCCGGTCAGGTTCAGGCCATGCGGTTTGACCAGACGATGCGACAGCAGGTGCAGCTTGAGGTAGGCCTCCGGGGTGGTTTTCGGCGAGTCGTCGGCTTCCAGAATCACCAGCACTACCGGGCGCTGCGATTCCTGCATGGCGATGGCGTAGGATGCTTCGTGTTCGAAACCGGCTTCGCGCCAGTCGCGGGCAATTTTGCCGATCTGCCGATGATTCAGCTCCACCGCCAGATTGCCGCCCTGATAGTCGACTTCGTCGGCGATGCTGCTGACCAGCTCGTCATCCGGGTTCAGTACCGGGTTCGGATAGAACACTTCCAGCCACTTTTCTTCCCGGTTCCGGGTACCGCAGCCAAGGGCGAGGGCGAAATACTTGCTCATCTGTTGCTCCTGAATCTGAAAATCTTGCGTACATTTGCAGGAGCGGCCGACCGGCCGCGAAAAGCTTTCGCCGTCGGTCGACCGCTCCTACAGCAGGGTTTCCCAGCGGGCCGGGTCAAAACCGAGCTCAAGGATACCATCCCCCTCGATGATTGGCCGCTTGATCAGTGAGGGATTGTTCAGCGCCGCCTGCACCGCAGTGCCGGCGGTCATGCTGTCGCGTTCGGCCTGCGGCAACTTCTTCCAGCTGGTGCCGCGGCGGTTGATGACAGTTTCCCAGCCGAACGCCTTGATCCAGCGTTTCAGGTCTTTTTCGCTGGCGCCGGCCTTTTTGTAATCGTGAAACTGCCAGTCGATCTGCTGCTGGTCGAGCCAGGTAAAGGCCTTTTTCATGGTGTCGCAGGCCTTGATGCCGTAGATGGTGATAGTCATAGCGTGTCCCTCGGTTACAGGGTGCCGACAAATTCGCGGATGCGCTTTGCCCCTTCAGTGCATTCCTGAAGCGTTGCCACCAGTGCCATACGCACGTGACCGGCGCCGGGGTTGCGGCCATCGACTTCGCGGGACAGGTAGCGCCCCGGCAGCACGGTGACGTTCTGCTGGCGTTTCAGTTCGCGGGCAAAGGTTTCATCGCTGATGCCGGTTTTCGGCCACAGGTAGAATCCGGCGTCCGGGCGTGCCACGTTCATGGCGCCACCGAGAATCTCCAGCACCGCAGCAAATTTCTGCTGGTACAGCACGCGGTTGTCAGCGGCGTGCTGGTCATCATTCCAGGCGGCAATGCTGGCCAGCTGGTGATGCATCGGCATGGCACAGCCGTGGTAGGTGCGGTAACGGAGAAACCCGGCAAGTACGCTGGCGTCGCCGGCAACAAAGCCGGAACGCATGCCGGGCAGGTTCGAGCGTTTCGACAGTGAGTGAAACACCACGCAGCGCCGGTAGTCATCGCGGCCGGCGGCCTCGCAGGCTTCGAGCAGGCCCGGTGGTGGCGTACCCTGATAAATATCTGCGTAGCACTCGTCCGAGGCGATGATGAAGTCGTAGCGATCAGCCAGATCGAGCAGCGAGCGCATCTGCGGGATGCTCATCACTGCGCCGGTCGGATTGCCCGGTGAGCAGATATACAGCAGCTGGCAGCGTTGCCAGACTGGCTCCGGCACCGCCGCAAAATCCGGCTGTAACCCGCTGGCAGAAGTGCAGGGCAGGTACACCGGCTCGCCACCAGCCAGTAGCGCCGCACCTTCATAAATCTGATAGAACGGATTGGGCATCAGCACCAGCGGTTGCTGGCTGCGATTCAGTACGGTCTGAGCGAAAGCAAACAGGGCTTCGCGAGTGCCGTTTACCGGCAGTATCTGTTTTTCCGCATCAATTTTTTTCAGGCCGTAACGGCGTTGCAGCCAGCCGGCAATGGCGTGGCGCAGCTCGGGGATGCCCAGTGTTGACGGATATTTCGCCAGCAGGTCGGTGTTGTCGCGGGTGATCTGCTGGATAAAGGCCGGGGCCGGGTGTTGCGGCTCGCCGATCGACAGGGCGATATGCGGTTTTGCCGCCGGCTCGACGCCACTGAACAGTTTCGCCAGCTTCTCGAACGGATAGGGATGAAGCAGGTTCAGATCAGGATTCATGCGGCGCCGGATTCCTTCGGGTCGTCCAGTTCGTCTTTGATATGTTGCTGCAGGCGCTGACACAGTTCCGGATCGGCAATCGGCTTGCCGCTGCGGTCGGTGACAAAGAAAACGTCTTCAGCCCGCTCGCCCAATGTGGCGATGCGGGCGTTCTGCACCAGCAGATTGAACTCAGCAAAAATGCGGCCAATCCGGGCCAGCAGGCCGGGGCGGTCCAGCGTCTGGATATCGACAGCAGTGCGGTCATTGATGATGTCGTTGCTGATCACCACCTGGGTCGGCACATTGAAGTGCCGGTTGCGGCGCGGCATGCGGCGCTGGAGAACATCCGGGTAGCGCGACGGGTCGGCCAGAGTGTCGGTCAGACCGCTGCGAATCGCATCAATACGTGGCCAGTCTTCACCAATTGGTGTGCCCTGTTCATCCAGAACGATATAGGTGTCGAGGGTAAAGCCGTCCGCCGAGGTGATGATGCGGGCATCGACAATGGTCAGGCCGAGCTGGTCCAGCGCGCTTACCGTGGTGGCGAACAGGTTTTCGGTATCCGGTGTGTAGATAAAGATCTGGGTGCCACCTTCAAACTGCACGCCGCTGGATTCGCGGATCAGCACCAGCGGCGCGTCGGGGTCAGCCCGGTTGATGATGGCTTCAGTGTGCCAGGCGATATCGGCGGCATTCTCGCGCAGAAAATATTCGTCACCGATGCCGGCCCACAGCTGCTCGATGGCACTGCGATCAATCTGCCGTTGCTCCAGCAGTTTCAGTGCGGTGTCGCGGGTTTCATCGATCCAGTCGTGCTTGTCGATCGGGTTGTTCAGGCCGCGGCGCAGGGCCCGGCGGGTTTCCCGGTACAGCTGGCGTAGCAAGGACGCGCGCCAGGAGTTCCACAGTTTCGGGTTGGTGGCGTTGATGTCGGCCACTGTCAGGGTGTAGAGGTAATCCAGATGCACCAGATCGCCCAGCTTGCGGGCAAATTCATGCACCACATCCGGGTCGGAAATATCCTTGCGCTGGGCGGTAACCGACATCAACAAGTGGTTCTGCACCAGCCAGGCCACCAGCTTGGCATCCCAGCTGGTCAGCCCGTGGCGCTGGCAGAAGGCGATGGCATCGTCGGCGCCGAGGGTCGAGTGATCGCCGCCACGGCCCTTGGCGATATCGTGATACAGCCCGGAGATGTACAGCAACTCCGGTTTCGGCAACCGATAGAACACTTCATGGGCCAGTGGCAATTGCTCGCGGGCGCTGTCGTAACGCATCCGCCGCATATGCTTGATCACCGTCAGGGTGTGGAAGTCGACGGTATAAATATGAAACAGATCGTACTGCATCATGCCGATGATACGACCGAATTCGGGCAGGTACTGGCCCAGTACGCCGTAGCGCTTCATGCGCCGCAGCTGGGTAAACAGCGCATGCGGCGCGCGTAGCAGTTCCATAAACAGGCTGGTGTTACGCGAGTCCTGACGGAACGCTTCATCAATCAGCTTGCGGTGCTGGATCATCAGCCGCACGGTGCTGGCGCGAACACCCTTGATCTCCGGGTTCTGGCCGAGCAGGACAAAAGCTTCAATCAGCGCTGACGGATAGCGCTGGAATACGCTGTCGTCGGTGACTTCCAGATAATCGTTGTGAACCTGGAAGCGACGGTTTATGGGCCGCACCTTGACGGTCAGGCCGCGCTGCAGGATCAGCTCGTCAAACAGTTGCAGCAGCAGTTCGTTCATTACCGAGATTGCCAGCGCCACGCGATAATAGCGTTTCATGCACTGTTCAACGCCGAGATTGGCGGTGTTGTCTTCATGACCAAGGCGCGCCGCGACCTGCCGCTGATAGTCAAACAGCATGCGGTTCTCGTTGCGGCCGTTGATCTGGTGCAGCAGCCAGCGCAGCTGCCAGAGATAGTCCTGACACTTGTTCAGGATCGAATGCTCATCGATGGTCAGAAAGCCCACTTCGACCAGATCATCGAGGCTGTCAGCACCGAAATGCCGCTTTGCTACCCAGGCAATGGTCTGCAAGTCACGCAGGCCGCCCGGCGCATTTTTCAGATCCGGCTCAAGGCTGTATTCGGTGTGGTTGAACTTGGCGTGACGGGCATCCTGCTCTTTCCATTTAGCTTCAAAAAACTGATCAGACGGCCACATCTGCTGCGGCCCGGTGCGCTCCGCCAATGTTTCGCGCAGCTGGTCACTGCCGAACAGGGTGCGTGCCTCCATGATATTGGTGGCAATGGTGATGTCGTCGCGGGCCAGCGTCACGCACTCATCAAGGGTGCGCACGCTGTGGCCGATTTCGAGGCCGATATCCCAGAGGAAGGCGATGAATTTTTCCAGCTTGTCGCAGGTGGCACGGCAGGGCTTGTCCGCCGACAGGATCATCAGATCGACATCCGAGCTCGGGTGCAGCTCGCCACGGCCGTAACCGCCAACCGCCACCAGCGCACTGTTGCTTTCGCTGTCGAGGCCGAAGAAACGCCAGGCGGCAATCAGTACACCGTCGACCAGAGTCGCGCGGGCGGCGACCAGTTGCCTGATCGGGGTGGTCGAGAAGGCCTCGTCGAGACGTTTCTGGCCCTGTTGCAGGATTTCCCGCGCGGCTTTGCCGGGATGGCTGGCGGCGCGGAGCAGATCAAGCAACTGGTCTTCGCTGTGCAATGGCGCGAGTGTCACGGTGTTGCCCCCGGTCAGGACAGGTCGGTTTCTTCCTTGCGCAGGGTCAGCACTTCAAAGCCGGTTTCGGTAACGGCGATGGTGTGTTCCCACTGGGCCGACAGCTTGTGGTCCTTGGTTACCGCTGTCCAGCCATCCGGCAGCAGTTTTGTTGCGGCCTTGCCGGCGTTGATCATCGGTTCGATGGTGAACACCATGCCGGCGCACAGCTCCAGCCCGGTGCCCGGCTTGCCGTAATGCAGCACCTGGGGTTCTTCGTGGAAGACCTGGCCGATACCATGGCCACAGTATTCACGCACCACCGAGAAGCGCTCGGACTCGGCCAGCTTCTGGATTTCGTAGCCGAGATCGCCCAGGCGCACGCCCGGTTTGACCATGCGGATCGCCCGCACCATGCATTCCCGGGTCACCTCGACCAGACGCTTCGCCAGCGGCGAGGCCTCGCCGACAATAAAGCTCTTCGAGGTGTCGCCATGCCAGCCGTCCTTGATCACGGTGACATCGATATTGACGATATCGCCCTTCTTCAGAATCTTCTTGTCGCTGGGGATGCCATGGCAGACCACATGGTTGACCGAGGTGCAGATCGACTTCGGGAACGGCATCCGGCCGCCGCCGCCGCCATAGCCGAGCGGCGCCGGAATGGCGTTCTGCTCGTTGACGATATAGCTGTGGCAGATCCGGTCCAGCTCCTCGGTGCTGACACCGGGCTGAACGTACGGGCCGATCATATCCAGCACTTCACCGGCGAGGCGGCCGGCCACGCGCATCTGGGCAATCTGTTCCGGGGTCTTCAGGGTCACAGTCATGGGACGGCGCAAGGCTCCAGCAAAATCATCGGGTTACCGGCAGGTGAGGGGGGCAGGGCGGGGCAATACCGGAAGGCAACGGTGGATTCCGGATTGTTGCTCCGGGGCCGTTGTGGTATAAAGCGCGCGCCTTGCTGCTGACCGGACAGGCTGCGTAGTGTACCTGCTACGGAGCAGACAAGGGAAATCCACACATATTCCGACACAGACCCCCTGGGTGCCCGCAAGGGTTGGAGGCTGAGGGAATATGGAGGCCCAACCCGAAGGAGATACTTCAATGGCCAGCGTTACCATGCGTGACATGCTGAAGGCCGGTGTGCATTTCGGTCACCAGACCCGTTTCTGGAACCCGAAAATGAAGCCGTTCATCTTTGGCGCCCGTAACAAGATTCACATCATCAATCTGGAAAAGACCCTGCCGCTGTTCAACGACGCCCTGTCGTTTGTGAACAAGCTGGCGGCCAGCAACAACAAGATTCTGTTTGTCGGCACCAAGCGCGCAGCGCAGAAGACCGTCAAAGAGCAGGCGATTCGCTGCGGCATGCCGTACGTCGATCACCGCTGGCTCGGCGGCATGCTGACCAACTGGAAAACCATCCGTCAGTCGATCAAGCGTTACCGCGATCTGGAAGTGCAGTCCCAGGACGGTACCTTCGACAAGCTGACCAAGAAAGAAGCGCTGATGCGCGCCCGCGAGATGGACAAGCTTGAGCGCTCCATCGGCGGCATCAAGGATATGGGCGGTCTGCCGGATGCCCTGTTCATCATCGACGTCGATCATGAAGACATCGCCATTCAGGAAGCCCGCAAGCTGGGTATCCCGGTGATTGCGGTGGTTGATTCCAACTCCGATCCGGATGGCGTCGACTATGTGATCCCGGGCAATGATGATGCTATTCGCGCCATCGAGCTGTACGTGGCTGCAGTTGCTGACGCCATTATCGAGGGCCGTCAATACGCTGCGACCACCTCGCCGGTGGACAAGGATGGCTTCGTCGAAGTCGCTGACGAGTCCGCCGAGTAAGCTCCACCAGGGAGCGGGGCCACGGGCCCCGCTTCCGTTTCTGACCCCCCAATTTCCCAGCGAGGACAATCATGGCTGCTGTAACCGCTGCAATGGTAAAAGAACTCCGTGAACGTACCGGCCTTGGCATGATGGAGTGCAAGAATGCACTGGTCGAAGCCGGCGCTGACATCGAAAAAGCAATCGACGACCTGCGTAAATCAGGTCAGGCCAAGGCTGCCAAGAAAGCCGGCCGTACTGCAGCCGAAGGCGCAGTAGGCGTGGCCGTCAGTGCCGATGGCAAGACCGCCATCATGGTCGAGATCAATTCGGAAACCGATTTCGTCGCCCGCGACGAAAACTTCCTCGGCTTTGTTGCCAAGGTTGCCAACGCGGTACTGGCTGCCGGTGAAACCGACGCTGCCAAGATTGCCGAGCTGCCGACTGCGGAAGGCCCGACCGTCGAAGTGACCCGTCAGGCGCTGGTGCAGAAGATCGGTGAAAACATTCAGGTTCGCCGCGCAGCCATGCTGCAGGCCGAAACAGCCATCGGTGCCTACGTGCACGGCGGCAAGATCGGCGTACTGGTGGCCCTTAAGGGCGGCAACGAGACCCTCGGCAAGGACGTGGCCATGCATGTTGCCGCAACCAACCCGATGGTAGTCAGCGGCGATCAGGTGCCGACCGACGTTCTCGAGAAAGAGAAAGAAATCATCCGTGCCCAGCCGGACATGGCTGGCAAGCCGGAAGAAATCGTTGAGAAAATGCTCGGCGGCCGGATCAGCAAGTTCCTCAAAGAAGTGAGCCTGCTGGATCAGCCGTTCGTGAAGAACCCGGATACCACCGTTGGCAAGCTGGTGAAAGACGCTGGCGCCGAAGTGGCCGGTTTCATTCGTCTGGTAGTGGGCGAAGGTATCGAGAAAGAAGAAACCGACTTTGCCGCTGAAGTCATGGCGCAGGTCAACAAGGGCTGATCCCGGAAACCCGGTCGGCCAAAACGCCCCGTCACTGACGGGGCGTTTTTGTTTGCGGGCCCGGTTGGTCCTGAGCCCCCGGAGTATGCCAGAGCGGCCAGATCGATCGGCGGATAAATGACCGGATAACGGGTAAAACGGTCAGGACCCGGTCGGTGCGTCACTTTTTTGTAGCCCGAACGGCACAGCTGCCGCACATCCTGCTAGAATCCGCCCCCAATCGGACCCTCAGCCACGCGGAGATCGAATTATGGCCGGCATCAGCGACCGTTCCCCCCGGTATAACCGGATTCTGCTGAAACTGAGCGGTGAGGCGCTGGCCGGTGATGAGGGCTTCGGGATCGATCCGAAGGTGCTGGATGCCATGGCCATCGAGATCGGCCAGCTGGTCGGTATCGGCGTTCAGGTCGGTCTGGTGATCGGTGGCGGCAACCTGTTTCGTGGTGCGGCCCTGCAGGCCTCTGGCCTCGACCGGGTGGCTGGCGATCACATGGGCATGCTGGCCACGGTGATGAACGGGCTGGCCCTGCGCGATGCGCTGGAGCGCTCCAATATCCGCACCCGGTTGATGTCGGCGATCCCGATGAGTGGTGTGGTCGAGCACTATGATCATCGCAACGCCATCCGCTACCTGAAGAACGGCGAAGTGGTGGTGTTCTGTGCCGGCACCGGCAACCCGTTTTTCACCACCGATTCGGCGGCCTGCCTGCGCGGCATCGAAATCAATGCCGACGTGGTGCTGAAGGCGACCAAGGTTGACGGCGTGTTTGATTCGGATCCGGAAAAGAACCCGAAGGCGGTCAAATATGATCGCCTGAGCTATGACGAAGTACTGGCTCGCAAGCTTGGTGTGATGGACCTGACCGCGATCTGTCTGGTGCGTGATCACAACATGCCGCTGCGGGTGTTCAACATGAACAAGAAGGGCGCGTTGCTGAACCTGATGCTGGGTGGCAGCGAAGGCACGCTGGTTGAATCCGCCTGACGGCGGGAGTGAACACGAGGAACGTTCGATGATCGATGACATCAAGAAAGATGCGGAAAGCCGGATGAAAAAGAGCCTTGAGTCGCTTGATACGGCATTCAAGAAAGTGCGTACCGGTCGTGCCAGCCCGAGCCTGCTCGATGGCCTGTCGGTGTCTTACTACGGCGCCGATACGCCGCTGCGCCAGGCCGCCAACGTGTCGGTGGAAGAAGGCCGCACGCTGGTGATCACCGCGTTCGACAAGAGCCTGATTCCGGCCATTGAAAAAGCCATTATGGCGTCGGATCTGGGCCTGAACCCGTCCACCGCCGGCACCGTGATTCGTCTGATCCTGCCGGCGCTGACCGAAGAGACCCGCAAGAATCTGGTCAAGGTGGTACGCGCCGAGGCGGAGAACGCCCGCGTGGCCATTCGTAATATCCGTCGCGATGCCAACACCAACATCAAGGAGCTGCTGAAAGAGAAGGAAATCTCCGAAGACGACGAGCGTCGCGGCGAAGAGCAGATCCAGCAGCTCACCGACCGGTTTGTCGGCGAAGCCGACAAATTGCTGAAAGAAAAGGAAGAGGAGCTGATGACGGTCTGAGGACCGTCGCAGTGACATCCGCTGACGGACCGCTGCGCGGTCCGTTCCTGTTTTGGGGCGCCACTTTGCAATCTGCTGCACCTGACATTGATTCGCACGTCGGCGAGTTGCCACGACATGTCGCAATCATCATGGATGGCAATAACCGCTGGGCCCGTGCTCGTGGTCTGCCGGGAGTTGAAGGGCATCGTGCCGGCGAACAGGCGGTTCAGGCGGTGATCCGTGCGGCGGCAGAGCGCGGTATTCAGGTTGTTACCCTGTACGCCTTCAGTTCGGAAAACTGGCGCCGCCCGGAAGATGAAGTCCGCCACCTCATGAGCCTGTTTCTGAAAGCGCTGGCCAGTCGCGTGGCAGAGCTGCATGACAACCGGGTGCGGCTGCGGTTTATTGGCGCGCGCAGTGCCTTCAGCGTTGAGCTGCAGCGGGGCATGGCAGAGGCCGAAGCGCTGACCGCCGGGAACACACGCATGACCGTAGTGATAGCGGTGAACTATGGTGGCCAGTGGGATATCGCCGAGGCTGCCAGACGGCTGGCTGGCGAGGTCGAGTCAGGTCGGTTGGCGCCACAGGATATTGATGCCGAGCAGCTTGGCCGGTATGTCTGTCTGGCCGACCTGCCACCGCCGGACCTGTTGATCCGCACCGGCGGTGAGCAGCGTCTGAGCAACTTCCTGCTCTGGCAGGCTGCGTACAGTGAGCTCTGGTTCAGCCCGGTGCTGTGGCCGGATTTTGATGCAACGACGCTGGATCTGGCACTGGCGGACTATGCCGGCCGGCAGCGACGTTTTGGCCGCTCCGGTGAGGAAGTGGCCAGCCTGAAGGGAGATGCCTGATGTTAAAGCTGCGCATTATCACTGCGCTGGTGCTGTTGCCGATTGTGCTCGGCGCCCTGTTCCTGCTTGAACGTCAGGCCTTTGCGCTGGTGGCGGCGGCATTTTTTCTCGCTGCCGGTTGGGAATGGTCGGCCATGGCTGGCGGGCTGAACAAGGCCGGGCGAGTGCTCTGGGTGCTGGTGCTGGCGGCATTGTTGGCGGCGGCAGAGTGGTTCCGGCCGGTCTGGCTGCTTAGTTGGGTGCCGCTGGTCTGGGCCGGTGCGCTGGTGCTGGTGCTGGGCTATCCGGGCAGCGCCCGTTACTGGCGTGCGCCTTGGAAACTGGTGCTGATTGGCTATGCACTGCTGGTGCCGTCCTGGGCGGCACTGGTGCAGGTGCAGTCGCAGGGCGCGCTGGGCCTCGCCGGGCCCTGGGCGTTGCTGTTCATTCTCCTCTGGGTCTGGGCGGCGGACACCGGGGCCTATTTTGCCGGCCGGGCGTTCGGCCGGCACAAGCTGGCGCCGAAAGTCAGCCCGGGCAAAACCCTTGAAGGATTGATCGGAGGTGTCGCGCTGGCGCTGGCGGTGGTGGCACTGGTGGCCTGGCAGGCGCCGGTGGAGGGCAATCGGTTGTTGCTGTTACTGGTGGCGCTGGTAACAGTGCTGGCGTCTGCGCTTGGCGATCTGTTTGAAAGCATGGTCAAGCGCGAGGCCGGGGTGAAGGACAGCGGCACTATCCTGCCCGGCCATGGCGGCATGCTGGATCGTATCGACAGCGTCACTGCGGCGCTGCCGGTGGCGCTGATGGCGCTCAGTCAGGCCGCGCTGCCGGGCGGTGTCTGAGATGCAACGAATTACCGTGCTCGGAGCTACTGGAAGTATCGGTGTGCAGACGCTGGAAGTGCTGGCGCTGCATCCGCAGCGCTATCAGGTGTTTGCGCTGGCAGCGTTCACCAAATGGCGGCCCCTCGCCGAATTGTGCCTCAAGCATCAGCCCCGTTATGCGGTGCTGCGGGACCCCGCGGCGGCGGCGTTGCTCCGGAACCATCTGGGTGAGCTCGGGTCGCACACCGAAGTGCTTGAGGGTGACCGGGCGCTGGAGCAGGTGGCCGAATCCGCAGAAGTCGATGTGGTGGTGGCCGCCATTGTCGGCGCCGCCGGGATCCTGCCAACGCTGGCGGCAGTACGGGCGGGCAAACGCATTCTGCTGGCCAACAAGGAAGCGCTGGTAGTCACCGGCAAGCTGTTTATGGATGCGGTGCGCCAGCATGGCGCCGAGCTGATTCCTCTGGATTCGGAACACAACGCTATTTTTCAGTGTCTGCCGGATGCGGGGCGGTCACTGGCAGGCGTTCGCAGGTTGTTGCTGACCGCCTCTGGCGGGCCGTTTCGCAGCCACAGTGCCGAGCTGCTGCGACAGGTGACCGTGGCCCAAGCACTGAAACACCCGAACTGGGATATGGGGCCGAAGATTTCAGTCGACTCCGCCACCTTGATGAACAAGGGGCTGGAGCTGATCGAGGCGAGCTGGTTATTTGCTCTGGAGGAGTCACGCATTGATGTCGTGGTTCATCCGCAAAGTGTGGTGCATTCCATGGTGGAATATGAAGATGGTTCGGTGCTGGCCCAGCTTGGCACGCCGGACATGCGTACGCCGATTGCCTGCGGGCTGGCCTGGCCGCAGCGTATTGCCTCTGGCGCGCCGCGAATCGACTTTCTCTCTCTTTCGCAACTGACTTTTGAAGAGCCGGATCTTGAGCGCTTTCCCTGCCTGCATCTTGCCCGCGAGGCATTGCGTGCCAGCGGTGCTGCCAGTGCCGTGCTGAACGCTGCCAATGAAGTCGCGGTTCAGGCGTTTCTTGATCGGAAACTTTCGTTTATGGGTATTGCGGCCTGCGTTGACGATGCCTTGCAACATTGTGGCGCGGTGGCCTGCGGCAGTCTGGAAGAAATTTTTGATGCTGACCGGATCAGTCGCGCCCATGCCGGTGACTGGATTGCTCGTCACAGCGGGGGCATGCACTGATGCAGACGCTGCTGGCTTTTATCGTCACGATTATCGTGATCGTGGCGATTCATGAGTTCGGTCATTATCTGGCGATGCGCCTGTTCAATGTGCGGGTGTTGAAATTCTCCATTGGCTTCGGGCCGAAGCTGTTTGGCTGGCAGGACCGGGCCGGTACTGACTTTGTCGTTTCCGCGATTCCGTTGGGCGGCTATGTCAAACCGCTTGACCGCCGTGACTGCGAGATTGGCCCCGGGGATGAGACGGTGGAGTTTTCCGGCAAGCCGGCCTGGCAGCGCGTGATTGTGTATGCCGCTGGCCCGTTGGCCAATTTGATTCTCGCCTTCCTGCTCTACTGGGTGGTGCTTCTGGGTGGAGAAACCAGTCGCATCCCGGTGATTGGCGAGATCAAGCCGGGTACTGCAGTGGAACAGGCCGGTCTGTCCAGTGGCGATGAGCTGGTGGCGATTGAAGGCCAGCCAACACCGACCTGGCAGGCGGTGACCGGCGAACTGATTCGTTATGCCGGTGAGCAGCGCGAGCTGCGACTGACGGTGCGTTCTGCAGACGGTGATCGCCGCGATGTATTACTGCCGATCCATGCCTGGGCCGCGCAGCAGGAAGACAACCCCTTTACCGTGCTGGGTCTGACCGCCCAGCCGCCGCAGGCGGTGGCCGGTAGTGTGTTGGCCGGGAGCCCTGCGGAACAGGCCGGGTTACAGGCCGGAGATCGGGTGCTGGCAGTGGATGGCGAGCCGGTGGCGAGCTGGGGCGAGTGGGTCGAGCGGATTCGCGCCAACCCGGGTGTCGAGCTGACGCTGGATATCAGCCGCGACGGTGAGCGTCTGTCACTGACGCTGGTGCCGGAGGCGGTGACCGAGGGTGAACAGGTGGTCGGCCGTGCCGGTATTGGCATTGCCGGCATGCGGCAGATTCATTATGGTCCGCTGTCGGCTGTGCCGGAGGCGGGTCGTCGGGTCTGGCAACAGACCACCATGATTGTCGGTGCCATCGCCAAGCTGTTTACCGGCGAGCTGTCGGTGAAAACGCTGGGGGGGCCGCTGACCATTGCTCAGGCTGCCGGCGAAACTGCAGCGCTGGGGGTGGCGACGTTTTTGCTGTTTCTGGCCTTCTTCAGTGTCAGCCTTGGCGTTATCAACCTGATGCCGGTGCCGATGCTGGATGGTGGCTGGATCGTGTTCGGCGTGGTGGAAATGATTACCCGCCGGGATCTGCCGGAGCGTTTTCTGATGGCAGCCCAGAGTGTTGGCATGGTGCTGGTGCTGGGGCTGATGGTGTTTGCCGTCGGCAACGATATTTTCAGGTTGCTGAAGTGATGCGCGGGGGATTCTTTTTGCGCCTTGTTGTTGCTGTTATCGGCTTCTGCTGTTTGCTGACGGCCTCTCTGGGGATTGCAGAGATGGCTCCGTTCCGGGTCTCGGATATCCGTGTGGAGGGGCTGCAGCGATTGCCGGTAGAGCGCGTGTTTCGTCATCTGGCGATCCAGAAGGGCGACCAGATTGAGAGCGGCAGACTCGCCGATGCCGCTCGCAGCCTTTATGGCAGCGGCGATTTCGAAGATGTGCAGCTGGCTCGTGATGGCGACGTGCTGGTAGTCATTGTTCAGGAACGTCCGTCCATTGCCAAAATTGATATTACCGGCAACAAGTCAATTGATACCGAAGAGTTGCTGAAAGGATTAAAGAGCGCAGGCCTGACCGCTGGTGAAGTATTTCGCCGCTCGACGCTGGAAGGCATTACCGGCGAGCTGGAGCGACAGTATGTGGCTCAGGGTCGGTACGGCGCCACCATCGAAACCGAATCCGTGCCGTTGCCGCGTAACCGGATCGCCCTGAACATCAAGATATATGAGGGCAAGCCTGCTCGTATTCGCGATATCAATGTGGTCGGCAACAAGGCATTTACCGATGAGGAGCTGCTCAAGGATTTCCAGCTCAGCTCCTCGCACATGTTTTCGTTCTTCAAGGGCGACGATAAATATTCCCGCGAACGTCTTGGGGGTGATCTGGAACGGCTCCGGTCGTACTACCTTGATCGTGGCTATGTGAACGTATCAGTGGAGTCCACCCAGGTGGCGGTGACCCCGGACCGGCGTGAGGTGTATATCGCCCTGAATGTGGCCGAAGGCAAGCGTTACACCGTTCGCAACGTCAAGCTGCAGGGTGATCTGGTAGTGGATGAAGCGGAGCTGACACCTCTGCTGGTGGTGCGCGAGGGCCAGATATTTTCCCAGCAGCTGCTGACGTATACCTCGGACTTGTTGACCCGTCGTCTGGGCAATGAAGGCTATACCTTTGCCGAGGTGAACAGTTTTACCGAAACGGACGAAGCTGGTGAAACAGTAGATGTAACCTTCTTCGTCAATCCGGGGCGCAAGGTGTATGTACGCCGTATCGGTTTTGTCGGCAACAACAAGACTGTTGATGAAGTACTGCGTCGCGAGTTGCGACAGTTCGAGCAGGCGCCGGCCAACAGTGCCCTGATTGACCTTTCCCGCCAGCGTCTGCAGCGGCTTGGCTACTTTAGTACAGTTGAAGCAGAAACGCCGCGGGTACCCGGGGCGGAAGATCTTGTTGACGTGGTTTACAAGGTAGAGGAGCAACCGTCCGGTTCGATTGGTGCCAATGTCGGCTACTCGGATGCCAGTGGTTTTATCTTCGGTGCTAGTGTCAGCCAGAATAACTATATGGGTACCGGCAACCGGGTCTCCTTCGCGGTCAGCCGTAGCGAAGTTCGTGATAGCTATAATTTTTCCTATCTGAATCCCTACTACACGCTGGATGGGGTAAGCCGAGGGTTCAGTCTTTACTACACGGAGACGGATTTTAGTGAGACGACTATCACCGAGTATGGTGCAAACCGGCTTGGCGGTTCGGTCAGCTACGGTTACCCGATCTCTGAATATGCACGTCTGAATTTCGGTTTTGGCGTTGACGAGCTGGACATCGTCACCGGCGCCTTTGTCGCGTATGACATTCAGGAGTTTCTCAATCGGCAAGAGAGAACTGCGTTCCGTTCTCTGAAGTTGAATGGCAGCTGGCAGATGAGCACCCTGAACCGTGGCGTATTCCCGGATCGTGGTTGGTCACAGAATCTGTCGGCCGAGGTGGCGGTGCCGGGCAGTGATTACAACTTCTACAAGGTGACCTGGTCCGGCCAGCGCTTCTTCCCGATAAGTCGTCGCTGGACGCTGCGTGCCCGCAGTGATATTGCCTTTGGTGACGGCTATGGCAACGATCTGTTGCTGCCGTTCTACGAGAACTATTTCTCCGGTGGTATTGGTTCCGTGCGGGGATATCGGGCCCGCTCTCTGGGGCCGCGTTCGCCGACATTCCAGTCAGTTGATATCTGCCTTAATGACCCCCCGAACTGTAACCCGGACAGTAACCCTGACCCCATCGGCGGGAACCTGCTGACTGAGGCCAGTCTGGAATTGCTGTTTCCGCCGCCTTTCGCACCGGACAGTCGTAGTCTCAGAACGTTCTTTTTCGCCGATGTGGGCAATGTCTGGCAGACAGAAATTACCGGGGTGACCGGGCTTGACTTCAAGCCTGATGAACTGCGTTACTCCGCCGGTGTCGGACTAAGCTGGCTGACCGCTATTGGTCCACTGGGGTTCAGTTTTGCCGAGCCGATGGGCAAGAAACCGGGAGATGACACGGAAGTATTCCAGTTCTCCCTTGGACAGACTTTCTAGGAGACTCACAATGAAAACAACGAAGATGCTCTTTGCTGCACTGCTGGTTCTGCCGATGCTGGCTTTCGCCGAACCGAAAATTGTTGTTGTCGATCCCGAGCGTGCATTGGGTGAAACAGAAGAAGTGAAAGCCCGCATTGGCAAGTTCCAGTCCGATATGCAGGGGCAGGAAAACAAGCTGCGTAAATTGCGTGACGACATTATGAAGATCGAAGAGCGCCTTCAGAAGGAAGGTGTAACGATGAGCCGGGATCAGGGGCAGGCGCTGACCGATGAGCGGGATGCCAAGATGATCGAGTTCCGTTCCCTGCAACAGCTGGTCCAGCAGCGTCTGCAGCAGAGCCAGGAAGAACTTCAGGCTGTTATGTCGCCGAAGCTGGAAAAGGCGGTGGCCGATCTCTCCAAAGAGAAAGGGTATGATCTGGTGCTGGTCAAACAGGCTGTTTTGTTTTCCTCGCAGTCAGTGGATATCACTGCCGATGTCACCAAACAGATCAACAAGATGAAGTAAGGTACGGTTGATGATGACGCTGGCGGAAATTGCTGAACTGTTGAAGGCGGAGCTACGCGGCGATCCGTCTGTGCAGGTGTCAGGGCTTGGCACGCTGAAGGGCGCCAGTGCCGGGCAAATCAGCTTTCTCACCAATCCCCGCTATCGGGCGCAGCTGAAAGAAACCGGGGCAGCAGCAGTTATCTGCCGCGACGAGCATGCGGGCGAGTCGCCAGTACCGGTGCTGGTGGTTGACGATCCACACCTTGCGTTCGCTGTTATCAGTCAATGCTTCGACATTGCTCCTGCAGCAGCTGCGGGAATTCATCCGCGAGCGATTGTCGATCCCGGTGCGAGGATTGATGCGTCCGCCAGTATTGCCGCAGGTGTAGTGATAGGGGCAGGTGTGCGGATTGGCGCTGGCGCTGTGATCATGGCCAACAGTGTTATAGATGTTGGTGCCATGCTTGCCGATCAGGTTCGTATCGGAGCAAATGTTACAATCTGTCATGGCGTACAGATCGGTGCGCGGACTAATATTCAGGCCGGCTCAGTGATCGGGTGTGACGGTTTCGGGTTTGCCTTTAATGGTCAGGGTTGGACCAGAATCGCTCAGGTGGGCACGGTGCGTATCGGCGAGAATTGCGATATTGGTGCCGGCGTAACGATTGATCGTGGCGCCATTGAAGATACGGTAATCGGTAACAATGTGATTATCGACAATCAGGTGCATATCGCCCATAACGTCACTATCGGCGACGGTACTGCCATGGCTGCTCAAGTGGGTGTGGCCGGCAGCAGCCAGATTGGCAAGCTCTGCGTTTTTGCCGGTCAGGTCGGTATTGCCGGGCATATTCAGATTGTTGACCAGGTGCAGGTCCTGGGTAAGTCCATGGTCTCCGGATCAATTCGCAAGAAAGGTATTTATGCCTCTGGCGTGCCTGAGACCGATCATGAAACCTGGCGTCGTAATGCCGTGCGTTTTCGCCATCTGGATGAGATGGCCAAGCGCCTGAAGGCGGTCGAGCGTCGTCTGGATGACAGTAACCCGGCAGAGTGATTTGCCTTGTGCGAGAGCTACATGGACATTAACCAGATTCGAGAACTTCTTCCCCACCGCTATCCGTTCCTGCTGGTAGACCGGGTCATCAAGGTCGATCCGGGTGTATCCATCGAGGCGGTGAAAAATGTCTCGATTAATGAACCCTTTTTCAACGGACACTTTCCCCGCGAGCCGATTATGCCGGGGGTGCTGATCGTTGAGGCGTTGGCGCAGGCGGCCGGGGTGCTCGGCTTCGTTACCGAGAACCGCCGTCCCGAGGACGGCTACATGTACCTGCTGGTCGGGGTCGACAAGGCCCGCTTCAAGCGTCAGGTGGTGCCCGGAGACCAACTGATTCTCAAGGCCAGCTACATCACCGTGAAGCGTAATATCCTCAAATTCTCCGGCGAGGCGAGGGTAGACGGCCAGCTGGTGGCTTCGGTCGAGTTTCTGGTGGCAGAGAAGCGTCTCTGATCTGTGCGCTGGTAGGTAAATAGTATTAACGGTTCGGTTTATACTGGGCCGCTCCGGCATCGTTTGTGCCGTTCAATAACCTGTTTCGGAAGCGGACGATGATTCATCCGACTGCAATCGTAGATCCCGCGGCCGAGCTGGCTGCGGACGTCAAGGTAGGTCCCTGGTCGATCATTGGTCCGGGCGTGGAGATTGGCGCCGGCACTGAGATTGCTTCCCATGTGGTGATTGAAGGGCCAACCCGGATCGGCCGCAACAACCGCATTTTCCAGTTCGCTTCTGTGGGTGCGGAGTGTCAGGACAAGAAATACCGTGGTGAGCCGACCCGTCTTGAAATTGGCGATGACAATGTTATTCGTGAGCACGTTACTATTCATCGCGGTACCATTCAGGACAACAGCCTGACCCGTATCGGTGATCGCAACCTGCTGATGGTGGCGGTACATGTGGCGCACGATTGCGTGATCGGCAGCGACAATGTTTTTGCCAACACCACCGGTATTGCCGGTCATGTGCATATTGGCGACGGGGTGATTCTCGGTGGTATGACCGGCGTCCATCAGTTCTGCAAAATCGGGTCCTACGCGATGTCGGCGGGCTGCAGCCTGATCGTCAAGGATATTCCTGCGTACGTGATGGTCGGGGGTAATCCGGCCTCCGCGCGCAGCATGAACTTCGAGGGCATGCGTCGTCGTGGCTGGAGTGCGGACACCATCAGTTCCCTGCGCCAGGCCTACAAGATTGTTTACCGCCAGGGTCTGACGCTTGAGCAAGCTATTGCCGAGCTTGAGGCCATGCCGGCCAGTGCCGAGCTGCAACTGTTTATCGACTCGCTGCGCGCATCGGAGCGCGGCATTACCCGCTGATCATGGCGAACTCCTCGCCACTCGTTGCACTGATCGCCGGCGAGCAGTCCGGCGATATTCTCGGTGCCGGTCTGATGGCGGCGCTGCGTCAACGTTATCCTGATATTCGTTTTATTGGTGTCGGTGGCACCCTGATGGCCGAGCAGGGCTTGCACAGCTTTTTCCCGATGGAGCGGCTGTCGGTGATGGGAATCACCGAAGTGCTGGGCCGTTTGCCTGAGCTGTTTCGCTTGCGCCGTCAGCTTGTGGACTTCCTGCTTGAGCAAAAGCCGGATGTCTGCATCGGCATTGATGCGCCGGACTTCAATTTGCCGATTGAGCGCCGCTTGCGCGCCGCCGGTATTCGTACCACCCATTATGTGTCGCCGTCGGTGTGGGCCTGGCGCAAGGGCCGGATCAAGGGCATTCGTGCCAGTGTCGATCTGATGCTGGCGCTGTTGCCATTCGAAGCCGATTTTTATCGCGATCATGATGTGCCGGTGGAGTTTGTCGGCCATCCGCTGGCTGACCGTATTCCAATGCGCATGGATGCCGTGGCGCTGCGCGCGCAGCTCGGCGTGCCGGCGACCGGCACGCTGGTCAGTGTGTTGCCGGGTAGCCGCGGCGGTGAAGTCCGCATGTTGTTGCCGACGTTTCTGCAAGTCATTGATCAGCTGGCGGCACGTCGGCCGGAGTTGCATTTTGTCGTGCCGGCGGCAAACCCTGCCCGTCGTCAGCAGATTGATACGCTGTGCGGCGAGCAGAACAGAGCTTACCTGAGCATCATTGATGGCCATAGCCGTGAGGCCATGGCAGCGTCCGATCTGGTGCTGCTGGCTTCGGGTACGGCGACACTGGAAGCGCTGCTGGTGAAAAAGCCGATGGTGATTGCCTACAAGGTTGGCTGGATCACCTACTGGATAGCCATGTCGCTGGCGGTAACCCATGTGGTTGGCCTGCCGAACCTGCTGGCCGGCGAATCGGTGGTGCCGGAAATCATTCAGGGCGAGATGACCGCAGCAAACCTGATCAAGGCCGTGGAGGGCTGGCTCGATGACCCCGAGCGAGCCGCCGCGCTGGTGTCCCGCTTTGATGCCATTCACGAACAGTTGCGCCGCAACGCCAGTGAGCGGGCAGCGGCTGCTGTTGCCGCACTGCTGGAGCGGCCGTGAGCCATCCGTTTGCCGAGTACCCGAAGGCGGAGGCCTTTCTGCCAAGCGCCTTTGTCTGGCGCCCGGGTATGTATATTGCCGGTGTTGATGAGGTTGGCCGGGGGCCGTTAGTCGGTGCGGTGGTGACGGCAGCGGTGATCCTTGATCCGGCCCGGCCGGTGCCCGGTCTGGCCGATAGCAAGACATTGTCGGAAAAGCGCCGTGAGGCGCTCTCCGGGCAGATCCGTGAGTGTGCGCTCGCGTTCAGCCTTGGCCGTGCCGAACCGGAAGAAATCGATCAGCTGAATATTTTTCAGGCCACCATGCTGGCCATGCGCCGGGCGGTGGCCGGGCTCTCTGTGGCGGCGCAGGCAGTACTGGTGGATGGCAACAAGGTCACGGATTTCGGCTGCCCTGCACAGGCGGTGGTCAAGGGCGATCAGCGTATCCCGGCGATCAGTGCCGCCTCGATTCTGGCCAAGGTGGCCCGTGATGCGGAAATGCTGCAGTTGCACCAGCGTCATCCGGATTACGGTTTTGACCGCCATAAGGGCTATCCTACCGCCGAGCATCTGGCTGCCCTTGAACGGCTGGGCGCCTTGCCGGAACATCGTCGTTCGTTCGGCCCGGTGGCCCGCTGCCTGGGTCTGGCCTGACCTTATTTTTCTACCGGAGTCGGCATGAGCCAACCTGAGTTCGTTCATCTGCGTCTGCACACCGACTATTCGTTGGTGGACGGGGTGGTACGGGTCAAGGCGCTGGTCAAGCATTGCGCCAGGCTGGGCATGCCGGCAGTGGCGGTCACCGATGATTCCAACCTGTTCGGTCTGATCAAGTTCTACAAGGCGGCGGAAGCGGCCGGCCTCAAGCCAATTGCCGGCGCCGATCTGTGGCTGGAAAGTCGCTTTATCGACGAACCGGCGCCGGTGTGCGTGCTGGTCTGCAGCGAGCAGGGCTACCGTAATCTGGTGCTGCTGATTTCCCGCGCCTGGCAGCACAACCAGCAGCGTGGCCGGGCACTGATAAAACGAGAATGGCTGGAGGAGCTCAGCGAAGGCCTGATTCTGTTATCGGCAGCAAGGCATGGTGAGCTGGGCCAGTTACTGCTGGCCGACAAGTTTGATGATGCGCGCGAGCTGGCAGCGCAGTTCAGCCAGTGGTTTCCGCAGCGTTTTTATCTGGAAGTGCAGCGCACATCCCGCCCCGGCGATGAAAACTGCCTGCATGCCAGCGTCACGCTGGCAGAGCAGCTTGGCCTGCCGCTGGTCGCCACCAATGACGTGCGTTTTCTCAAGGTCGAGGATTTCGATGCCCATGAGGCGCGGGTCTGTATTCATGACGGCGCCACCATCGAGGATTCGCGCCGGCCACGTCGCTACAGCGATCAGCAGTATCTGAAAAGCGCCGGGGAAATGCTGGAGCTGTTCAGTGATTTGCCGGAAGCGCTGGCTAACAGTGTCGAGATCGCCCGGCGTTGCACCCTGAATATCACGCTCGGGAAAAACTTCCTGCCGGATTTTCCTATCCCGGCCGGGCAGACTATCGAGCAGTTTATCGAACAGGACTCCCGTGCCGGTCTGGAAAAACGTCTGCAGCAACTGTTCGGCGATGCGGAAACCATCGCTGCGCGACGTCAGGAATATGACGAGCGCCTGCAGTTCGAGTTGAACGTTATCAACCAGATGGGTTTTCCCGGTTACTTCCTGATCGTCTCCGACTTTATCCGTTGGGCCAAGGCCAACGATGTACCGGTCGGGCCGGGGCGTGGTTCCGGTGCCGGTTCACTGGTGGCCTATGCGCTGGAAATCACCGATCTGGATCCGATCGAATACGATCTGCTATTCGAGCGGTTCCTGAACCCGGAACGGGTGTCGATGCCGGATTTCGACGTTGATTTCTGCATGGACAAACGCGACCGGGTGATCCAGTACGTCGCTGATAAATACGGCCGCGAAGCGGTCGGGCAGATCATTACCTTCGGCTCCATGGCTGCCAGGGCGGTGGTGCGCGATGTCGCCCGGGTGCAGGGCAAGCCCTACGGTCTGGCCGATCGTCTGTCGAAAATGATTCCCGGCACGCCCGGGATGACGCTGGAAAAGGCGCTTGAAGAAGAGGAGCCGCTGCGCGACTTTCTCGCCAGCAGTAGTAGTGACGGCGACGCTGTGCGCGAAATCTGGGAAATGGCGCTCAAGCTGGAGGGTCTGACCCGAAACGTCGGCAAGCACGCCGGTGGTGTGGTGATCGCACCGGGCAAGCTCACCGATTTCGCGCCGCTGCATTGTGACGAGCTCGGCGAGAGTCTGGTCACCCAGTATGACAAGGATGATGTTGAATCCGCCGGTCTGGTCAAGTTCGACTTTCTCGGCCTGAAAACCCTGACCATTATTGATTGGGCCGTGAAGGCAATTAACGCCCGCATTGTTCCGCAGGGCGAGAAGCCGATAAATATCACGACCATTCCGCTGGTCGACAAGAAAACCTTTGATCTGCTCAAGGTGGGCGAGACCACGGCAGTATTCCAGCTTGAATCGGAGGGCATGAAGGGCCTGATCCGCAAGCTCAAGCCGGACGTGTTTGAAGACATTATCGCACTGGTTGCGCTGTATCGTCCTGGTCCGCTGGAATCCGGGATGGTGGATAATTTTATCAACCGCAAACACGGGCGCGAGCAGCTGGCCTATCCGGATCCGCAATATCAGCACGATTTGCTGAAGCCGATTCTGGAGCCCACTTACGGCGTTATCCTGTATCAGGAACAGGTAATGCAGATTGCCCAGGAGCTGGCCGGCTACTCGCTTGGCGGCGCTGACCTGTTGCGCCGCGCCATGGGCAAGAAAAAGCCTGAGGAAATGGCCAAGCAGCGCGAGGTGTTCGAGACCGGCGCGAAGAACAAGGGGGTCGATCCCAATCTCGCCATCAAGATCTTTGATCTGGTGGAAAAATTCGCCGGCTACGGTTTCAACAAGTCGCACTCGGCGGCCTATGCGCTGGTTGCCTACCAGACTGCCTGGTTAAAGGCGCATTTCCCTGCCGAATTTATGGCGGCGGTGATTTCTGCCGATATGCACAACACCGACAAGGTGGTGACCTTCATTGATGAATGTCGCCATATGGGCCTGAAGGTGCTGCCGCCCGACGTAAACAGTTGTGGCTTCCGTTTCACAGCTAACGCTGACGGCCATATTGTCTATGGTCTGGGCGCGATCAAGGGCCTTGGTGAAGCGCCGATTGACGCCATTGTTGCAGCTCGCGATGAAAGTGCTGAGTTCCCGGATCTGTTTGATTTCTGTCGCCGTATCGACCTGCGCAAGGTTAATCGTCGCTCACTGGAAGCGCTGATTCGCGCCGGCGCGCTCGACCAGCTGAGCCCGGGAAAATCGGTCGACGACCGGGCCACCCTGATGGCGACGCTGAGTGATGCCATACAGGCGGCGGAGCAGGATGCCCGCAATGCCGAAGCAGGCATGGGCGATCTGTTTGGCGGTGGAGCGGAAACGGAGTCAGTCACACAGGTAGCGTGGCAGCGCGCCCGGGTGTGGCGCGATGATGTTCGCCTGCAGGGTGAGAAAGATACCCTCGGCCTGTTTCTCACCGGCCATCCGATTGATCAATATGAGGCCGAGCTGCGGCATATGGTCAGTAGTCGCATCAGCAGCCTGCAGCCCACCGGCAAGGGTGAGCTGGCGCTGATCGCCGGGCAGGTAGTGCAACTGCGCCAGACAAAAAGCAAGCAGAGTGGTGAGCGTCTTGCTTTTATCACGCTGGATGACAAAACCGGCCGCATTGAAGTGTCCGTGTTTGGCGATGTTTATCGCCAGTATGGGGAGTTGCTGCAGCAGGATGTGGTGCTGATTATTCGTGGCAGCGTTCGGCGTCGGCCACAAAACGATGGCGAGATGGTGATATCGGTGTCGGCGGATGAAATTATGGACATCCGCCGGGCCCGCGAGCAGTTTGCCCGGCGCCTGCTGGTCCGGGTGCCGGTGGGTGATGATCTGCCGGAACAGTTACGCCGCTTGTTGGCACCGTATCGTGGTGGCAACTGCCCGATCATGTTGCAACTGGCGCATCCGCTTGGCAGTGGCCAGATGCTGCTCGGCGACGACTGGCGGGTAGCACCGGAGGAAGCCTTGCTGGAGGACCTGCGCGGTCGTTTTGGTGGCCAGTCGGTAACCCTGCAGTACTGATTTATTCCAGCAGCATCAGTGAGTAATGCTGCCGGTCAGCAGCCATTCTCCGAATTCCGCCTGGACTTCAAGGTCGGTCTGGATGCTTTCGGGCAGTCGATCATAATGGCGCCGGTGAATGGCCAGTTGCATTGGCCCTTGTCCTGCTGTGTTTATTATTCCGGTTTCATCCAGTAGATACGTTACCGGGCGCTGAAGGTAGAAGTTGGCGGAATACTGTCGGCGGCTGCCATAAAAATACAGTGGCCGGGAGTCGTTTCGCTGAGACTGGTTTCGCTGAGACTGGTAGTAGCTTACCAGTGATCTTGTCGATTTCAGTTCATTCTCGTGCGACACCACATAGGCCAGAGAGCACAGCATCATCAGGATGGAAAAAGCCATTCCTGCCAATACTGTCTTCAGCGACCGGTTGCGGGGCAGATGTCGAGACAAGGCTTCGGCAGCAACAAGCGCCATCGCTGGCATTGCAGGCAACGCATAGGTGATCAGAATATTGCCTGCCATCGTGAAGAACAGCATCGGTGACAGTGCCCACAGAATCAGGAATCGATTCCAGAGACGGGAGGAATTATTGTTGGTTTGACATTGCTCCTGCTGGTGCGCGTCTTTACTCAGGCAGATTGCTGCGGGAATCAGCGCTGTCCATGGCAGAAATGCGGCCAGAGCGAATAGCCAGATGCTGCCGCGTGGAAAATCATGGGCGTTGCCATAGAGATCGCCACTCCAGCCGCTAACGGTGAAGCGTTTCCAGTGTTCTCCGACCAGAAAGTACTCCAGAAATCCCGGCGTACGTTGTTCTGCCAGCCAGTACCAGGGAGCGCTTAGCAGTAACGTCGCCAGCAGTCCGCGAACCCACGGAATTCGCTTCCAGACGAGCAACAGTTTGCCGTTCCAGAGTGTCCAGAGACCCAGTGGCAGAGCGCACAGAACGACGGCAACAGGGCCTTTCGCCAGCAGGCCGATGGCGAGGCCGGCAAACAGCATGATGGTCCCACCAGAGCGCGGCCCGGATTCATTCATGGCGAACCAGAATCCGGCCATAGTCATGGTGATGCCGACGGTCATCAGCATGTCGGTCATGACCGCACCGCTGGCAACGACAAATAGCATGGATGCGCTCAGTATCGCGGTTGCCATGGTGGCAACTTCGCGGCCGCGTCGGCGCGCAAGATACCAGGTGCCCACTGCAGTGATGATGCCGAATAGCCAATGCGGAAAGCGCGCGCCGAACTCGTTGATGCCAAACAGCGACAGCCCTGTGCGGGTTGCCCAGACGGATGCCGGTGGCTTGCCCCAGAACGGCACGCCGTAGTCATACCAGGGTGTGATCCAGTCTCCGCTTTCCAGCATTAACCTGCCCATTTCACCGTAGCGGGCCTCGGTGGTCTCCATCAAGGGATACAGGCCAATGGAAACCAGTCGGATCAATGCCAGTATGACAATGCTGATCCAGATAGCCTGTATCAGCCGGAAATGTTTATCGCCTTGCAGCATGCACACCTCGGCGTCCGCTTCCGGCTGTCTCGTGATTATGTGCAGGGTGGTAATAATCCAGCAGATAAAGCGGCCGGTTCTTGCTCTCCAGGAACAGGCGGGCGACGTACTCACCCATAATGCCCGTTGCCATCAGTTGCAGCCCTCCCATAAACAGAATAGCCAGAATCAGGGTCGGGAAGCCGGCAACCGGGTCGCCGAAGATCAACGTTTTGAACAGGAAATAGATTCCGCAAAGCACGGCGAGCAAAGCACTGGCCAGGCCGGCGTAGGAGGCAAACTTTATGGGCAAAACCGAAAATGAGGTGATGCCTTCAATGGCAAAATTCCACAGCTTCCAGTAGTGGAATTTGCTCACTCCGGCCTGGCGGGGATCACGGTCATATTCAACGGTGATGTTTCGGTAGCCAACCCACGAGAAGAGCCCTTTCATAAAGCGATTGCGTTCCGGCATCGAATTCAGTGCATCGACTACTCGTCTGCTCAGAAGTCGAAAGTCGCCTACGTCGCGTTGAACCGGAACTTCGCCGATTTTTGCCATGATCTGATAGAAATAGGCCGCCGTTTTCTTCTTCAACCAGGTTTCGCCGTGGCGATGGCGGCGCCGCATATTGACTACATCTGCTCCCTGTTCGAACGCAGAGATCATCGACGGAATCAGCTCCGGTGGGTCCTGCAGGTCGGCATCAATGATGATGACTGCCTTGCCGGAGGAATGCTGCAGACCGGCTGACATGGCTGCTTCCTTGCCGAAGTTGCGGCTCAGGCTGATATGTCCAACCCTGCTATCCGAGAGACGCAGGTCTTCAATGATGGCTGCGCTGGCGTCGCGACTGCCGTCATTGATATAGATGATTTCAACGCCGCCGGCGACTTGTTCAAGAGTCGCCGCCAGTCGCCGGTGGAAAGTTGGCAGCACTTCCTGCTCGTTGAATACAGGCACTACTACAGACAGTGCCGGCCTTTGCAGCGCGAGATTCAGTTCATTCATGGAAGGTCCACCAATGATTCAGAAAGAAGGTAGCGGCCAGTGCCGTCAGGGTGGCGATAACCTGGGCGATCAGGTAGTAGATGTTTGCGATGTCTGTCAGCCACCATACGATGCTGGTGTTGATCGCCATCCCGGCGACAGCCACAGTGAGAAAGCGTGGCAGTGTTATCAACGCGGATGCTTTGCTGGAGAAGGTGTAGGCGCGGTTGCCAGTATAGGCAACGAGTGCGCCAGCCAGCGCGCCCCAGCATGTTGCCAGAGCAGGAGTTTGCCCCAGTTGCTCCACCAGCAGGATCAGGACCCCGTAGTGAACGGAGGTGGCCATCATGCCGACCAGTGAATAGCGTATCGCGGCTGTGTACATGGGGTTTTCCGGCATCCTGTCTTCTGGCGTGAGTCTGTAAATTGAACTGTGTAACAAGCTTGCTCCCGGCTCCTTAAACCAGCCTTAAGCCTTCCGGCGGGGGGCGGGCCGCACAGCCAGTGGCCCGGGGTTACAGTTTGCAATGCAATTCAGGCACTGCATCACGGCGCCGAGGGTGACGGCCCGGCATGGCCCCGCTACACTTGGGCCCACTTCAGGCGATCATGCGGAACTGGCAGGCAGATGAACCCGAATTTCCTCGAATTTGAACAGCCCATCGCGGAACTGGAAGCGAAGATCGAGGAGCTGCGGCTGGTCGGTAACGGCAGTGAGGTGAATATCTCCGATGAGATTCGCCGCCTGCAGGACAAAAGCATTGGCCTGACCGAGTCGATCTTCAAGAATCTGACGCCGTGGCAGATTTCCCAGCTTTCCCGTCACCCGCGCCGTCCCTATACCCTGGATTACCTGCGCCGCCTGTTTACCGGTTTTGACGAGCTGCATGGTGATCGCACCTTTGCCGATGACCCGGCCATCGTCGGCGGTGTCGCCCGGCTGGATAACCGCCCGGTGATGGTGATCGGCCACCAGAAAGGCCGTTCGGTAAAAGAGAAGGTGCGTCGCAACTTCGGCATGCCGCGCCCGGAGGGTTACCGCAAGGCCCTGCGCCTGATGGAAACTGCCGAGCGTTTCCGCCTGCCGATCCTGACCTTTATCGACACTCCCGGCGCCTTCCCCGGCATTGATGCCGAGGAGCGGGGCCAGAGCGAAGCGATTGCCCGCAACCTGATGGTGATGTCGAAACTGCGGGTGCCGATTGTCGCTACCGTGGTTGGTGAGGGGGGCTCCGGCGGCGCACTGGCGATCGGTGTTTGTGATCATCTGCAGATGCTGCAGTATTCCACCTATTCGGTCATTTCCCCGGAAGGCTGTGCCTCGATTCTCTGGCGCAGCGCGGAAAAGGCGCCAGAGGCTGCCGAGGCCATGGGCCTGACTGCAGCCCGCCTGCATGAGCTGGGTATTGTTGATGAGGTGTTGCCGGAACCGCTTGGCGGCGCGCATCGCGACTATGAACAGATCACCGAGCGGGTGCGCCAGAGTCTGGTGCAGCAGCTTGATCGACTCGGCCAGCTGTCCCCGGATGAACTGGTGGCGCGTCGCTACAAGCGCCTTGCCAGCTACAGTAATGTCAGTACCCGGCCGGCGGACGAATAACCCCGGCCGTCAATCCCGCATGGGGCGACTTGCATGACCCCTGACGCGCTCCCTGATCATCTTCGCCACAGCCTTGCCGACATCCGCGGCCGTCTGGTGCTGGGCTATTCCGGCGGCCTCGACTCCTCGGTGTTGCTTGCCGCCCTGTGCCGGGCCGGCCTGGCTGAGCGTCTGCTGGCAGTGCATGTGCATCATGGCCTGCATGCCGACGCCGACCAGTGGCTGGCACATTGCCAGGGTCAGGCCCGACTGGCGGGCATTGACTTTATTGCCGAGCGAGTCGATGTGGCCGGCAAGGGCAATCTTGAGCAGCGCGCGCGCCGGGCGCGCCGCAAGGCGCTGCTTGCTCATGTTGGTGAACAGGATGCGCTGCTGCTGGCCCATCATCGTCAGGATCAGGCCGAGACCCTGATGCTGAGGTTGCTGCGCGGCGCCGGTGCCCGCGGTTTGGCCGCCATGGCACCAGTGCAGCGCTGGCAGGGCCGTGATATTCACCGGCCGCTATTGACGGTCGCCCGGGCCGATCTGGCGCAGGCCGGCGCTATCTGGCAGCTGCAATGGATTGAGGACCCGGCCAACGACCAGCTTCATTTCGACCGCAACTTCCTGCGCCACAAGGTTATGCCGGTGCTGGCGGAGCGCTGGCCGGAGACGGTTCAGTCGATGCAGCTGAGTGCCTCGGTGCTGGCCGAGCAGGCCGAGCTGCTGGACCAGCTGGCCGGGCAGGATTTCGCCGCCTGTGATGGCGCCGGCGACAGCCTTGCTTTGACAGGCTGGCTGACCTTGTCGGCAGCGCGCCGCCGCAACCTGATTTACGGCTGGTGCCGGCGCCGGGGTATTCGCCCGCCGCCGGCCGATCGTATAGCCCGGATCGACACCGAGCTGGTGCTGGCGGCCGAGGACCGGCAGCCGGAAATTTGCTGGCCGGACGGGGTGTTGTTGCGTTACCGGCAGCGGTTGTGGCTGTTGGCACCGGCAGCCCGTGAGCCTTTGCCGGGTTGTCACCTCTGGCAGCCGGCGCAACAGCCCGCCCTTTCACTTGGCGACATATCAATCCGTCTGGCGGAGCAGGGCGAGCTCATCCTCCGGGCCACGGGACAATCCTTGCAGGTCCGCGCCGCGGAGGGCGGCGAGCGGATCCTGCTGCGCGGCCGGCATCGGCAGGTGTCGGAGCTGTGGCGCGTCGCCGGCATTCCGCCCTGGCGTCGGCAACGGCTGCCGCTGTTTTTTATCGATGGCGAGCTGGTGGCAGCGGCGGCAATCGGCGTGGCCGATGGCTGGTCGGCGGCGCCCGGGGAAGCTGCCTTTCGCTTAACGATTGAGGATTCCGCATTGTGACAGGGGGACGCTTCTGTTAGCATTTCCTCCCGTCCTGTTGTCGCGCAACCTTCTGATTTTTCCTTGATTTTTCAGGGGTTCGCAGTCCATTTCCAGCATCCGGTGCATGCATGACGCGATTCATTTTTGTCACAGGCGGGGTTGTTTCATCCCTTGGCAAGGGTATTACCTCCGCATCTCTGGCGTCCCTGCTTGAGGCCCGCGGGCTGAAGGTGACGCTGATCAAGATGGATCCGTACATCAACGTTGATCCGGGCACCATGAGCCCTTATCAGCATGGTGAGGTGTTCGTTACCGAAGACGGTGCCGAAACCGACCTTGATCTCGGCCATTACGAGCGCTTTATCCGTACCCGACTGACCCGTAAAAACAGCTTCAGTGCCGGGCGCGTCTATCAGGACGTCCTCGACAAGGAGCGTCGCGGTGAATATCTGGGGGCCACCGTACAGGTGATCCCGCATATCACCGATGAGATCAAACTGAAGATCTTTGAAGGCGCTACCGGTTTTGACATTGCCATTGTCGAAATTGGCGGCACCGCTGGTGACATCGAGTCGTTGCCGTTTCTGGAAGCGGTGCGTCAGCTGCGTGTCCAGCTTGGTTCCAACCGTTCCCAGCTGGTGCATCTGACCCTGGTGCCCTATATCGCCTCCGCCGGCGAGATCAAGACCAAGCCGACCCAGCATTCCGTCAAGGAGCTGCGCTCCATTGGCCTGCAGCCGGACATGCTGGTGTGTCGCTCGGATCACGAAATTCCCCGCGGCGCCCGGGAAAAGATTGCCCTGTTTACCAATGTTGAAGCACGCGCGGTGTTCTCGGCGCCGGATTGCAGAACCATCTATCAGGTGCCGCGTGTGCTGCACGAACAGGGCATGGACGATATCGTGCTGGAGAAATTCGGCCTGCAATGCCCGGCCCCGGACCTGTCCGAGTGGGACCGGGTGGTGGAAGCACAGCTTAATCCCCGGGGTGAAGTCAGTATCGGCATGGTCGGCAAGTACATTGATCTGGTCGATGCCTATAAATCCCTGAACGAGGCGCTGACCCACGCCGGTATTGCCCATCAAACCAAGGTCAATATCGAATACATCGACTCGGAAGAAATCGAGCGTGACGGCCCCGGCCGGCTCGGTCGTCTTGACGCGATTCTGGTGCCAGGTGGCTTCGGTGATCGTGGTACCGAAGGCAAAATCGCCGCCATCCGTTATGCCCGCGAACGCAAGATCCCCTACCTTGGTATTTGCCTTGGCATGCAGTTGGCAGTGATTGAATACGCCCGCAATGTCGCCGGCATTGAAGGCGCGAACTCCACCGAGTTGCGCCCGGGTACAACAGAACCGCTGGTGGCATTGATCACCGAGTGGGTCAAGGAAGATGGCCAGGTTGAACAGCGCAGCGAAGGTTCTGATCTTGGCGGCACCATGCGTCTTGGCAGCCAGGAATGTCTGTTGACGGAAGGGTCGCTGGCAGCGCAGTGCTACGGCAGCACGAAAATTGTCGAGCGCCATCGTCACCGCTACGAGGTTAACAATAATTACTTGCCGAAGCTGGAAGCAGCCGGCCTGAAAATTACCGGCCGCTCGCATGATGATCTGGTCGAGGTGGTGGAAGTGGCCGATCATCCGTGGTTTCTGGCCTGTCAGTTCCACCCCGAGTTTACGTCCACGCCGCGTGATGGCCACGGCCTGTTCAGCTGCTATGTGGCGGCAGCCTTGAAACATAAGGTGAACCGGAGTGGCTGAGCAGAAAATCATTTCGCTGGGCGATATCCGCATCGGTAATGCCCTGCCATTTGTGTTGTTTGGTGGCATGAATGTGCTGGAGTCGCGGGATATGGCCATGCAGGTGGCAGAGCATTATGCCCTCGTCACTGAAAAGCTCGGTATTCCCTGGGTGTTCAAGGCCAGCTTCGACAAGGCCAATCGCTCGTCGCTGCATTCCTATCGCGGCCCGGGGCTGGATGAAGGGCTGAAAATCTTTCAGGAGATCAAGAATACTTTCGGTTGCGCGCTGCTGACCGATATCCATGAGCCGGATCAGGCAGCGCCGGCGGCGGAGGTCATTGATGTGCTGCAGCTGCCGGCGTTTCTGGCCCGGCAGACTGATCTGGTGGTGGCCATGGCGAAAACCGGCCGCATCATCAATATCAAGAAGCCGCAGTTTCTTGCGCCTCAGGAAATGAGCCACATCCTGCATAAGTGCGAGGAAGCCGGTAATGATCAGCTGATTCTGTGTGAGCGCGGCTCAAGCTTCGGTTACAACAATCTGGTGGTCGACATGCTTGGCTTTGGTGTCATGAAACAGTTTGGCTATCCGCTGTTCTTTGATGTCACCCATGCGCTACAGAAGCCGGGTGGTCGGGCCGATTCCGCCGATGGTCGTCGCAGTCAGGTGGCGGATCTCGGTCGGGCTGGTATGTCTCAGGGCATTGCCGGTCTGTTTCTGGAGGCTCACCCGGATCCGGACAAGGCAAAATGTGACGGTCCCTGCGCGCTGCGCCTGAATCGTCTTGAGCAGTTTCTTTCCCAGATGCAGGCGGTTGATCAACTGGTCAAATCGCTGCCTGCATTCGACAACCAATAAGCTGTAAGCGCGGAGAATTCCCATGTCGAAAATCGTTGACATCAAAGCCCGTGAAATTCTTGATTCACGCGGCAATCCGACCATCGAGGCGGATGTTGTGCTGGACTCCGGCGCCTTCGGCAGCGCTACCGCGCCGAGCGGTGCGTCCACCGGCTCCCGCGAAGCCCTGGAGCTGCGCGACGGGGACAAGGCCCGCTATATGGGCAAGGGCGTGCTGAAAGCGGTCGGCAACGTCAACTCGGAAATTCGCGATCTGCTGCTTGGTCGTGAAGGCTGCGACCAGCGGGCGCTGGACAACGCCATGATTGAGCTCGATGGCACCGAGAGCAAATCACGGCTTGGCGCCAACGCTATTCTGGCGGTGTCCCTGGCGGCGGCGAAAGCGGCTGCCGTTGAGCAGAAGAAGCCGTTGTACGAGTACATTTCCGATCTGCAGGACGATGATCAGGCCTACAGCCTGCCGGTGCCGATGATGAATATCATCAACGGTGGCGAACATGCCGATAACAACGTCGACATTCAGGAGTTCATGATCCAGCCGGTCGGCTCGCCGACTATCGCCGAGGCAATCCGTTGTGGTGCCGAGGTATTCCATGCACTGAAGAGCGTATTGAAAAAGCGTGGTCTGAACACGGCTGTCGGCGATGAAGGCGGTTTTGCTCCGGATCTGCCATCCAACGAAGCAGCGCTGGAGGCCATTGTCGAGGCGATCAGCCTGACCGGCTACAAGCTCGGTGATGACATTACTCTGGCGCTCGACTGTGCCGCTTCCGAGTTCTACCACGATGGCAAGTACGTGCTGGCCGGTGAAAACCGCAGCCTCAGCTCCGGGCAGTTTGTCGATTACCTGGCCGAGCTGTGCAACCGCTACCCGATCATTTCCATTGAAGATGGTCAGCATGAGGGTGACTGGGCTGGCTGGAAGATCCTGACTGATCGTCTGGGCAAGAAAATCCAGTTGGTTGGTGATGATCTGTTTGTCACCAACACCAAAATTCTCAAGCGTGGTATCGATGAGGGCATCGCCAACTCGATCCTGATCAAGTTCAACCAGATCGGTTCGCTGTCAGAAACTCTGGATGCCATCAAGATGGCCCGGGACGCGGGGTATACCGCGGTGATTTCACATCGCTCCGGTGAAACTGCTGATACCACCATTGCTGATCTGGCCGTGGCAACCTCCGCAGGTCAGATCAAGACCGGCTCCCTGTGTCGCTCCGACCGGGTGGCCAAGTACAACCGCCTGATCCGTATCGAAGAGGAGCTGGGTCGGGCGGCGTATCATGGGCGCAAGGAATTCCGTTTTCTCAAGTGAGGTTCGCCGCTTGCGGCTGAACTGAAAGGTGAGCCATGGCCATGTCGCCGCGCAGACAGGTAGTCCTTGCCTTGATGGCACTGGCACTGCTCGGCCTGCAGGCGCGGCTCTGGTTTGGAGAGGGCAGCCTGCGCCACGTGTCCGCGCTTGAAGCCACGGTTGCCGACAAGCAGGCGGAAAACCGTTTGCTGTTTGAGCGCAATCGGCTGATGTCTGCTGATGTTGATGACCTCAAGTCCGGACTGGATGCCGTTGAAGAAATTGCCCGCCGTGATCTCGGTATGGTCCGTGACGGCGAAACCTTTTTCCTGATGATTGAAGAGCCCGGAGACGTCGATGGCGCTACCCGCTGACACTCGCTTTTATGCTCTGGTGCCGGCTGCCGGCGCCGGCAGCCGTATGGCGGCTTCACTACCAAAACAATATCTGACCTTGCGCGGCAGCACCGTGGCGGAACACACCCTGTCGCGGTTGCTGGCGTTTGCGCCGATTCAGCAGATAGTTGTGGCCACCTCTGCGTCGGATCTCTGGTGGCCACAGCTTGGTATTGCCCATCACAAACGTATTCGTTCGGTACTCGGCGGCGAAACTCGCGCCCAGTCCGTACTTAATGGCCTGAAGGCATTGAAGGAAGTGGCCCGAGAGGGTGACTGGGTGCTGGTGCATGATATGGCCCGGCCCTGTGTGCGGTTGTCGGATATTGAATCGCTGCTGCGTGAGTGTGGCCCTGAAGGGGCGATTCTGGCGACCAGCATTACTGATACCGTCAAACGTGCTGATAATCAGCATATTCTGGCTACCGTCGCGCGCCAGCAGTTGTGGCGGGCGCTGACCCCGCAGCTCTTTCCGCTGCATGCCCTGCATGATGCTCTTGCCGGCGCGCTTGCCGACGGCGCTGATATTACCGATGAAGCCTCGGCTATGGAGCGTATTGGCGTGCAGCCGAAACTGGTTGCCGGGCAGCCGGACAACATCAAGATCACCTTGCCATCAGACCTGCCGCTGGCCGGGTTTTATCTCGACCGGCAAAAGCAGGAAGCGCTGTCGTGACCATTCGCATTGGTCAGGGCCTTGATGTGCATGCTTTCTGTGAGGGCGATCACGTCATGCTCGGCGGCGTGCGAATTCCTCACAGTCAGGCAGTGAAAGCGCACTCGGATGGCGACGTGGCCTTGCATGCGCTGGCTGATGCGTTGCTCGGCGCTCTGGCGCTGGGCGATATCGGTCATTTTTTTCCGGACACGGATGCGCTCTGGCGCGGCGCCGATTCCGCCATGCTGTTGCAACGGGTTTACCAGAAAGTAACTGAGCACGGTTATCGGCTCGGTAATGCGGATATCACTATCATCTGTCAGCAGCCGAAAATTGCGCCCCATGTCAACGCCATGCGTGAGCGTATGGCCACCTTGCTGGAAACCGGCGTCGGGCAAATTTCTGTCAAGGCTACCACCACGGAAAAGCTTGGCTTTACCGGGCGTGGTGAAGGTATTGCCGTGACCGCTGTGGTATTGCTGGTTGGCCATGACTGATGCCGCCGTCATGACTGATGCGTTGTGTCGTGGCCGGTTGCGGCAATCGCCGGCGGACTTTCAGGTGCGCGAACAGCTCGGATTCGAGCCCGGCGCCGGCGGTGAGCACCTCTGGTTGCATATCCGCAAAACCGGCTGGAATACCATGGATGTGGCGCTTGCACTGGCAAAACTTGCCAGGTTGCCGGTGCGTAATGTCGGCTATAGCGGCCTGAAAGATCGCCATGCGGTGACCGATCAATGGTTCAGCCTGCATTTGCCCGGCAAGCCGGACCCGGACCTGTCTGCCTTGCCCGAGGGCATCGAGTTGCTGCAGGCCGAGCGCCATAACCGCAAACTTAATCGCGGTACCCATCGCAGCAATGCCTTTCGTCTGGTGGTGCGCGAATTGTCCGGGCAGACTGAATTGCTCGATCAGGCACTGGAGCGGATTCGCCAGCAGGGCGTTGCCAATTATTTTGGCGAGCAGCGTTTTGGTCGCGACGACAATAATTTTCGTCGTGCGGCCGGCTGGCTCCGTGGCGAGGGCGAAGCACCGCGGAAAAGCTCACTGCGTGGTCTGTGGTTGTCAGCGGTACGCAGCCGGTTGTTCAACGAGGTGCTGGCAGAGCGCGAGCGGCTGGGGGTGTGGAACGCACTGATCGAAGGTGATGTGCTGCAACCGGAAGGCAGTCGCGGCCTGTTTCTCGCCGAGCATGAACCGCAGGCGGCCGAGCGCATTGCAGCTGGCGAGGTGCATCCCACCGCGCCTTTGCCGGGCGTCGGCGGCATGGCATCATCGCAGGCCTGTGCCGAGCTGGAAACGCGGGTGCTGGCGCCCTGTCAGGATCTCATTGAGGCGTTGTGCCGGGAAGGCGTTGAGGCCGGCCGCCGCGCTACCCGCCTGCCGGTGGCCGGTCTTGAGTGGCAGCGCCAAGGCGATGTCCTGATACTGTCTTTTTCCCTGCCGGCGGGGGCGTTTGCCACCACGGTACTGGCTAACTTTCTGGACTGGACGGAATATGTGGCTGATCGCCAATGATGACGGCATACACGCGCCCGGTTTGAAGGCGCTGATGGGCGCGGTGTCGCGCCTGTCGGATTTTGTCGTGGTGGCGCCGGACGGCAACCGCTCCGGGTTTTCCAACGCCCTGACGCTGGACAAGCCGCTGCGGGTCGAGCAGGTCGATGATATCCGCTATGCGGTCAATGGCACACCGACCGACTGCGTGCATCTGGCCATCAACGGCCTGCTGCCGGGAGATCCCGAGCGGGTGGTCAGCGGTATCAATGCCGGTGCCAACCTCGGCGATGATGCGCTTTATTCCGGCACCATTGCCGCCGCCGTCGAAGGCCGTTTTCTGAAGAGTACGGCGGTGGCTTTTTCGGTTACCAGTTGGCAGCCGGATTACTGGGCCGATGCGGCCGAGATTGCCTTTCAGGTGCTCAGCCGGCTGCACACGCTGGAGCTGCCGGAGAGGACTGTGCTGAGTGTGAATATCCCGAACCTTCCGCTGGAAAAAATCCGTGGCTTTCGTCTGACCCGGTTGGGCCACCGACTGCGGGCTTCGGATGTCCAGCCGACTGTGGATCCGCGCGGTCGCCGGGCGTTCTGGATCGGCGTTGCCGGCGATCCGGCAGACTCGGGCGAGGGCACGGATTTTCATGCCATCGCCAATGACTATGTATCGGTGACGCCGCTGCACGCGGACATGACCCGCTATGACACTTTTACCACTCTGGACGGCTGGCTGAAGGGGTTTTGACCTGCCGTCCTGCAGACAAAAAATGACAACGAATGACTGACAGCGATATCAATATTAACGGCATCGGCATGACCTCGGCGCGCACCCGTGAGCGTCTGGTCAGTCGTCTGCGTGAAGCGGGCATCACCGATGTCCGTATCATCGACATCATGCGTTCCACGCCGCGCCACTTCTTCATTGATGAAGCGCTGGCGCATCAGGCCTATGACGATACCGCTTTGCCAATCGGCCATGGCCAGACCATTTCCCAACCCTGGGTGGTGGCGCGGATGACCGAGCTGCTGGTGGAAAAAGCCGAGCCGAAAAAAATTCTCGAGATCGGCACCGGCTGTGGTTATCAGACCGCAGTGCTGGCAGCGCTGGGAGCAGAAGTGTATTCGGTCGAGCGTATCAAGCCGCTGCAGGAGCAGGCGCGCAAGCGCATCGCCGCGCTGGGGTTCGGCAAGGTGCATTTCAGGCACGCCGATGGTGGCTATGGCTGGGCCGGTGAAGCGCCGTTCGATGCCATTCTCGCCGCCTGCGGCCGCCCGGATATTCCGAAAGAGTTGCTTGAGCAAATTGCCGATGGCGGTCGTCTGGTGATGCCGGTCGGTGAGCGCGATCAGCAGTGGCTGACGGTGGTGGATCGTGTCGGCGACGAATATCAGACCACTCAGCTGGATGCTGTTCGCTTTGTCCCGTTTCAGCGAGGAATCCTTAAATGAAACATCTGCCCGGCGTATTCGCTCGTGGCATGGCCATGGGTATTGCCGATGTGGTGCCGGGAGTGTCCGGCGGCACGCTGGCACTGATTACCGGCATTTATGAGCAGTTGATCAGCTCGCTGGCCAACCTGCACCCGAGGCTGCTCGGCATCTGGCGCCGGGACGGGTTCAGGGCATTCTGGCAGGCGGGTAATTTTGCATTCCTGTTCAGCCTGTTTGCCGGCATCGTGACCAGTATTGTGCTGTTTGCCCGCCTGGTGAGCTGGATGCTGGATCACTATCCGGTGCCGGTGTGGGCATTTTTCTGCGGCCTGATTATCGCCAGCGTGGTGCCGGTGTGGCGCTCCCTGCATGAACACAAGCTGCGTGAATCGATTGCTTTTGTTTGCGGTATGGCTGCGGCGGCTGGCATCGCGCTGTTACCGGGGCTTGGCCATATCAGCCTGAGTCCGCTGGTGTTTCTGTTGTCCGGTGCGCTGGCGATCTGCGCGATGATTCTGCCCGGCATTTCCGGCAGCTTTATTCTGCTGTTGCTTGGCATGTATGTGCCGGTGCTGGATGCCCTGCGTCAGGGAGACTGGATCAGCATCGGCGCCTTTGTCAGTGGCTGCGCCATCGGCTTGCTGTCGTTCGTTCATCTGCTGCGCTGGATGCTGCGGCATTGGCATGACCCGATTATGGCGCTGCTGGCCGGGTTTATGGCTGGCTCGCTGGTCAAGCTGTGGCCGTGGCGCTGGATGCCGGAGAGTGGGGGCCGCGAGCAGTGGTTATGGCCATCCGGGTATGCCAGCCAGCATGGTGACGCCATGCTGTTGCCGGCACTGTTGGCACTCTTTGCCGGTATGCTGGTCGTAGCACTGTTGTTTCGCGCAGATCGTCGCAGCAACTGAAACAATTGGACCCACGTCACCGACAGTTGGCGACCGAAGGAGAGCCCGTTGAAATTCCTGCTGCTGATACCGCTGCTGTGGTGGCTGACCGGATGTTCCGGCAGTCATAACGCGCCGGTGATCGAGCGCTATGGAGCAGCTGGCAGTACGTCAGGCAGCCGGGCCGTGCATGTGGTATCCCGTGGCGACACGCTGTATTCCATTGCCTGGCGTCATGGCAAGGATTTCCGGCAACTGGCGGCGGCCAATAATATTCGTTCTCCTTACACTATCTACCCGGGTCAGCAGATCCGCCTTGATGGCGCAGCTGTGGCAACACGACCGGCACCGGTAGCAAAACCTGCCCCTGCACCACAGACCGAATCGAAACCGCCGGCACCGGCACCAGCGAAGCCGGCGGTGAGTGCCGGCGTGATCGCCTGGCAATGGCCGGCCAGCGGCAATCTGATCAGCCGTTATGTTGCCGGGTCGGTGTCGTCCAAGGGAATTGTGATTGGTGGCAATAGCGGCGATCCGGTCCGCGCGTCAGCAGGCGGCGTGGTGGTTTACCGGGGCAGCGGCCTGACCGGTTATGGCAACCTGCTGATTATCAAACACGATGACCGCTGGCTGAGTGCATACGCGCATAATGAGCGTATGCTGGTAAGCGAGGGTGCCAGGGTAATTGCCGGCCAGCAGATCGCCACCATGGGCGACAGCGGCACCTTTCGTACCCAGCTGCATTTTGAAATCCGCCGTGACGGTAATCCGGTGGACCCGTTAACCCTGTTGCCCAAGCGGTGATGAAAAAACCAACCGATTCACAATTGATGTTGCTGACAGGCGTTGCCTCGGTGCTGACGGCGGCGCTGTTGATCAGTATCAAGCTGGTGGCCTGGTATCTGTCCGATTCGGTGGCGATGCTGGCATCGCTGGTTGACTCCCTCATGGATGCGGCTGCATCGATGGTGAACCTGTTGGCGATCCGTTACTCACTGGTGCCGGCTGACAGCGAGCACCGTTTTGGTCACGGCAAGGCAGAGGCGCTTGCCGGCCTCGGTCAGGCGGTGCTGATTACCCTGTCGGCCATGTTCCTGCTTAACGAGTCGGTTGGCCGCCTGCTTGCACCGCAACCAATGCAGGCGACCACGCTGGCGATCGGGGTGATGATCGCTTCTATCTTTATTACCTTGCTGTTGCTGCGGCTGCAGTACTACACCGTCAAGCGCACTGGCTCGACAGCAGTGGAAGCAGATTCCCTGCATTATCTTTCTGATGTCGCCATGAATGGTGGCATCCTGCTTGCGTTACTGGGTGCCTCCTTTGGTTGGTTGTGGCTGGACGGTCTGGCCGGCTTTCTGATCGGGCTTTATGTTCTGCGGGCGGCCTGGCAGGTGGGTAACCAGTCTGTTCAGCTGTTGCTGGATCGGGAAATGTCTGCTGATGTACGGCATGTAATCGCAGGTATTGTGGCTGAACATCCGCTGGCGCTGGGGTTTCACCAGTTACGCACCCGCGAATCCGGGCGCACCTGTTTTATCCAGATGCATGTCGACATGGACGAGAACCTGACTCTGCGCGATGCTCATGCACTGGTCGACAGCATCGAAAAGCGCATTCATGAACACTTCCCCGACGCCGACGTGCTGATCCATCAGGATCCGGTCAAGGTGGCGCCGACCGTGCCCGTGTAGGAGCGGCCGACCGGCCGCGAAGGCTTTTCGCCGTCGATCGACGGCTCCTGCAGTTCGAATGCCCGATCCCTCTGTAGGAGCGGCCGACCGGCCGCGAACCGGTTTCGCGGCTGATCAGCCGCTCCTACAATAGTTTCGGCTTCAAGGTGGTCAGCAGGGCGGGCAGTACTGTCAGGTTGCACAGCAGAGCCATGGCCATGGCGGCGCCAGTCAACACACCGAAGTACACGGTCGGATTAAAATTCGACAGGGTCAGAATCGAGAAGCCGGCAATGATGGTGATCGAGGTGTAGTACATTGCCCGACCAATCGAACCATGGCTGCGTTTCATCGCCGCGATATAATCCTGATCCTGCGGCAGTTCTTCGCTGAAGCGGTGGATGTAGTGGATCGAGTCATCCACCGCAATACCCACAGTGATGGCGGCGATGGTAATGGTCATCAGATCCAGCGGCAGACCAATCCAGCCCATCAGGCCGAGTACACCGGCCGCACTGAGCAGGCTCGGCACCAGTGCAATCGCTGCCAGCAGCGGCTTGCGAAACAGCGCGATCAGCATCACGAAAATGGCCAGAAAAACCAGGCCAAGCGTCTTGATTTGCGAGTCGAACAGGCTCTGCAGCATGTTGTTGTACATCACCAGCGCCCCGGTCATCTTGACCTGCTCGGGCTTGAGATCGAAGTTCTCGATCAGACCCTGGCGAATCCGCTCGATCAGCTCGTTGCGCTGCAGGCTCGGGTCCGAATCAATCACCCGAATCGAAATGCGCAGTTGATCGCCGTCCGGAGACAGGTAGGGGTTCATCAGCTGGTTACGCAGGTCGGCGGGAATAAAGCTGGACAGCAACATCAGCTGCATATAGCTCAGCGGCCCACCGTTCAGTTTTTCCGCCACTTCATAGGTGGTCGCCAGCGACAGTACCTTGCCGGTTTCCGGATGGGAGGACAGCCAGTTCTGTATCTCGACCAGCTCGGCCAGACGTTGCGGGGTATACCAGTAGCTGTTGCTGAGATCGAAGCCATTGTTCTGTGCCGCCTGTGGATCGGCAAACGGATCGGCAAACGGATCGGCTTCCTCTCCGGCAAAGGGATCGGCAAACGGGTCCTCTGCGTCGGCGCTGAAAGTCGGTGGCGTGACGTCCTCGGGAGCATCAATCACGATATCCAGTGGCGTGGTGCCGCCGAGCTTCCGGTCGATCAGCAGCATGCCCTGATGGATCTCGGTGTCATCCTTGAAGTAATCGATAAACCGGTTTTCCACAGTCAGTCGGGTAATACCGACCCCGGCACCGATAAAAATAACCGTCGCCAGCAACAACACCGGCAAGCGGAAGCGCTCGGTAAGGCCGGCCAGCCATAGCGTCATCGCCCGGGTGTAATCATGGGCGTGGTCAGTCTTGCCCGCCGGCAGCAGCATCAGCACCGCCGGCATTAACAGATAGCAGATTACCAATGCCATGCCGATGCCAAAGGTCATCATCCAGCCGAAATCCATCACCGGGCGGATGTCGCTGATCACCAGCGAGGCAAAGCCGACCATGGTGGTCAGGATCATGTAGATTGACGGCCGCATCATGTGCAAGGTGGTTTGCTGGGCCAGCCAGCGTGGTTCGGCATCCGGGTTTTCCTGCTGGAATTCACGGTAGCGTACGATCAGATGGATGGTGATCGACATGGTGATGATCAGCAGCAGCGAAACATAGTTCGAGCTGATCACCGTGACCTTCCAGTCCAGCGTGCCAAGCAGACCGGTGAGCCAGAGTGTGGCAATGCCGCAGCAGGCCAGCGAAATCGCGGCCCAGCGTGGCTGGCGGAAAATGATCAGCAGGCTGATCAGGATAAACAGCACCACACCGACCCCGAAGGTGCTCAGGTCACTGCGAATAAAACGGATCATGTCGGTGGCGATCATCGGTACGCCGCCGAGGAACAGGTTGGCCTCATCACGATGGGCCTCGAGAATGCCGCGGAACTCGCGGATATGCTCAGCACTACGCGCCTGCAGGGTACTGTTGTAATCACTGAACTCGCGGCGCAGTTCGGCCAGCTCCTGTTGCCCTGCTTCGTCCAGTTCGCCGCGTTGATCGAGCAGGCTGAGATCATTGCGCCGATAAAGCAGTTCAAAATAGTGCTCGTCGCGGGCGAAACTGACCAGTAGGGCGGTGGTGCGGGCATCACGACTGACCAGCATGTCGCGATACACCGGGTTCTCGCTGACAAACTCGTTCTCTGCCAACGCCAGATCGACGCCCTCATCGCGCAGGGTGCGATAGTTACTGGCCAGGTCAGCAAACTTCACCTGCGGGCTGAACAGCAGGGGTACATCCAGCATGGAAGTGACGCTCTGCACTTGTTCCACTGACGACAGCGCGTCATGCAACTTTTCCAGATGCTCCAGCGTGGCCGGGTCAAACAGGGGCCGGTCTTTCGGCGTGTAGGTGACGATCAGAAAATCGCTGCCGCCATAACGCTTTGATACTTCCCGGTAAAACTCCAGCGCCTTGTCATGCTCCAGCACCAGCGAATCCGCCGAGGCATCAAGGCGAAAGTGCCGCACCTGCCAGGCCGCCACCAGACTGACGGCAAGTAATACCACCAGCCACAGTTTCGGCCGGTTCAGAACAATACGCTGGTACAGGCCAAACAGGCGGTGCGGTGACATGACAGACTCCGGAATCCATTGTAGGAGCGGCCGATCGGCCGCGATTTCCTTGCTGTGGATCGCGGCCGGTCGGCCGCTCCTACGGGAACATAGCAGCTATTCAGAGGCTCCCTAGAACATGGCTGCCAGCTCGCGGGCAAACTGGTCATTGAAGCGGCGAATCAGGCCGGCCGCCGGCCACGCCAGCAGGGTTATCAGGCCTTCCGACCATTCCTCATGATGAATCCGGCACTGGTCGTCGCCGATCGGGATAAAGGAGAAGCGGTGCTTGATGCTGGCGCCCGGCAACTCCAGACCCCAGGTGATGCTGCGATCCGGCTGTACATCAAGCAGCCGCACCACGATCGGCACCGCCGGCAGGCTGCCGACCTTCGGCGCAAACATCAGGAATGCGCCCTTGCGCCACTGGCCGCCAAACAGTCTGGCCTTGTCGATGGCCCCGGACCAGTCAGCCCAGTCATCAATATTGCAGAAGAAGCGGTAAGCCTGACGCGCGGATACCGGCGCCTCAGTAACCAGGTCAGTGTAGTAACGTTTCAGCATGGAAGCAGGACTCCGATTCAGGACCGGCTAAGGGTAGCCGCCGGGCGCCGTCGGGGCCAGTCCTCCGGAGTCATTTACCCGTGATCTGCTTCACCGTATGTTGACCTTGTCAGTGAACCGGAGCTGCCGATGACAGAAACCCTGCTGCCCGCGTCCATCCTGCCGGGCCTTCTGGAGATTGCCCTGAAGGGGCGGCTCAATATCCAGACCCTGTTCGAGCAGGCCGGCATCGATGCCGATGCGGTCGGCTCAGCGGAGCACTTTATCCGCCTGGAACAGCTGGATGCATTGCTGGTCAACGCCTTCCGTCAAGTCAGCGACCCGGGGTTCGGCCTGCAGGTGGGACGAGACAGTCACTACGGCAACATGGACCTTCTCGGCAGTCTGATGGCCACCAGCGACACGCTCGGAGAGGCAATCCAGTGCCTGTTGCGATACAAGAACCTGCTGGTGCCGTACCTGACCTTTGAGCTGCAACAGAACGCTGATCAGGGTTTGCTGGCAGTCAGTTCCGACGAGAGTCTGAACTTCACCCGGACCCGCACCCACAATGATCTGGTGGTGGCCACCATGGTCGCCATCGGCCGCTCTCTGGTGGGCGGTGACCTGATGCTTCGGGCGGTGCGCTTTCGCCATTCGGCGCCGGAGGATTTGTCGCTGTATCAGGAGTTTTTCGCGGTGCCACTGACCTTCTCGCACAGCCGTAATGAACTGGAGATTAACGCCGCAGTATTGTCCGCCCCGCTGGCGACGGCCTACCCGAAATATCACCAGCGTTTGTGCAAGGTGGCGCAGCAGCAACTGGCCAGCCTGTCCCGGGCCAGCGGACTGACAGCGCGGATATTGGCCCTGCTGGAGCAGCATCTTGGTCAGCCGGATGCCAGTATTGAGTCCATTGCCGCGACCCTGAACATGACCCCGCGGACCCTGCAGCGGCACCTCGCTGCCGAGAATGTTCGCTTCGTCGACTTGCGTGACCAGGTTCGCCGCAACAGGGCCTGTGCACTGTTGCGAGATAAAAACCTGCCATTCGCGGTGATTGCCGAGCAGCTTGGTTTTGCCGATGTGGCCAATTTCTACCATGCGTTCCGGCGCTGGGAGGGCTGTGCGCCGGGGGAATATCGCAAATCATTAGTCCGCAGGCTTGCCGGAAAACCAGCTCCATCGTAAGAACGGCTGATCAGCCGCGAAATTATTCGCTATTGGTCAACGGTTCCTGCTATGAATTCGTTCACTTGGAACCGGCAGAGCGCAGAGGGAACAGGTATGCCAATCAATCAGGGGCAAGTGCAACGCTACTATGACGGTATGACCTTCTTCTACCGCATGTTCTACAGTGCTGCCGGTATGCACTACGGCATCTGGCGTGAAGGCACGCGTACTCTGAAAGAAGCGCTGTTCAACCACAAACGGACCATGCTCGCTGCGCTACAGCCATTTTCCCGGGGCGATCATTTACTCGATGCCGGTTGCGGTGTTGGCGTAACCAGTTGTTACATCAGCGAGCTTGGTGGTTGTGCTGTCACTGGCATCACTCTGTCGCCAATACAGGCTGCGGTGGCTTCGCGTCTTGCCAGGCGCTCGGGGGCAGGCGACATGAAGTTTGTCGCCGGTGATTACTGCAATAGTAGCTTTGCCGATCAGTCGTTCAGCCACATTCTTGCCAGCGAAAGCTTCTGCCATGCGCCGGACAAACCCCGCGCATTGAAAGAGATGGCGCGTCTGTTGAAGCCAGGTGGCAAGCTGGTCATTGCAGATTTTTTTCTGAGTGAGCCGGTGGCGGAAAATGATTCCAGAGGCGGTCAGCTTTATCGGGCTTTTACCGATGGTTTTAGGGTGCCCAGTATCGCGGTGCACGAAGATGTAAGCGAATGGATCGAGTCGGCGGGATTCGTGATCGTGCAGGATAAGGATATCAGCGAACTGGTCGCACCGACGGCACGTTATATCCGTCGACTCGGGCTTGTTACCCTTCCGTTCGGTTACCTGCTGCACTGGCTCAGGTTGGCACCTGATGAGCTGTTGCCGCATTTGAGATGCTGCATTCTGCAACCGGAGATCATGGCGCTGGGGACATACCGGTTGATGGTGCTGGAGTTGCAGGCCCCCTGAGCGATTAGATTGGTAGAAGCTGTCGATCGGGGGCGGTGTACTTTCATTATGACGATACCGGGTTGCTGGCCGAGTACGATGCCAGCGGCCAGCTGATCAGCGAATACCAGTACCAGCCCGGCAACCACTGGATGACTCACCCGTATTACGCAAAAGTGCGCCGTAGTAATTACGAAGCCAGCCTTCGTCTTGAAGGCTTCGCGGTTGATCCGTCGGCCGCGACCAAGCCTGTCGCATCGCGAGCAGCGGTTATTCAGGCCTATCGCAAGCAGGTGAAATCCTGAGCGTCGATAAGTACGGTACAGGGCAAGATCCCTATTGCTACCAAGGCACAACGGTCTCTGCTTGTGGTTGGCAGGCAGGCTCACAGAATGACTCCTTCACTGCGGGCAACCTTATGCACCGGAGCAAGGCGACTGTTGGCGGCAGCGACCAATACATCAACTTTCTGCCCACCCAGTCTGTGACTGATACGGCCCGCGATCTGGCAGGCCAGGGAAATTTCGTCGCTGACCTCGCTCGGTAGCTCAACCAGCAGGTCAATATCTCCGCCGCGGGCGCTGTCGTCGAGCCTTGATCCGAACAGACGGACACGGGCTTCCGCGCCGGCCAGCTCCCGGACGGCACGTCGGACTTCGTCTTGCTGGTATTGAGTAAGTCTCATGGCTGCGGCCTTGTCGTCGAGCTGGACGGTTATCCGGAAGGTTAAGGCATCACCTGCATCCATGGCTGCACCGCCACTGGAAACGCGGAACACGCAGCTATGTCACTCCACGCTGCCAGTAAATGCGAGCCTGATCTGCTTTGGCTTCATTGCTGAGCTTATAACGTGCCACGCCCCAGCCCGTTTTTTATCTCGCTGAGAATTTCTGCGGTGCTTTGTTCGGTGAAGCTACTTTGTTCGGCTTTGATCAACTTTTCCCGGATGGCGTCGATGGTGTAGCTGGCTTCCTGCTCGCGCAGCTGGCGTTCACGTATCAGCTCGCGCAGGACTTCGCTTTCATTGCCGTAGTGGCCGCTTTCAATCTTGGCCTTGATCCAGCTGTCTTGCTGGTCCGTGACCGTAATGCTCTTTTTCACCATGACCATAGTGATTGCCTCATAATCGGCGCTTTAGTACTACTGAGTAGGATAATATACGCCCTGACTTGGAGGTGATCCAGACAGAAAGGGCACCAGGCTAAGTGAGGAGTCAGGAGGATAAACGGCAGGTGCGGAAGGCAGGCTAGAATGATAGGGTGTTTACTCTTGTTAAACATTGCTAAACGAAGGTGAAAATTATGCTGGGCGTAAGGCTTGATGCACAGCTGGAACAGCGGCTGAATGATCTGGCTAAAAAATCTAATAGATCAAAGAGTTATATTGCAAAGGAGGCCCTGATCCGCTTCATTGCGATGGAAGAGGCAAAGGAGCGTGAAAAGGTCGAGGCGCTTGCCCGCTGGGAGGCGTATCAGGTAACTGGCGAAGTGGTGAGCAATGAGGCTATGACGGACTGGCTGGATTCCTGGGGAGCCGACAAGGAAAAGTCATGCCCCGCGAAGTAGTCTGGTTGCCTGATGCCGCCAGAGACGTGCAGCGCCTGAGAGAATTCATTCAACAGAACAATCCCGAAGCCGCCCGGCATGCTGCAACCCGAATCAGAGAGGCGGTACAAATCCTGATAAACAATCCGGAAGCAGGAAGGCCTGTCGAGGAAGTTTGGCCATTCAGGGATTTGGTTGTCTCCTTCGGCAGTGGTAATTACATACTGCGCTACCGGGAAGACGCAAACCGTGTCGTGATTGTCCGTGTTCGACACAGCAGGGAGGATGGCTTTTGAAACAAAACACGCAACTGTTATTCAGGTCTATTCCAGATCCGCTGTGTCAGGCAAGCGCTGTATGGCTTCAAGGGCTTCCTGTTTCGGTGTTTGCGGCTGCATGATCGCCTCCTTAAAGATGGGGCTATTCACAAGGTTATTGCAGGTGGCTCCTGATGCACAGGGGAGACAGGGAGGGGGTATCTCCGGGTGACCGGGGCGTTGTGCCGCACCGGATGTCTCCCGCCGCATGCTATTATCCGGCCCGCCTTTAATCACCCCCGGGAGGGCGCCCCGCCATGGAACTCGATCCGTTCATGCTGGCGCGGATGCAGTTCGCCGCCAATATCAGTTTTCATATCCTGTTTCCCACCATCACCATCGGCCTGTGCTGGATTCTGCTGTATTTCCGGGTGCGCTTTACCCTGTCCGGGGACAAGGCCTGGGAATATGCCTATTCGTTCTGGGTGAAGATCTTTGCCCTGAGCTTTGCGCTGGGGGTGGTGTCCGGTATCACCATGAGTTTCCAGTTCGGCACCAACTGGCCCGGGTTTATGGAGCGGGCCGGGAATATTGCCGGGCCACTGCTCGGCTATGAGGTGCTGACGGCGTTTTTTCTGGAGGCCTCGTTCCTCGGCATCATGCTGTTTGGCAAGGAGCGGGTCTCAAACCGCCTGCATCTGATCTCGACAGCGCTGGTGGCAATTGGTACCACCTTCTCGGCATTCTGGATTCTGAGCCTGAATTCGTGGATGCAGACGCCGGCCGGTTATCGCATCGAGGACGGCGTATTCTTTGTCGAGAGCTGGTGGGAAGTGATTTTCAACCCGTCTTTCCCGTACCGCTTCTTTCATATGCTGAATGCCTCGCTGCTGACGGCGGCGTTTCTGATTATGGGCATCAGTGCCTGGCGGGCGCTGAAGCAGGTCGATGGCCCGGCCACCTGGCGGGTGATGCGCACCGGCGCGGCCATGGCCGCGGTGCTGGCGCCGTTGCAGATCTGGATTGGCGACTTGCATGGCCTGAACACGCTGGAGCATCAGCCGGCCAAGGTGGCGGCGATGGAAGGCATTTGGGAAACCGAGAAGGGCGCGCCGCTGACGCTGTTCGGTTTCCCTGATGAGGAAGCAAAAACCACGCACTTCGCTATCAAGGTGCCGAAACTGGCCAGCCTGATCCTGACCCACGAGTGGGACGGCGAAGTGAAAGGCCTGAACGAGTTTGAAGGGGCAACGCCGCCAGTGGCGCCGGTGTTCTGGGCGTTCCGGGTGATGGTCGGTATCGGTGTGCTGATGCTGCTGGTGGGTTGGTGGGCCAGTTTCACCTTGTTCCGGCAGCCGCTGGAAAGCCGTGTTGAGCATCCATGGTTAATGCGGGCGTTGTCGGCGATGACCTTCTCCGGCTGGATCGCGGTATTGGCCGGCTGGTATGTCACCGAGATTGGCCGGCAGCCGTGGATTGTCAGTGGTCTGCTGCGCAGCTCGGAAGTGGTGGCGGATCATGCTTCCGCCACCTTGATGGGCACGCTGCTCGGTTATGTCGGTTTGTATATTTTCCTGCTGGTGTCCTATATCGCGGCATTGCGTTATCTCGCCACCAAGCCGGCGCGTTCCCTGTCGCTGTTGCCGCAGGCAAAGCTTTTCCACAAACCGGATCAGGAGGGCGTGTGATGGATCTGTCATTCTGGTTGCCGCTGTTTTTTGCCGGGGCCATGGGCCTCGCGCTGCTGATCTATGTGCTGCTGGATGGCTACGATCTTGGTATCGGCATGCTGCTGCCGTTTGCCAGTGAGGAAGAAAAAGATCTGATGATCGGCTCCATCGGCCCGTTCTGGGATGCCAATGAAACCTGGATCGTGCTCGGTGTCGGTATTCTGCTGATTGCCTTTCCGCAGGCCCACGGCATTGTGCTTACCGCACTGTACCTGCCGGTGACCATCATGCTGATGGGGTTGATTCTGCGCGGTGTGGCGTTCGATTTCCGGGTCAAGGCCGGTGATGCCCGCAAGGGCATGTGGAATGCGCTGTTTGCTGTTGGCTCGTTGATCGCCTCGGCGGCGCAGGGCTGGATGCTCGGTGCCTATATTACTGGCCTCAGCGATGACACCACCGGGCTGCTTTTCTCTGCCCTGATCGCCGTAACGCTGCCGGCCTTGTATGTGCTGCTCGGGTCGGCCTGGCTGTTGATCAAAACCGACGGCGCCCTGTTTGAGAAAGCGATTCGCTGGGGCCGCAATGCTTTGCTGCCGATGGGCCTGTGTCTGTTGCTGGTGTCGGTGGCAACGCCGCTGGTCAGCAGTGTGATTGCGGATAAATGGTTCACGCTACCGAATGCCATCGGCCTGTTGCCGATTCCGCTGATTACTGCCACGGCGTACGCGGGGCTGGTGTGGCTTTTCAATAGCTCGGTGATTCTGCGTAGCGGTTATGGCTGGCTGATTTTTGCCGCGCTCACGGTGATCTGTGTGATGGCCAGCATCGGTCTGGGCTACAGCCTGTTCCCGGAAATCATTATCGGCCGGCTGGATCTGTGGGAAGCGGCGGCGGCCACCGAATCGTTGCTGTTTATTTTCTGGGGCACGGTGATCACCCTGCCGGCGATTCTCGGCTACACCTTTTTTATCTATCGGGTGTTTCGCGGCAAGGCCACGGCGCTGAGTTACGACTGATCGCTTGCAGGTCGAGCGGAGGGAAAGAATCGGGCTGCCCGCCGTGGCCGGCAGCCCGATAGCCCGATTACTGAGCCATTTCTTCTTTGGCTGCGTCCATTGCAGCTTCGGCTTCCTCGGCAGCATCTTCAGCGGCTGCTTCGACTTCTTCAGCGGCTTCTTCGCCCGCGGCGGCAACTTCTTCAGCAGCCTGCTCAGCGCCTTCAACAGCAGCTTCTGCTGCTTCTTCAACTGCCTGAGTCGCTTCTTCCATAGCCGGGGTGGCCGGTGCAGTGGTTTCGGTGTCGGCAGAATCGCTGCAACCAACAACGCCCAGGGCAAGCATCAGTACGGCAGGAATAGCAATAGAACGCATGGTATTTCTCCAGATTAGGGGGTGGAACGGTCTGCATCATACGCTTGCGGCAATTAGCGGGGAACCGGCGGGCAAAAATTCTGTGAACGGGGTTCACGTTCGGGTCACAGCAAGTGGCTAACTCTACCTGCTCATTTATAGGGGTAGGAAGAATGTATCAAATCGTCTACGTCTCCACGGCAACCAGAGAATACGGCAAGGACGAGTTGGAACGGATTCTGGCAGTTTCCCGGCGTAACAACAGCGCCGATGGCGTCACCGGAATGCTTTGCTATCACGGCGGCACCTTCTTCCAGATGCTGGAGGGGAAGCGCGACAAGGTCGAGGCCGCGATGAGACGGGTGGCTGCGGACCCGCGCCACTACGGGGTCATGGTGCTGCTGGAGCAGGAAGTGGACCAGCGCGACCTGGCGGACTGGTCGATGGCGTTCAGTCAGGTGTCCGGTCGCGAGGCGGAGTCGCTGGAGGGTTTCAGCCAACTGCTGAAAACCGGGCGTGACCAGCGTGTTGATGGTTTGGCGTCTGTCCGCAGCGATGCGCTGGAACTGATTGCCGGCTTTCGCGACACAGTAATGCTCAGGCAGGTGACCTGAGGCCTTCTCCACCGCCGCCGGCGCAGGCAGACTGGCAGCAGGCAAACGGAGTCTGTTGCATGTTCGAGTCTGCGGAGCTTGGTCACCATATCGACAAGAAAACCTGGAAAGCGCGCCTGCCGGCATTGCGCGAGGCACTGCTGGAGGCGCAGCTTGAGCTGCTTGAAAAAGCCGATACGGCGGTGGTGGTGGTTATCGCCGGTGTTGAGGGAGCCGGCAAGGGCGAAACGGTCAATCTGTTTAACGAATGGATGGATCCGCGACATATCGTTACCGAAGCCTTCGGGCCGCTAACCGAAGAAGAGCGGCAGCGTCCCTTCATGTGGCGCTACTGGCGTGCCCTGCCGCCCAAAGGTCAGATCGGCATTCTGTTCGGATCCTGGTACAGCAAGCCGATCCTGTCCCGCGTGCTGGACTGCTGTTCCGCAGCCGAGCTGGATCTGCAGGTGAAACGGATCCGCCACTTCGAGCGTATGTTGGCCAGAGAGAACGTGTTGCTGGTCAAGCTCTGGTTTCACCTTTCCAAATCGCGACAGAAGAAGCGGCTAACCAAGCTGGCGAAAAATCCCGATACTGCCTGGCGGGTCAGCGATAGCGACTGGAAGCTGTTCAAGCATTTCGATGAGTTCGCTGCCGTCGGCGAGCAGGTGCTTCGGCAAACCAGTACCGGAGATGCGCCGTGGGTGGTCATTGATGGCTCCGATCATCGCTACCGCAGCCTGACCGCCGGTGAGCTGTTGTTGGGTGCCTTGCGGGACCGGGTCGCCAGAGTTGCGGATAAGGCCTCCGCCGCGCCGGCACCGTTGCTGGACCAGCCGTCGCTGGATCAACGCAATGTCATTAACCAGCTGGATTATTCGCAATCTTTGCCAAAGAAAGACTACAAGGCAGAACTGGCGCGCTGGCAGCGCGAACTTAACCTGCTCAGTCGCGACAAGCGCTTCCGTGAGCGAAACTGTGTCTGTGTGTTCGAGGGTAACGATGCTGCCGGAAAGGGCGGCACGGTGCGGCGTATTACCCAGGCGCTTGATGCGCGTTTCTATCGTGTGATTCCGATTGCGGCGCCGACAGAGGAAGAGCGGGTCCAGCCTTATTTATGGCGGTTCTGGCGCCATCTGCCCCGGCATGGTCGTTTTACCCTGTTTGATCGCAGTTGGTACGGCCGGGTGCTGGTGGAGCGTGTCGAGGGTTTGTGTTCGGAACATGACTGGATGCGTGCCTACACCGAGATCAACGAGTTTGAACATCAGCTGGTCGAGCACGGCACGGTGCTGACAAAGTTCTGGCTGGCGATCACCCCGGATGAGCAGCTGAAACGTTTTCAGGCCCGTGAGGAAAGCGGTTACAAGCGCTTCAAGATTACCGGGGAAGACTGGCGTAATCGCGAGCGCTGGCCGGATTACGAAAGAGCAGTGTGCGACATGGTAGATCGCACCAGCACCGAATACGCGCCCTGGACTCTGGTCGAAGCCAACGACAAGCGTCATGCCCGGATCAAGGTATTAAAAACCCTGTGCGAAACGCTGGAGAAAAATCTGTAGGAGCGGCTGTCGCAACCAGATCATGACCGATTCTGTGGTAATCCTGCCTGACGGTAATGGCTTGGGCTGACGCCGGTAATCTTGCGAAATACCCTGGAAAAATAATACGGATCATCAAAGCCGAAGCGTTGCGCAACTTCCGCCACTGGCAGGTCACTGACTTCCAGCAGGTAGCAGGCGCGGGCGATCTTGCGGTGCAGGAATGCCTGCATTGGCGTCTGTCCGGTGGCGGCCCGGTAACGGCGGATAAATTGCCATGGGGATAGTTCTCCTGCGGCCCGGGCTAAATCGTTTAATGTCAGTCGCTGGTCAATTTTCTGCTGCATCAGATGATGCAGCGCCTCGATATCCAGTTCGCCGTGATGGTGCGCAGGTCTTGCCATCAGCATGGCGCTGCAGGTCAGCAGGCTGCGGCACAGACTGGCCGCGTGCAGCATGGTGGCATTGCCATAGCCGGCCGATACCAGGCTCAGCAAGGTGCGGAAGTCATCCACCAGCGGCGCATGCAGGCCGACCGGAACGCGTCCGTTGGCAGCGGGATCCAGCAGCCGGAACAGGATCGGCAGATCGCTGCCTTCGAGATGCATCCAGTACAGGCTCCAGGGCCGGGCGCTATCTGCCTGATAGCTGTGCGGCTGGCCGGGCGGAAGCAATAGCAGGTCACCACCGCTGAGCGCTACCGAGCGCCCTTGCCAGTCCAGCGTTGCCCGGCCGTCGGCGCAATAAATGACAAGATAATCCTGTGGGGCCGGGCGCACCATCTGATGGCCCCGGGCCTCGGGGTAGTAGCCGAAGGCCAGTGGATAACAGCCCAGAGACAGCTTGTTTCCAGCCAATTCCTGAACCGTAGCCTGCGGTAGCAGGATCCGCTCTCCAGTTGCCGGCAGTGGCCAATCTGATGTCCGATCCACGCAATAAAGTCCATCCTCTGCAATCCGAGCCATCTTAGCCTGTCACCGGGTTGTGGTACAAAGTGCAACAGAGCCCAATACCCGGAGCAGCACCATGACCGTTCGCGTCCCCCATCTTATTAACGGCGAGTGGCGTCACGACGCCGGCAGCGCACCCTTTGCCGTCACTGACCCGACCAGCAACCAGCCGCTTTGGCAGGTGGCGTCCGCCAGCACCGACGAGGTCAATGAGGCAGTGGCCTCGGCAAAGCGGGCGTTTCAGGCCTGGCGCGAAGTGCCAACGCCGGAGCGGGCACGACTGATGCTTCGATACCAGCACCTGCTCAAGCAGCATCACGACGAGCTGGGCGCGCTGGTGGCGAAGGAAACCGGCAAAACGATTGCTGATGCCAAGGGCGATGTCTGGCGCGGTATTGAAGTGGCCGAGCAGGCTGCCAATGTGTCCGCATTGATGATGGGCGAGACGGTCGAGAACGTGGCTCGTGGTGTCGACACCCATTCGTGGGTGCAGCCGCTTGGGGTTTGCGTGGGCATTACCCCGTTCAACTTTCCGGCGATGATTCCGCTGTGGATGTTCCCGATGGCGCTGGCCTGCGGTAATGCTTTCATTCTCAAGCCATCCGAGCAGGATCCGATGACCGCAGTGCGTCTTGGCGAGTTGCTACTCGAAGCCGGCGCGCCGAAAGACATTCTGCAGATCGTCCATGGCCGCAAGGAGCAGGTCGATCAACTGATCACCCACCCGGATGTGCGCGCGGTATCTTTCGTTGGTTCGGTGCCGGTGGGTCAGCACATTTATCGCACCGCCACTGATCACATGAAGCGCGCCCAGTGTTTTGCCGGCGCCAAGAACCATATGGTGATCATGCCGGATGCCAATCCGAAGCAGGTGGTCAGTCAGCTGGTCGGCGCCAGTGTCGGCGCTGCCGGTCAGCGCTGCATGGCGATCAGTGTGGCGGTGTTTGTCGGCAGCGCCCGCGACATGATTCCGGCATTGCGCGATGAGCTGGCCAAGGTAGCGCCGGGTCATCACAGCGACGCGGCAGCGGCCTATGGCCCGCTGATCAGCCCGCAGGCCAAGGCGCGGGTGTTGAAAATGATTGAAACCGGCAAGCAGGAGGCCGAGTGTCTGCTGGATGGCAGTGATTGCACGGTGCCGGGTTATCCGGATGGCAACTGGGTGGGGCCGACATTGTTCTGCGGTGTGACGCCGGAGATGACCATTTACAAAGAGGAAATCTTTGGCCCGGTGCTGTGCTGTATCGAGGTAGAGTCGCTGGATGAGGCGTTGAAGCTGGTCAATGCCAATCCGTATGGCAACGGCACGTCGATCTTTACAAAAAGCGGTGCGGCGGCGCGCAAGTATCAGCATGAGGTGGAAGTGGGGCAGGTGGGCATCAATATTCCGATTCCGGTGCCGTTGCCGTTCTTCTCGTTTACCGGTTGGAAGGGGTCGTTCTATGGTGACCTGCATGCTTATGGCAAGCAGGGCGTGCGGTTTTATACCGAGACCAAGACGGTGACTTCTCGTTGGCCGGAAGATGAGATTGTCGAGACGAATATGACGATTTCTTTGAAATAGTTTGTTTTGAGTTTGGTGAGGCAGTGAGTCGGGTTTGGCAGTGAGCTTCTCCGGTCTCCGGTGTTGTTGGTGCTTCACGGGACACGCACGAGTACGTCCCTGTAGCTCATCTCCGCCATCCATGGCTCCGATGGTCCCGTGAAGCACCAACAACACCAGAGACCTCGCATCCTGCTGCTTTCAATGCTTGTAAAGATAGTGATTGAATCTCCTATGCCAAGTTTGAGCCGTGGTACAGAGGGTGACGGGACTGTGTGAGACATGGATGTCGAACACAAGCCTACAGGGACGTATTTACGGCGTGTCCCGGCACCCTCTGTACCACGGCTCAAACCGGAGAATTTCACTGCCGAGCAAAATCGCCGACTCTGACGAATGCGACTTTGAGGTAAACCATGGATTTTTCACTGACGGAAGAACAACAAGCCTACTGCGACACCGCACGTCAGTTCATGGAAAAGGAACTGGCACCGTTCGCCGCCGAGTGGGACGCAAACAGCCACTTTCCGGTGGATACCCTGCGCGCTGCAGGCGAACTCGGTTTTATGGGTCTGTACTGCCCGGAAGAACACGGCGGCATGGGCTTGTCGCGGCTCGACGCAGCGCTGATTTTCGAAACCCTGTCGCAAGGCTGCACCTCCACCACCGCCTATATCACCATCCACAACATGGCCACCTGGATGCTGTGCCGCTACGGCAACGACGCCGTGCGCAGCGAATGGGCGCCGGCACTGACCAGCGGTAAAAAACTCGCCTCCTACTGCCTGACCGAACCCGATGCCGGCTCCGACGCGGCATCCTTGAAAACATCCGCCCGCCGTGATGGCGACGATTATCTGCTTAGCGGCAGCAAGGCATTTATTTCCGGCGCCGGCAGTACCGAGGCGCTGGTGCTGATGGCTCGCACCGGCGCTGACGGCGCCAAAGGTATTTCCTGTTTTCTGGTGCCTGCCAACGCGCCGGGTATCAGCTACGGCCGCAACGAAGACAAGATGGGCTGGAAATCCCAGCCCACCCGTCAGGTCATTCTCGACAATGTCCGCATCCCGGCCCACTACCGCCTCGGCGAGGAAGGCGAAGGCTTTCGCATCGCCATGGCCGGCCTGGATGGCGGCCGTATCAATATCGCCAGCTGCTCACTCGGCGCCGCCAGCGCTGCGCTCGATCAGTCACTGCGTTATGTGCAGGAACGGCGCCAGTTCGGACAGATGCTCTCGGAATTCCAGACCGTGCAGTTCCGTCTCGCTGACATGGCCACCGAACTGGTCGCCGCCCGGCAGATGGTGCGCCTTGCTGCCTGGAAGCTGGACCGTCAGGATGAAGACCGCACCATGATGTGCGCCATGGCAAAACGACTGGCCACCGATCTCTGTTTCAATATCTGCAATGAAGCACTGCAGCTGCATGGTGGTTACGGCTATATTCGCGAGTATCCGCTGGAGCGTTACCTGCGCGATGCACGCGTGCACCAGATACTGGAAGGCACCAATGAAATCATGCGAGTGATCATTGCCCGAAAATTATTGAGTGTTTTGTAGGAGCGGCTGATCAGCCGCGAAAGACCTTCGCCGTCGATCGACGGCTCCTACAGTACCGTTGCGGATTCAGAAAACTGTTAAGGAAGCTCTGAATAACCCGTAGGAGCGGTCGATCGGCCGCGATAGGCTCGGAAAAATCGCGGCCGATCGGCCGCTCCTACAACAGATATGACAGTTTTTCAGAGGTTCCTTAAGCAGCAAGATGCGAGGTTGAAAGCAACCGCCAAGGTTCACTGCCTAACTCGAATCAGGGTGCATCACCAAAACCACCCATGACAGGAGAACAACAACCCATGCACCAACCCGTCCTGTTCCGCACAGAAACAACCAAAGCCGGCAAGCAAGTCGGCTTCGCCACCCTGAATGTGCCAAAGACACTGAACTCCCTGTCGCTGGAAATGATCGATCTGCTTTACGCACAGCTAAGTGACTGGCAGCAGGACGATAACATCGCCGCCATCTGGCTCGACGCCGAAGGCGAAAAGGCTTTTTGCGCCGGCGGCGATATCGTCCGCCTGTATCAGAGCATGGTCGAAACACCGAAGGGCCAACGAAATCAGTACGCCGAAGACTTCTTCGCCCGCGAATATCGACTCGACTATTTGCTGCATACCTTCGGCAAACCGGTGATCTGCTGGGGCCACGGTATCGTTATGGGTGGTGGCCTTGGCTTGATGTCCGGCTGCTCGCATCGTGTAGTGACAGAGAAAAGCCGCATCGCCATGCCGGAAATCACCATCGGCCTGCACCCGGATGTCGGTGGCAGCTGGTTCCTCAATCGCATGCCCGGACGTCTGGGTCTGTTCCTCGGCCTGACCGGCGCCAATATCAATGTTACCGATGCCCTGTTTGTCGGTCTTGCTGATCGCGCTATCAGTCATGAGCGCAAGGCTGCCGTGGTGAATGAGCTTCTTGATCAGGTGCAGCTTGATCATGCCGCCGTCTCGGCCGTGTTGCGCCAGCAGCAGATCGAAACTGAAGCCTTGCCGCCCAGCACCCTGCGCGATCATTTCGATCAGATTAACGCCTTGTGTGATGCTGACTCGCTGGCGCAACTGCATGACCGGATCACTGGCTATCAGGGCGACGAACCGCTGCTGCAAAAAGCGGCGGCAACGCTGGCAAAAGGTTGTGTGCAGACCGCCTGGCTGGTTTGGGAGTCGCAGCGGCGGGTACGGCAGATGTCGCTGGCCGAGGCGTTTCGTATGGAATGGAGCATGTCGGTACAATGTGCTCTGCATGATGATTTTCGCGAAGGGGTGCGTGCGCTGCTGATCGACAAGGACGGCAGTCCGGCTTTCCGTTATCGCAAAGTCGGGGATTTTCCTGAACAGGTGCTGAATGAATTCTTTGTCAGCCCCGTCAATCCACATCCGCTGGAGGCGTTATGAAAATTGCATTCTTTGGTCTTGGTCATATGGGCGGGCCGATGGCAGCCAATCTGCTCAAGGCCGGTCATGAACTGAGTGTATTCGACTTGCAGCCGGCGCTGGTGGATGCGCTTGCGGGGCAGGGCGCCATGGCGGTGCAGTCACCGGTTGATGCGGTGGCGGATGCTGACGTGGTAATCAGCATGCTGCCCTCGGGCAAGGCGGTTTCCTCTCTGTATCTTGGCGACAAGGGCGTGCTCGAACACATTCCTGCAGGCGCGCTGATTATTGACTGCTCGACCATTGATGCCGCCACAGCGAAACAGGTGGCACAAGCTGCGGAAGCCAGCGGCCGACGTATGATTGATGCGCCGGTATCCGGCGGTGTCGCCGGCGCAGCGGCGGCGACGCTGACCTTTATCTGCGGCGGCGCGGCGGAAGATGTCCAGCGTGCCGAGCCGGTGTTGCTGCAGATGGGCAAGAAGGTGTTCCGTGCCGGTGATCATGGCGCCGGACAAACCGCAAAACTGTGCAACAACATGCTGTTGGCGATTCATATGATCGGCACCTGCGAAGCGCTGCAGCTGGGCGCGGATCATGGCCTCGATCCGAAAGTGTTGTCGGATATCATGCTCGCCAGTTCCGGCCGCAACTGGTCGCTGGAGCTGTACAACCCCTGGCCAGGCGTGATGGAGAATGTGCCGGCATCGCGTGACTATGCCGGCGGTTTTGCCGTCAATCTGATGAACAAGGATCTCGGTCTGGCGCTGGAAGCGGCGTTGTCGAGCGGTTCCAGCACGCCGATGGGTTCACTGGCAAAAAGTCTGTACGCGGTACATGGCAGTCAGGGCCACGGCCAGCTCGATTTTTCCAGCATCCAGCAGTTTTTCGCCAAGCGAACCTGACCCGCCGGATATCTAGGGCAGACCCGTACCCTGTAGGAGCGGTCGACCGACCGCGATTTCTTGCCGGGAATCGCGGTCGATCGACCGCTCCTACAGGTGATCAGGCGGGAAGCGGGTAGGGCAGGTCCGCTTTTCGCCAGGCCAGTGTTTGTCCATTCAGTGTCAGTGCGCCGTCGTGGCCGAGCCGCAACACCACCAGTGCTTCAGTCTGCTGGCCATCGCTGATTGCGCAAACCAGCTCACCAACGGCACTGTCTTTATCATCGCGAAGCACGCTGCCGGCCTCGGCAGTCGCGCCCGGCTGCCAGCACAGATGCTGCATGCGCTGTTTCATTTTTCCCTTGAAGTGCATGCGTGCTACCACTTCCTGGCCGAGGTAGCAGCCCTTTTTGAAGTTCACTCCGTGCAGCAGGTCGTAATTCAGCGCCTGTGGCAGCCACAGTGCTTCACCGCCGGGACGGATATGGCCGATGCCGGAGCGGATCTCGTGCAGCAGCCAGTCATCCATGCCGCCCAGTTCGGCGACGCTGTAGTGGTTGAGCAGATGCCGGGCGCCGTCTTCGCTGGTCAGTAGCAGCAGGGTATTGACGTCTAGCCGTGCCAGTGTGCTGTGCTGACCCTGATGCACCTGACCGATATGGGTGGGTACAGGGACACCACTGAGGGCTTCATCCGCGGCCGGTTCGCGTAGCATCAGGGCAACCCGCTGCCCGGCCAGCGTTAGCGTCACTTTGCTGAACATGGCGTACTTTTTCAGCGCGGCGAAAGCGTCGTCGATACGGGCGCGGCTTGTCAGCAGGTCGACGCCATCGTCAGCGGGCAACACCAGATAGCTGTGTTGACCGCGTCCTTTCAGGTCCAGATGCATGGCCAGCCGCCACTGCCCGGCAAGTGCTTCACTCAGATCACAAGTCAGCTGTCCCTGCAGGAATTTCTCGCTCTCCGGCCCGCGTACGCTGATAACGGCGAGGTGCTCGCCAATTATCAGAGCGGGCGCAAGGCTGCCGGTGAAGCGTTGTATTTCGCCTTGCCTGTTGCGCTGTGCACCAAGACTGTCAAGAAACTGCTGCCAGGACATAACCGCGTAATCCGTACTGCCTCAGAGGTCTGTGATGATAGATAATGTCGGCTCCTGATGTCAGTGCCGGACGCCGTTATGACTGAATCCGAATTGAAGCGCAGCTACCGTTGGCAGTGCCGTCGAGGCCTGCTGGAGGTGGATCTGGTGCTGAACGACTATATCGACCGCATTTTTGATAGTGAAACCGCACAGCGGCAGCAGCTGTTCGGCCGCTTGCTGGCAGAGCAGGATGCCGATCTGTTCGAGTGGTTTACCCGCCGCTCGCAGCCGCAGGACGTACAGATGAGAGATTATGTTGCCCATATCCTTGCCCGACTCGGCCGTCCTGATTGAGTTGCCGCCTTCGCGCGGGCCATTGTTGTTCTGGGTGTTTGCCCTGTTGCTGTCGCTGTCTGCCGTGATGCTGGCAGACATGCCCTGGCTATGGCAGGTGGCCGCGCTGCTGGTTGTTGTCTGGGTGGGCAGTATTGAATGGCGTTTGCGCCGCCGCCCGCAGGCGCTGGCATTCTCGCCGGAATCGGTGCAGTGCCGGCTGCACGATGGCCGGACCCTGGCAGCTGACTGGCCGCTGGGCGGTATGGTTTGCCCGTTCTGGATCACCCTGCAGTTTCCGGCCCGGTTTCATCGCCGCATCAGTGTGACGATTTATCGCGATCAGCTTGGTGCAGCCGACTTTCGTCGGCTGCGTGTGCTGATGCGGGTCTGAGGGCTTTCAGCCGGTGGCGGAAAAGTTATCCGGAACCAGAATGGTATCGTTGATTGATGCTGCCGCTTCCGGATAATCCAGCATGTAGTGCAGCCCGCGGGATTCCTTGCGGTTGATTGCCGAGCGAATGATCAGCTCGGCAATCACCACCAGATTGCGCAGCTCCAGCAGGTCGTTGCTGATCTGGTAATTGGAGTAGAACTCGGCAATTTCTTTCTGCAGGACCTCGACCCGGTGGCTGGCCCGCTGCAGTCGTTTGATGGTGCGGACAATGCCGACATAGTCCCACATAAAGCGGCGCAGCTCGTCCCAGTTGTGGGCGATGACCACGTCCTCGTCGGCTTCGGTGACTTTCGACTCATCCCACTCGGCCACGGCCGGCGGTTCGGCCACCGTGTTCATATGCGCGGCAATATGCTCACTGGCAGCGCGACCGAACACGAAGCATTCCAGCAGCGAGTTGCTGGCCATGCGATTGGCGCCGTGCAAACCGGTAAAGGAGGTTTCGCCAATGGCATACAGGCCGGGCAGGTCAGTCTGGCCATTCAGGTCGGTCATCACGCCGCCGCAGGTGTAATGGGCCGCCGGTACGATCGGAATCGGATCGCGGGTGATATCGATACCCAGCTGCAGACACTTGGCGTATACCGTCGGGAAGTGATGAATGATGAAGTCCGCCGGCCGATGGCTGATATCCAGATACAGGCAATCGGCACCGAGCCGCTTCATCTCATGGTCGATGGCGCGGGCGACGATATCGCGTGGTGCCAGTTCCCCGCGCGGATCAAAACGCTGCATGAAACGTTCGCCATCCGGCAGCAACAGGCGGCCGCCTTCGCCACGAATCGCTTCGGTGACCAGAAACGATTTCGCTTTCGGGTGATACAGGCAGGTCGGGTGGAACTGCATGAACTCCATATTGGCGACCCGGCAACCGGCCCGCCAGGCCATGGCGATGCCGTCACCGGTGGCGACATCCGGGTTCGAGGTGTACAGGTACACCTTGCTGGCACCGCCAGTGGCCAGCACCACGAAACGGGCGAGAAAGACGTCAGTCTCGCCGCTCTCGATGTTGTGAATGTAGGCTCCGGTGCAGCGTCGTTCTTTCCCGTCCCCCGCATGGATCAGATCCACCGCCACGCGGTGTTCAAAGCGCTCGACATTATCGCGCTGCTTGACTTGATGGATCAGCGCACTGGAAATAGCAACGCCGGTGGCGTCGGCGGCATGTATGATGCGGCGGTGACTGTGGCCGCCCTCGCGGGTCAGGTGGTAGCCCTGAGTGCCACCGTCACCCTGATCGAAGCGGGTAAAGTCGACCCCCTGTTCGATCAGCCAGCGAATTGCCTCCGGGCCATGCTCGACGGTTTTTCTGACCGCATCGTCGTGGCACAGACCGGCACCCGCGATATGGGTGTCATCGACATGCGACTGCATCGAGTCGGTTGCGTCCAGTACGGCAGCGATGCCGCCCTGGGCATACCAGGTGCTGGCGCTGGTCAGTCGGCCCTTTGACAGCAACGCAACGCGGCAGCTGGCTGGCAGGTTCAGGGCCACGGTCAGGCCGGCGGCGCCGCTGCCGATAATCAGTACATCGTGACGATAGGTGGCCATAGCTGTTCTCTCGGGCGCCTTCGGTGAAGAAACTGCGCGAAGTGTAGCAAAGGGCCGGGCCGCCTTTGCTAGAATTCATCATCCGCCGGGGAACCGGCAGCCATTTTCAACGTCTCAGCCCGGCATGGGGTGAGCAGGGGGAGTCCCGGGTGACCGACGAAGAACTGGTCAAACGCGCCAGTAAAGGCGATCAGCGAGCGTTTGATCTATTGGTGCGTAAATACCAGCATCGGATTTTTGCCCTGATCAGCCGCTATGTGCGTGATCAGGATGAGGTTCAGGACGTAGCCCAGGAGGCCTTTATCAAGGCCTGGCGTGCGTTGCCCAGATTTCGGGGTGACAGCCAGTTCTATACCTGGCTGTATCGCATTGCTGTGAACACGGCCAAGAACTATCTGGTATCCCGTTCCCGCCGGCCGCCGGGCTCGGACATTGATGCCGAGGATGCCGAGCAGTTTGTTGGCGCCGATGGTCTGCGCGACTCCGGAACTCCGGAATCGATTCTGATGTCGCAGGAACTGGGTGAGGTGATCTCCCGGGCCATTGATGCGCTGCCGCAGGAACTGAAGACGGCGGTGACACTCAGAGAGTTTGATGGCCTCAGTTATGAAGATATCGCTGCCATCATGGAATGCCCGGTTGGCACTGTCCGGTCACGGATATTCCGGGCCCGGGAAGCGATTGAACAGGCTATGCGGCCAATCATGGATCAGGACAGCGTGATCCGTTGAGTTGAATACAAGCAGTTAACCTCAGCCCACAGCAAACAGGTGGCACTATGAAACAGGAACAGCACGCAGCACCCCGGGGTGAGACCCTGTCGGCCTTGCTCGATAACGAAGTCAGTGAACTCGACACCCGTCGATTGCTGCGTGACATGACTGATGCAGATGCCGAGCGGCTTGGCTGCTGGCAACTGGCACGGGACATCTTGCAGCGTCACCCGGTAGCCGCTGTGCCGGCCGATTTCAGTGCCCGCATTGCGACGGCGCTGGCGCAGCAGCCGCAACCGCGTCACTGGGCACTGCCGCTGGCGCGTCTGGCGGTAGCTGCATCGGTCGCGCTGGCGACAGTGGTGGGCTGGCAATACTGGGACGACAGCCAGCTTGCCGGTGCGCCGGCGCTGGCATCGTCACAGCGCCCGGTATTGCTTGAGGGACATGAGCTGGTATCCGGGGTGATGCATCCGCCGGCCCGGCCGGCGGCGCTTACTCAGGAGCGTGAGCGAATGGAGGACATGTTGGTGCGGCACAGTGACTTTGCCGCCCGGCACGGCTCACAGAGTGTGGTCCCCTACGCCCGCTTTATCAGCCTTGAAGCCGGCAAGGAACAGCAGTGATGCGGTTGCGGTTGCTGATGGTGTTACTGGTTGGTCTGGCGCTGCAGGCGCCGGCCGAAGAAATATCGGCACCGCAACTGTTGGAGAAAATGAGCCATGCGGCCCGGGTACTGGAGTACCGGGGTCGCTTGCTTTATCTGCATGGCAGCATGGTCAGTACGCTGGAGCTGTTGCATGCCCGTTTTGATGATCGTGAGCACGAACGCCTTACCCAGCTGGATGGTCAGCTGGCCGAGGTGATCCGCCGTGGTGAGCATGTGGTGTGTGTGCATGCAGACCGCACTATTACCCGATTGGTAAATCGTAGTTCGGTGACCCCGCTGGGTTTACACGAGAGGCTGAGTAGCGCGCTGCCGGTCCAGTATCAGTTGTTGCTCGATGGCGACGACCGGATCGCCGGGCGTCCGGCGCATCAGCTGCGGCTGGTGCCGCTGGATCAGTTCCGCTATGGCTACCGGCTGTGGACCGATCAGGAAAGCGGGCTGTTACTCAAATCCGAGCTGGTTGATATTGACGGGGTGGTTCTGGAGCGGCTGGAGTTTGTTAGCCTGGAACTGCAACCGAAGTTGACTGAAGCTGATTTTGAAGTGCCGTCGACCCTGCGCGAGCGTGCGCTCGACAGCCTGGCTGACGACGCGCACCCGTCCGGCCTTATTGCACTGGAAGCCGGCTGGCTGCCTGAAGGTTTTGTTGAAGTGGATCGGGATCTGCGCCTGACCGGTGGAGCGCGCAGCCCGGTGGCCGCCGCCACCTACAGTGATGGATTGGCGGCATTCACCCTGTTTGTCGAATCCCTGCCGGAGAATGCCGCTGAGGGCACCAGCAGGCTGGGGCCAACTCTGGCAATCAGCCGTAGCATGTCAGCGGACAATGTCGGCTGGCTGGTAACACTGGTGGGAGAGGTCCCGGCTTTGACCGGAGAGCGGGTACTCACCAATCTGTCTCTCGGTACCACGCATGATTGAAGAGCAGGGCAGAGTCGTGGCGGTGGAGCCCGACGCGGTCTGGGTCGAAACAGTGCGCTACACGGCTTGTCAGAGCTGTGCCGCCAACAAGGCCTGTGGCCACGCCCTGCTTGATGGCCAGCGTGGAGGCAGCCGGGCCAGGATTCGCGCCCTCACGCGCCAGGTCTCGTTGCAGGTTGATGATCAGGTGGTGCTTGGTATCCCTGAAGGGCTGCTGATTCGCAGCACCCTGATGCTCTACCTGTTACCACTGGTGCTGATGTTTGTCGGCGCCCTGGGCGCCGGGCAGCTTGATCTGGCGATACCGGATCCGGCCGCGATCGGGGGAATTGCCGGTTTGCTGGGCGGATTTGCTATCAATCGCTGGTACAGTGTCCGTCATCGTCGTGATCCGGCCATGCACCCGCAGGTGCTGCGGCGCATTTCCGCCGCCCCGCTTTCCTGTCTGCAGGTCCGCGATCCGCTCTGAGTCTTTTGCGGAGGTAAGCAGATGCGTGTTGTTCTGTTCGTTGTTCTTTATATGATCGCCGGCTGCCAGCCGCAGGCCAGCACTCTGCCGGATTTCACTGGTTTGGTGGAGGAGAATGCGCCTGCGGTGGTCAACATCAGCACGGAACAGAAACTTGCCGGCGGTCAGCGGCAGATGCCGGAAATGCTTCGCCGCTTCTTTGAAGGTATGGAAGATCAGTTCCCTGCACCGGAATCCGAGGGCGAGTCGCTGGGCTCCGGTTTCGTTATCTCGACGGACGGCTACATTCTGACCAATCATCATGTCGTTGCCGATGCCACACGGATTATCGTCCGCATGCAGGATGGCAGTGAAAAGGATGCCGAACTGATTGGCAGTGACCCACGCAGTGATCTGGCGTTACTGAAAATTGATGGCAACGGTTTGCCGGTGGTCAGGATTGGATCTTCATCGAAGTTGAAAGTCGGTGAATGGGTGCTTGCCATCGGCGCACCGTTCGGTTTTGAAAGTACCGTGACGGCCGGCATTGTCAGCGCCAAAGGGCGCAGTCTGCCGAGTGAAAACTACGTGCCGTTTATCCAGACTGATGTCGCTATCAATCCCGGTAACAGTGGGGGCCCGCTGTTCAATCTGGACGGCGAGGTAGTTGGTATTAACTCCCAGATTGTCAGCCGTAGCGGTGGCTTTATGGGGCTGTCTTTTGCCATTCCGATTGATATGGCCATGGAAGTGGTGGCCCAGTTAAAGGACAAGGGCCGGGTCAGTCGCGGCTGGCTGGGGGTGCTGATCCAGCCGGTGGACCGTGAGCTGGCGGAATCATTCGGGCTGGACAAACCGACCGGCGCGCTGGTCAGCCAGGTGATGCCGGACTCGCCCGCAGAGCGGGCCGGCTTTATGGTCGGTGATGTGGTGGTGGGCTTCAATGGTCAGGAAATCGGCCACTCCGGTCAGCTGCCGCAAATTGTTGGCGTGCTGGCACCGGGAACCCGGGCCGAGGCCGAGGTGGTGCGTAACGGCAAATCGAAAACCCTGAAAGTGATTGTCGGTGAGCTGCCGGAAGATCTCGGCAACCCGCTGAATCCTGACCGGCCGGAAAAATCCGGCACCAGCACGCTGGGCCTCAAGGTCGAGCCTTTGTCGGCGGAGGATCTGGGTACGCTGGGTGTGCCACAGGGCGTACTGGTGGTCGAGGTCAGTGACGGGCCGGCTGCGCGCGCCGGCATCCGCCGTGGCGACGTCCTTGTCAGCCTTGATAACAGGCCGGTAAATGACCCGAAGGCCCTGAAAAAGCTGGTCGACGAGCTTGATGGCGGCGTGGTGGTGCCGGTACTGATCCATCGTGATGGCAGCCCGCGTTTCCTGGCATTGCGATTGGGGCAATAAGGCCAGATGCTGAATGCTCGGCCCGGGCGCCGCAGGCCTGCCCGAGGCCGGGCCCTTCTCAGGGCGACAGCCACCCCCCCAATCCGCTAGAATCGGCGCCTTCTTTCCTCTGGTAGTTCAGCGTTGTGACCGACATCAGCCATATCCGCAATTTCTCCATCATCGCCCACATCGACCATGGCAAATCTACCCTCGCGGACCGCTTTATCCAGCTCTGCGGCGGGCTGAGCACCCGGGAGATGTCTGAGCAAGTACTTGATTCCATGGATATCGAGCGTGAGCGTGGCATCACCATCAAGGCCCAGAGCGTGACCTTGATGTACAAGGCGCGTAATGGCGAGAGCTACCAGCTCAACTTTATCGACACTCCGGGGCACGTCGACTTCTCCTACGAGGTGTCCCGCTCGCTGTCTGCCTGCGAGGGCGCATTGCTGGTGGTTGATGCGGCCCAGGGTGTGGAAGCCCAGTCGGTTGCCAACTGTTACACCGCCATCGAGCAGAATCTGGAAGTACTGCCGGTGTTGAACAAGATTGACCTGCCGCAGGCGGAGCCGGAGCGGGTGATCGACGAGATCGAAGAGATTATCGGTCTTGATGCGCATGATGCGTGTCTGGTAAGCGCCAAGACCGGTATCGGCATTGATGACTTGCTGGAGCAGCTGGTTGAACGCATTCCGGCGCCCAAGGGCAGCCGTGATAACAAGTTTCAGGCGCTGATTATCGACTCCTGGTTTGATAACTATCTCGGCGTGGTGTCACTGGTCCGGGTGACGGAAGGGCGGCTGAAAAAAGGTGACAAGATTCTGATCAAGTCCACTGGCCAGACCCATGTGGTTGACGCGCTTGGCGTGTTCACGCCCAAGCGCAAGGAACAGACGATGCTGGAGGCTGGCGAGGTAGGCTGGATTTCCGCCAGTATCAAGGCCATCCATGGTGCGCCGGTGGGCGATACCCTGACCCATGCAAAAACACCGGAGGTTCCGGCCCTGCCGGGCTTCAAGCGCGTCAAGCCGCAGGTTTACGCCGGCATGTTCCCGGTTAATGCCGATGTCTATGAAGACTTTCGTGATGCGTTGGCCAAGCTGTCGCTGAATGATGCCTCGTTATTCTACGAGCCGGAAACCTCTGATGCCCTGGGTTTCGGTTTCCGGGTTGGCTTTCTCGGCATGCTGCACATGGAAATCATTCAGGAGCGTCTTGAGCGCGAATACGACCTCGACCTGATAACCACGGCGCCTACCGTGGTGTATGAGCTGCAGCTCAACGACGGCTCCATGCTCTATGTCGATAACCCGTCGAAGCTGCCCGAGATTAACAAGGTAGAGGAATTCCGCGAGCCGATCGCCCGGGTCAATATTCTCGTGCCCCAGGATTACCTTGGTAACGTTATTACCCTTTGCATTGAGCGCCGCGGCGTGCAGAAAAACATGCAGTACATGGGCAAGCAGGTGCAGCTGACCTATGACATTCCGATGGCTGAGGTGGTGCTGGATTTCTTCGACCGACTGAAGTCCTGCAGCCGTGGCTATGCCTCGCTGGACTATGCCTTCGACCGCTTCGAGCCGGCCCGTCTGGTACGTGTTGATGTGTTGATTAATGGTGACAAGGTCGATGCACTGGCGATCATTTGCCACGCAGACCAGGCTCTGTATCGTGGTCGGGTGCTGACCGAAAAAATGAAGGAGCTGGTGCCGCGACAGATGTTCGACGTTGCGATTCAGGCTTCCATTGGTAGCAAGATCGTTGCCCGGCAGACCGTCAAGGCGCTGCGCAAGAACGTTCTGGCGAAGTGCTACGGCGGTGACGTGAGCCGCAAGAAGAAGCTGCTGGAAAAGCAGAAAGAAGGCAAGAAGCGCATGAAGCAGGTTGGTAATGTGGAAATCCCGCAATCCGCCTTCCTGGCCGTACTGAAGGTGGACTGAGAATGGATATTGATATCGGCCTCTGGCTGACCGTATTGGTGTTGGTCGGCATTGTCCTGTGGCTTNNCGACCGGGTCCTGAAAATTACCCCGGAGACCCGCTCGGGTCAGGGCGGGGAGAGCTATCCCCGTCCGGTAGAGGAAGTGGTGGCATTTTCCAACTCGATCCTGCCGGTGGTGGCAGTCGTTCTGGTGGTGCGCTCGTTTCTGTTCGAGCCCTTTACCATTCCTTCAGGCTCAATGTTGCCGACCCTGAAGGTTCACGACTTTATTCTGGTTAACAAGTTTGCCTACGGGGTGCGCTTACCGGCGATTCACACCAAGGTGCTTGATACCGGCAGCCCGCAGCGTGGCGAGGTCATGGTGTTCCGTTATCCGGAGGAGCCGTCGAAGAACTATATCAAGCGGGTTGTTGGTTTGCCGGGTGACAGTATCCGGATAGAAGGGGCCCAGTTGTATATCAATGGCGACAAGGTGGAGCGTCGGTTGCTGGAGCAACGCGGTGATCAACGCAGCCAGGAGACGGTGTTTACCGAGAGTCTGGGTGATATCGAACATCTGATGCGGCACGAATGGCTGGTTAACCCCTATACCGGCCAGCTGGTTTCCCGGTCTCCGGAGGGTGAGTGGGAAGTTCCGGCAGACAGTTATTTCGTGATGGGTGATAATCGGGACAACAGTAAGGACAGCCGTTTCTGGGGCTTTGTCCCTGAAAGTCATGTGGCCGGCAAGGCAGTGGTAATCTGGATGCACTGGACTTCACTGTTCTCGATTCCGGATTTTTCCCGTAATGGTGCGATTGACAAGGTGGAGGAAGCAAAATGAGAACAACAACTCTTCCGTCAAGGATGCGAGGCATGTCGTTTGTCGGCTGGATGCTGATTGCTGCGGTGGTGATTGTTTTTGCTACGGCCGGAATCAGGATTGTGCCGGCATTTCTTGAGTTCAATACTATCAGCGGCGTGATTAACAGTGTTCTGCAAGACCCCAAAATCGGCTTTAAGGCTGATTCAGAGATCATGGGTGATCTGGGCAAGCGGTTCAATATCAATAATATCGATGCCATCAGCCCCGACGAAATCGTTATTACCCGTGAGGGTCCCCGTCTTGTGCTCAGCGTGGACTATGAAGTGAGGGGTAATCTGTACGGGAACATTGACCTGATGATGACCTTCAAAGAGGACTTCGTCAAAGAACTTCGCCAGTGACACCAGACCTTGACAGGCTTGAGGCTCGGCTCGGCCATCGATTCGCAAATCGAGAACTTCTGGCGCTGGCGCTGACGCATCGTAGCGCCAGTCGGCGCCACAATAATGAGCGGCTGGAGTTCCTCGGTGATTCGTTGCTGAGTGAAATCATTTCAGTCGCTCTGTTTCGTCATCACGCAGAGGCGTCCGAGGGGCAGCTGACCAGAATGCGGGCGTCCCTGGTTCGCGGCCAGACGCTGGCGGAGATGGGGCTTGAAATGGGGTTGGGTGACTATCTTTCCCTGGGTGGCGGTGAGCTGAAAAGTGGCGGGTTCCGCCGCGAGTCCATTCTGGCCGATGCCGTAGAGGCGCTAATCGGCGCTATCTACCTCGACGCCGGGCAGCAGGTTTGCGAGCAATGTGTGCTGCAGTGGTTCGCCGGGAGACTGGAGACCATTTCGCCACTGTCTGCGAATAAGGATCCGAAAACCGCTCTGCAGGAGCGCCTGCAGGCCAGACAGATTGCCTTGCCGGACTACGAGGTTATTGCCGTTCATGGTCAGGCGCCGAAGCAGCAGTTCGATGTCCGCTGTCGGTTGCAACAACATAATCAGGCATTCGTTGCCAGTGGGCCTAGCCGACGCAAGGCCGAGCAGGCCGCCGCCCGGGCAGCGCTGATCTGGCTGGAGCAACAAAATGACAGTTGATCAGGTACAGCGTTGTGGCATGGTGGCGATCGTTGGCCGTCCGAACGTCGGTAAATCGACGTTGATGAATCACCTGCTCGGCCAGAAAGTCAGCATTACTTCCCGCAAGCCGCAAACCACCAGACACCGCATTCACGGCATTCTTACCCGGGATCATTATCAGATTGTTTTCGCCGATACTCCGGGCATTCACAGCGGCGAAGAGCGTGCACTGAATCGTTATATGAATCAGGCCGCTCTGTCCGCACTGGGCGGGGTAGATGTGGTCTGCTTCATGGTCGACTCGGTCAAGTGGACGGCTGCCGATGAGCATGTATTGAAGTTACTGCCTCAGGATGGCACGCCGGTTATTCTGCTGATCAACAAGACTGACAAGGTGGGTGACAAAGAGGCGCTTCTGCCGCATATCCAGCATTTGTGTTCGTTGCGTCAGTTTGATGAGGTGATACCGGTGTCGGCGTTGCAGGGCCATAACCTTGATGCCCTTGAGCAAGCGTTGGCAAAGCGGTTGCCTGAGGCGCCGTTCTGGTTTGATGAGGATCAGATTACCGACCGCAGTGTCCGCTTTATGGTCGCCGAGATCATTCGCGAAAAGGTCATGCGGCAGCTGGGTGATGAGGTGCCGCATCAGGTCACGGTAGAGATCGAGATGTGGCAGGACGGTCCGAAGTTGACCGATATTGCAGCCTGTATTCTGGTTGAGCGTCCCGGCCAGAAACGTATTCTGATCGGCAGTGGCGGAGACCGGATCAAAAGTATCGGCACCCAGGCGCGGCAGGATATCGAGCGGCTGCTTGAGCGTAAGGTAATGCTGAGTCTCTGGGTCAAGGTACGCTCGGGTTGGTCCGATGATATTCGTGCCCTGCGCTCGCTCGGTTATGGCGACCTCTGAGGCGCTGACTTCCGGCCGCTGCTGGGTGTTGCACCGGCGTCCCTATCGTAACAGCAGCCTGCTTGTCGATTTGTTCAGCGCCGCGACTGGCCGTCTGGCAGTAGTGGCCCGCGGAGGTCAACGGGATCCCCTGCTGCAACCATTCCGTCCATTGCTGGCTCACTGGGCGGGGCGGGGAGAGTTGCGCAGTTTGCGCTCTGCCGAGGCTGCAGGCGTGCCGGTTTCCCTGCAGGGAGAGGCGCTGTACTGCGGACTGTATCTGAACGAATTGCTGGTTCGTCTGCTGCACCGGGATGATCCGCAACCGGATCTGGTTCAGGCCTACGAGACTGCACTTGCGTTGCTGGCGGTGGCTGACAGTCCGCTTGATGTGGTGCTCAGACATTTCGAAATACGTTTGCTGAACGCCATGGGGTATGCGCTGAGTTTGCAGCATGATAATCAGGGCCAACCATTGCAGGCCGGGTTACGCTATCGGCTATTGCCGGAACAGGGTCTGGTTGCCGATGTTTCCGGCCCCTATGCAGGCGCAAACCTGAACGACATTGCTAACGGTCGCTGGCATGATGACTCGCGCCGTATTGCCCGGGACCTGATGCGTGAGGCATTGGCCCCGCACCTTGGTGGCCGGCCACTGGTCAGTCGCAGTCTGTTTCGTCACGCCGGAAAAGGAGCAACCTGATGCAGCGTGTTTATCTTGGCGTCAATATCGATCATGTCGCGACCTTGCGTCAGGCCCGCGGCAGCCGCTATCCGGAGCCGGTTCAGGCCGCGCTGCTGGCGGAGCAGGCCGGAGCGGATGGCATTACCGTGCACCTGCGTGAGGATCGTCGTCATATTCAGGACCGTGATGTCGAGCTGTTGATGCAGACCTGCCAGACCCGTATCAATCTGGAGATGGCGGCAACCGAGGAGATGATCGGTATTGCCCTGCGGCTGCGTCCGCCGCACTGTTGTCTGGTGCCGGAGAAACGTGCAGAACTCACCACCGAAGGAGGTCTGGACATAGTCAGCAATGAGGCCTCGCTGCGTGAAGCGTGCGCCCGGCTGCAGAATGCAGGCATCGAGGTATCACTGTTTATCGATGCCGACGGACGCCAGATTGAAGCGTCGCAACGGTGCGGGGCGGCGGCGATTGAAATTCATACCGGCCACTATGCCGAGGCGGAAGATGATGCCAGCCGGCAACGCGAGTTGCAGCGTATTCGCCGGGCCGTCGAACAGGGTCGGGCTGCGGGGCTGATTGTCAACGCCGGCCACGGTCTGCATTATCACAACACCGTTGAGATCGCTGCGCTTCCGGGTATTCATGAACTGAATATCGGTCACAGTATTATCGCCCGTGCCGTCCTGACCGGGCTGGATGAGGCGGTGCGAAGCATGCGGGCACTGATCGATCAGGGAGCCGCGCTGGCCAAATGATTGACGGTATCGGCACTGACATTGTTCGGATTACGCGCATGCAGGCTGCGCTGGGTCGGCGTGGTGATGCACTGGCGCAACGGCTTCTGGCGCCAGCGGAACTGCCGTTTTTTGCAGATCACGCTGATCCGTCCCGGTTTCTGGCCAAGCGCTTCGCCATCAAGGAAGCGGTGTTGAAGGCATTGGGAACAGGGCTGCGTGGCGGCATTCGCTGGCACGATATCAGCGTTTTCCACGATGATCTCGGCAAGCCTCTGCTCGCCCTGAGCGGAGCGGCAGGACAACGCCTCGGGGCGAGGCGTTGCCATCTTTCGGTCAGTGATGAACAGGATTACGCGCTGGCTTTCGTGATAATCGAGAGCGAATCCTGATCGCTCAGTAACTGCATTTCCTTGATCAGGGTGCTGAGCGCCAGGCGGATTTCGTCGTCGCCAGCCTCGCTCTTCAACAGGGTTTCCAGTTTGCCGGCCAACGCTTCCAGGCGCGGCGTGCCACAGTAGCGAGTGGCACCGTGCAGACGGTGAACGTGTTCCAGTAGTTGCTTGCGGTCGCCACCGATTTCCAGCTGACGCAGGTCTTCGGCATCATCCGGCAGCTGATCAAACAGCCGGGCATGCATGTCTGTGACCAGATCCGGTTTGCCCGCACAACGGCTTAATGCAAGCTGCGGGTCAAGGTGGTCGCTGTCGTCGGTGCAAGCCGGATGGTCCTGCTCAGTCTGCGGACCCGCTTGCCGGGTCTGGCTGGTCCAGCGCTCCAGCAAATGGGTCAGGTGTTTTTCATTGAGTGGTTTGGTCAGATAGTCATCCAGTCCCGAGCTCAGGAGCTGCTGACGTTCGCTGGCCATGGCGTGGGCTGTCAGTGCAATAATCGGTACATGCTGTCCGGCCTTTTCCAGTTCTCGCAAGCGGCGGGTAGTTTCGATGCCGTCCATGCCTGGCATCTGGATATCCATAAACACAATATCAAACCGGTGTTTGCCAAACTGGACGATGGCATCCAGACCGTTGCTGCAGGCAGTAACCTGAACGCCCATCTCGGCCAGAAATACTTCCGCCAGGCGAAGATTGCCTTCGTGGTCATCCACGACCAGTGCCCGAATATTCCTGAAACGCTGCGTGGGTGCCGGAGCGTCTCCGGTGGAGGCTTGCTCGCCGGACAGTTCCAGTAGCGCATCATAAAGGCTTAGCCGGGTGGGCGGTTTGCCCAGCAATCGATAGTGTCCGGCCTGCTGATCAAGAATTTTTTGCAGACGGTCAGCATGGCCGGTCAGAATAACGCAGCGGGCGCCCTGGCGCATTTTCTTGTCAAGACCGGTAAGCAGGTAATCATCCTGCAGGTCCACGGCGGGCAGGCCGATAATCAGAAAGCCGGCATCGCTATCATCGTTAGTCAGCTGTTCAAGCGTCGCCGCTTCGGTAACGTTCATGCCCCAGCCGATCAGCATGTGATGCAGGCCGAGTCGGACATGCTCATTTGCTTCCACAAGCTGTACCGACTGTCCCTTAAAAGCGCGGAAAGTATTCGGTACATCTTGCTCGTCAATTTCGGCGCGCAGGGTAAACCAGAACGTGGAACCCTTGCCCCATACTGACGCCACGCCGATTTCGCCGCCCATTTCCTGGGCCAGTCGCTTCGAGATGACAAGTCCGAGGCCGCTGCCACCTGCCCGCCGACTGACGCTCTGGTCGGCCTGGGTGAAGGCGTTGAACAGGTCCCGCTGCATGGCTTCGGTCATGCCCGAGCCGGTATCGCTGATGGTGACCTTGATGGTGGCGATATCATTACGTTCTTCCTCAAGCATGGCACGCACCACCACGGAGCCATGATCGGTAAACTTGATGGCATTGCTGATCAGGTTGATCAGGATCTGGCGAATGCGCAGTGCATCGCCAAGTATCCGCGGCGGCAGATCGCTATAAATAATGGCAGCCTGCTCCAGTCCCTTGTCCTGCGCCATTGGTGCCAGCATGGTCTGGACGTCTTCGATCAGTTCATGCAGGTTCAGTGGCGCCTGTTCCAGGCTCAGTTTGCCCGCTTCGATCTTGGAGAAATCAAGAATGTCGTTGATGATTGCCAGCAGCGCTTCTGACGACTTGCGAATGGTGTTCATGTAATCGCGTTGTCGCGGGGTCAGGCCGGAGCGCAAAAGCAGGCGGGTAAAGCCGATGATGCCGTTCAGCGGCGTACGAATCTCGTGGCTCATGTTGGCGAGAAACTCGGATTTGACCTGACTTGCCTTGAGCGCCTCCTTTCTTGCCATATCCAGTTCGATATTCTGGATCTCGATGGTCTCCAGTGTTTCACGCAGATCCTCGGTGGCCTGATCAGCATTGTGTTGCAGCTCGGTCTGGGCTTCCTCCAGTGCTCGTGCCATGGTGTTCAGGGCATCTCGCAGCTGGGCCAGTTCGCCGGGGGCACTGGTCTGGACGCGGGTGTCCAGACGGCCATCACGAATGCGTTCGATACCACTGATCAGGGACTGCATCGGCGCGGTCACGGATCGGCTCAGGCGGGCCGTCATCAACAGCGCCAGAATGACAATCACCAATGCGCCGAGCAGCAGCACCAGCATTGTGGTCAGGATTTCGATTTGCTGTCGCTGGTTGGAAAACTCTACCTCAAGTACAGCGCCGCTATTATTCACCGGGGTCAGCCAGCGGGAGCTTTCACCGGTGTGGCGCACCAGATCCAGCACCGAGGTGTCGTCCGGAAGCGGCTGCATGCGCGGGCCGACATGGATGGACCAGCCCTCATCCGGATGCCAAAGGGTGGCAGCGCGAACATCCGGTTCGTCAAGAATGACCTGCAACAGACGCTCCTGATCACGCCGCTGGGCCGGGGTCAGAGTGCTGAGCTGGGCCAGATAGCTGTCCACCACCAGCCGTTGCAGGCTCTGGCTGTGGCTGGCGATATCATCCATGCGGCTGGCCAGCATATAGCTGCCCAGCGCCAGTACGGCGAGCATGGCTGGCAAGGCGGCAATAAACTGAATACGGCTGCGCAGACTCTGTTCCACGAGGTGCCTTTCCTGCAAACGATAGCGGCATTATGCGGCCAGCACGGACCCGGTGCCAGTCACTGCCGGGACGGGTACAATCCGCCTCCATGAGCATACTCAATATCGAAGATACCGTTGGCAACACGCCTCTGGTGCGTCTCAAGCGCCTGCCGGGGGATACTACCAATACCATTCTGGTCAAGCTGGAGGGCAACAATCCCGCCGGCTCGGTCAAGGACAGGCCGGCGCTGAACATGATCCGCAAGGCGGAAGAGCGTGGTGAAATCCGTCCCGGTGACGTGCTGATCGAAGCCACCAGCGGCAACACCGGTATCGCTCTGGCGATGGCGGCGGCCATGCGCGGTTATCGCATAAAACTGATCATGCCGGCGAATCAGAGCCAGGAGCGCAAGGACGCCATGCGCGCCTACGGAGCCGAGCTGATCGAGGTCACCCGGGAGCAGGGCATGGAAGGTGCCCGCGATCTGGCCATGGCGATGCAGGCCCGCGGCGAAGGCCGGGTGCTGGACCAGTTTGCCAATCCGGACAATCCGCTGGCCCATTACGAGAGCACAGGCCCGGAAATCTGGCGTGACACTGATGGCAGCATCACTCACTTCGTCAGCTCCATGGGCACCACCGGCACCATTATGGGAGTGTCAAAGTTCCTCAAGGAAAAGAATCCGGCCATTCAGATTGTTGGCCTGCAGCCCTCCGACGGCGCGCAGATCCCCGGTATCCGCCGCTGGCCGAAGGAGTATCTGCCGAGCATTTTCGATGCCAGCCGGGTCGATCAGGTCATCGATATGGATCAGCAAACCGCCGAGGAAACCATGCGCAGACTGGCGCGGGAAGAGGGTATTTTCTGCGGTGTCTCTTCCGGCGGTGCCGTGGCCGGCGCCCTGCGCCTCAGTGCCGGGCTGAGCAATGCAGTGATCGTCGCCATCGTCTGTGACCGGGGGGATCGTTATCTGTCCACCGGCGTTTTCAACGGCTGATTTTTCTCGCCGTCTGCTTTCAGGGATTAGTCATGAACGTACTGGTATTTGATATCGAAACCATCCCGGATATTGAGGGTGGGCGGCGCATCTATGATCTCGATGGTCTGGATGACAAGGATACCGCCAGCGCCCTGTTCAATCTTCGCCGGCAGGAAACCGGCAACGAGTTTCTGCGTCTGCACCTGCAGAAAATTGTTGCCATCTCTGTGGTGCTGCGCTCGGCGAAAGGCATCAAGGTCTGGTCGCTCGGTGATGAAGGCAGTACCGAGAAGGAACTGATCGAGCGTTTTTTCGAGGGTGTGGAAAAATTTTCGCCGCAGCTGGTCAGCTGGAACGGTGGTGGCTTTGATCTGCCGGTGCTGCATTACCGGGCACTACGCCATGGCGTCAGCGCGCCGCGTTATTGGGAAACCGGTGATAACGACACCAGCTTCCGCTACAACAATTACCTCAGCCGCTATCACACCCGCCACCTTGATCTGATGGATATGCTGGCCCTGTATAACGCTCGCGCCAATGCGCCGCTGGATCAGATCGCTACCTTGCTGGGTTTTCCCGGCAAGATGGGCATGAGCGGTGGCAAGGTATTCGACGAATTCCAGGCCGGTAATCTGAAAGGTATTCGCGACTACTGCGAAACCGATGTGCTGAATACCTGGCTGGTGTTCCTGCGCTTCCAGTTGATGCGCGGGCATCTTGATGCGATTGGCTACGAAAAGGAAACAGCGTTGTTGCGGGACTGGCTCAAGCAGGAAAAGCAGCCGCATTTTGACGAGTTCCTTGCCGCCTGGCCAGAGGGCGTCTGATGGCCCGCCGCAAACCCAAACCCTTGCCGCCGCCGCAGGAGCTGGTGGTGGAGGCACTCAGTCACGACGGCCGTGGTATCGCCCGGCCGAACGGCAAAGCCACCTTTATTGATGCCGCCCTGCCGGGCGAGACGGTGGTATGCCAGTACACCATGCTGCACAGCAAGTTTGATGAAGGCCGGACCGTCGAAGTGCGGGTGGCGTCCGGGCATCGGCAGACGCCGCCGTGCGCCCACGCGGACCGTTGCGGTGGCTGCAGTTTGCAGCATCTGGACAGCGACGAGCAGGTGCGTCTCAAGCAGATGATGCTGGAGGAGCAACTGAAACATTTTGGCGGACTCAAGCCGAAGCGCTGGCTGGAGCCACTGCGCGGCCCGGTTACCGGTTATCGCAGCAAGGCCCGTCTTGGCGTCAAGTATATCGAGGCCCGTGAACAGGTGCTGGTCGGTTTTCGTGAGAAACGTAATCACTTCATTGCCGCGATTGACGCCTGTGCTGTGCTGGTGCCACCACTCGGTGCGGCGCTGCCGGAATTGGCTGCCCTGATCGGCACGCTGGATGGCAAACGCCGCATTGCCCAGATCGAAGTGGCCGCCGGCGATGACGACGTCGCCCTGATTTTCCGCCATCTGGATCCGCTCACCGAGCATGACCAGCAGGCACTGGTCAGCTTTTGCCGGCAGCGTGGCTGGCACTGTTATCTGCAGCCCGGGAATGAGCAGAGTGTGCACCGGGTCTGGCCGGCGGAGGGTGAGCAACGGCTGTTCTATTCACTGCCGTCGGCGGATCTGCGGCTGGCGTTCCATCCCACTGATTTCACTCAGGTCAATGCCGAAATCAATCGCACCATGGTGCCGTTGGCACTGGAATTGCTTGATGTCCGGGCGGAGCACCGGGTGCTGGATCTTTTTTGCGGGCTGGGTAACTTTACTTTGCCGCTGGCGCGGTTGGCCGCCCATGTTTCCGGGGTGGAGGGCAGTCAGACGATGGTCGAGCGCGGTTATGAAAATGCCCGCCGCAACGGTCTGGATAATGTTGATTTTCATGCCTTTGATCTGACCCGGGATGTCGCCGGGCAGGCCTGGGCGACCGCGCGCTATGACCGGATACTGGTCGATCCACCACGCACCGGCGCGCTGGAAATGATGCCGCTACTGGCTAAAACCGGAGCGAAGAAAGTGGTGTATGTGTCTTGCAACCCGGCAACGCTGGCCCGCGATGCCGGCGAGCTGGTAAAGCACGGTTATCGGTTGGTGGCAGCGGGGGTCATGGATATGTTCCCGCATACCACCCATGTTGAATCCATTGCCCTGTTTGAGCGCTGATGGTCACGGTAAGACGGCAACAACAGGCCCATGCGGCCGATCTGGATGGTAACTTCGAGAACTGGTTGAACCGGGCCAGCGAGCAGTGCCATGTGCCGGATCGCGAGCTGTTCGCGCGTGCCTGCGAGCGCGCCCGTCAGTGTGAGGATGCCGGTGAGCGTGCCGGGCGGATCTGGCCCTACGTCATCGGTTGCTACCGTATCGGCCTGCAGATGGTCGACATCCTTGTCGAGCTGCGTGCCGATGGTGCCATGCTGCCGGCGGCGGTGTTGTATCGCTCGGTGCGTGAGGGGCATTTGTCCCTGCTTGAGGTTGAGCGTGAATTCGGTGACGAAACAGCACGGCTGGTTGAAGGCGTGCTGCGTATGGCTGCCATCGGCGCAGTGCTTAATCCCACTCGCAAAGCGGTGCTTGGCCAGCATGACGGCCAGCTCGATAACGTTCGCAAGATGCTGGTGGCGATGGTCGATGATGTTCGTGTCGCCCTGCTGAAGCTGGCGGAACGGACCGTGATTATTCGGGCGGTCAAGGATGCCAGCGAGGAGAGACGGCAAAAGGTTGCCCGGGAAGTTTTCGATATCTATGCGCCCCTTGCCCATCGTCTTGGAGTTGGCCAGCTGAAGTGGGAGCTGGAGGATTTGTCGTTTCGCTACCTGCAGCCGGGTGCATACAAAAAGATTGCCAGGCTGCTTGATGAGAAGCGGCTCGACCGGGAAAGTTACATCGACACGGTGATCTCCCAGTTGAAAACCCAGCTGGAAAAATTCGGCATTCAGGATGCCGAGATTCAGGGCCGGGCCAAGCACATTTACAGTATCTGGCGAAAGATGCAGAAAAAGCATCTTGATTTCTACGAAGTGTATGACGTTCGCGCGGTGCGCATCCTGGTCAAAGACCTGCGTGATTGCTACGCCGCGCTCGGCGTGGTGCATTCGCTCTGGCAGCATGTACCGAAGGAGTTCGACGACTACATCGCCAACCCGAAAGAAAATGGTTATCAGAGCCTGCACACTGCCGTGGTCGGGCCCGACCGGAAAATGCTGGAAGTGCAGATTCGTACCCTTGATATGCACGATGATGCCGAGCTGGGTGTCTGTGCGCACTGGCGTTACAAGGAAGGCAGCAAGCGCGACAAGCGTGGTGCTGACTATGAGCACAAGATTGCCTGGTTACGGCAGGTGCTGGAATGGCATGACGAGCTCGGTGAATCCGGTCTCGACAATGTGGTGGCAGACCTGCGCGGCAACGAGGGTGGCCAGCGCATTTATGTATTCACTCCGGAAGGCCATGTGCTGGATATGGAGGCCGGCTCGACGCCTGTGGATTTTGCCTACCAGATTCACACCGAGGTGGGACATCGCTGTCGTGGTGCCAAGGTTAACGGCCATATCGTGCCGCTTAATTACGAGCTGAAAACCGGCGAACAGATCGAGATTCTGACGACCAAAGAGGGCGGCCCGAGTCGCGACTGGCTGACGCCGTCACTGGGCTACGTCAAGACTGCTTCGGCGCGGGCTCGAATCCATCACTGGTTCAAGCGGCAGGATCGCGGTTCGCATATCAGTCAGGGCAAGCAGATTCTCGACAAGGAGCTGTCGCGGCTGGCGCTGGAGAAAGTCGATCTCGACAAGCTGGCGCCGGAACTGAATCTGAAAAGTGGCGAGGATGTGCTGGCTGCGCTCGGCGCCGGAGATCTGCGTATTTCCCAGGTGGTGAATCAGGCGCAGGAACTGTTCAGCCCGGATCAGCGCCAGCAGGATCTTTTCGTTCCGGCGAAACCGAAAGCGACCGGCAAGGCCGATATCACCATTCAGGGTGTCGGCAATCTGATGACCCATATTGCCGCCTGCTGTCAGCCGGTTCCCGGTGATCCGGTGATGGGGTATATCACCCAGGGCCGTGGTGTCACGGTGCATCAGGCCAACTGTCCGAATCTTTTGTCAATGCAGGCGGAGGACCCGGAGCGGGTGATTGAGGTCAGCTGGGGCCAGGCGGACCGGATTGCCTATCCGGTGGATATCTTTATTCGTGCCTGGGACCGACAGGGGTTGTTGCGCGATCTGTTGTCGGTGCTGGCCAATGAGCGGGTTAATGTCACAGCCGCGCATACTGAATCGCATCCGCAGGACAACACGGCGACCATGTTGCTGACCATCGAGATTTCGACGCTGGGTAATCTTGGCAAGGTGTTGGCGAAGATGGATCAGTTGCCGGGGGTGTTGGAAGTGCGGCGCTACAAGAAGTAAGTCCGTTCTGTTTGAGTAAGATAGTTTTCAGGGAACCTCCAGGAAACTGTAGGAGCGGTCGATCGACCGCGATTCCCCTGGCATGGATCGCGGCCGGTCGGCCGCTCCTACGGTGGATCTCGCGATTCCCTGAGTCTTATGGAGTTCTTATGTCCGCAATCGATGAACTGCTCACCATCATGGCCACCCTGCGCGATCCTGAGCGCGGTTGTGCGTGGGATCTGAAGCAGAATTTCGACACCATCGCGCCTTACACCATTGAAGAGGCCTTTGAAGTGGCGCAGGCGATTGCCGAGCACGACTGGCCGGAGCTGCGCGAGGAGCTCGGGGACCTGTTGCTGCAGGTGGTGTTTCACTCGCGCATGGCGGAGGAGCAGAACCTGTTCCGGTTTGCCGATGTGGTGGCGACGCTGAACGAGAAGCTGGTACGGCGGCATCCGCATGTGTTTGGTGAAACGGCCACCGACGATGTCGCCGAGATCAAGCGGGCCTGGGAGCAGATCAAGCGTGACGAGCGCGCCGGAAAAGGCCGTGATCATGCCAGCGTGCTGGATGGTGTGCCGTCCGGATTGCCGGCGTTGCAGCGGGCGGTCAAACTGCAGAAAAAGGCGGCGACAGTGGGCTTCGACTGGCCGGATGCGGCCGCGGTGTTGCCGCAGGTACAGTCCGAACTGGACGAGCTCGCCGAGGCCATGGCCAGTAGTGACCGCGACCATATTGAAGAGGAGCTGGGCGATCTGCTGTTCAGCGTGGTCAATCTGGCCCGCCAGTTGAAGCTGGACCCGGACATGGCGTTGCGCCGGGCCAGTGACAAGTTCAGCCGGCGTTTCCGCCATATGGAAGGGCAGGCGGATCTGGCGGGTCTGGATGCTGATGCCCTGGAGCCGCTCTGGCGACAGGCCAAAACAGCTGTCCGCCCGTAGGAGCGGCCGATCGGCCGCGATACTTGCCAGATCAATTTCGCCGTCGGTCGACGGCTCCTACAAAAGCCGGAGCGGCCGATCGGCCGCGAAGTTTTTCGCCCTCTTCTGGTGCAAGGGATAGTTCCCGCAGTACCTGCCTGTCATATAAAGTTCACATTGGTGAAACTTTGCCGTCATCCTGCCTCACCATACTCCGCCTCAGCAGTCAGGAACTGGCTACAGGGGTTCCGCCAATGCTGTTATTTAGACACAACATTGCCCTGAATTGAGGAGAGGATCGAATGAACAAGAAGCTGCTTGCGATCGCTGTTGGTGCTGTAGTTGCACTGCCGGGCGCCGCTCTGGCCGCCGGCCCGACTGTGTACGGTAAGATTAACATCACGCTGGATTCGGTAGACACCGAGTTTGGCGCTGACACATTCCCGGCAGCTGGCTCTGATCAGTGGGAGCTGAACTCGAATGCCTCCCGTCTGGGCGTCAAGGGTGACTTTGATCTGGAAGTTGGTGGCCTGAAGGCTATTTACCAGGCTGAGTACGAAATCAATGTCGACGATGGTGGCGGCGCTCCGTTCAGCCAGCGCAACATTTTCGGCGGGCTGAAGGGTGGCTTTGGTACCCTGCAGGCGGGTAAGTTCGATACCCCGATGAAGACTGCTGAAGGCAAAATTGACCAGTTCAATGATCTGGCCGGTGATATCGATTCCTTCGTTGCCGGGCAGGATCGTGCCAACAACATCGTCCAGTACACCACCCCGAAGCTGGCTGACACCATCACCGTAAAGCTGGCCTTCATGCCGGCGGAAGGCGCTGACGTCGACAACGATACTCAGCCTGATGACGGTCTGGCGGACACCATTCAGGCATCGGTAGCTTTCGAGAAAGGTGGTCTGTATCTGGCATTGGCCCACGCAGCGGACTCTTCTGATGCGCAAACTGACATTGCCGATCCGTTTGCTCGCGTCGACATGACCCGTCTGGTTGCTCACTACAGTGCTGACGTTTTTGAAGTGGGCGCTCTGTACCAGATCACTGAAGAAGTGACCTCTGGTGTCGACTCCGAGAACACCAGCATGGTGGTCAGCGGTGCATTCAAGATCGACCGCATCAAGCTGAAGGCCCAGTACGGCATTACCGAAGGTGATGTGACCGACGAGGAAGTGACCATGATGGGCGTAGGCGCAGATTACCAACTGGCCAAAGCGAGCAAGGCGTTCGTCTACATGACCAGCCTTGAGCGCGATGTGGCCGACGACGAGAACCAGGTGTTCGGTATCGGTCTCGAGCACAAGTTCTAAGCTGGCACTGTCATCGGGCAGCAGGGATGCTGCCAATGCCGGGCTGATTTGTCCGGTACATTCAAGCCCGCCCTGTGCGGGCTTTTTTGTGTCCGGAATGCCGCAATCCGGTGCAATTTAAGCCCCGGGAGGGGGCATAAAGCGCATATCGCACCAAATCAGGTCTTTTTTTATTCATTTTATCGTCATATAGTCGGAGCACCAATGTATTGGGGCATTGGTTCGAAGCTAATAACTTAATAAAGGGATGACGACATGAAAAAGACCTATCTTGCTGTAGCAGTAGCCGCTGCCCTGGCGACCCATGGTGTGGTCCATGCGCAGGACTATCAGGCGGAAGCAGGCCTGTCTTACATTGATATAGATGTTGACGGCTTCAGCGATAGTGCCATTGGCCTCGATTTCACTTATTTCATCGAATCCGTGAACACTCAGGATCGCCCTCTGGCTGAAGCTTACTTCCTCGGCCGTAACAGCAATGTTGGCGCCTCCTATATGACTGTGGATGAGGCAGATATCGATACTCTTGGGCTCTCTGCGGAGTTCTGGATCGAGAACATTTATGTTGCGGCAGACTTCTCCCGTGTAGATGACGGCTTCTTTGATGAAACCTTTAACGACTACTCTGCGCGCCTCGGTTACATGATGAGCGATAGCCTGCTCGGCTATGTCGGATTAAAAGATGGTGACAGCTTTGATGAAAACAGCTTTCTGGCCGGTGTGAAGTATGTTGCCGATATTGGTAGTGGCTTTGTCAATCTGGAAGCAGAGATCGAGACGAATGACGGCGACAATATGCTGAGCCTGATGGGTGATTACTTCTTCAGCAATCAGTTCAGTGCCGGAGTACGGGTTGTTGAGACTGATGTAGACGGCGTGGACACCGGCTTTGGTGTGGGCACACGCTACTTCTTCACTCCGACGGTAAGTGGCGAGCTTGAGTATTTTACTCAGGATGACGTAGACGTAATTGGCCTGCGTGCGGCAGCTCGCTTCTGATCAATGTCTGTGGAAAACTGCTGAAACAGGGTGTATCAAATCCCTGTACGGCGCACTGAAAAACGCCCCGCATTGCGGGGCGTTTTTTTGCCCCACATCCCCGACATCTATGCGTCCTGCTATGCGTCCTGCGAGATTTGACGGTGGCAGTGTTGTGACGGTCATCGAACAATCAATTTTCAGAAAATATTCTGTCACCTGTTAGTGCGATGCTTGTCTGCCCGGAAGCATGGCAACGGATCGCCTGTGGTTATCGTGTGCAGTACAAACCGACAATCAGAAGGTGATTCCATGAATGAAGCAACGATTTCCCGCGCTCGGCTGGTAGAACTGTTATGGCAGCTCAAGCAGCAACTTGACCAGTCCGGCGGCGCCGGCGAAATCCGCTTTGTTCACTTCAATACACTGCTTAACGACCCGCAGTACCGGGACGAAGTAATTCGTCATGCCGCACACTCCTCGGTAAAGAAAGTGCGCGCATTGGGTCAGCAGCTGATCACGGTTGACCAGAAAAATGCCGCTTTGCTTTCCAGTAGCCACCAGTATGCTCAGCCAGGCAATCGCGCAGAATCTGCACCGCAAATGCAAACACAAACGCAAAGACGGGGAGGCAGTTCGAAACGTGTCCCGGTGATATCCCTGATCGCCCTGGCGCTGTTGCTCGGTAGTTACGCGGGTTGGCGCTACTATCAGGATATCAGGCAGGCTGTGTCCGGCATTCAGGTTGTCAGCGGTAGTATAGAGGGCAACGAACGCTGGCGCGCCGGCCGTACCGTACGCCTCGATGGACTGACTTTCGTTGAGTCCGGCGCCAAACTGACCATCGAGCCCGGGGTCACAGTGCTTGGTGCACCGGGCTCGGCTCTGGTCGTCACCCGTGGCGCCCGTATTTTCGCGCGCGGTACTGCCAGTGAACCGGTGGTGTTTACCAGCGCTCAGCCAGAAGGACATCGCGTCAGTGGAGACTGGGGCGGCGTCGTGCTGCTCGGCGCCGCCCCGGTTAATGCCGGCAACGCCCATATCGAAGGCATCGAATCCGGCGATTCGCGTGGCGACTTCGGGGGTAACGATATCAGCTACAGCTGTGGTGTTATGGAATATGTGCGCATCGAGTTTGCTGGTCAGGAAATCTCAAAGGACAACGAACTGAACGGACTGACGCTGGGTGGCTGCGGCAGCGATACGATCACGCGTTATATACAAGTCCATCGTGGCAAGGACGATGGTATCGAGCTTTTCGGCGGCAGCGCCAACTTGCAATATATCGTTATTACCGGCGCTGCTGACGATTCACTGGACTGGGATATGGGGTGGCGTGGTCAAGTGCAGTTTCTGGTAGCGCAGCAGCACAAGGACACGGGTGACAACGCTTTCGAAGGTGACAGCAACAAGGCCGACCATGATGCCGAGCCGCGCTCTGAACCGGTCATTTATAACGCGACTCTGGTCTCACCTCGCAGTCGTGGCAAGCTTCAGCGCGCCATGACGATCCGGCGAGGCTCCGCTGGTCAGTTTTACAATTTTCTTGTCAGTGGTTTCTCTGGCGAGCTTATTGATATTAGCGATGCCAGCAGTGCGCAACTTGCCAGCCAGGGCGATATCCGCTTCGAAGGATTGATCACCCATGCCACCGCCAGTTTTGATGATGAAAGTGGTGACAGTGATGACGATGCCGGTTTCGATGAGGCGCAGTGGCTGGCAAGTAACAATAGCGGCCTGCTGCTCGACCGTGACCCGGCATTGCCGCGCAGCGCTCGAGACAGTATTAACCCCAGCTTCGTGCCCGCGCGTAGTTCGCCGGCCATGAGCGGCGGCCGGCGGCCGCCGAAAGGCGAGTTCTGGGATGAGTCCGCAACCTATCTGGGCGCCGTCCGGCCAGGCAGTATCTCCACTTGGCTTGATGGTTGGACTCATTTCCCCGCTCATTGACCCCGGCCACTCCCGTGACGGGTATCATGACTTCTAACCCTGATACTTGCGCAGAATCAGCGTTGCATTGGTACCGCCGAAACCGAAGCTGTTGGACATCACAGTCGTTAGTTTGGCATCACGGGTTTTGGTCACAACCGGGCAGTCCGCTGCTGCCGGGTCAAGCTGACTGATGTTGGCCGAGCCGGCAATAAAGTCGTTCTGCATCATCAGCAACGAATAAATGGCTTCCTGAGCACCGGCAGCACCAAGCGAATGACCGGATAGCGATTTGGTTGAGCTGAACGGTGGCATGTTGCTGCCGAACACTTCGCGAATCGCCCGCAGTTCGGCGACATCACCTACCGGCGTGCTGGTGCCATGGGTGTTGATGTAGTCAATCGGCGTATTCGCAGTCGCCATGGCCTGGCGCATGCAGCGGGCCGCGCCTTCACCACTGGGGGCCACCATGTCGTGGCCGTCGGAAGTGGCGCCATAGCCGACGATTTCGGCGAGAATATTGGCGCCGCGGGCTTTGGCGTGCTCCAGTTCCTCGACCACCACCATGCCGCCGCCACCGGCGATGACAAAGCCATCGCGCTCGGCATCGTAAGCACGTGAGGCGGTTTCCGGGGTGTCGTTGTACTTGCTCGACAGTGCGCCCATGGCGTCGAACAAAATGCTCAGGGTCCAGTGTTCTTCTTCGCCGCCGCCGGCAAAGACGATGTCCTGTTTGCCCAGCTGGATCAGCTCCATGGCATTACCGATGCAATGCGCGCTGGTGGCACAGGCCGAGGCAATCGAATAATTCACACCCTTGATCTTGAATGGCGTGGCGAGGCAGGCGGACACGGTACTGGCCATAACTCGCGGTACCATGTACGGGCCAACGCGCTTGACGCCTTTTTCGCGGGCGATGTCGGCGGCTTCCACCTGGTTCATCGACGAGTGGCCGCCGGAGCCGGCAATCAGGCCGGTGCGCTCGTTGCTGACCTGATCAGCCTCCAGACCGGCACTGCGGATGGCATCGTCCATGGCGACGTAAGCATAAGCAGCGGAATCACCCATAAAGCGTCGGGCCTTGCGATCGATGCGTTCATCCAGATCAATGGTAGGCAAACCGGCAACCTGACTGCGCATGCCGATTTCCTTGTAGATCTCGCGAGCGCGAATGCCGGAGATACTTTCCCGCAGTGACCGGGTCACGCTGGTGGCATCGTTGCCGAGACAGGAAACAATACCGAAACCGGTAATAACTACTCGACGCATGGTCAGACTCCGTCAGAAACCGTCAGTGGAGGTAAACAGCCCGACCCGAAGGTCTTCGGCGTGGTAGATGTCGCGTCCGTCGACACTGACTCGTCCATCGGCGATGCCGAGGATCAGGCCGCGGGCAACCACTCGCTTGATATCCAGGTGGTAGGTGAGCCGCTTTGCGGTGGGCAGCACCTGTCCACTGAACTTGACGCCGCTGACGCCCAGCGCCCGGCCGCGGCCCGGATGGCCAAGCCAGCCAAGGTGAAACCCGACCAGCTGCCACAGTGCATCCAGGCCGAGACAACCGGGCATCACCGGGTCGCTTTCGAAGTGGCAGTCGAAGAACCAGAGATCCGGCTGGATATCGAGCTCGGCGATAATCTCGCCCTTGCCGTATTTGCCACCCTGATCACTGATGTGGGTAATACGATCCATCATCAGCATATTCGGCAATGGCAGGCGGGCGTTGCCCGGGCCAAACAGTTCACCGTGCCCGCAGGCTAACAGCGCTTCCTTGTCATAAGAGGAGGGTCGGGTACTGGTCACACTACTATCCACGTTGACTATCCAGATCAGCAAAATCGGGGTGCATCATAGCAAAGGGTTGTCACCATGCGGTCAATTCAGGCATTACCAATTGTGACAGCCCTCATGGGGGCGGTAAGTTTGTCAGTATGGGCTATCGTGCATGGTTGCGCCGGCCGATGACAGGGTGATGACCGGGGCGTCGCTCTCGGGCTTGCAATGCGAGGGCGGCTTGACCATTCTAGGGCCCCCGAAAGTCCCCCGGAGAATCCCTTGGTCGCAGAGCTGGGCCACTTCTGTCTCTGGCTGGCGCTAGCGCTGGCTGTTCTCCAGTCATCACTGCCTGTCTACGGATACGTGTCGGGCAAGCCCTGGTTGCAGGCTGTAGCACGACCGGCGGCGTTGCTACAGTGGTTGTTCCTCACCATCGCCCTGCTGGCGCTGGCGTGGGCCTTCTACAGCCATGATTTCACCCTCAGTTATGTGGCGGGCCATTCCAATAGCCAGCTGCCGCTCGGTTACCGGATATCGGCAATCTGGGGTGGGCATGAGGGTTCTCTGCTGCTGTGGGTGTGGATCCTGTCGCTGTGGGGACTGATGGTGTCACTGCTGCGCGGCAAGGTGCCCACCGATATACATGCGCTGGTGCTGGCAGTGATGGGCATGATCGGTATCGGCTTCCTGCTGTTCATGCTGCTGACGTCGAATCCGTTTGAGCGAAATCTGCCGTGGTTCCCGCTCGATGGCGCGGATCTCAACCCGTTGCTGCAGGACCCGGGGCTGATTATTCATCCGCCGATGCTGTACACCGGCTATGTCGGCTTTTCCGTGGCGTTTGCCTTCGCCATCGCCGGTCTGATTGCCGGCCGGCTGGATCCGGCCTGGGCGCGCTGGGTCAGGCCCTGGACCACGGTGGCCTGGGCGTTTCTCTCGCTTGGTATCGCCCTGGGTTCCTGGTGGGCCTATTACGAGCTGGGCTGGGGCGGTTGGTGGTTCTGGGATCCGGTTGAGAATGCCTCTTTGATGCCCTGGTTGTCTGGCACGGCCTTGATTCACTCTCTGGCGGTGACCGAGAAGCGCGGCTTGTTCCGGGCCTGGACCGTGTTGTTGGCCCTGACGGCGTTTTCGCTGTGTCTGCTCGGAACCTTTCTGGTCCGCTCGGGAATTTTGACGTCGGTGCATTCATTCGCCAATGACCCCGCCCGCGGTGCTTTTGTTCTGACTTTCCTTGCCATTGTTGTCGGTGGCTCACTGACACTTTTTGCCCTGCGCGCGCCTGTTTTGCGTCACCGCGCCGGATTTGAATGGTTGTCGCGAGACAGTTTCCTGCTCGGTAATAACCTGCTGTTGCTTACGGCAACATTTGTGGTGTTGATGGGCACCCTGTTTCCACTGATTGGTGAAGCACTGGATATCAAAATCTCTGTGCGTTCTCCCTATTTCAATGCGTTTTTCGTCCCGCTAACGCTGGTGCTGATGCTGTTGCTGGTGCCTGGCATGTTCAGTAACTGGAAAAAGCAGGACGGCAAGGCGCTGCTGAAGCGGCTGCTGTGGCTGGCGCCGGTCAGCGTGGTAGCAGGAGCTGCGCTGGTGGCATTCAGTGACGGCGAGATGCCGTTTGTTGGTGTGCTTGCCGTGATTATGGTGGTCTATGTCATTCTCGCGCAGCTCAGCGACTGGTTGCAGAAGGCGCTGGCATTTCGTGTTGGTCTGTTACGCGGTGCCGGCAGGTTAACGCGGGCTTATCACGGCATGCTGCTGGGGCATATCGGGTTGGCCGTGATTGTCGCCGGCGTTACCCAGGTCAGTTTCCGCGAGGTCGAGCGTGATCTGCGCATGGTGCCCGGCGATGTGATTGAGGTGGCAGGCTACCAGTTCGCTTTTTCTGAAGTGGTCGAGCGGGCGGGCCCCAACTTCGACGCTATTCGGGCGATTGTCCCGGTGACCGAGAACGGCCGTGACATTGTTACCCTGACCCCGGAAAAGCGTACTTACCGGGTCAGCGGTCAGGTGATGACGGAAGCTGCACTGCATTCGAATTTTTTCCGTGATCTGTACGTGGCGTTGGGTGAACCGATAGATCAGGCTGAGCAGGCTTGGGCGGTGCGTATCTATTACAAGCCCGGCATCGGCTGGCTGTGGATAGGCTCGCTGCTGCTTGGTATTGGTGGCTTCCTTGCCGCCTCCGATCGCCGTTACCGGTCAAAATCGTCGGAGCAAGCTGATGCCATCGCGTAATGGTTGGTGGATGTTTCTGCCACTGGTGGCCTTTATCGGTCTGGCAGTGCTGCTCGCCACCCAACTTGGCCGCAATACCGAGGAGTTGCCCACGGCGCTGGCCGGCAAACCATTGCCGACCATGCAACTGCCCTCGCTGATGCGTACAGGCAGTGAAGTCAGCAACGATTTCTTTATCGGTCACTGGACCTTGCTGAATGTCTGGGCGACCTGGTGCCCGACCTGTTATGTCGAGCATCCGTATCTGATGCAGCTGGCGGAGCAGGGTGTTCGTATCGTCGGTCTGAACTATAAGGATGATGCCGGGAAGGCCCGTGAGTATCTGGCGAAGTATGGCAATCCCTTTGTCGAGGTGCCGGCGGATGAAAGTGGCCGTTATGGTATTGATCTCGGTGTCTATGGAGCCCCGGAAACCTTTGTAATCAATCCTGAAGGTGAAGTTGTGCTGCGTTATGTCGGCGAACTGAATGATCGTTCCTGGCAGCAACGTTTCGCACCCGTCTGGCAGAAGGAGGCAGAGTGATGAAGCGTCTGGTCCTGATGTTGTTGTGCTGCTGGCCGCTGGCGTTGCAGGCGGTGCAGGATATTTACCAGTTTGATTCCGTTATCGATGAGCAGCGCTTTCGCGAACTGCTGGTGCAGCTGCGCTGCCCGAAGTGCCAGAATCAGGCGATTTCCGATTCCGATGCACCGATTGCTCAGGATATGCGTCAGCAGGTTGCCGAAATGATTCGTGCCGGCCGCAGTGACGAGGAGATCGTTGATTATTTTGTTCAGCGCTATGGCGATTTCGTCAGTTATCACCCGCCGCTGACACCACAAACCATGATTCTCTGGTTGGCGCCGCTAATGGCGATGGGCGGAGGTCTGTTGCTGGTCGTGTTCCAGATCCGTCGTGCTCGTCGGATTACCCGAGGTGAGGATATTACCTGATGCTGTATGCCGGGATTGTGCTGCTGGCCGCTACCGCAGCGTTGTCGTTGTGGTGGATGTGGCGTCGCGAGGCCCTGCGTCAGGGCGTCGTACTGCGTGTGCCCTCCGTAGCGGTGGTGCTCGCCGTCGCCGGGCTGGCTCTGCTGCTATATATATGGCGTGGACAGCACCCGGACACCGGTCGCTGGCTGTCGGACTGGCAGGCCTATCAGGGTTTTGCTACCCAGGTTGTGGCTGGCAACCCGGACCCGGAACTGGCGGCGCAGATTCCATTGCAGTCTCTGGCCCGGGTGCTGCAGCGGCAACTGCATCTGACCCCGTCTGCAGAGGGCTGGTATGTCCTGTCCCTTATATATAGTGAGCTGGAGGCGCCGCAGGTGTCGGTGATGGCTGCCCGGCGCGCCGTGGAAATCAGTGATAACGCGCTGGAGCCGCGATTGCTTCTGGCGCGTAGTCTGATTGAGCAGGAGCAAGGCCGTCTTAATGATGAGGCGGGCCGGTTGCTGGATATCATCCTTGAGCAGTATCCGGGCCACGACGGTGCCTTGACTTTGCTGGCCTCGGCGGCGATGCAGAGTCAGGACTTTGCCCGTGCCTTGCCAGCCTGGCAGGCGTTACTGGCAAGGCATGGGGATGGCGAGGCACGACCGCTGTTGGAAAAAATGGTTGAGGATGCCCGTAGCCAGCTCTCCGCCCAGCAGCATTATCAGAATCTGACTGTGCTGGTGGAGGCCGGCGACGGTATAGAGGCCGGTGGCAACCTGTTCGTGTTCCTGCGTCGTCCCGGCGATGTTGGCCAGCCACTGGCGGCGGTGAGAGTGCTGGCGGACCGGTTCCCGATGTCTGTGCAACTGGCTCCGGCAAACTGGCTGCAGGCCATGCCCGCGCCTGGTACCGAGTTGGTAGCCGGAGCCCGCTACAGTGCTGCCGGCGGCGGCGGGGTTGAACAGGCGGGCGAGAATGCCGAGCTGGCGCCTGTCAGCGGCTCTGCCGGGGCCTTGTTCGCCCGGGTTCGGTTGTCGCAGCCAGAGATTCAATCGCAGTAAGACGAATGCCTTAGCGGGACCGCTGACCGCCTTGTCGGACGGGCGGTGTCACGGTAGAGTGCCCCCCTTTTTCGGGGACAAACCCGGCGCCATCCGGTACCGGAATTCAAGTCGGAGTCATCTATGCGAGTCATCCTGCTCGGCGCCCCGGGTGCCGGTAAGGGCACCCAGGCCCAGCTGATCATGCAGAAGTTCGGTATCCCGCAGATCTCCACCGGAGATATGCTGCGCGCTGCCGTAAAAGCCGGCACCCCGCTGGGTATCGAAGCAAAAAAAGTCATGGATGCCGGTGGGCTGGTGTCTGACGACATCATTATCGGCCTGGTTAAGGAACGTATCCGCGCTGACGACTGCGCGAACGGTTTCCTGTTTGATGGTTTCCCGCGGACAATTCCGCAGGCGCAGGCGCTGGTGGACGCCGGTGTTGATATCGACTTCGTCGTCGAGCTGGACGTCGACGATGAGGAAATCATCGAGCGCCTGTCGGGTCGCCGCGTACACCCGGCCTCCGGTCGTGTTTACCACATCAAGTACAATCCGCCGAAGCAGGAAGGCAAGGACGATCAGACCGGTGATGATCTGGTACTGCGCGACGATGACCGGGAAGAAACCGTACGCAAGCGTCTTGAGGTATACCAGCAGCAGACCCGCCCTCTGGTGGATTTTTACAAGAAGCTGGCGGCTGCCGGTGGTGACAAGGCGCCGAGTTACGTCTGCATCGCCGGGGTTGGCTCGATGGACGATATTCGCGACAAGGTCCTGGCGGCACTGAAACAGTGACATTCTGACGTGTCAGGAAATGTCCAAAAGGAGGCTTCGGCCTCCTTTTTTTGTCTTTCAAAATCCCTGTATGCCAATGCCGATATCCTGATTCGATGAGTTTCGTTGCCGGCTTCGCCGCTCCGGAAAAGTGTTACGGCGGTAACACTTTTCACTGCTGACCCGGTCGCGCGGTCGCGACTGCCCCCTGGATGGACTGCCGTACTGCGGCCTGAGTGATCCGCTTCAGGTAGAAAAATATTCCCTCAAAAGCAGCTTCGGTGTGCGCGCTCGGAGGGCCGGCGCCCGAATATGATTATCTCTTGAATGCTTTTTTCTGCGGAAAAAACGCAAATTGGTTTATTTCGATAGAGCTGAAACGGCCGGAGTGACGAATTTTGCCAGTGTGTTTGGAGCGCTGTTGAATGAAATTGAGTGCGGGCTGAAAAAGGGGGGTGAGCAAATTATGTACCACCTGATTTTTTTTTATGCTATTTTTTCTCTCGGTCGCAGTAAAAACAACGCTATAGCTTAGGAGATCAGTCATGGCTCGAGCCAAAAAGAAAGCCGCACCGAAACGCAAGGCAGCCAAGCCAGCAGTAAGGAAGGCCGCTGTTAATGACAAAGTGAAGCTGAAAGAGCAGGCCGCCGCCGCTGCCCACAAGGCAATGGCCGCTGTAGAAGCCAAGCTCGAATCACAGAAGAAGAAGGTTGAAGCTACCGCTGCCAAGCTGAAAGCTCAGCGTGCTTCCGCTAAAGGCAAACTGACCGCCGCCGCCAAGGCCCGTGTCGCCACCATGCGTCAGCAGCTGAAAGCGCTGCGTGATGGCATGGCCGACCTGCGCAAGGAGCTGCGTGCAGCTAAAACTGCCGCTTCCCGTGAAGCCAAGCGCCTCAAGGCTGCGCACCGCGCTGCGGATCGCAAAGCCAAGACCGCTGCCAGAAAAGCCGCCGCCAAAGCGAAAGTAGCTGCCCGTAAGGCTGCTGCTCGTGAGAAAGCGGCTGCCAAGAAAGCTGTCGCCAAGGCCAAAGTAGCCGCGCGTAAAGCCGCTGCCAGGCAGAAAGCCGCTGCCCGCAAGGCCGCTGCCAAAGCCAAGGCTGCTGCTCGCAAGGCTGCTGCCCGCGAAAAGGCTGCTGCCAGGAAAGCGGCTGCCAAGGCCAAGAAAGCTGCTCGCAAGGGCAAGGCCAAAAAGCGTGTAGTGCGCAAGGCTCCGGCCCGTAAGGCTGCTGCCAGGAAAGCGCCGCGTAAGGCGAAGGCCAAAAAAGCTCCACGCAAGGCAGTAAAAGCAAAGAAGGCGCCGCGTAAAGCTGCTGCGAAGAAAGTTGTTCGCAAGGCTCCGGCCAAGAAGAAAGCCGCACGTCGCGGTCGTCCGGCCAAGAAATAAATCTTTTCTGGTCCGACAAAAAGCCCCGCTTCGGCGGGGCTTTTTTATGGCTGCCTGTTCCGGGGATCTCTGAAAAACGATGGCATCCGTTGTAGGAGCGGCCGATCGGCCGCGATCTTTCTGGTGTGAATCGCGGTCGATCGACCGCTCCGGGGGTATTCAGAGCTTCCTTAGCTCTGATTCGAATTCAGATGATTCAAGTTGGCAAATGCACGGCTGTCACTCCGGAAACTGACCGGGCGTAGTGGTTTGTCAGCGAGCCAGCCATGGACACTACGCCCGCCTTGATCAAGCCAGGCCGACAGGTTCTCGCGCCAGTATTTTCCATTCAGGGCCATGCACAGGTGCTGCTGGCGGACGCCATCGTGGGCGACGCTGATATCTGGATCATCGTGTCGCGCCTGCATCAGCCGCTGCGGCAGGTCGGCAGGTAACATCGGCATGTCGCAGGGGAAAATCACCTGGCATTCTGTCTCGACCACGGCGAAAGCTGCTTCCAGGCCAGCCAGTGGGCCTGAAAAGCCGGTACGCCGATCTGTGACAACGGTCACGCCGAGAGCCAGGTACGCGTCCAGATTGCGGTTTGCGCTGACGATCACGCTGGGACTCTGCTTACCGAAATGTTCCAGCAAATGCTGAATCATGGCCTTGCCACGCCAGTTGGCCCAACCCTTGTCGATGCCACCGGCACGCGATCCGCGCCCGCCGGCAAGTATTACCAGCGTCCATTCGGGGGTGTCGGTGGTCCGGATTCTGCTCATGCCGATCTGCGGGTAGCTGTATGAATTGCTATTGTCGCTGCGGCATCCTGATTTGTCTGCCAATGGTTGTCGCGCGGCCTGATTGGTATGCTTTGCGCCAGCTGAGGAGAGTCCTGTTGAGTCGTGTCGAAAAAGTGCTGTGTGATGACGAGCGTTTCGCCAGTCTGATCCCCGGTTTTGCCCCGCGTGCACCGCAGCTGGAGATGGCGCAGGCGGTAGAGAAGACGCTGGATAATGCTTCGGTGCTGGTGGTGGAAGCAGAAACCGGGACTGGCAAGACACTAGCCTATCTGGTGCCGGCGTTGCTGGCGGACGGACCAACGATTATTTCCACCGGCACCAAAAGCCTGCAGGAGCAGCTGTTCTTCCGCGACCTGCCGGTGGTGCTGAAGGCGCTTGGTGTGAGCCGCCGCACCGCTTTGCTGAAAGGCCGGGCCAATTATCTGTGCCGGTACCGGATGAAACTGCACCTTGAGGAAGCGCGTTTCCAGACCCGTGACACCGCATTGCAGATGCAGGTGGTATCGCGCTGGGCTGCCCGCACCGCCAGCGGTGATATTGCCGAGTTGCGGGAAATTCCCGAAGACGCGCCGGTCTGGCCCTGGGTGACCAGCACGGCGGAGAACTGTCTTGGTCAGGACTGCCCGGAAATTAATAACTGTCCGGTTATGCGGGCCCGTCAGGAGGCGCAGGAGGCGGATCTGGTGGTGGTCAATCACCATCTGTTTTTCGCCAATGCGGCGCTCAGGGGCGAGGGCGTTACTGAACTGCTGCCAACCGCCAATGCGGTGATCTTTGACGAAGCGCATCAGTTACCCGACGTCGCCGCCACCTTTTTCGGTTCGACGCTCAGTTCCAGACAGCTGCAGGAGCTGTGCAGTGATGCCATCAGCGAGGCAGCCCATACCGCCGTCGATGTGCAGGGCTTGTCGGCCTGTACCAGCGCGCTGGAGCGAACCATGGCGGACTTGCGCATCGCTCTGGGCAATGATGGCCGCAAGGACCCTTGGTCGGCGGTGGCGGACGCACCGGAAGTGATCAGTGCAGCCACGGCGCTGGCGCAGGCATTAGCAGCGCTGGAACAGTTCCTCGAGCCGCACGCCCAAGGTAGCCGTGGCATGGAATCCTGTCATCGCCGCGCAGTGGAGCAACGGCAAAGCCTGGCCCGGTTCCGGAATGGCGATGACGACAATCTGGTGTTCTGGTTCGAAACCTTCAAGCGGGCGTTTCTGCTACATGCCACGCCTTTGTCAGTGGCAGAGATGTTTGATGCCCACCGTGCCCGGCAGCGCTGCAGCTGGATATTTACCTCGGCAACCCTGTCGGTGGCCGGTAACTTCAGCCATTTTATTGACCGCCTTGGCATTGCCGACGCCGAGACCCTGCGTCTGGAAAGCCCGTTCGATTTCCGCCGACAGGCAGTGCTGTATGTGCCTGAAGATCTGCCGACACCGGACATGCCGGATTACACCCGGCGTCTGGTCGACAACATGGTGCCGGTGATTGAGGCAGCGAAGGGCCGGACATTCTTTCTTTTTACCAGCCACCGGGCGCTGCGTGAGGCGGCCGAGTTATTGCGCGACCGGATCAGTTATCCACTGCTGGTGCAGGGCGAGGCAGGACGGCGGCAGTTGCTGGAGGATTTTCGCGAGCGCGGCAACGCAGTTCTGCTTGGCACCAGCAGCTTCTGGGAAGGCATTGATGTGCGGGGCGAAGCGCTTAGCTGTGTCATAATCGACCGCCTGCCGTTTGCCTCACCGGGCGATCCGGTGGCAGCGGCGCGGATCGAACGGATCAAGCGCGAGCGAGGCAATCCGTTTCGCGACTACCAGCTGCCGCAGGCAGTCCTGACCCTGCGTCAGGGGGCCGGTCGGTTGATTCGTGATGTGCAGGATCATGGCGTGCTGGTCATTGCCGACCCGCGCCTGATCGACAAGAGTTACGGCAAGCTGTTTCTCAACAGCCTCCCGGGCATGACACGCACCCGCAAGGTCGAGGTGGTGGAACGTTTTTTCCGTTATATCGAAAGTCGGGGCACGCTTGAAACTACTGGCACTTGAAACGGCGACAGACAGCTGCTCGGTGGCGTTGTGGGATGATGGCCTCATCGACGAGCGCTTTGAAGCGGGGCAGCGCCGGCAGACCGAGCGGGTTCTGCCGATGGTGGAACAGATACTGGCGCGGGCGGGCTGGAAACTGAGTCAGCTTGATGCGATTGCCTTCGGCCGGGGCCCCGGTGCCTTCACCGGCGTGCGCGTGGCGGTGTCAGTGGCACAGGGTTTGGGTTTCGCCGCAGATATTCCGTTGATCGGTATCTCGACACTGGCGGCCAGCGCCCATGGTGCGGCGCTTGAGCATGGTGATGGGAACTGGCTGATTGGGTTTGATGCCCGTATGGGTGAGCTTTACCTGGGTGGTTACAGCGTGACGCAGGGTAGTGTGCAAACGCTGTTGCAGGATTGCGTCGCCGCACCGTCGGCGCTGCCGGCGCTGCCGGGCGGACAATGGCGCGGTGCCGGTAGCGGTGCGTTATATCTGGACGCCATGCGCAACGCCTGGCCAGCGCTGCTTGACTGGGATGCGACGCAGCTACCTCATGCTGCATCGGTAGCGGCGCTGGCAGCGGTGGAACATGCCGCTGGTGCTGGTGTCGCTGCAGAACAGGCAAGACCGGTGTATCTTCGCGACCGGGTGATTCAGGGAGCAATACGATGAGCAAGCCATCCGGCTGGGACCTGCCCAACCCGCATATCATGAGCATGACCGTGCCGACCGCGGCCATCGATGTAATGGGCCACGCCAACAATGTCGAATACCTGCGCTGGCTGGAACAGATAGCCTGGGATCACACCCGGGCGCTGGGGCTGGGCTGGGAAAAATACCAGCAGCTCAACCGTGGCATGGTGGCGCGTCATACCGAACTGGAGTATCTGGCACCTGCTTTTGCCGATGACGAGCTGGAGATCGGCACCTGGATTGTCGAGAACGATCAACGCATCAGCATGGTGCGCCGCTATCAGGTTCGTCGTCCCGCCGATGGCGTGACCCTGCTGCGCGGCCGTACTCGCTGGGTTTGTGTTGCCATTGATTCCGGCAAACCGCGGCGAATGCCACCCGAGTTTATTGATGGTTATGCGCTAACTGCCGTGGAAGCTGACTGAATGGAATGGTTGCAGTTGTTGGTGCTGGCAGTGATTCAGGGATTGACCGAGTTCCTGCCGATTTCCAGTTCTGCGCACCTGATTCTGCCGGCGCAATTGTTCGGCTGGCAGGATCAGGGGCTGGCATTCGACGTCGCCGTGCATATCGGTACCTTGCTGGCGGTGATGCTGTATTACCGCCAGTACCTCGCCCGTATGACATTGGGCGCGCTGCACGGCGTCCGGAACCGGCAGATGAACGAACACCTGCGGCTTGGCTTGCTGCTGGCCTGGGCGACGGTACCGGCGGTGATTTGCGGTTTTCTGTTCAAGGACATGATCGAACAGCAGAGCCGCTCGGTGGCGGTGATTGCCACCACAACATTGTTATTCGGCGCGCTGCTGTGGCTGGCTGATGCCAAGGGCTCGCAGCGCAATTCGATGATGGCGATGGGCTTTGCGGTTGCCACCCTGATCGGCCTTGCCCAGGCACTGGCACTGATTCCCGGTACTTCGCGTAGCGGCATCACTATTACCGCTGCACTGCTGCTCGGCTTGCGTCGCGAGGATGCGGCCAACTTTTCTTTTCTGATGTCGATTCCGGTGATTCTTGGCGCTGTCGTGCTGATGCTGGGTGATGTCGCCAGCGAGGAACATATCTACTCACTGGTGCAGTTGCTGGTCGCTTGTCTGGTGTCGGCCGTGGTGGCGTACCTGACCATCGCCTTCTTCATTCGTCTGGTAAACCGTCTGGGCATGCTGCCATTTGTCATTTACCGGCTGCTGCTTGGCGCCGTGCTGGTGCTGTTTTTCCTGTGAAACTGGTAGCGCTGCCGGGTGTTGCCGATGTTGGCGTCGACACTGTCGCCGACGAAGCCGCCGCCCGTGCTGCTCATGCCGATCTCGTGCTCGGCCGGATCGACGGCAACAGATTGTCCCTGTGGCGCCCGGAAGGCCATGAGACGCCGCTCAGCGTCGACTTTACCAGTGGCGCGCTCGGCTACCGTCTCGCTGCCGATCGCGTCCGTCACGAGCGTCTGGTGCGCGCTGTCGGCAAACAATCCGATAACGGCATGCTGATTGACGCCACCGCCGGCCTCGGCCGTGATTCCGCGTTACTGGCTCAGGCCGGCTGGCAGGTCAGCATGCTTGAACGGCAACCGGTGCTGCAGGCGCTGCTGGCAGACGGCCTTGCCCGCGCGCCGGAGCTGGCCAGCCACCTGTCACTGATCCGTGCCGACAGCACTGAATGGCTGCTGCAGCACCCGCGCTGCGCCGAAGTGGTGTATCTGGACCCGATGTTCCCGGAACGGGAAAAATCCGCCGCCATCAAGAAAGAGCTCCTCTGGCTGCAGTGGCTGTGCGGAATGGACACGGAAGCGGGCGAAGCGGCATTGCTTGACGCTGCATTGTTTGCAGCCCGACGCCGGGTGGTGGTCAAACGCCCGCTGCGTGCACCCAACCTCGGCACCCACAAACCAGCGTCATCGCTGCCAGGGAAGACCGTAAGGTTTGATATCTATCCCTGTCACCCGGGTTAATTGCCGGGTTCATTGAGCGAGTCCGTTCCGCTACTGAGCGCGTTCGATTTACTTCGGAGCTTGCGTGGCAATGTTGGAAAGGATGCGATGCGAGGGAGCCTCTGAACAACTCGTAGGAGCGGTCGATCGACCGCGATCCGCACCAGAGAAATCGCGGCCGGTCGGCCGCTCCTACAGCGGGCGCCACAGTTTTTCAGAGGTTCCCGGGGCTGGCTCTTGCTCTCGCTCCTGCGGTAGAAGTTCACTGCCCAACCGGCGCCGTCTCCGATGACCCCAAACCAGCCGGTACTCGAGTAATGCGCAAGATCGCCTGATTGATCTCGACACTGAGAATCAGCCCGGCCTCTTCATCCAGCGACTGCAGCCGATCATCAAACACCAGCTTGCCCTCGCCATTGCTGCTGACCAGTCCATGCGCCCGCAACTGGGTAATAAAGTTGCGCAGCACATTACGATCAAAGAACTCCGGCGAATTGAATTCATGCAGCAACGATAGCCGCTGGGCAGTTTGATAGGCCAGCTCTTCCAGACGGGCATTGTCGAGCACACCACTGCCATGCTGCACCAGCACCCGGATGGTCAGCGAGAACCGCTCCAGCGCCTGCAGTACCGTCTGACCAAGATGATCGAGCAGATCCGCCTCGATTGAATGCACAGAAGCGCCGGCCAGACAGTCACCATCACGACTGATCAGACCCTGCTGAACCAGCACCGCAATAGTGCTGTCAGTCATCGCGTCCAGCTCGGCGCCGGACTGCCAGGGCAGGAAATATTCGGTACGGAAGAAAGGGTAAAGCAGGTTTACCAGCCGGTACAGCTGGCTCAGCTCAATGCGGCGGGCATTATCGAACAGCGCACTGATCAGACCCGGCAGAATAAACAGGTGCAGGCTGTTATTGCGGATATAGGTCATCTGCAGGGCAGTGACCGGATCGGTGCTGACCAGCGAACCCAGCGGATGTTCGATTCGGCGGATGAATTCGTGTTCGATGCCATAGCGGATAATGGCTTCCGGGTCACTCTCGGCAATGGTGCTGTCCGGAGAAAAGCGGGCGTCGCGTAACAGCGTCAGGTACAGCGCCAGCTGCCGACGCAACTGCTCCTCATCCATGGTGTGCTTGGGCGTGGCGAGCACGGCCAGACTGAGCAGGTTGACCGGGTTGGCCACTGCTGCGCTGTTAATGCGGGTCACCACTTCATCAGCGAGTTTGTTCACCGACTGCTTGAACCACCCTGGCGAGGCTTCACCGATATCACCATCGACACGCCAGTTCGGCGCCTGCCGATCAAGAAAGTCAGACAGGATCAACGGCTCACCAAAGTTGACATGGACCTCGCCAAAATGACTGCGCAGCAATGAAGCAGAGGAGGTGATCAGGCCGAACAGCGATTCCTTCTTTTTGCTGGCGCCATGCATCTCGCCGATGTAGGAGCGTGCCTCGATGACCTTTTCATAGCCGATATAGACCGGCACAAACGCCACCGGCTTGTTGGTATCGCGCAGAAAGCTGCGCATCGTCATGGCCAGCATGCCGGTTTTCGGCTGCAGCATCCGGCCGGAGCGGCTGCGGCCGCCCTCGACAAAATACTCGATCGAGAAACCCTTGCTAATGATGGTGTGCAGGTATTCATTGAACACTGCCGCGTACAGGCGGTTGCCCTTGAAACTGCGACGCATGAAGAAGGCGCCGCCACGGCGCAGGATACTGCCGACCACCGGCATGTTCAGGTTGATCCCGGCGGCAATATGCGGGGACACCAGGTTGTTGCGATGGACCACGAACGACAGCAGCAGATAGTCGATATGACTCCGGTGGCAAGGCACATAAACCACTTCATGGTCACGGGCGATCTGTCGCAGCTTGTCGATGTTGTACAGGCGGATACCGGCGTATAAACGGTTCCAGATCCAGTTCAGGATCAGCTCCAGAAAACGGATCACGGTATAGGAGTAGTCGGCTGCAATTTCCCGGGCATAGCCACGGGCACGGGCACGAATTTTTGCCTCGGTGGTGTTCTCTTCGCGGGCCGTGCCTTCTATGGCAGTGCGAACCTGGGCGCTTTCCACCAGGCTGTTGACCAGCGTCCGCCGGTGCGACAGGTCGGGGCCTATCACCGCTTCCTGCTGACGACGGAAATGGACCCGGAGAATACGCTGCGCCTTGCGTGATACTCGCTGCTCGTCATCACTCTCGCTGACCAGCTGACGTAGCGACATTGGCTGGCTGAAATGAATCAGCAGTTGCCGCCCCTGGGTCAATACGATCAGCAGTTTCTTCAGAAAGCCGGGAGCCGACCAACTGTCCGAAAAAATAATTTTCCACAGCGAGTTTTCCTTTTCCGGACGACGGCCCCAGAACACCGAGACCGGCACCAGCTGAATGTCCAGAGCAGGGTCCTCGCGCAGCGCGCTGATCAGGTTCTCCAGCCGTTGCGGGCTGGCACTGACGCGCTCGCGGCCGAACAGCGGCCGGCGGTAGATGGCGAAGCTGCGCCGACGCAGATGCTGGCTGGCAAAACTGGCGTTGGCCAGTGGCGACGGCAGATTCATGCGTCGGGTTTCCCGCTCGACTACCAGCAGATCACTCATCGAGGCGTCGCGCAGCACATAGACCACCGGACCATCGGGGTAGATACCGAGATCGTTCAGGTCATCAAGCTGTTCGGTGGCGCGGGTATAAAGATTGAGGATCAGACGGGCGATGGTGAAAACCAGTTTGTCCAGACCAAGCCATGGGCTCATGGGCACTCGTTATGCAGTGAAATCAGGATGAAAGTGTAAACAACGGCGCCAAACATAGACAGGAACCTTCCTGCTGGCGCAGGGCATCAGGGCCTGTTAAAGCTGTTTCAAGATGTTACCCGGGCGGCACCTGCAGCATCTGCATGAGCCGTCCCGGAGTGTGAACAATCGCTTTTGTCAGCTGCCGCTCGCGGCGAATGGTACGGGCCGTGCGAGTAACCGGAGACCGCCTCGGTTACCTCCTGGTGGGCAGAGACGGGGGCTTGCGCCCCCCGTCTCTGTGGCTTGGGGAGTCAGGTGTCAGAGCTTGCCTGCTGCAGCCATTTCCATATAGCTGGTATCGAAGCGGAACTTGATGTTGCCCTTGTCACCCAGCAGCTTGCCGTTCGGGAAGCTGATGCCAACGAAATCGACATCCGTGGCACCTTCGCCGAGCAGGCCATGCTGGAAGGAGAATTTGCGTACCAGATCCATTGCTGCAAATGCCTGCTCGCTTTTTGTGAACGCAACCGCTTCTGTCGGTTGCCAGAACATCTTCATGCCTTTCAGCTGGGCTTCATAACCGGCCTGATCAGTGCCGGAGGCTTCGCCAAGAAGGGCGCGCATCTTGGCACCTTCTTCGCTGTCACTTTCCATAATGGCCATGACCTCGAACCAGGCGCCGACCAGCGCTTTACCCAGCGCCGGATTGGCCTTCAGGGTTTCGGTGTTGACCACGGTAAGATCCTTGATGTGGCCGGGAATCTTGCTGGAATCGTAGATCAGGTTTGAACCGGGCAAGGCAGCAACCTCATCCAGCAACGGGTTCCAGGTGACTACGTTGGTCACGTCTTTGGTCTGGTAGGCGGAGACGATATCGGCATCCGAGGTATTCACCAGCGTGACGTCGCGCTCGCGCAAACCAACGCTGTCCAGCGCCCGGGCCAGCAAGTAATGCGATACCGACAGCTCGACCAGATGCAGCTTGCTGCCCTTCAGGTCTTTCACCGACTTGGCGCTCTTGGAGACGATACCGTCGTTGCCATTCGAGTAGTCGCCGACAATCAGTGCAGTGGTGTCTACGCCGCTGGCCGCCGGAATCGACAGGGCGTCCATGCTGGTGCTCACTACGGCATCAAACTGGCCGGCGGTGAACTGGTTGATCGACTCGATGTAGTCGTTGATCTGGACAATCTCGACTTCAATGCCGTACTTGTCGGCCCATTTCTTCATGACACCGGAGCTTTCCGCGTAATCCCACGGCATCCAGCCAGCGTAGATGGTCCAGGCAATGGAAAACTTCTTTTTCTCGGCGGCAAGCACTGCCGGAGCAGCAAACAGCATGACGCCGGCAAGCAGGGTGCTAACCAGACGAATGACAATGGACTGTTTCATGGTCGATCTCCAACGTGATGATGGAGCTTGACTAGCAAGTAATGAGCCAGACCTGAAGATTGGCTGAAGACGCCGGGGCGGTTCCGGCTGTGAACGGACCAGCTGGCGCCAGGATGCCCGACATTGGGGCGAATGAGCTATTTTGGTGCATCGATGTGCTTCTTTCTGTGCCTTCGGCCCGCAATCAAGCGTTTTGTGCGTGGCACGAATTCTGCAAAACCTGTTATTGAAACGCGGTGCCTGCGGGCACCGGGTGATGCAAAGCGCAACTAGGGTTCCGGTCGCCGTGGCGATGTCTGGTCCGAGAGTTGCCGGCCTTTCCTGCGGAAGGGTTACACGGCGGGATAAAAGCCCGGGAGACCAGCATCGCCGAGACGTTCCGGTCATCCGTGTAACCGGCGTTCGCGCTGCAGGAGGAGGCTTTATGAGAAAACCATTCGCTGGCGATCGCACCTTTCGTGCTGTCCCCGACCGGGAGAGCGCTGCATGCGATTAATCAACCTGCGGCCATCGCGGCCACTTGCGGTGGCGCTCGGCTTTATTCCGTTCATCATTCTGTTGTTGCTGTATATCAGCAACTCGAACGCCCGGCTCGCCGAAAATCCGAATGACAAGCTGCTGCCTGGCCTGACCACCATGGTGGATGCAGTGCAGCGTCTGGCCTTTACCGAAGACACCCGCACCGGCGAGTACCTGTTGTGGATGGATACTGCCTCCAGCCTCGAGCGTCTGCTGATCGGGCTGGCGGTGTCGGCGGCGCTGGCGTTACTGATCGGCATTCTGCTCGGCACCCTGCCGATGTTCCGTGCGTTGGCGGGGCCGGTGGTGGCAGCCATTTCGATGGTGCCGCCGATGGCGATCCTGCCGATCCTGTTTATTGTTTTTGGTCTGGGCGAGCTGTCCAAGGTGGTGCTGATCGTCATTGGCACCGCGCCGGTAATGATCCGGGACATGGCCCAGCGGGTGCTGGATATGCCCCGTGAGCAGTTCATCAAGTTGCAGACACTGGGGGGTAACAGCTGGCATCTGATGCTGCGGGTGGTGTTGCCACAGCTGCTGCCACGTTTGCTGGCGGCGCTGCGACTTTCCCTTGGTGCGGCCTGGCTGTTCCTGATCGCCGCAGAAGCGATTGCCTCCACCGATGGGCTTGGCTACCGCATTTTTCTGGTCCGTCGTTATCTGGCCATGGATGTGATCCTGCCCTATGTGATCTGGATTACCGTGCTGGCTTATTTCATGGATCTGAGCCTGCGTTTGCTGTCACGTCGTCTGTTTCCCTGGTTCCACCGTCAGCAGGAGGGTGAGGCATGAAACTGATCGAGGTGAATCAGGTCGGCAAACAGTACGGCGACAATGTTGTGCTGGAGAAGCTCAACTTCACTGTCAGTGCCGGTGAGTTCTGCACGCTGGTCGGCACCTCCGGCTGCGGCAAGACCACTTTCCTGCGCATGCTGCTTGGCGAGGAGCAACCGAGCCAGGGCGAGATCCTGATGGATGGCAAGCCATTGCCTGCCGAACCGGGACCGGATCGGGGCGTGGTATTCCAGCGCTATTCGGTGCTGCCGCACCTGACCGTACTCGGCAATGTGATGCTCGGGCCGGAACTGAAAACAGGCGGTATTTTTGCCCGCGCATTCGGTGCGCGGCGTGCGCTGATCCGTCGCGAAGCCGAATCCCTGCTCGATGCAGTCGGGCTCAGCCATGCCCTGAACCGCTATCCGGCGGAATTGTCCGGTGGCATGCAGCAACGTCTGGCGATTGCCCAGGCCTTGATCATGAAGCCGCGCATTCTGCTACTGGACGAGCCTTTCGGTGCCCTTGATCCGGGTATTCGTGCCGATATGCATGAACTGGTACTGCGGCTGTGGCGGGAAACCGGGGTCACCGTATTTATGGTGACCCACGACCTGAAAGAAGGGGTTTCGCTCGGCACCCGGTTGATGGTGTTTCGCTCGGCACCCGGTTGATGGTGTTCGACAAGATCCGCCGCGATGCCCAGGCGCCGAATGCTTACGGTGCCACCATTACCTACGACCTGCCGCTGAAGCACGCGGACAAGGCCTTGCAGAAAAATATTGCCAGCGAGGTGGCGCAAACCAGCCAGCTGCTCTCGGGAGCGACGCTATGAACAGTGAAGTACTTTATCAGGATATTTTGCCGGCCGGCTGTCACTGGTCGTTCCGGATTGGCCGCGGTCAGGTGCTGCGTCTTGTTGATGAACAGGGCGGCGCCAATGTCGGCATGCTGCTGTATAACGCCGAGCAGTTGCTTGATCGCATCAATATTCCCGACACCCTGAAGTGTCAGCACACTTTTCGCCTGACTGCCGGCCATTGCATCTACACCGATATGGGCCGGGTGCTGTGTTCGATTATTGAAGATACCGCCGGCTGGCATGATGGTGTTTGCGGTACCTGCGATGCCGATCTGGTGGAACAGCGCTGGGGCCGCAAGACCTACCAGCAGGCGCGCAATGACATGCACCGGAATGGCCGTGACGGCTTTCTGATCGAGCTGGCCAAGCATGGTCTCGGTCGCCGCGACATCGTTGCCAACCTGAATCTGTTCAGCAAGGTGGTGGCAGATGCGGACGGCAATATCGCGCTGGCACAGCCGGCGGCGGCCGGCAGTCATATCGATTTGCGCTTCGAGATGGATACGCTGGTGGTGCTGCATACCTGTCCGCATCCGCTGGATATGTCCAGTGAATGGCCGGCCAGACCGGTGCGGTATCAGGTGTTTGAAGCAGCACCATTAAGCGATACCGATATCTGCCGCGATCACTGCGATGAGAACCGCCGCGGCTTCCTGAATAACCTGCATTACCACCATGGCGCCTGCCACCACCATGGAGGAGGTCACTGATGATTCGCGAAAGCGCACTGGTCGCCGAACGGGCCAGCCACCGTGAAATAGTGCTGGCGGGAGATTACTGGATCCATGTAGTGCGTGCCGGACAAACCCTGCGCATTCTCGATCTCGAAGGGAATCAGGCAGCGGATACTCTGTTCTACAGCGCGGCCGATCCGGCCGAGCGCTACAGTGCCATGGATACCATCCGCCATCAGGGCAATCTGTACCTGACCGCCGGTACCCGGCTGATGTCATCGGAAGGCCGGGAGATGTTGGAAATCACTGCCGATACCTGCGGCCGGCACGATACGCTGGGCGGGGCCTGCGCCACCGAAAGCAATACGGTGCGCTATGCCCTGGAAAAAAAATGCATGCACGCCTGTCGCGACAGTTATCTGCTGGCTCTGATGAAGCACCCGGAGTTCGGCATGGACAAGCGCGATCTCACCCACAACATCAATTTCTTTATGAACGTGCCGGTGACGGAGCAGGGCGGACTGACCTTTGCCGATGGCATCAGCGCGTCGGGCAAATATGTCGAGATGCAGGCCAGGATGGATGTGATCGTGCTGATCTCCAACTGTCCGCAGTTGAACAATCCCTGCAATGCCTATAACCCGACGCCGATCGAAGTGCTGATCTGGGATTGATTGTGTTGTGCCCGGCAGGACGACCCGCCGGGCCGATCGACCATCGCGGGACGACCCGCTCGCGAACGGGAAGAGTGACATGTCCGAGAGCATGTTCGACAAGGTATTAATTGCCAACCGCGGTGCTATTAGCGTCCGTATCCAGCGGACCCTGAAAAAAATGGGCGTGGCTTCGGTGGCGGTATACAGCCGTGCCGATACCGGCTCGCTGCATGTCCAGCAGGCCGATGAAGCGATCTGCCTGGGCGAGGCGCTGGCAGCAGATACCTATCTGTCGTTTGAGAAAGTCATCCATGCTGCAAGGCGAAGTGGTGCCCAGGCGATTCATCCCGGCTACGGTTTTCTCAGTGAGAATCTGGACTTTGCCGCCGCCTGCGAGCAGGCCGGTATTGTCTTTATCGGGCCGCGCGCGCAGCAGATCTCGACCTTCGGCCTGAAGCACACTGCCAGAGCACTGGCGGAGCAAAGCGGTGTGCCGCTGTTGCCCGGCTCCGGCTTGCTGACCGACGTTGACGATGCGGTCAGTCGAGCCGCTGCGATCGGCTACCCGGTGATGCTGAAAAGCACGGCAGGCGGTGGCGG
>JGI25317J35169_1000086_pt1 | contig 122338 bp, 106 predicted proteins | sample AutmiccommunBRH5_FD_35169 | JGI IMG/M metagenome (IMG submission 35169) | reverse complement strand
GTGCTGAACCGCGTCCGGCCCTACTTGCAGCTTCTGTTTCCCGGCGCCGAGATCACGATTGACGAGAACCTGCACATTACCGGGGTGGTGAGAGAGGGCGGCTACGAGGAAGCTTTCCAGCACCTCAGCATGGGCACCCAGGAACAGATTGCGGTACTGGTCCGTCTCGCTTTTGCGGAGATGCTGGTCGAACAGGGGCACCCCGCGACCGTTATCCTCGATGACGCCCTGGTGTTTTCGGACGACCGGCGCATGAGCCGCATGTTCGACATTCTCAATATGGCGGCCCGCAACGTCCAGGTCATTATGCTGACCTGCCGGGAGCAGCTCTTCGAAGAACTCGGCGGCCAGCCGTTGGCGCTCACGGCAGCCAGTGCCGAAACATTGGTTTCGGCATGAACCCCGATCGTGGCCGCTGCCCCGCTGTATGGGACAGGGAGCCGAGCCCTGAAATTGGAACCCGTAGTCATAGCGGGCTTTCGCGGTGACCGGGAACGCCCTCAGATGCCCATCGATCAACTGACCGCCTTCATCACTGAAGGAGGGTCTGCCCCCCCGGGCCTGAGCGGCAGAAAAGGCCGAAGGAGCTGGAACAGCGTTGGATCCGGAATACCGTGGATACGGCTGCGGCCATCGTGGCAGCAGAACAACGCGAGATTGCCCTCTGCGAACAGAACTCGGCGCTCGTCGGTTACGGTTATTATGTGGCGAGAAGGACTGCCGATCGCACCGCGCAAGCGGTTCGATCGCAGGACAAATAACAGCGACCTATCCCCGGAACCACAGGAGTATCCCGCCATGCCCATCGACTACCTGCCCATCGAAGCCATCATCGCCCACCGGGGCCTGCGCCTGGTGCTGGTCCAGGGCGTGCCCAGCCCCTGGGGCCAGGCCGCCAAGGCCATGGCGGAGCACAAAGGGCTGGAGTTCGTCTGCGGGGCCCAGGTACCGGGCGCGGCCAACGAGGCGCTGGTAGCCTGGGCCGGCACCAACAGCGGCCCGGTGGTGGCCTGGGCTGAAGAGGCACCCCGCAACCGCTGGGACGACATCCTGTTCCTGTTCGAGCGCCTGGGCCCACAGCGGCCACTGATTCCGGAAGACCGGGCCCTGCGGGTGCAGGTGCTGGGGCTGTGCCACGAGATCTGCGGCGAGCTGGGTCTGGGCTGGAATGCCCGGCTGGCGATGTTCCGCCCGGCCCTGGAGTCCGGCCGGGCGCCGGAGGGCGTCAAGGCGATGGGCGCGAAATACGGCTATCGCGAAGCCGATGTGGCCCGCGCGGAGGAACGGTTGCGGGCCAGCCTGGCGATGTTCGCCGGGCAGCTTGCCGCCCAGCGGCAGCGCGGCCGGCACTATCTGGTGGGCGAAGACGTGTCTGCGGTGGATTTCTACTGGGCGGCGTTCTGCAATCTCCTCGATATGCCGGGCGACGATCTGGTCCCCCTGCCCGCCCAGGCGCGGCAGATGTTCCTGCAGATCCCGGAAGCCGTGCGCGGCGCGCTCGACCCCGAACTGAAGGCCCATCGCGACCACATGCTGGAGCGCTTCTTCCGGATACCCATGGAAATGTAACGGGCGCCCGCCCCTGCTGCCCATGATGCGATCGCCCACGGACCCGATAACCGGGGCCCACTGCCGACAGGACTGCGCCCATGGCGACGGCAACCACCGACAACCATAAGCCGCCATGGCGCATGCGGACTGCTTCACTTGGCCTCTGTCGCCCGCTCCAGACCCTTCTCTTGGGTGCGTTACTGGCCGGCCTGGCGCTGACCGGCTGCGGCCTCTCGCCCCGGCAGCAGCAGGAAGCGCACCACCACACGGCGCGCGACCAAGAGCTCACCTGCCCCGAACAGCGCGCGGACCGCTGCGCCATGGTGTCACCGGTGTGGGAGCTGGCCGGCAGCCCGCCCGCCGAGCTGGCGCTGCTGGAAGATCCCCACGTCGCCCTGTTGGCGCGCATCCACGCCATCCGCGCGGCGCAGCGCAGCATCGAGGTGCAGACTTACATCTTCGCGCCCGATGCCTCGGGCAAGCTGGTGCTGAGCGAACTGCTGGCGGCGGCCCGCCGCGGCGTGCGCGTGCGGCTGCTGATGGACCAGTTGGCCGCCTTCAACGACGCGGATTTTCTCGCCGCGATGGCAACCGCGCACCGCAACCTGGAAATCAAGGTCTATAACCCGATCTTTGACGACAGCGACAGCGGTGTCCTGGCGCTGGCCGGCGGCCTGCTGTGCTGCCTCCACGAAATCAACCACCGCATGCACAACAAGCTGTTGGTGGTCGATGATCGGATCGGCATCACCGGTGGGCGCAACTATCGCAACCATTACTGGGGCTGGGATCCCGAGTTCAACTTCGTCGACCGCGATGTNCTGGTGCTGGGAGAAACCGCCGGCGAGATGCGCGCGAGCTTCGATCGCTTCTGGGCNCACGAGCAGGCGGTGTACGCCGAGGCGCTGCTCGACGTCGCAGCACGCCTGCTGAGCGGGGAAGTACAGCCCCCCGATCTGCGTCTGGACAGCCACCCGGAAGCGATACGCATCGTGGTGGCGGCCGGCAACCCTTCGGTCATCCGCAAGCGCCTGGTCGCGGCACTGCACGAGGTCGAGCGGGTCGCCTTCTACGCCGATCGACCGGGCAAGCCGTCCACGGACGACAAGGGTTTTGATCAGGATGTCACCGAGGTGTTGCGTACCCTGTTGACGGAGGCCGAACAATCGGTGGTCATGCAGACCCCCTATCTGGTCCTCTCGCGGCCGGCACTGAAAACCTTCGCGAAGCTGCGCAAGCGGCGCCCCGGCATCCGGATGGTGGTCTCGACCAACAGCCTGGCCTCCACGGATTCCCTGCCGGTCTATGCGGTGGCGCGCAAGCATCGCAAGGAGCTGATCCGCGATCTGGGGTTTCACATCTACGAATTTCGGCCCGATCCGGCCGACCGGACAACCTGGATACCCCCGGATATCGGTCGTGCGGCGACAGCGGATCCTGCGGCGCGGCAGGGCCTTCCCGTGGCGAGCGATGAGCCGCTGAGCATCCACGCCAAGAGCCTGGTGATCGACAGCCGCCTCGCAGTGATCGGCTCGCACAATTTCGACCCGCGCTCGGAGAGCTACAACACCGAGGTTTTCCTGGTGGTGGATGACGCCCGGTTCGCGCAACGGCTGGAAGCCCAGATACTGCGGGCGACGCTGCCGGCAAACGCCTGGGTGGTGGCGGCCCAGGACCGGATCCCGGTGCTCTCCTATTTCAGCGGTCTGATCGCCGAGGTCTCCCGCCGGCTGCCGATTCTGGATATCTGGCCGTTTCGCTATACCACCTGTTACGAACTGATCCCGGGCAGGACGCCCCTGCCCCCGGACCACCCGGAGTTCCGGGACCACTACCAGGATGTGGGGGAGTTCCCGCAGGTCGCGCTGCCCCTGAAGCAGATCCAGGCGGAGCTGATCAGCGCTTTCGGCGGCTTCAGCGTGCCCTTTCTGTAAACCCCTCGCTGTCCGCAGGGCGGCCAGGTGGGCGCATCCACCCCGAACGGCGGTAGCGGATGCGCGGCGCGGTTGCCGTCAGGCCAGTTCCAGCCCGGGCAGATCCCCGGCCTGGCGAAAGGCCTCGAGCTTGGCGAAGTAGAGGTTCGCGCCCATCATGCCGCCATAGGGCTGGTTGTGTTTGGCCCTGGGGTCGTGCTGGCCCTCCAGGTTGTAGTAACCGGGCGTGCAGGAGGTGCCGCCCATGGGGCCGCGGGCCTCGGTGCCATAGACCTCGGCGGACCAGGCCTGCTCGGCCTCCTCGGCGGCGTCCACGCGGGTGATGTCCTGATCCTGGAAATGCTTCACCAGGTGGGCGATGTGCTTGGCGCCCTCGTCGAGGCCATCGGGGTAGTTGGCGGTAAAGGACGCCTGCCCGTTGCCGACGATGAAGCAGTTGGGGAAGCCTCGGGTATGAATGCCGTAGAGGGTGCGCATACCCTGCCGCCATTTGTCCTCCAGGCTCTGCCCATCCACACCGATCAGGTCGTAGCCGGCGCGACGGGTGTAGTCGGTGCCAACCTCGAAACCCGTGGCGAAGATCAGGCAATCGAGCTCGTATTCGACACCCTCGACCACCACGCCGCGTTCGGTGATGCGCTCGACGCCCTGGCCCTCGGTATCCACCAGCTTGACGTTGGGGCGGTTGAAGGTGGGCAGGTAGCGATCGTCCAGACAGGGCCGTTTGCACATGAAGGCGTACCAGGGCTTCAGCGCCTCGGCGGTCTCCGGGTCCTCGACGATCTCGTCGATCCGGCGGCGAACATTCTCCATCTTTTCGAAGTTGGCCAGCTCAAAGACTTCCAGCACCTTTTCCCGGGGCACATCCTTGCCCGCCTCGCGCATGCGCCGGCGGTAGATCTTGCCCATCTCGACCCAGGCATCGTCGAACTGGTCGAGCTGATCGATCTCGCCGCGGCGTCCGCCGCGGCCGGTGAGGATGGCGGTGAAGTCCTTCTGGCGCTGCTTCTGCCAGCCGGGTTTCAGGCTGGCCGCCCACGCCATGTCCGTGGGGTGGTCGTTGCGGGGATCGACGCCGGACGGCGTGCGCTGGAACACATAGAGCTGCTTGGCCCATTCGCCCAGATGGGACACGCACTGCACCGCAGTGGCGCCGGTGCCGATGATGCCCACGCGCTTGTCGCGCAGGCCGGTGAGATTGCCGCGGGCATCGCCGCCGGTGTAGCCGTAGTCCCAGCGGCTGGTGTGAAAGGTATGGCCCTTGAAGTCGTCGATACCGGGAATGCCGGGCAGCTTGGGCCGATTCAGCGGCCCGTTGACCATCACCACGAAGCGCGCCTGGATGCGGTCGTCGCGATCGGTGTGGATGATCCAGCGGCGGGCGGCCTCGTCCCAGGCCATCTGTTTGACTTCGGTCTGCAGGCAGGCGTTGTCGTAGAGCCGGTAATGCTCGGCGATGCGCCGGCAGTGGGCGAGGATCTCCGGGGCGTCACAGTACTTGCGCGGCGGCAGGTAGCCGAGCTCTTCGAGCAGCGGCAGATAGGTATAGGCCTCGATATCGCAGGCCGCGCCCGGGTAGCGGTTCCAGTACCAGGTGCCGCCGAAGTCGGCGCCCTTTTCGATCATGCGGATATCCTCGATGCCGGCCTCGCGCATGCGCGCGCCGGCCAGCAGGCCGCCGAGCCCGCCGCCGATGATGGCCACCTCGACCTGATCGGTGAGCGGCTCGCGCACCAGGGGCGTATCCACATAGGGGTCGTCGAGAAAATAGGAATACTCGCCCTTGATCTCCTGGTACTGCTCATTGCCGTCCGGACGCAGGCGCTTTTCCCGCTCTTGGGCATATTTGCGTCTGAGAAATTCCGGGTCGAAGGACTCCCGGGCTGCGGAACTGCTCATGGTTCAATCTCCTGACAGGTGTGGATCAGTTATCGTTCTTCTCGTCCTGGTGACGCTATCGCCATCCCGGATACCGCCTTGGTGCCGGACTCTGGCGGGACTGTGGCGAAACCGGGCCGGGAGCGGACGGCCTGGCCGTCCTGGATGCGGACCGGCGCTGTCGGTTGGCGTCATGGTTGACTTGTTCTGGGGCGGCCGCAATGCTGGCCATCTGCCCCAAGCGTAAGAAAAAGTATTGGCTATTGCCAGCACCAATTATCCGGGCGAGGTGACACTCCAGTGCCGGGTTTTGCTCCAAGGCAGACGGCGGGGTGGCCTGGCCCCGTGCCGCTACCCGGGAGCGTCATCACCCCGCCCCGCCAACGCCCGGCGCAGAAGAAAGGGTGTCAGCAGGGTCGTGGCGACCGCGACCACCACCACCGCGGAGTAGAGATTCTCGACGACCGGGGGCGGCGGTTGGGGCGCCGAAAAAACACCCCCGCGCAGCGCGATGTCGGCAATGATGAGTTCCACCGCGCCGCGCCCGCTCATGGCGATGCCCACCGCGGTGGCACCCCGCGCGCCCAGGCCCAGACCCCAGGCGATGCCGCCGGCACCGAGCAGCTTGCCGCCGAACGCAACCAGCACCAGCAGCACCACGAACAGGGGCACCTGAGCGAGCGCGATCAGATCGAGATGCAGGCCGATGGAGGCGAAGAACACGGGTCCCAAGAAGCCGCTGTTGATGCCGGAAACCTGGGTCTTGACGTGCTCGAAGCGCGACTCGTCGATGGTCGTGCGGTTGAAGAACAGGCCGGCCATGAAGGCGCCCAGAATGAAATGCAGTCCCAGCCATTCGGCGAGCACGGCGTAGGCCAGGGCCATGATCAGCACCGCGCTGAGTTCGAACTCCGCGACCCAGGCCCGCTCCAGCAGGGGCCTCAACCTGGGCACCAGGTAGAGGCCCAGGACAATGGTGATCGCGAAGAAGACCAGGATCCGCGCACCCAGGGCCAAAAGATCGGCGAGTCCCGGAAAGGTGCCCGTACGCACCACGGCGAGCAGCACCGCCAACAGCACCAGGCTCAGCACGTCGTCGAAAATGGCGGCCGAGACGATGGTCCGGCCGGTGCGCGTGTCGAGCTGGTTCAGGTCGATGAGGATCTTGACCGCCACCGGGACCGCGGTGATCGCCAGCGCCGTACCCACGAACAGCGCCTGCACCAGCTTGAGTTCGGAATCCGGCAGGAACAGCCAGGCGAATCCGAATCCCGACACCAGGGGCACCAGAAACCCGCCCAGGGCGACCGCGAAGGCGGTCATGCTGCCCTCGGCCAGTTCCCGGGGCTTCAGTTCGATGCCGGCAAAGAGCATCAGAAAGAAGATCGCCAGGTCGGTGATCGCCAGGAAGACTTCGTTGTCGGGCAGATCGGCGAGCACCGGAAAAAGACCACTGCTCTGCGCCACCACCAGGCCCAGGGCGATGCCTGCGACCAGTTCACCCACCAGCGTGGGCTGGCCGAGACGCGCGGCGATCTCTCCGCCCAGCCGGGTCAGCACCAGCAGCACCAGCAGGATGTAAAGCAATTCCATTCGATCGCCGCTCCTGGATCTCGGGTTCGCGCGGAATCCGCCATCCGCTGCGCCGCCGGCGCCGCGTGGACCAATCACGGCACGACACCTGGGCATGCTAACCCAGTCGGCGGGTCGGCCCCCACTCTCGCCCGGGACCTGCCCCAAACCGCGAACCCCGGGCCGCGGGGGCTGTCGTAGCGATCAACCCCGGGGCTATCCTGAGACCCTATGAGAACCTTTGCCTGTCACTGCGGGAATACCCTGTTCTTTCGCAATCTGGGCTGTGCCCGATGCGGCCGTCAGGTCAATTTTTTACCCGATCAGCAGCGCCTGAGCGCGGTGGCGCCGGCGGCCGACGGCACCCTGGTGCCGGTGAGCCCGGGGGCCGTGGTGCGGCCCTACCGGCAATGCCAAAACCAGATCCAGCACCAGGTATGCAACTGGTTGATCCCGGCCGCCGAGCCGACCGCGATGTGCGTGGCGTGCCGCCTCAATCGCACCATCCCGGACCTTTCGATACCGGGCAACCTGGAGCTCTGGCAACGCCTGGAGGTGGCCAAGCACCATACCGTCTACAGTCTGCTGCAGCTGGGACTGCCGGTCCTCGACCAGCAATGCGACCCGGTCAACGGCCTGGCCTTCGAGTTTCTGGCCGACAGCACGCCAGACAGCGAATTCACCGAGCCGCTGTACAGCGTCCCGCCGGTGGTCACCGGCCACGACAACGGCGTGGTCACCATCAATCTCGCGGAAGCCGACCCGGTTGCGCGCACCCGGATCCGCCGCGATATGGGCGAGGGGTACCGCACCCTGCTCGGCCACTTCCGCCACGAAGTCGGTCATTACTACTGGCAGCAGCTGGTCGCGGGGAGCGGCGACCTGGCGGGTTTCCGCAACCGCTTCGGCGACGAGCGCGCCGACTATGGCACGGCCCTGCAGGCCTATTACGCCCAGCCGACCCCGCGGCAAGTGCCACCGCAATACATCAGCGCCTACGCCAGCTCCCACCCCTGGGAGGACTGGGCGGAATGCTGGGCGCACTATCTGCACATGGTCGATACGCTGGAGACCGCGGCCGATTTTGGCCTGCATATCAACGATCGCCTGCTCGAACACAGGCCCGATCCGGAAACCCCGGTGCCGATCGGCAACCCCGGCGACGACTTCGCGGCCATGCTCGAAGACTGGCACCGGCTCAGCGTCGCCATCAACGCGCTCAATCGCAGCATGGGTGCGGAAGACCCCTATCCTTTCGTGATCACCCGGGGGGTCGAGGAGAAGTTGGAATTCGTGTACCGGATCATCGCCCGGGCGCGCCGCCGACCGGGGCTGGAGTACTGAAGCCGCCGTTCAGGCGGAAGTCAGCGGTTCGTCTTCACGCAGGCTGCCGCCGCCGTGAGCGCCATGCTCGGTGGCCAGAATCCAGCGATCGACGCGGGCTTGGCGCCATTCCTCATCCATGTCGACCGGTGCCTCGCCGGCCACCAGCTGCCCCGGAGACAGATAATCGTGGAGCTCGCGCATGTTGCGCACCCGCAGGTTGTCCACCCGCCGGAAAATGTGGTCGGGTGCCAGTTCGGCGGGCGAATGCAGGCCCATGGCACCGAGCAACTCCATGAACCCCTTGATCGTTGCGGTCTGGTAGTTCGCCACTCGGACTCGCTTGTCGGCGACGTCGAGTCCATAGGTCAGCGCCGGATCCTGGGTGGTGATCCCCGTGGGACAGGTGTTGGCATTACAGCGCAGCGACTGGATGCAGCCCAGCGCGAACATCATGCCGCGCGCGCTGTTGCACAGGTCGGCGCCAATCGCGAGGGCACGAATCATGTGGAATCCGGTGATGATCTTGCCACTGGCAATGACCCGGATCTGGTCGCGCAGGCCGGCGCCCACCAGCGCGTTGTGGACGAAGACCCAGGCGTCCCGGGCAGGCATGCCCATCGAATTGGAAAATTCCAGGGGCGCGGCGCCGGTACCGCCCTCGCCGCCATCGACGGTGATGAAGTCCGGATAAATGCCGGTTTCCAGCATGGCCTTGCAGATCGCGAAGAAATCCGTGCGCCGACCAATGCACAGTTTGAACCCGACCGGCTTGCCGCCGGACAGTTCACGCAGCCGGGCGAGAAATTCGAGCAACCCTGTGGGACTGTCGAACTCCGGGTGTCCAGGCGGCGAAATCACCGTCTCGCCAGCCTTGAGCAGGCGGATCCGGGCAATCTCCGGCGATACCTTGACGCCGGGCAGCACGCCGCCGTGCCCCGGCTTGGCGCCCTGGGAGAGTTTCAGCTCGATCATCTTCACCGCATCGCGACGGGCTTGATCGGCAAAGGCCTCGGGGTCGAAGCGGCCGGCGCGGGTGCGGCAACCGAAATATCCGGTGCCGATCTGCCAGATCAGATCGCCGCCCTCTGCCCAGTGTGCGTCGGAGATTCCCCCTTCGCCGGTGTTGTGGGCGAAGCCGCCGATCCGAGCGCCGCCATTGAGCGCCCGTATCGCCGGCGCGGATAGCGCCCCGAAGCTCATCGCCGAGACATTGAGCAGGGACGCGAGATAGGGTTGGCGGCACTGGTCGTTGCCGATGCGAACGCGCGGCGGCTCACCCAAGCCGTGGTGCGCTGCCATGGAGTGGCTGGCCCATTCGTAGCCGATGCCATATACGTCCCTCTGGGTGCCCAGAGGCTGGGTTTCCAGCTCTCCCTTGGCGCGCTGGTAGACGATGGCCCGAAACTCCCGTTCCACCGGATAGGCGTCAACGTTGCTGTCGATGAAGTACTGCTGGATCTCCGGGCGGATACGCTCCATCAGATAGCGGAGATGGCCGATGATGGGAAAGTTGCGCAACACCGTGTGACGCCTTTGCAGAGCGTCGTGAAAACCGAGTACGGCCAGCGGCACGATCAGCGCCAGCAGCCACAGCGCCTGGAGCGTAACCAACGCCGCCGCCGCGGTCAGCGCGACCACCAGGACCAGCAGGTAGAGCAGTCGGCGGCGGATCATCGCTCGCACCCCGGGCGCGCAGCGCCGCGCGGTGTCCTGGTTGGCATGACGCGCATAACAGACCTCAGAGGAAGATGCTGCGGGGCAACAGGGCACTGACCACGAAATTGGGCGAGTTCACCACATTGCTCAGGCGCAGGTCGGCGGCGACGCTGCAGATCACATAGGCTTGCTCGGCATCGTAACCACGCGCCTCGAGCAGGTCCATCAGGTTGAGCAGGGCATTGCGGCTGGCAAGCTCCAGATCGCCAGCCCGGTTCTCCCCACCGGCGGTAATCGGCATGCCCATGGCGCCCAGCGCCGCGCCGGCGGCCGGCTGCGCGGGCAGTTCGAACACCGGCCCCAGATCCGGCCGACCGGCCGCCCATCCCTTGTGCAACCGGAATCTCAAGCGCACCGTCGCGCCCATCTCGATCGCGGTGGCGCACACCTCGCCATCGCCCTGGGCGAAGTGGGCATCACCGGCGGAAAACAGGGCCCCCTCCACATACACGGGAAGCAGCAGGCGCGCACCCCGGGTCAGCTGGCGGACATCGAAGTTGCCGCCGTTCTCCCGCGGCGGAATGGTGCGTAGCCCGGCAGCGGCGCAGGCACCGCCCGGCACCGCGCCGCAGGCGTCGGGCAACTGTGCCTCGCCGCCCAGTTCCGCCAGGCGCCGCTCGCGCGCCGACCAGCGCTCGAGCAGCGCCGCCGAGGGCGCCACCGCGGACACCCCCAGGAAGGGAGCGCCCGGAATCCGGATGCCCGGCAGGCGCTCGGCCGTGGCCCAGCCATCGGCGATCTGCCAATGCACCAGGTAGGGATCGGGAAAGCGATCGCGCAGCAACCCGAAGCCGGGCAGGATGCAGGACACCCCGTACGGCTGGGGTTCGATAGCGAGGAATTCGATTTCCAGACCATCCCCCGGCACCGCGCCCTCGATCCACAGCGGGCCGGTCAGCGGGTGCACGCGGCCGCCGTCCATGCGGCCGACATCGCGATCCTCGCTGCCGGGCGGCAGCTGGCCGTCGAAGGCATCGCGGGTTTCCAGGAGGATCTCTTCGCCCGGCGCCACCGCACAGATCGGCGCGATCTCCGGATGGAAGCGGTTGTGGCCGGTGTGGGGTTCCTCGGCCAGGGGTCTGTTCCGGTCGATACCTATCCGCTGCATGGATTCCCGGTGCTCGCGCTGGAACCACCAAGGCTAATAAGATCCTCCACCACCTGCACAAACCCGCCAGTTACCGTCGGGCGCTGGCGCAGCGGAAACCGGCCCCGCGATCCACTGCCGATCGCGAAACGAACTTTCCGCCATGACCATGAGTCCCATCCTTCGTCACTCAACGATCGGGATACACCCATGACCATTCATCTCGCCTTGCAGCCGCTGCTGGCGCTGATCGCCGGCATTCTCATCCTGGTGATGCCGCGCCTGCTCAACTTCATTGTCGCCATCTATCTGATCGTGGTGGGCTTGACCGGCATCCTGAATCTCTAGTGGGCCATGCGGTTAATTAGGTAACGCTCAGCCGTCGCACAAGCGTTGTGGGCAAGGCGCGCGAGTGCAGGACTGGCTTTCCCAATTCAAGAGAGCGGAACGCAGCNCACGGCGCTTGCGCGGCGGCCCTCCGGGAGCCACTGTGCTGGCGCGACTCGGCGTTGCGTTTCTTGGCAAGGGAACAACCATTCCCTGCGAAACGCGTCTTGATTCGCACCAGCACAGTGGCTCTGAGCGTTACCTAATTAACCGCATGGCCCACTAGACACCTCCCGGCCGTCTTCGGTGAAGGGCGAGCTTCCCCGCAGCCCAGCCGCAAGCCTACCGGATAACCTATCCTATTTTTCCCAGGGTGAACATGGCGGAGTACGGCCGATGCCAGACGGGAATGCTGATGCGCAGGAGAGCGATCAGCGCCATCGCCGGGCGAAGCCATTGGCGGCTGGAGAGCGGCAGCGTCGGTGAGGCACCTGTTGCCGGCACCCTGACCCGGGGAGCTGGCGCTGGCCGGCAATTGTGACTCAGGGCGGGATGGCGTCGCGCGCTGTCATCGCCCGACCGGCTCGGTTACAATGCGCGGCCTCTGCGGGCTGGATGGCAGAGTGGTCATGCAGCGGACTGCAACTCCGCGTACGCCGGTTCGATTCCGACTCCAGCCTCCATACCCTTTCTTGTGCTCGCGCCGCGCTGGCGCGCGCCGCCGCCTTGGCTTATGGTTACTCCGGCACCGCGCCCGAGTGGTGGAACAGGTAGACACAAGGGACTTGAGATAATTTGAGCCCCGGCGGGGAAACCCGGCGGGTGACACCCGTCAAATTCGGCGAAAGCCCTGGTCGGCACTCCGCGGCCGAGCCAACGCCGAGCCAAGCCCGGCCCTGACGGCGGGAAGGTGTAGAGAGCAGACGGCGGGCACCTACAGCCGCAGGCCAGGGTGAAGGCGTGCTCCAGACCACGAACGCCGATGGCGGCGGCGAAAGCCGAAGTGGTACGAAAATCCCTCGACCGCAAGGTCGTGCCGGTTCGACTCCGGCCTCGGGCACCACCTCCCCCACCCGGCCGCTCCGGCAGCCGGGAACCAACTGGCTAGTGGGCCACTAGCGCAAATTCCGGCGTCTGAGCGAATGCCCGCGACCGGGCTCCAGCACCTGCTGGAACAGCGTCGCGCCCTCGATATCCTTCAATGCCACCGTCATGACTTCGGTCGCGGCGTCGATGTCCACCTGGCCGAAGAACTGCAACCCCGCCGAGGGCGGCAGATTGGCCTGTCCGGGCGGTGGCGATTTCTCGAACACGACCTCGGGCCCGAAGGTGTCGTCCAGCTCGCCGGGACCGAAGGTGCCGGCATTCAGCGGGCCGCTGACGAACTCCCAGAACGGCAGGAAGTCGCGAAAGGTGGCGCGATCCGGGTGGTAGTGGTGGGCGGCGGTGTAGTGGACGTCGGCGGTGAACCAGACCAGGTTCTCGATCCGGTGGCGGCGGACGAAGCTGAGCAGCTCGGCGAGCTCCAGTTCGCGGCCGAGCGGCGCGCCCGGGTTGCCGTTGGCGCCGTTCTCGAAGGCGGCGCCGTCGCGCACGATCAACCCGAGGGGCATGTCCGAGGCGATGATCTTCCAGGTCGCCGTCGATTCCCGCAGGGCGCGCTTGAGCCATTCCAACTGCTCGCTGCCGAGAAAGGCCGTCTCCGGCCCACTGGCGAGCTGGTCATTGGCCGTGTTGGGCCCGCGGAAGCTGCGCAGATCGATGCGAAAGACTTCGGCGCTGGGACCGTAGGGGAACCGCTGGAACAGCCGCTCGCGCTCGCCGAAGCGCACCGGCATGTATTCCACGAAGGCCCGATGGCTCCGTGCCGCCAACAGGTCGACATTGATTTCCGTATAACGCGGGTCTGTCAGCACCTCGCCGGGAAACCAGTTGTTCACCACCTCGTGGTCGTCCCACTGGGCGATCATCGGCACCTCGGCGTTGAAGCGGCGCAGGTTGTCGTCCATCAGGTTGTAGCGATAGTTGCCGCGGTACTCGTCGAGGGTCTCGGCAACCTTGGCCTTCTCGGGCGTCACCAGGTTCTCCCAGACCGAACCGTCCGGCAAGGTGACACTTTCCTGCAGCGGCCCGTCGGCGTAGATGCTGTCGCCGCAGTGGATGAAAAAGTCCGGTTCGGCGGCGCGCATGGTTTCGAAGATGCGCATCCCGCCGAAGGCCGGGTTGATGCCCCAGCCCTGGCCGGCGACATCACCCGACCAAAGAAAGCGCAGGCCTGCCTCCCGGCCGCGCAGCCTGTGCTTCGCCTGGCCCGGCGGCAGCTCCAGGGGCAGTGGGGTGCGCAGACGACCCATCACCGGCTCGCTGGGCAGGGCTTCACCGATCAAATCCTCGAAGAACACGCGGTAGAAAACGTCCTGACCGGGCTCGAGGTCGGTGACGTCCAGCTTGGCGGTGAAATCGCCAGCCGGCAACGCCGCCGGCCCGCGGAGCAAACGCGCGTCGCGAAAGTCCGGACGGCTCGCCAGCTCCACCCACATGCGCGCCGGACGGTCGGCACGCGACCAGAGGATCGCCCGGTCCGCCAGTACGTCGCCGGCCTGTACCCCGTAGGGCGCCTCGACCCGGCCCCCGCTGGACAAAATGCCGAAGCTACGCAAGGGCAGTCCGCCCAGGGCGGCGAGCCCGGCTATTGCGCCGCCGCCCTGGAGCAGACGGCGACGGTTGCGGTCGAAACTTGATTGGCTGGCCATGGCGATCTTCCTCCGCTGGTTGGTAAAGAGGAATCGCGTGCGATTCCCGGGGCCGCGCCACGAGTGGCGCTCCCATAACTTCGCGGAACTTGGTTACGGGGTCTTGACAGAATCATTGCGGGTTCTCGGCGGGCGGAGGTAACCGGGTGCGATCGAGTCTCTGAACAGCGTGATCCGCAAGACCACAAAACAGGGCAAGACCTTAGCCACCGAGGACCCGGCAATGAAGGTGGTCTATTCCGCAATGCAGGCAGTGTCGAGCAATGGACGATGCCGACCAGGAACTGGATGGCGACCCTGAACGGATTTGTGATCAAGCTTGGTGACCGGCTTGCCGATTACCAGTAACCAATCGGATTGGACGGTTACACAGAATCATTCACGGGCTTGATTCAGGGCCTGGACACCGAATCTGACAATAACTCCTGGGACAAGCCGCGGCGGGTGATCGTCAAGGCCGAGAACCGGATCAGCGATCAGCACCTCGACCTGTTCGCGGGTCGCACCTCCAGTCACCGCTGGTGGCCCACTAGCCGTCGTCCGAGCGTTCAGCCGCTGGCAAGGAGGTCTGGCCATTCTCGCGCTGCAGCTCAATCGCGGTCAGCGCCCTGGTTTCCTTGGTCAGCGGCTCCAGCACATCAATTTTGCGCCCCTTCCCCACTGCCTTGAGGTCGCGGAAGCGACGCGCTGCAGGCAGCACCCGGGATTCGAGTGTGCCGACGGAATCGTTGTAGGCGCCGACGGCGTTATCAAGCCCCTTGCCGACCTTGTACCAGTGCTCGGCAAGCTTGGCGATACGTTCGTAGAGATCTCGGCCAAGCTCGGCGACCTCGCGGGCGTTCTCGACAATGGCCTCCTGGCGCCATCCGTAGGATACCGCCTTTAGCAGTGCGATCAGGGTAGTGGGGCTGGCGGGAATGACACGATTTTCCGCAGCGGATTCGATCAGCGTCGGATCCTGAGTCAGCGCCGCGGAAAAGAAGGCTTCGCCGGGCACGAACAGCACCACGAACTCCGGACTGGGATCGAACTGCTCGAAATAGCTCTTCTTGCCCAGCTGGTCGATATGGGCGCGGATTTGCCGCGCGTGGTCGACCAGGGCCTGTTGGCGCGCACGCTCGTCGGGCGCTTCCACAGCGCGTAGATAGGCATCCAGAGAGACCTTGGCATCGACCACGACCTGGCGGCCGCCGGGGAGCCGAACGATGAGATCCGGCCGCTGGCGGCCTTTTTCGGTGGTGCGGGTCACCTGTTCCTCGAAATCACAGTGCTCCAGCATACCGGCGAGCTCCACCACCCGGCGCAATTGCACCTCGCCCCAGCGGCCACGGGCTTGGGGCTGGCGCAGCGCCTTGACCAGATTGGCGGTCTCCCGATGCAGCTGCGGCAGGTGGGTATCAACCAGCGCCCGCAATTGGGTGTCGAGCGCGCGATAGGCACCGATGCGGNCCTTCTCCATTTCGTCGAGCTTGCCGTCGAATTTTTCCAGGCGCTCGCGAATCGGTTTGGTCAAGGTATCAATGGCCTGCTCGCGAGCTTTCAATTCGGCCTTGGCACCCTCCTGGAACTTGCCCAGGTTTTCCTGCGCCAGGCGCAGAAAGGATTCGCTGCTGGCCTTCAGTGCTTCGGCGGAGATGGCCTTGAAGGTATCACCGAGCTGCTCGCGGGCGCGCTCCAGCTCGGCCAGTTTTTCGACACCGAGCCGCCGTTCGGCATCCAGTCGCTCGGTGAGGCGGGCATTTTCGGCACTCAGTTCGTTGAGCCGAGACCGCGCGTCTTCCAGCGCCGTGGCCAGGGAGTCAGCACGTTCCCGTTGAGCGTTCACTTGCTCCCGAAGCGCCGAGCTCCTGGGGAATACCGCCAGCCAGAGCCCCAAGGCTCCGAGCGCCAAACCCAGACCCAACCACAGAAATTCCGCTGTCATCACACCTCCGAAATCATGCTCGGGGATCCCCGAGCAGCGCCATTATGCGCCCCCGGACCCCCGCCTGCCGGCGCAAGATGCCTGTCCGCCACCGCACGCGGAGCCACTCCGCCGTGCAGGAACAGATATCAGCGGTTGCCGGTAGCCCACCGCTCTTTGCGAAGCCTGTGGCCGCGCACAGTGCCTTCCAGTTCAACCGAGGTAATTGATTGAATCACGGAGCAATTGTTGTTATGCTGCAAGTGCCGGACGGGCGTCGCCTTGAGCCTGACCACGGCTCCCGAGGCCGGACCGGCACAGTTGCTTCAGCAAGCGTCGGTGCATCCAGCTAGATTCACGATCGACGCCTGCTTCTTTATTAAGCCCACGCCGTCGGCGTGGCGGTAATACCGAGACGAATTTGATTGGGATTGTCGGTCGTTGCTCCCAGCCAAGCGCATAGAAGCGCGCCTTGCGGGAAGCTCCGCCACTTGGAAGGTCCGTTCACGATCACCTATGACGGGAAACCCACTGACCCTCTCAACCCAGTTCCGGCGCGACTGACGCGCCCCGAGGCCTTGGCGCGTACTGCAAGCGCCTGGCCACCAATACGGTTTCGTCTCCGTTCCTACCGACACCCCTCCGGCGTATCCATTACGCAGGATTCACATGAAAAGAATGCTTATCAATGCCACGCAGCCGGAAGAGCTGCGGGTCGCGCTGGTCGACGGCCAGCGACTCTACGATCTGGACATCGAGAACCGCACGCGCGAGCAGCGCAAGTCCAATGTCTACAAAGGGGTCATCACCCGCGTCGAACCCAGCCTGGAAGCCGCTTTCGTCAACTATGGCGCGGAAAAGCACGGTTTTCTTCCGCTCAAGGAAATCGCCCGAGAATACTTCAAGCGACAGCCCGACGACCCCCAGGGCAAGCTGAAGATCAAGGATATCCTCGAAGAGGGCAAGGAAGTCATCGTCCAGGTCGAAAAGGAGGAGCGCGGCTCCAAGGGAGCGGCCCTGACCACCTTCATCAGTCTGGCCGGGCGCTACATGGTGCTCATGCCCAACAACCCCCGTGCCGGCGGCATTTCCCGACGCATCGAGGGTGAAGAGCGCGACCAGCTGCGCGATGCGATCAGGGGCCTGGAAATACCCAAGGGTTGCGGGGTGATCGTGCGCACCGCGGGAATCGGCCGCACCGCAGAGGAATTGCAGTGGGATCTCGACTACCTGCTGCAGCTGTGGCAAACGATAGAAGACGAGGCCAAGCAAGCCAAGGCGCCGAAGTTCCTGTTCCAGGAGAGCAACGTCATCATTCGGGCGATCCGCGACTATCTGCGGCCCGATGTGGGCGAGGTGATTGTCGACAATCGCGAGGCCTATCAACTGGCCTCCGCATTCATCCAGCAGGTGATGCCGGGCGAGAGCGGCCGCGTCAAGTACTACGACGACAACATACCCCTGTTCAACCGCTATCAGATCGAACAGCAGATCGAAAGCGCCTTTCAACGCGAAGTGAAACTACCTTCCGGTGGCGCCATCGTCATCGACGTGACCGAAGCCCTGGTGTCGATCGACATCAACTCGGCGCGGGCCACCAAGGGTGGCGACATCGAGGAAACCGCCCTGCAGACCAATCTCGAGGCCGCCGATGAAATTGCCCGGCAGCTTCGCCTGCGCGATGTCGGTGGGCTGATCGTCATCGATTTCATCGACATGCTGGTGAACAAGAATCAGCGTGCCGTCGAGGACTGCATGCGCCAGGCGCTGGAGGTGGATCGTGCTCGCGTTCAGCTGGGGCGGATTTCCCGCTTCGGTCTGTTGGAAATGTCCCGGCAACGGCTGCGGCCTTCGCTCGAGGAAATGACCTTCAAGGTCTGCCCGCGCTGCCAGGGCCAGGGCACTATCCGCGGCACCCGCTCGATCGCGCTGTCGATCCTGCGTCTAGTGGAAGAAGAGGCCCAGAAGGAAAACAGCTCCCAGATCCGCGCCATCACTCCGGTGACCGTAGCGACCTTCCTGCTCAACGAAAAACGCCGCGCCATCACCGAAATCGAAAGCCGCCACCAGGCACGGGTGATCATCCTGCCCAACGAGGCCATGGAAACGCCACAGTTCGAAGTGCAGCGAATCCGCGACCAGGACGGTGTCGCCGACCTCTATAGCTATCAGGCGATCACCCAGATCGCTGCCGAAACCCAACTCGACGCTCTCGAAGTGGAAGACAATCTGCCGCCGTCGACCCCGGCGGTGCAATCGGTGCCCCCGCCGGCGCGGGCGCCCATTCGACCCGCGGCACCCGAGGTGCAGGCCCCGCAAGCCGAGGAGTCGGCGGTGCAACGCTCGGCCCTGGCAACGGGCACCAGGAAAGGCTGGCTGAAACGGCTGGTCGAATCTCTGGTCGGACCTGCGGACTCCGAGACCGAGACAGCCAAAGCGACTGAATCCGTGCCCGAGGCCAAGCCCGCCTCCAGCCCCCGCAAGCCGACCCGGCGGCGCGGAGAAAAATCCACGACTTCCGACAGACAGGACAAGCAAGAAAAATCGGAGAAGTCGGAGAAGTCGGAGCAGCGCACCGAGATCGGTGCCAGCACCGGCCGGCGTCGCGGCGGCCGCGGCCGCGGCCGCCGCAGCGATGGCGACACAGGGTCGCAGGCGCCGGTGACAGCCGAAACCAAGACCGACGTAGCCTCGGAAGCCTCTGGCGAGGAAACCCGAGAGCGCTCCAGCCGCAGGCGGCGGCGCCCGGCCCGGGAGGATCGAAATACCGAAACCGCAGCCATCAAACCCGAAACTGCGGCTACTGAAGCTGCGGCTACCGAAACTACTGTGGCTACCGAAGCTGTGGCTACCGAAGCCGCGGATTCCGGTTCCCCGGCGCCACGGCCCGCCAAGCGTCCCGATGGAGCGCGCCGGGCGCCGCGGCGGCGGCGCGAACGGCCGGAGGAAATGCCCGCGACGGGAGAATTGGCGGCACCGCCTGAAGCGGAGCAGGAGGCGGATTCCGGGCAGCGTGACGCTGCTGACTCAGCCATGGAACAACTCAATATCGCGCCGGAACTGCTGGGCGGTGATGCGGTGATTCCAGACGCCGCTGCGCTGGAGCGGTCGGCCATGGCGCCGATCGAGCAAGCCGAGCCCGCAGTGGAACCACAACCGGCCGTAGCGGATACCGAGGAACCGGCCGCAGCAGATGCCGAGGAACCAGCCGTAGCAGATACCAAGGAACCGTCCGCAGCAGATGCCGAGGAACCGGCGCTGGCAGGGTCACTGATCGCTGAGGTGCCGCAGGACAAGCCAGTCCCGGTGGCGGCGGACGAGCTTTCCCGACCCACCCCGGCAGCACTCGAGCCGGAAGCCGAGCCGACCCCGGAGTCCGGCGACCAGACGGCTGCGCCCACCGAGTCCGCGCCAGCCGTACCAGCCGTCGCCGCGGCCGCCGGTCAAGCCGTCACCTCGGCAGACAGGGCCAGCAATGATCCGCGCTCTGCGCCAAGCCCGGTCACCCGGCTGGAAGTGGCCTCGGCGCAGGTCGAGATACCGGTCTCCGGGTTCATCGACACCAGTCGGCCGGCGCCGCTCAGTGCAGACCGACCGTCGCTGTCCCGGCCCGCCAACGACCCGCGCCGCGCGCGGGGCGAGGATCAGGAATTGCAGTCCGGCGAAACGGCCCGCTGAGCCCCGGCTGCACACCGCACCCTGGGACGGAGCGCTCGGTCAGGCGCCGAGACGCTCCGCCAGGGTCGCCAACAGGGAGTCGTGGGCGGCGCTGAATTTGTCCACGCCGTCACGCTCCAACTGGGCGGCCACCTCCTCCATGTCGAAGCCGGCGGCTTCCAGCTGGGCCAGATCTCTTGCCGCCGTCTCGATGCCCGGGGCCAGGCGGGCAGCGGGCTGCCCGCAGGCGCGGTAGGCATCCATGGTGGCCGGTGGCAGGGTGGTGACAGTGTCCGGGGCGATCAGTTCTTCTACATAACGCACTTCCGGGTAGGCCGGATCCTTGGCCGAAGTGGATGCCCAGAGCAGTCGTTGCGTCCTGGCGCCCGCGGCCGCCAGGACGCGCCAGCGCTCGCTGTCGGTCCAGGCCAGATAGTGCCGGTAAGCGAGCCTGGCACAGCCGACGGCCGCGGTGCCCCGCAGGCCCTCGACTTCCGCCGACCGCTCCGCCAGGGCATCGATACGGGCGTCGACCAGGGTGTCGATGCGACTGATGAAGAAGCTCGCCACCGACTGGATGCCAGCCACAGGCTCGCCACGCCGCAGGCGGTGCTCGAGGCCACTCTGAAAAGCTTCGACCACATCGCGGTACCGGGCGACGGAAAACAGCAGGGTCACGTTGACGCTGATACCCGCGGCAATCAGTTCTTCGATGGCGGCGAGGCCCGCCCTGGTCCCCGGAACCTTGATCATCAGATTGGGCCGGCCTACGGTCTCCCAAAGCAGCCTGGCCTCCTCGACGGTCGCTCGGGCGTCGTCGGCGAGCCGGGGCGACACTTCCAGGCTGACCAGTCCGTCCCTGCCACCGCTGTCCCGCCACTGGCTCGCCAGCAGATCGGCGGCGTCGCGGACGTCACCGGTGGTCAGCTCCTGATAGGCCCGGGCCGCATCGGCGCCGGCGGCGCGCAACCGGGCGATGCGGCCGTCGTAGAAATCGTGCCGCGCGATCGCATCTTCAAAGATGTTCGGGTTGGAGGTGATCCCGGCGAGACCATCGTCGTCTATCATGGCCGCCAGCCTGCCACCATCGATCAAATCGCGGCGAATGTAGTCGAGCCATACGCGCTGGCCAAACTTGCGTAACTCCAACAAGGGATTGCTCTGCATCACTCTCCTCCTGCGACTGCGGATCTCCGGGCGGAGATATCCTAACAGGCCGCACAATACAGGCCGTACATTTCAGCCGGCGGCTCCGCCGCATGGCCGCCGGACGCTCTCCAGCCGCTACAATACGCGCGCCCCGTGACGGATCCGGACCATGGCCACCAGCGAACCCGACCCTCCCGTCACGGACCCGCTCGCCGAGCCCCAGGAAAATGCCGCCATGAACGTGGTCCGCTGGCTGGGGCTGGCTGGCGGGCCCCTGCTGGCGCTGCTCGCCGCCCTGCAGGTACCGCAGCAACTGGTGCTGGACAGCGGCGCCGTGCTGGAGTTGGGTCCGGCCGCCGCGGTCACCGCTGGCCTGGCGGTCTGGATGGCGGTTTGGTGGCTCAGCGAGGCGATCTCGATCTATGTCACCGCGCTCCTGCCTCTGGCGATATTGCCGCTCAGTGGCGCGCGCAGCATGGCAGATACCGCCGCGCCCTATGCCCACCCCCTGATCTTCCTGTTCCTGGGCGGCTTCATCCTCGCTCTGGCACTGGAGCGCTGGCATCTGCATCGCCGCTTTGCGCTGTTCATCCTGCGCCTGGTCGGGGTCTCGCCGCGGCGCCTGGTGGGGGGATTCATGCTGGCCTCGGCGCTGCTCAGCATGTGGATCACCAATACCGCGACCGCGATTGTGATGCTGCCCATGGCGCTCAGCGTCATCACCCTGTTGCCGGCCTCGGCGTTGCGCCGTCGCTTCGCTACCTGCCTGCTGCTGGGCATAGCCTATGCCGCCTCCGTTGGCGGCATAGGTACCATCGTCGGCACCACACCCAACCTGTTCACGGTATCTTTCATTCGCAGCGAGCTGGACTACCAGGTGAGTTTCGTGCAATGGATGGTGATCGGGGTTCCCCTGGTCGTGGTGCTGTTGCCCATGATCTGGCTACTGATGACCCGCGTGCTGTTGCCGCTGCCGGAACGNCTGCCCGGCGGCGAAATCAGCCTGGACACGGCACCGGCTGCCTGGCAGCGCGGCGCGGTATTGACNCTGGTGGTGTTCGCTGCCACTGCGNTGGCATGGATGACCCTGCCACTGCTCAACCGCCTGCCCGGGCTGGAAAACCTGACCGATACCGGGGTCGCCATCATCGCCGCGATCGTCCTGTTCAGCGTGCCGGTGGATATTCGCCAACGGCAGTTCCTCGTCGATTGGGACACCGCGATCCGGGTGCCCTGGGGTGTGCTGCTGCTGATGGGCGGCGGTCTCAGCCTGGCCGCAGCCATCAGCCAGAGCGGCATGGCGGAACTCCTGGCGCATACGCTGGGCGGACTGCGCGGCGTGCCACCGCTGGCCATGACACTGGCGATCGTCACCCTGATCGTGTTCCTCACCGAATTGACCAGCAACATCGCCACCACCACAGCCCTGATTCCCATCATCGCGGCCTTGGGAGAAGCCCTCGGCGTGGAGCCCATCAAGCTGGTGATTCCGGCGGCAATGGCAGCGAGCTGCGCCTTCATGCTGCCGGTGGCCACGCCGCCCAATGCGGTGGTATTCGGCTCCCGCCTGCTGAGTATCCCGCAAATGGCGCGCGTCGGCTTCTGGCTCAATTTTGTGGCGATCGGCGCTGTGACGCTGGTCAGTCATTTCGCCATCGATCTGCTGATCTTCTGAGCGCCACCGGCCGGCCATGGAGGCAGTGACCCAAGCATTGACGATGCAGGCAATCACAGTACCCCATAACACCCTGAACCCGGGAACCCTGCTCTTCCCTCCCCCGGGGTATCGAAGATCTCACCGCACACGCCCAGGAACCGCGGACCTTCATGAAGAACCTGGCGAGCATGGGTGGCATACTGATGATCGCCGGACCCGGCTCCGGGCCCTGAGCCTGCAAGGGACGAAACCCGAGGACCATTGAAGGGTCTAGAAACCTGGACGGCGGTTCGGCGACCAGGGGTCGTAGGCCAGCCACCAGCCACCCGCACTGTCGCCCGGCCAGAGGAATCCTTTGAAAATGCGTAGCCCCCTTCTGTTACTGGCCGTGAGCCTGACGCTGACCGCCTGCGGCCCGGCGGAACCACCGCTGAAGTCCGGTATCGACCTGGCTGGCATGAATCCGGAAGTGTCCCCAGGGGATGACTTCTTCGAGTACACAAACGGCCGCTGGATGGCTGAAACCCAGATCCCACCCGACCGCAGTGCCTGGGGCTCCTTCGCAATCCTCCAGGAACGCAACCTGGAACGGCTGCACGACATCGCGCAAGCTGCTGTCGGGGCGCGGGATCCGGATCGCGCCAGGGTGGGTGCGCTCTATGCCGCCTTCATGGACGAGACGAGGATCGCCGAACGCGGGCTGCTGCCCCTGCAGCACGAGCTGGCGGCCATCGCCGCGTTGCGCGATCACGCTGCCATTGCCGGGTACTTCGGTCAGGCGGCGACGATCGGGGTCGGCTCTCCCCTGGGCTTCTGGGTCGACCAGGATGCGCGCGATGCCACCCAGTACATTCTTTACCTCGATCAGGGCGGCCTGGGACTGCCAGATCGGGATTACTACTTCGACACCAGTGAGCGAGGCCAACAGCTGCTCAACGCCTATCGAAAGTTCGCGGCCGAGCTACTGGCACTGGCAGGGCAATCCGAGCCAGCGGCCACCGCCGAGCGAATCATAGACCTGGAAACCCGTCTCGCCGAACATCAGTGGACCCGGCTCGACAACCGCGACGCGGAAAAGACCTATAACAGGTACGAGGCGCCGGAGTTACGGCTGCTGCTGGGCGACTACGCCCTGGAGGCATTTCTGCGTGCCCAGGGCCTGGAGGTGCCGGCAGCAGTGATCGTCCGCCAGCCGAGCTACGCCGAGGCCGTCAATGCGCTTTTTCACGAAGTACCTGCGGGACTGTGGCAGGATTATCTGCGCCTGCGGCTGCTCACCGCCTACGCGCCCTATTTGCCGCCGGCCTTCGCGCAGTTGCACTTCGACTTCTATCAGCGCGAGCTGAACGGCCAGCAGGAGCCGCAGGAACGCTGGAAGCGTGCCGTCAACGTGCTCGACGACCATCTCGGCCAACTGCTGGGCAAGCTCTATGTGGAACAGCATTTTCCCCCCGACGCCAAGGTGCGGATGCAATCCCTGGTCGGACACCTGCTCGAAGCCTACCGGATCTCGATCAGTCAGCTCGATTGGATGAGTGCCCAAACCCGCGCCCGCGCGCTGGCCAAGCTGGACAGCTTCACGCCCAAGATCGGCTATCCGGACCACTGGCGCGATTACAGCGGCCTGGAGCTCGACCCCGGGGATCTGGTGGGCAACATTCAGGCGGCGCAGACCTTCAACCACCAATACCATATCGACAAGCTGGGTCGTCCGGTGGACCGCGACGAATGGTTCATGCCACCCCAGCAGGTCAACGCCTACTACAACCCGGGGATGAACGAGATCGTCTTTCCCGCGGGGATCCTGCAACCGCCATTTTTCCAATTGGATGCCGACGATGCCGTCAATTACGGCGCCATCGGCGCAGTGATCGGCCACGAGATCGGACATGGTTTCGACGATCAGGGCAGCAAGTACGACGGCGCCGGCAACCTGAACAACTGGTGGACGGCGCGCGACCGGGAGCGTTTCGAGGAGCGCACCCACAGACTGGTCGCCCAGTACGATCAGTACGAGGTGCTGCCCGGGCTCAAGGTCAAGGGTGCCCTCTCGCTGGGGGAAAACATCGGCGATCTGGGTGGATTGGGAATTGCTTTTCGCGCCTATCGGCTGTCGCTCGCAGGCGAAGACGCCCCGTTGCTCGACGGTTTTTCCGGGGAGCAGCGGGTGTTTCTGGGCTGGGCCCAGGCCTGGCGCGTCAAGCGCCGCGATGAACTGGCCGAGCGCCTGTTGCGCGTGGCTCCCCACGCGCCGCCGAAATTCCGTGTCAACGGCGTGGTGCGCAACATCGATGCCTTCTACCGGGCCTTCGAGGTCGGCCCGGACGCTGCACTTTACCTGCCTCCCGAGGACCGGGTCCGCATCTGGTGAAGCCGGGCGCCCGTCAGGGCAGACCGTCGAACTCCGGTCCTTCCTTGACCGGCGGCAGCAGGTCTTCCCTGCTGATCCGCTGCTCCAGAGCCAGTGCCGAGGCGATGTAGATAGAGGAGTAGGTGCCGAAGCCGATCCCCACCATGAGCGCGATGGAGAAGTTGTGCATGGCCTCACCGCCAAACCAGAACAGCACCGCGACCACCAGCAAGGTGGTGCCCGAAGTCAACAGACTGCGCTCCAGGGTCTGGGTCATGGAGAGATCCATGATCTCCTGTGACGAACCCTTGCGCACCAGGCGGAAATTTTCGCGAACCCGGTCGAAGACCACGATGGTGTCGTTGATCGAATAGCCGATCACCGTGAGTACCGCGGCGAGCACGGCGAGGTCCACCTCCAGACCGAATACCGCAAAGAAGCCGATGGTCAACAGTACGTCGTGAGCGAGAGCGGCGACCGCACCCAGCGCCAGTTTGTACTGGAACCGAATCGATACGTAGAGCAATACCGCACCCAGGGCCACCAACAGGGCCAGCCCGCCCTGGTCGCGCAATTCATCACCGATCTGCGGGCCCACGAACTCGACCCTGCGCACCTCCGGCTCCGCCAGTCCATCGGCGCTGCGGACGCTGGCGAGCACGCGCTCGGCGAGATCCGCCCCTCCCTCGCCGACGCGGATCAAGAGATCGTTCTCGCTGCCGAAGAGCGCCACTACCGGGCTCGAGAAGCCCGCATCCGCCAGTTGCGCACGCACTGCACCCGGGGACACCGGCTGTTCGAAATGCAGTTCCACCTGACTGCCGCCGGTGAAATCGAGGCCCAGCGCCAGGCCCTTGATGGCCAAGGCACCGATGGCGACCAGGCTCAGCAGCACCGACAGCAACAGCGCCTGGCGGCGCCACGCCATGAACGGCAAAACCTTCGAGTTGGCCATGCTTCAGATCCAGAGTCGGTTGAGGGTGCGGCCGCCGAAAACCAGGTTGGTCAGGGCCCGGGTGCCCAGGATGGCGGTGAACATCGAGGTCAGGATGCCGAGTGACAGGGTTACCGCAAAACCCTGGACTGGCCCGGTGCCGATCAGATAGAGGATGCCGGCCACCAGCAGAGTCGTCACGTTGGAATCGACAATGGAGGTGTAGGCGCGGTCGTAGCCGGAATTGATCGCCCCCTGCACGGTCTGGCCGTAGCGCAACTCCTCGCGGATGCGCGAGAAGATCAGCACATTGGCGTCCACCGCCATGCCCATGGTCAGCACCATGCCGGCGATGCCGGGCAGCGTCAGGGTACCGCCGATCATCGACATCAGCGCCACCAGGATCACCACGTTGGCCGCCAGTGCCAGGTTCGCGAAGATGCCGAACACCCGGTAATAGAACAACATGAACACCACCACGCAGGCGAGCCCGATCTGGATCGAGGTGATGCCGGCGGCGATATTGGCTTCGCCCAGCGAGGGCCCCACGGTGCGTTCCTCGACGAATTTCATGGGCGCAGCCAGGGCGCCGGCACGCAGCAGCAGGGCAAGCTCGGAAGCCTCGCCCGGGCTCTGCAGGCCGGTGATGCGGAACTGGACGCCCAGTGCGCTTTGAATGGTCGCCAGACTGATGATGCTTTTTTCCTGGTAGGAGACCGGCACTTTCTCGACCTGCCCGTCCTCGCCGATGCGCTCCTCGGTGCGCTGCCGGGTCTCGATGAACAGCACTCCGAGGCGGCGCCTGATATTGTCGCGGGTGGCCCGGGACATGGCGCGCCCGCCCTCCCCGTCCAGGGTGATATTGACCTGCGGCTGCCCATTCTCATCGTAGCCCGCCGAGGCATTCACCACCCGGTCGCCGGTGATCACGACCTCTCGCTCCAGCCATGCGCTCGCCTCGCCCTCCGGATTGCGAAATTCGAAAACCTGGCGGGCGCGGCTGTCCTCATTGGCTTCGAGGCGAAATTCGAGGTTCGCGGTCTTGCCGATGATGCGCTTGGCCGCTGCGGTGTCCTGCACGCCCGGCAGCTGTACCACGATGCGGTTACGGCCCTGGCGCTGCACCACCGGCTCGGATACGCCGAGTTCGTTGACCCGGTTGCGCAGCGTGGTGAGGTTTTGGGTGACGGCATAGTCCTCCCGCTCGTCAATCAGGGAGGGACTGGCACTGAGCCGCAGCAGGTAGCGGTCTCCAGTCGCCTGGCGCTCCAGCAGCAGCTCGCGGAATTCTTCGCCCCCGGCGATCTCGGCGGCCCGATCGCGGCGTTCGGCGCTGTCGAACACCGCCTCGATGGCCGTCCCTTCCACTCGCACGGCGCGATAACGCACATCACTGCCGGCCTCGCGCAGGGCTGCCCGCAACTGGGAGGCCTTGGTCTCCAGGTAGACGCCGATGATGTCGGTGGTATCCACCTCGAGCAGAAAGTGCACGCCGCCCGACAGATCCAGGCCCAGCTTCATGGGTTCGGCACCCAAGGCCGCCAGCCATTCCGGCGTGGTCGGTGCCAGGTTCAGGGCAACTACATAGTCGAACCCGAGCGCCTGTTGGATGATCCTCTTGGCGGCCAGTTGCTGTTCGCGCTCACGCAGCCGCAGCAGACCGCTGTCGCGACTCAGTTCAGTGCCGAAGTAGGGGATGCCCGCGGCTTCCAGGGCTTCCCCCGCCCGGGTCAATACCGCCAGATCCAGCTCGGCGGCGCTGCTTTGCGGAGTGATCTGAATCGCCGGGTCGGGCGCGTACAGGTTGGGTAGCGCATAGATGAAGGCCGCCACCAACACCCCGAGCAACAGCAGATACTTCCACAACGGATAACGGTTCATCGAGGCGACGCGGTCCCGGCGAAAGCCGGCGATTATAGGTCAATCGCCCGGCTCCTCCAACGAAGCCGCGGCCCTGGCTCCGGGTCGTTCCGGAGCGGCCGCCGCGAAGGATCGCGCAAAGTCATCCAGCCGGCCCTCGGTTATGGCCGCGCGCAGCTCCGCCATCAGCCACTGGTAGTGCCGCAAGTTGTGGATGGTGTTGAGCATGGCGCCGAGTATCTCGCCGCAGCGATCGAGATGATGCAGGTAGGCGCGGCTGAAATTACCGCAGGTGTAGCAGTCGCAGTCGGCATCCAGCGGCCGGGTATCGGCGCGGTGTACGGCATTGCGGATCCTGACCACGCCCTGGCGGGTAAAGAGATGGCCGTTGCGGGCATTGCGCGTCGGCAATACGCAGTCGAACAGATCGATACCGCGGCGCACCGCGGCGACCAGATCCGCCGGCGTGCCCACGCCCATCAGGTAACGCGGCCGGTCGGCAGGCATGCGCGGGGCCAGCTCGTCGAGCACACGCAGCATCTCCTCCTTGGGCTCGCCCACCGACAGCCCGCCGATCGCATAGCCGTCGAAGCCGATCTCGACCAGCGCGTCCAGTGAGCGCGCGCGCAGGTCCGGATACATGCCGCCCTGCACGATGCCGAACAGCGCGGCGGGACTGTCACCATGGGCATCCCGGCTGCGCCTTGCCCAGCGCATCGACAGTTCCATGGAAATCCGGGCGGTTTCCCGGCCGGCGGGATAGGGCGTGCACTCGTCGAACGCCATCACCACGTCGGCACCCAACAGGCGCTGGACCTCGATCGAGCGTTCCGGATCCAGCACCACCGGGCTGCCATCGATTGGCGACTGGAAGCGCACGCCGGCCTCACTGATCTTGCGCCGGGCGCCCAGGCTGAACACCTGAAAGCCGCCGGAGTCGGTGAGAATGGGCCCGGGCCACCCCATGAACCCGTGCAGATCGCCATGGGCCTGGATCACCTCGGTCCCCGGCCGCAGCAGCAGATGGAAGGTGTTGCCGAGCACCATCTGTGCGCCGCTGGCAGCGAGATCACGGGGCAGCATGCCCTTGACGGTGCCATAGGTCCCCACGGGCATGAACGCCGGGGTATCGACGCTGCCGCGGGGAAACCGCAGCCGGCCCCGCCGTGCACTGCCATCGACTGCCAGGGTCGCGAATTCCATGTGACAACGTCGGTCACTCACTCCGGTAGCTCCGCCGCCGCCTCAGTGTTGTGGGTGATGAACATGGCGTCCCCATAACTGAAAAACCGGTAGCTCTCGGCCACGGCCGCGCGGTAGGCATCCAGGGTGGCACGATAGCCGGCGAAGGCGCACACCAGCATCAGCAGGGAGGACTCCGGCAGGTGAAAATTGGTCACCAGGGCGTCCACGGTGCGGAAGCGATAGCCGGGGTAGATGAACAGATCGCTCTCTCCGGCAAAGGGTCGGACGCGCCCCTGATCATCGCTGGCCGTTTCCAGGCTGCGCACCGCCGTGGTCCCTACCGCGATCACGCGGCCGCCGCGGGCACGGGTCGCCGCGATCTGGTCGCAGAGGGTTTGCTCCAGTCGTATGCGCTCGCCATGCAGGCGGTGCTCGCGAATATCCTCGGCACGCACTGGCCGGAAGGTGCCCGAGCCGACGTGCAGGGTGACAAATCCGGTCTCCACACCGCACCGGCCCAGCGCGCCCAGCAAATCATCGTCAAAATGCAGCCCGGCAGTGGGCGCGGCGACCGCGCCCGGCACCCTGGCGTATACCGTCTGATAGCGCGCCTCGTCGACCGCCTCCGGCGCCCGTTGCAAGTAGGGAGGCAGAGGAATTTCGCCGATCCGGTCGAGGATTTCGGCGACGCTCTCCGGGCCCGCGAAACTCAGTTCGTAGAGATCCTCGTACCGGCCCTCCACTCGGGCACAGACCCCTGCGTCGAACAGCAGCTGGCTGCCGCTGCGGGGCGGCTTGCTGGCGCGCAGCTGGACCAGCGCGCGCTGCGGATCGTCGAGTAACCGCTCGACCAGCAGTTCCATCCTGCCGCCGGTTGCCTTGCGCCCCCGCAGCCGGGCACGGATCACCTTGGTGTCGTTGAATACCAGCAGGTCGCCGGATTGCAGATATTCGAGCAGATCCGTAAAGCGCCGGTGGGCGCACTGTCCGCTGGGTCCGTCCAGCACCAACAGCCGGCTGTCCCGGCGCCGGGCCGGCGGGTGGCCCGCGATCAGCTGCGGCGGCAGATCATAGTGAAACAGGGCGCGACGCATCGGGCTTCCGAAAAAAAGGCGCAAGGGTATCGGAAAACCCCGGGCGCGCCCACCGCGGCGCCCCGGGATCTCTCGGAGTCAGCACCCCAGCTTCGCGTGTACCGCCGCCTCCGCCCCGCCACTCCCGCCCCAGTGTGCCGGGCGGACTCCGGATTCAGAGCAGATCGCCGGCGATCGCCTCCATTTCCCGCAGCAGCGCTTCCAGGCGCAGGCCTTCGGGCAGCCAGAGGGTCACCCGGTCGGCGCCGGCCTGCTCCAGGGCGCGGATGTCGTCCGGATTGCGCCATTGCCCCTTGCCGCCGAACACGGTCTTACTGAGGGCTCCATAGTCCCGGCCCGCTTCGTCGGCGGCGCGCTTGAGCTTTTCCACGCCGATGCGGAACTGCTCGACCGACTGCAACACGGGCAACCAGCCGTCGCCCCACTGAGCGATGCGTTGGTAGACCCGCTCGGCGGTAAAGCCGCCGAGCAGCACCGGTGGATGCGGCCTGCGGGCGGGCTTGGGAAAACAGCGCACGGGCGGAAAGTCCATGTATTTGCCATGGTATTCGGACTCGTCCTTGGTCCAGAGTTCTTTCATGGCCAGAATATGTTCCTTGGTCTGCCCCCAACGGTGGTCGAAATCGCCGCCGAGAATCTCGCATTCCGGACGATTCCAGCCGGCCCCGATACCGAGCAGTACACGGCCACCGGCAAAGTGATCGAGCGAGGCGATCATGTTGGCGGCGAGCAGCGCGTTGCGCTCCGGTACCAGGAGAATCCCGGTACCCAGCTCCAGGGTCTGGGTCACCGCAGCGGCGCGGGCCAGAGCGATCAATGGGTCCGGCATCTGCCACAGGTAATCCGGACCGGGTTTACCCGCCACAACCCCCGGGTACTGCTCTTCGTAATGCACCGGCAGAATGGTGTGGTCCGGCACCCAATAGGAGTCGAAACCCAGTTCCTCGGCCCGCTTGGCAACCACCGCGGGGTCGGCCTCCATGTCCGGCAGGATCGAAAAGACACCGATTTTCATACGCCCCCCTGGGGATTTTCCCCCTTATTGATATAAAATCGCGCTGTAAGTGCCAGAGTGGTGAAATTGGTAGACACGACGGACTCAAAATCCGTTGGGGTAAAACCCGTGCCGGTTCGAGTCCGGCCTCTGGTACCACCTTCAATCAATGCCAGCGCCGGAATGCCGGCGCGGGTTCAGCGGCGCCGGCCCTGACCGGTGTCGTGCAACGACTGGTCCGCCGATGTGCGGCCCCGGCCCCACAGCTGCCGGTGACGCTCAGTGCGTTCCTTCAACATCCGCCGCTGGCGACGCACGCTCTCCCGGGCATGGAACAGCGTGGGCACGTCGTGCTGACGCCGGGTCAGTATCAGCGTGATGATCGCCTCCTCGATCGCCACCCAGATATGAAACAGTACCACCAGGCGGAAGGGCCAGGCGACTGCCCAGAGCACCAGTAAATAATACGCCGGTGCCATGAGCAGCGCCGCAATCTTGGCCGCCCAGGTGTGATAGCGCGGCAGTTCGCGAAACTTCAGCAGGCTGGTGATCACCGGGATCAGATAACAGCCGATCGCCAGATAGACGAACCACTGCTCGCCGGCAAAGATCTCTGGCCACAGCCACATCAGGCCCGCCACCATGACGGCATAGGTGGTCAGGTCTCCCCAGCTGTCGAGTTTGACCCCGAGCTCCGTGGTCTGGCCCCAGCGACGCGCCAAATGGCCGTCCAGCAGGTCGGTGATCAGCGCCAGGCCCAGGATCCACAGGAAGAACCCCCGCAGTTCCTGGTGCGCAGCCCAGAGCAGCACGGGCGCCGACAGCAGGCGCAAGAGGCTCAACGCATTGGGCAGGTTCAAATTGTCGACCGCCTCAGCGGAACGCGGTGCCACTGCCCCCCTCCATCGCGCCCCCGGCCGCCAGGCGCTGGCGAAGCGCCTCGAACAGGCAGATCCCGGCGGCGACCGAAACGTTCAGGCTCTCCACCTGTCCCTGCATGGGCAGGCGGGCCAGCACATCGCAGGATTCGCGAGTGAGCCGGCGCAAGCCGCTGTCCTCAGCGCCCATCACCAGCGCGAGCGGGCCGCGCAGGTCAACCCCGTAGAGGCCGGCCTCGGCATCCCCACAGGTGCCCACCACCCAGACGCCTGCCTCGCGCAGCTTGCGCAGCAGGCGCGCCAGGTTGGTCACCACCACATAGGGCACGCTGGCGGCGGCGCCACTGGCGACTTTCTGCACGCTGGGGGTGATGCCAGCCGCTCGGTCACGCGGTGCGACCACCGCGGCCACGCCGGCGGCATCGGCGACCCGCAGACAGGCGCCCAGGTTATGGGGATCCGTGATACCGTCCAGGATCAACAACAGCGCCTCGGGCCGCTGCCCGATCAGCTGCAACAAAAAGGCCTCGTCGTGGCTGGGCCCCACCGCACAGCGTGCCGCGACTCCCTGGTGGCGCCCTTCCGCCAGGGCATCGAGTTCGCCCCGCTCGGCCCAGCCACAGGGCACCGAGCGGGCGTCGGCGAGCGCGCGGATGCGCTCCAGGCGCCGATCGCCGCGTCGGCGTGCCAGGCGAATCTCGTGCACCCGGGCAGGATCGGTCTTGAGCAACCCCATAACCGCATGCACGCCATACACCCATTGGTCGTCAGTCTGGCCGAGCATCCGTTACGTCCGCTTTCGAATCCGCTGGAATTCTACCTTTCGCGACGCAAATCCGCCGCACCCCGGCAACTCGGATTCAACCCTTGCGTCGCCGCCCCGAGCCGCTCTTGCCGGCTGGCCCGCGCCCGCGACCGGCGTTGCCACCTCGCTCGGATGTCGCAGCGCTGCCCGCCTCTGCCCCGGGCTGCCGGCGCCTCGCCTTGCGTTTACGCGGCCCGGGGCCACCCGGTTCCGCACCGGCAGGTTGTTTGCCGCCACCATCCACCGCGCGACCGGCCAGCGCGAAATCGATCTTGCGGTCGTCGAGATCCACGCGGGCGACCTGTACCTGGAGGCGGTCGCCGATGCGGAACATCTGCCGGGTACGTTCACCGACCAGACGGTGATGAGCGGGTTCGTGGTGGTAGTAGTCCTTGGGCAGATTGGTGATGTGCACCAAGCCCTCCACGTAGAGATTCTCCAGCTCCACAAACAGCCCGAAGGCGGTCACTCCGATCACCACGCCGGTGAACACATCCCCCACGTGCTCCAGCAGATATTCGCACTTGAGCCAGTGCACCACGCCGCGTGTGGCTTCGTCGGCCCGGCGCTCGGTCATCGAAAACTGCAGGCCCGCGCTGTCGATGGCCTCGCTGTCATAGGGGTAGTGCCGATGCGGGTCTTCGCGCACCCCATCCGGATGGCGGCGCAGGTGCCGGTTGCGCATGGTCGAATGCAGTAGCCGCCGGATCGCCCGGTGTACCAGCAGGTCCGGATAGCGGCGGATCGGCGAGGTGAAATGAGTATAGGCCGGATAGTTGAGGCCGAAATGACCCAGGTTCTCGGCCTGATAGCGCGCCTGACTCATGGCGCGCAGCATCACCGACTGAATGATGGCCGAATCCGGGCGCTGCTGGATTTCGCGCAGCACCGATTGAAAGTCCTCGGGTCCGGGCTCGTCGCCGCCCGGGAGCCCGAGACCCAGCTCGCCGAGAAATTCGCGCAAGTTGGCCAGCTTTTCGCTGGAGGGGCCTTCGTGGACCCGGTACAGAGCCGGCAGCTTGGCGCGTTCCAGCAAGCTCGCGGAACAGACGTTGGCGCACAGCATGCACTCCTCGACGAGGCGATGGGCATCGGTGCGCTGCGTCGGCACGATGCGCTCGATCTTGCGTTCGGCGTCAAACAGAATCCGCGTCTCTGCGGTCTCGAAATCGATGGCGCCGCGGCGTTCCCGGGCCTCGCGCAAACAGCGGTAGAGATCCTGCAGGTCGTCGATGTGGCGCACCACACCCCGAAACTGCCGACGCATCGGGCTGTCGGCTTCGCCGCGCTCGGCCATCATCGTGGCCACCTGGGTATAGGTGAGGCGGGCGCGGGAATGCATCACCCCCTCGTAGAACTCGAAGCCCTGCAGCTCGCCGTCGCCGCCGATGCGCATCTCGCACACCATGCACATGCGATCCACTTCGGGATTCAGCGAACACAATCCGTTGGACAGGGCTTCCGGCAGCATGGGCACCACATGCCCGGGAAAATAAACCGAGTTGCCCCGCTGCCAAGCCTCTTCATCGAGCTCGGAACCGACCGGGACATAGTGGGAGACGTCGGCGATGGCCACGATCAGCCGCCAGTTGCCCGAGCGCAGTCGCTGGCAATGGACGGCGTCGTCAAAGTCCCGGGCGTCTTCGGCATCGATGGTAACCAGGGGCAGATCGCGCAGGTCGAAACGACCTTTACATTCGGCGGGCAGGACCTCGGACGGTAGTTTGCGGACCTCGCCCTGGATTTCCCTGGACCAGATATGAGGCAGCGCAAAGTTGTGGATCGCGATCTCGATTTCCATGCCGGGCGCGAGGTGCTCTCCGAGGACCCGCGCTATGCGCCCCGCGGGCTGGCTGTGGCGGGAGGGTTGGCGGGNGATTTCCACCAGCACCATCTGCCCGGCACGGGCGTCACCGGCATGTTCGGGCGCGATCAGCACATCCTGGGTCACCGATGGATTGTCCGGGCGCACGAAATGGATCCCTTCCTCGGTGAAATAGCGGCCGACGAGCTCTCTGGTGCCGTGTTCGAGCACCTCGACCAGAGAGCCCTCCGGGCGCCCGCGGCGATCGACGCCGGCGATACGCACCACCACCAGGTCGCCACTCATCACCCGCCGCATCTGACGGCTGGAGAGAAAGATGTCGGGCTCGCCGCCTCCGGTAATCACGAAGCCATAACCTTCCGGATGGCCGGAAACCCGGCCCTTGACCAGATTCATCTTGTCGAGCACGCCGTAACCGCCGGAGCGGTTTTCGACCAACTGGCCGTCCCGTACCATGGCCCGCAGGCGGCGGCGCAGCGCCTCACAGCCAGCCTCGTCGCGCAGATCGAGCTGCGCACACAGCTCCTCGTAGGTCAGGGGTCCGGTACTCGCCGACAGCTGTTGCAGGAGGTACTCGCGGCTGGGGATCGGGCGCTCGTACCGGGCCGCCTCCCGTTGGGCGTGTGGATCTGCTCGCAGGTGCTTGTTGGCCATACTGCCTGATACCTCATTGTTCGATGCGCGCCGGTTACCGGCAGCGCTGATTGCGCGCCAGTATGACCGATTGACAAGGTTGGGGGCTATCAGTAGAGTTCGCCTCCCGCGGCGGCGACCGCGGATTTCATCGACTGCCCAGGTGGTGAAATTGGTAGACACGCTAGCTTCAGGTGCTAGTGGCCTTACGGTCGTGGAGGTTCAAGTCCTCTCCTGGGCACCATTCCCCGTCGGCAACTGACGCCCTCCACCGCCGGCGCCCCAATTGCGCCGAAACCACAGGTCCCCAGCTGCGGTGGACAGCCTATCTATTCCGACAGCGGGCGCACCAGCAGCCGCGCCAAAAAACCCATTGCGTCGTGATCGAAACCCGGCCAGTGGGCGTGATTGCCCGGCGCGCGGCACAGCAGGGTCGGTGCCGCACAGCCGCTGAAGGCTTCGCAGCCGGGATGGTCGGCGGCTTGACGGCCGCCGGAGCAGCGGTTGCAGTCTGCCCACCAGCGCGCCACACCCGGGCCGTAGTCCGGGAAGTGGTCGTCATCGAGGTTGTGCATCAACAGCACCGCGGTCGGCTCCGGGCAGGAAAACCCGGCCATGTCGGCGGCCTGCATGCCCATGGCGCTGGGCGCGATCGCCGCCGGTCGCATGGCCAGCCCGGGGAGCACGGCCAACGCGTTGCTCACCGTACCGCCGTCGGAGTGTCCGGTGTAGGCGATCCGCTCGGGGTCGATGCACCACTCGGCGACAATCTCCTCGGGTACCTGTGCCAGCGCCCGCAGCGCCTCGTAACCCAGCGGCACGCTGCGGACATAGACGACCACGAAACCCCGTGCGGTAGCCGGGCCGGTGAGGCCGGTGAAACGCTCGGAAAGCGCTTCGTTCAACCCCGCCGGGGCCCACACCACCAGCAGTGGGTGGGCCACTTCGGCACGATAGTTGGCCGGTGTGACAACGCGAAAACGGATGTCCGCATCTGTGTTCCTGGCGAGGTGGTCGGCGACCGCGCCGCGGCCGCCGGGACAGGATTCGAGCGCGTCTTCCGGGTAGGGGAATTCCGCGGCGCGCAGGTGATCGCCACGGTAACTGTAGGTCAGGTAGATCCAGCCCAGGGCGAGCAGCAAGAGGGCGACCAACAGCCAGTAACCGACCATCAGCCGCGACCTGCCCGCCCGCCTCACTGCACCAGCCACAACACCACCGCGTATCTGAGGCCCTTTCCGATCCACAGCAACAGGGCGCTGTATAGCCAGCGCAGGCGCAGCCAGCCGGCGGCCAGACAGAGCGCATCGCCGATCACGGGCAGCCAGGAAAACAACAGCGCCGGATACCCCCAGTTGCGCATTCGCGCCAGCGCGCGGGCATCCGGCACACCGCGGCGGCCCCATCCGGCGGCGGCCAGGCGTCCCAGACCATAGGTGGTCAGGCCGCCCAGGGTATTGGCTGCGGAGGCGGTCCACAGCAGCGCGGATGACGGCCACTGCCCCTGCCTGGCCAGGGCCGCGAGCACGAGCTCCGAACTGCCGGGGAGCAGCGTGGAGGACAGGAATGCGGAGAGTGCCAGCGCCCAGATGCCCCAGTCGAGCGGGACTTGCCAACCGCCGATCACGTCAGGGTGCCGCGGCCAGGGCGCGTGCCAACAGGCGGACACCCCCGGGGAGCGCAGCATCCATGATTCTTTGGATATCCTGGAGATCAATGACTCCGGACACGGTCCCCGCGGCGGGATTGACCACCAATGCCAGACAGGCGTAAGCGATACCCTTTTCCCGCGCCAGAGCGGCCTCGGGCATGCCGGTCATGCCCACCAGATCGCAGCCGTCACGGTGCAGGCGGCGGATTTCCGCCGCAGTTTCCAGACGGGGCCCCTGGGTGGCGCCATAGACGCCCCAGGGCCGGACCGGAACACCTTCCGATTCCGCCGCCCGAATCAGACTGATCCGGGTTGCGGAGTCATAGGGGCTGGTGAAGTCGATGTGCAATGGCTGCTGGTCTGGCCCGTCCCAATAGCTCGACGGTCGCCCCCAGGTGTAATCGATGAGCTGGTGAGGTACCACCAGCAGACCGGGCGGGAAGCTCGTGCCGATGCCACCCACAGCGTTGAAGGCGAGGATGCGGTTCACGCCCAGCGCCGCCAGAGCGGCGATATTGGCGCGGTAATTCACCAGGTGTGGAGGAATCGCCCGCGCGCCCCCGTGGCGGGGCAGGAAATACGCCTCCATGCCATCGAGCGTCCCCCGCAACACTGGCGCGGAAGTCGGGCCCCAGGGGGTATCCGGAGACAGATGTTCCGCAATCCGGAAACCGGGCAGCGTCTGCAGACCACTGCCGCCGATGATCGCGGTGACCATTCCAGCGCCTCTCACAGGGCTAAAGTCTCATCAGGGCCGCACGGATGGCGGCATGGCGATCGCCACTGACCAGGGCGTTCCACTCCGGCCGTGCGCGCGCGCGCATGCGTCTCAACCTTGCCTTGCTGTCCATAGCGAGATCTTCGCCCCCCAGGACGGCGAGCACTTCCTGCGCGCCGCGGCGATCGTTGCAGACCAGTACCATGTCGCAGCCAGCAGCGAGCGCCGCCCGCGCCTTGTCGGCGTAGCCGCCGATCGCATCGGCACCTTTCATGGCCAGATCGTCACTGAATATTGCGCCGGTGAAGCCCAGTTCAGCGCGCAAAACCTGTTGCAGCCAAAATCGGGAGAACCCCGCGGGCAGAGTATCGGCCGCCGAATAGAGGATATGCGCGGGCATGACGGCGTCCAGCTCCCCCGCAAGCTCGGCGAAAGGGCGCAGATCCCGCCCGCGGATCGCCGTCAACGGCCGTGGATCCGTGGGGGTTTCCAGATGACTGTCGCCGCTGACTCCACCGTGGCCCGGGAAGTGCTTGCCGGTGGCGGCCATGCCGGCCTCGTGCAACCCGACGATGAAGGCCCGCAGCGCCGCTATGGCCACGTCAGGAACCGGGTGAAAGGCACGTTCCGCGATTACTGCGCAATGCTCCCGGTCGAGGTCGAGCACCGGGGCGAAACTGAAATCGAGTCCGCTGGCCAGTACTTCACTGGCGAGCAGCCAACCGGTTTCCCGGCACAACCAGGCCCCGCGCTCGGGCTCCTGCTCGAGNGCTTCGCCCAACCTCTGCATGGCCGGTAACCTGGTGTNGCCGGTTCGCAGGCGCTGCACGCGACCGCCCTCCTGGTCTACCGCNAGCAGCAACTCGGNCCTGAGTTCGCGTACCGAGGCGACCAACTCCTGAAACGCCCCTCGCGTGCCGATGTTGCGGTCGAAAAAGATGACTCCGCCGACCAATGGGTGACACAACAGGTCGCGTTCCTCGGCGGTCAGTACTGGTCCGGCCAAGTCCAGCATCACGGGGCCGGGATCAGCGGTCATGCTCACCTCTGCAGTGGTTGGCGTCGGCATCCCCTGGATGCAGCTCGGTTCCGCCATATCTCTCGGTCAAGGGGCGTCGCGAATTTTTAGACAACTTTATTATTTGGACAATGGGCGTCCCGGAAAAATTGGAATAAAAACCTGCCCCCATAATTTTTCCTTTTTTTGATCATAGGCTTAGCCTGTCACCCCAGCTGCCGGCAAGACCCCTGCGGGCAAGCTCGCGTCCGAGCCGGCCACCATTCTATAGGCAAGCTGCGGCGGCGATGGTAGCTTGGAATCCGCCCACTGGAAGAGATTACAGTATGGCCAAGCGCGAGCCGGTGGTCGGCAACTGGTACCAGGACGCCGTCGAAGACGACATCTTTGAAGTGGTCGCCGTCGACGCAGACGGAAGCGGCATCGCCATCCAGTATCTGGACGGTGATATCAGCGAACTCGACTTCGATACCTGGGCACAGATGGTACTGCTGCCGGCCGAACCTCCGGATGACCTCAACGAACTCGAAGATATCACCATCGACGAAGACGAAACCAGCCACCGCGAACCAGCGTGGGAGGATCCGTTCAACGATTTCGATAGCGATAGTTTTCCAGGCTACGACGAATACTGATCCCGCAGCTCACTCGGACAACGACTGGGCCTGCAGCATGCGGGCGTGGTGAAGAATGACTCCGGCTGCCTCCTCGGCGCTGTCGACCAGGGTGATGAGCTTGAGTTCGTGAGCACTGATGCAGTTCGACTCCTGCATGAAGTGTTCCATCCACTCCAGCAGCCCCCGCCAGTAGCCGCTGCCCACCAGCACGATCGGAAAGGAGCGCACCTTGCCCGTCTGCACCAGTGTCAGCGCCTCGAACAGTTCGTCCATGGTGCCGAAGCCACCGGGATAGATCACGAATCCAATGGCGTACTTCACGAACATGAATTTGCGCACGAAGAAATAACGGAAGTGCAGTGCGATATCCTGATAGGGGTTGGGCCGCTGCTCCTCGGGCAGATGAATGTTGAGCCCCACGGTGTCGGCCGGGGTACTGAAACAACCGCGGTTGGCGGCCTCCATCACGCCAGGCCCGCCGCCGGTGATCACCGGAATGTTCTCCACACCGAGCAATTCACCCAGCTTGCGCGCCGATTCGTACCAGGGGCTGCCCTCGGGCTGGCGGGCGCTGCCGAATACCGTCACTGCACCGTGCAGCTTGGCGAGCGACTCGATACCATCCACCAGCTCCGACTGGATGCGCAACACCCGCCAGGCTTCCGGTAATTTGCTTTCATCCATAGTTCTCTCCGCTGACCATCCACAGCAGTGGTCGCGCTCAGGCGCCACCACTGGTTATAATCACAGCACTGCGACCACACCCGTAATCCGATGCCGGTCCTCTCCCTGACCAGACGCCAAACCGAAATACTCGCGCATATCCGAGACTACCAGGATGCGCACGGTTATCCGCCGACCCGCGCCGAAATCGCCGAGCGCTTCCACTTCCGTTCCGCCAACGCCGCGGAACAACACCTGCGCGCCCTGGCGCGCAAGGGCGCCATCGAACTCATCCCAGGGACCTCGCGCGGACTGCGTCTCGTCCGGGATGTCGAGGGACTGCCCATCGTCGGCCGGGTCGCGGCCGGGGATCCCATCCTCGCCGCCGAGCATCTCGAAGGGCACTATGTGATCGATCCCCAGTTGTTCCGCCCGGCGGCGGATTATCTGCTGCGCATCCAGGGAGAGAGTATGCGCGATGCCGGCATTCTCGACGGCGACCTGCTCGCAGTGCGGAAAGCCGATACCGCCGCGGACGGCAGCATCGTCGTGGCACGCATCGACGACGAGGTCACTGTCAAGCGTCTGCGCAGCACCGCCAATCCGCGGCATTTGCTACTGGTGCCGGAAAACCGGGGTTTTTCCCCTATCGAGGTGGACCTGGCAAAACACAGCTTCGCGATCGAGGGAGTGAGCGTGGGGCTGATACGCAGGGTGGTCTGATTCCAGCAAGCTGGCGACGATGCTCGCTGGACCGGGCCCGGCTCCACTGTGTCGCCAACCGCTCCGGCAGTGCGCAGATGCCGGGGCACTGAGTGATACTGGCTGGCCTCAGTGCAGGGTTCGCTGGCCGGCGTTGCCGGGCCCTTCGAACCCGCCTTCGGTGCCCAGTTTTTCGATGGCTTCGATGCCAGCGTCGATCATCGCCCGCGCGACATCCAGACCGGCGTCGAGCAGATAGACGCGGGCCTCCTCTGAAAACTCGATGCGGACCAGGGGCTCGCCCTCTTCCCCGGACCGCTGCAAAGCGAATTCGCCGTCGGGAAGTTCGATGATTTCATAGAGGGATGATGCCATCTAGTCACCACTGAGCTGCCTGACGTCGAAGTATAACAGCCCGCCCCCGATTTGACAGGCCTCACTTGCGCTTGTCGCTGACCACCCAGCGGCCGTCACGGAAGTCGGCGCGCCATCCGGTGGCCTTGCCGCCGGCCTCGGTCTGCACGTATTGGGCGCCGGTCTTGCGACTGAAGCGGATCAGCGCGGGATTGCCGTCGGGATCCCGGCGGGGCGCCTCGAGGAGATAGCGATACTTGGGATCGAGCTCCTCCGCATGGGGCAACAGTTCTTCCACCAGGGGGGCACGCGTCTCGCGATGCTTGGGAAACTGACTGGCGGCGAGAAAAATACCGGCCGCCCCGTCGCGCAGCACATAGTGATCCTCGACTTTCTCGCAGCGCAGTTCGGGCATGGGCACCGGCGGCACCTTGGGCGGTGCCGGCTGGCCGCTGCGAAGCAGTTTCCGTGTATTGCGGCAATCGGCGGAGGTGCACCCGAAATACTTGCCGAAGCGGCCAGTCTTGAGCTGCATGTCACTGCCGCACTTGTCGCACTCGATGACCGGTCCCTCGTAACCCTTGATCCGGAAACTACCGGATTCCAGTTCGTACCCTGGGCAGTCGGGACTGGTGCCGCAAATATGGATCCGCGTCTTCTCGTCGATAATGTAGCCGTCCATGGTGCTGTTGCAACGGCCACAGCGGCGCTTGTGCAGCAGCAGTCGCGATTCGGCCTCGTCGTCGGCGCCGACCGGCACCACTTCGTCGTCCGAAATCAGGTTGCGGGTGCCCTTGCAGCGCTCCTTGGGCGGCAGCGAATAACCCGAGCAGCCCAGGAACACGCCGGTACTGCCGGTGCGAATCTGCATCGGCCGCCCGCACTGAGGGCAAGGCATCTCGGTCTCGACCACGGCATTGGGGCGCATGCCCCCGGCGCTCGATTTGGCGCGCCGGAGTTGATCGGTGAACTCTGCGTAAAAGCGGTCCAGCACTTCGCGCCAGTCGGCATCACCTTCGGCAATACGGTCCAGCTGGCCCTCCATACCGGCCGTGAAACCGTAATCCATGAGGTCTGCGAAACTCTCCTCCAGCCTGCTGGTGACGATGTCGCCGATCTTCTCGGCGTGGAAGCGACGGCTTTCCAGACGCACGTAGCCCCGCTCCTGAATGGTGGAGATGATTGCCGCGTAGGTAGACGGTCGGCCAATGCCCCGTTTTTCCAGTTCACGGACCAGGCTGGCCTCCGTATAGCGTGCGGGGGGCTTGGTGAAGTGCTGCTGTGGGTGCAGTTCGATCAAACGCAGGTCTTCACCGGTGCTGAATTCCGGCAACTCCACGTCATCCTTGCTGCGCAGCGTAGGTATGGCGCGGAGGAAGCCGTCGAAGATCGTCACCCGGCCGCGGGCACGCAGCTCGTAGTCGCCGGCGGTCACGGTGACAGCCGTGCTGGTGAACCGCGCCGGCGTCATCTGACAGGCGACGAACTGCTGCCAGATCATCTGATAGAGGCGTCGGGCATCCGCGTCGAATCCCGCCAGATCGTTTTCCGAGATCTCGACCGCCGACGGCCGGATGGCTTCGTGGGCCTCCTGGGCACCGGCCTTGGAGCTGTACCGATTGGGCTGCTGGGGCAGATAACCGGTGCCGTACTGCGCCTCGATCAGCCTGCGGCAGGCGGTCACCGCATCAGCGCTCAGATTGGTCGAATCCGTGCGCATGTAGGTGATATGGCCGGCTTCGTAGAGGCGCTGCGCCAGAGTCATGGTCTTCTTGACACCGTAACCGAGGCGGGTGCTCGCCGCCTGTTGCAGGGTCGAGGTCGTAAATGGGGCCGGCGGACGGGTCTGGGTTGGGCTGTCCTCGCGTTCCGTGACGCGAAACCCGGCGGTCCGCAGCCCCTCGACGAACCGCTCCGACTCGCTGCGACTCGCGGGGCGGTAACTGCGCCCGCCGACTTTGCGAACCTCGAATCTGGCGCTTTCACCGCTATCCTTGGCGAGGTCGGCGTGCAGGGTCCAGTATTCCTCCGGAGTGAAGGCGCGGATTTCCTTTTCCCGCTCGACGATCAGCTTCACGGCCACCGATTGCACCCGGCCCGCGGACAGGCCCCGGGCGATCTTTTCCCATAGCAGTGGTGACACCATGAAGCCCACCACGCGATCGAGAAATCGTCGCGCCTGCTGGGCATTGACGCGATTGAGATCCAGATCTCCGGGGTGCGCGAAGGCCTCGCGGATGGCCTTTTGGGTGATCTCGTTGAATACCNCCCGCCGAAAACGTTCATCCTGCCCGCCGATCAGCTCGCGCAGATGCCAGGCGATGGCCTCACCTTCGCGGTCCAGGTCGGTAGCGAGGTAGATGGTGTCCGCGCCGCGCGCCGCCTTTTTCAACTCCTCGACCACCCTTTCCTTGCCGGGCAGCACTTGATAGTTGGCCCGCCAGCCCGCGGCGGGATCGATTCCCATCCGCCGCACCAGTTGCTGCTGGCGCCGCGCCTCAGCGTCCTCGGCGCCAGACTTGCCGGCCCCGCGCCGGCTGCCGGTGGACGCCTTGGCGCCACCGCCGGTGGGCAGGTCACGGATATGCCCAACGCTGGACTTGACCACGAAGTCCTTGCCCAGATACTTGTTGATGGTTTTCGCCTTGGCCGGCGATTCCACAATAACCAAAGACTTACCCATTAAACTTGCCATATTGCTGGATGAATTTACGGCAACCTTAGCTACCGAAGGCGAGCATATATAAGGGGTCAACCGCCGGGGGTCAACCCGCCGCCGACTGATGATCGGACAGCGGCTGCGCGCCGCTGTTGCACGCGCGTGCCAAGCCGCTACACTGCGATCCGAAGGTTGGCGCGGAGAGAACTGTGTGGCAGTGTACAAGCACGTGCTGGTGGGTTTGGATTTGTCGCCGGAATCGCGACAGGTGATGCGCCGGGTGCAGGAACTGCTCGGCGACAGCGACGCCCGGATTTCCCTGGTCCACGTGCAAGAGCCGCTCTCCTTCGCCTATGGTGGCGATATTCCCATGGATCTCGGCCAGCTGCAGGTCAAGCTCGAGGAGCAGGCCCGTGAGCGCTTGCAGGCGCTGGCCATCGAAGATGGCTTCGAACGCGCCCGGTGCCATGTGCTGATCGGCCAGCCTGCCCACGAAATGCACCGCTTCGCCCGGGAGAACGACGTCGATCTCGCCGTAGTCGGCAGCTATGGGCGGCACGGCTTGACCCTGATCTTTGGCTCCACCGCCAACGGCGTGCTGCACGGCGCGACCTGCGACGTGTTGGCAGTGCGCATCCAGCCGGAAAAAGCAGATCATTGAAGAACCCCGGAGCAGCTGCTCGTGATGCCATTCCCACGGACAGCCCAAGGCCCTCGCGCCGCTGGCGCCCTGGGTGCTGTACTGGCACTCTTGTTATGCATGGTGGCGGGCATTTGTCGGGCGGATAACCGCGCCGCCGATGACAATCTGGAGCAACAGCGGCAAGCCTACCGGGCGGCGCAGGCGGCCTGGGCCGCTCACGACCGGCAAACCTTTGCCCGCCTGGCCGACAGCCTGCGCGACTATCCGCTCCATCCCTACCTGGAATTCGAGACCCTGCGCGACGCGCCCTATGCCCAGGCACGCGGACGAATCGACCACTTCCTCGCCGATCTCGGCGACGCGCCGCTCGCCAACCGATTGCGCGGACGCCTGCTGCGCGATTTCTATCGGCAGCAGGACTGGCAGGCATTTGTCGATTATTACCGCGACAGCCTGGGTACCACCGGCCGCCAATGCCAATACCAGGAAGCCCGCTATCACGTTGGCCTGCGCAGCCAGGCCATTGCCGCCGGCCTGACATTGTGGAACGTGGAAAGATCCCAACCGGATGATTGCGATCCGCTATTCGCGCTCCTCGAGCGCGAGGGCGCGATTTCCCAACATCTCGCCTGGCAGCGCTTCGCCAAAGCGGTGCGTGCAGGTCAGTTGCGCCTGGCCAGGTATCTCCGGCCGCGACTGGTATCTGCAGAGAAACAGTCCTTGGCCGACCGCTATCTGGCCCTGTACCGCGATCCCGGGCTGCTCGCAAATCATGACCTGTTCCCGGAAACCGACGCCGAGGTCACCGCGTTGATCGAACTGGCGTTGGTGCGCCGCGCCCGCACCGACGCTGCGGCTGCGCTGCGTCACTGGCGCCATTACGCGGCGGTCCGGGATTTCGACGTGGCCGCCCGCAGCGGTATCGTCGCGGCCATTGCACGCGAACTGTACGGACAGGACGACCAGGCGCTGCTGGCGGAAGTCTTGGAGCGGGATGGCGAACTGCTCGACAGCAATTTTCACGAATGGCTGTTGCGACGACGCATCGCCGCCACCGACTGGCCTGCGGTCAGTACCGCCATCACCGCGCTGCCGCAAACACTGCAGACGGAACCCAAATGGCAGTACTGGCAGGCCCGGGCCCGGGAATTGTCCGGGGCTGCCAGTAACCAAAGTCACCAAGTCTTCGAAGAACTTTCCCAGCAGCGCAGCTTTTACGGTTTTCTGGCCAGCGACTGGCTGCGCCAAGACTATCAAATGGCGCAGAATACCGTGGCGCCGGACCCAGCGGGGCTTGCGGTGCTGGCGTCGCAGCCGGCCTTCCTGCGTGTCCGGGAACTGCTCTACCATGGCCAGGAGCTGGATGCGGCGCGCGAGTGGTGGCGGGCGACCAGGGATCTGAGCGAAGCTGAGTGGCAACTCGCCGGCCATCTCGCCCATCGCTGGCAGTGGCACTACCAGGCCATCCTGGCGATGGTCAGGGCAAGTCATTGGGATGATCTGGAAACCCGCTTTCCGGTGGTGCACCGCCAGAATTTCGCCACCCAGGCCCGCCACAATGCCCTGCCCATTCCCCTGGTGCTCGCGGTGGCCCGCCAGGAAAGTGCCTTTCGGAGCGATGCCCTGTCTCCTGCCGGCGCCCGGGGTCTGATGCAATTGATGCCTGCGACTGCGCACGAGACCGCCCGGCGCCACGGCATCCGCTACCGCGGCAGCCACCAGCTGCTCGACCCCGGTCTCAATATCCGCCTGGGAACCCGTTACTATCGCGACATGCTGGATCGCTTCCAGGACAACCGGATTCTCGCTACCGCGGCCTACAACGCCGGGCCGGGGCGCGTCCGGCAGTGGCTGGAGCGCAGCGCCGGCCAACTGCCTTTCGACGCCTGGATCGAGGCGATCCCGTTCGTGGAGACCCGCAATTACGTGCAGAATGTGTTGGCTTTTTCAGCCATCTACGCGCACCGCCTGGGCAGCCGCGAGCGCATCCTCAGCCGCGCGGAGCGCGAGCAGCTGCTCTGACCATGCCCAGCGTCTCCGCCGACAACGAACAGCCTCCCCAACGATGCCTGCCGCCCGGCACCGGGCGGCAGGCATGCCAACCTGCGGATTGTCGCCCCCCTTTCCGCGCTGCTTCGCGCAGCTCGGCAACTCCCCGATGATGGTTACTTCATGGAAATCCTGGTTCTCGCGCTGTTGATACTGATCAACGGCGCCTTCGCAATGTCCGAAATCGCCCTGGTCGCGGCCCGCCGCGGCCGCCTCGCTCGCCTCGCCGAGGATGGAGACAGCGCCGCCGCAGTGGCCATGGAGCTCGGTGCCGAGCCCACCAAGTTCCTCTCCACGGTGCAAATCGGCATCACCTCGATCGGCATCCTCAACGGCATCGTCGGCGAATCGGCGCTGGCAGCGCCCTTCGCACTCTGGTTACAGGGCGTGGGGCTCGAACAGCGGACCAGCGAAATCGGCGCAACCGCGCTGGTGGTGATCGTGATCACCTATTTTTCGATCGTCGCCGGGGAGCTGGTGCCCAAGCGCATCGCCCAACTCAATCCGGAGCGGGTCGCGCGCCTGGTGGCGCGGCCGATGCGCGCTCTGGCACTGATCACCCGGCCTTTCGTGCAGCTGCTCAGCCTGTCCACCAGGTTCGTGCTGCGGCTGGCCGGACACCAGGATCTGGGTGCCGCATTGATCACCGAAGAAGAGATCCATGCCCTCCTCGATGAAGGTTCCCAGGCCGGCGTGATCGAGAAAGCCGAGCACCAGATGGTTCGCAATGTGTTTCGCCTCGACGAACGCCAGATCGGCTCACTGATGGTGCCGCGCGCGGACATCCTGTGGCTGGATGCAGACCGTTCGCTGGAGGAAAACCTGAAGCGCATCGCCGAATCCGATCACTCCTGCTTCCCGGTCTGCCGCGGTGGACTGGGGGACATCCTGGGCATCATCTCGGCCAAACAGATCGTTCGCCAGAGCCTGCGCGGCGAACCCCTGGACATCGAACAGGAAGTGGTGCCTCCCACCTATGTACCCGAGTCCCTGTCCGGCATGGAGCTGCTCGACCACTTTCGCGTCTCCCGCCCCCAGATGGCCTTCGTGGTCGACGAATACGGCGAAATCCAGGGTCTGGTGACCCTGCAGGACGTACTCGAGGCAGTCACCGGCGAGTTCGAGCCCTGGGACCAGGAGGAGGCCTGGGCCGTGCAGCGCGAGGATGGCTCCTGGCTGCTCGATGGCATGATCCCGATCCCGGAGCTCAAGGACCGACTGGGGCTGAAAACCGTCCCGGAAGAGAACAAGAGCACTTACCACACGCTGAGCGGCCTGATGATGTGGCTGCTGGGCCGAGTGCCACACACCGGTGATATCGGCGTCTGGGAGCAGTGGCGGCTGGAAGTGGTCGACCTGGACGGGCGCCGCATCGACAAGGTGCTTGCCACCCATATCCCGGCAAGCGAAGCCGAGCCGCCGGCTTCTCCGTCCTGACACCAGCGCTCTTGCAAGGGCCCAATACCGATTCTGTGGGCCCGCACCCGCCGGCGTTGTCTGCCACCCCCGCCGCAGGTATCCTGCCGGCCCTCGCGCCGGGCGCTTCCCGGCGCTGTATTTCCCTGCGCGGAGTAGAGCCATGGCGTTGCCGCTGGCGGCCATCATTCTGGGTCTGGGGCTGTTGATCTGGAGCGCCGACCGCTTCATCGACGGTGCGACGGGACTGGCCCGTCAGCTGGGCATGTCACCGCTGCTGATCGGCATGGTAGTGGTCGGGTTGGGCACCTCGGCACCGGAGATCGCGGTATCCACGCTGGCGGCCCTGGACGGCGCGCCGGGGATGGCCCTGGGCAACGCCTATGGCTCGAACATCGCCAATATCGGTCTGATCCTGGGGTTGACTGCGCTGATTGCGCCGATTTCCGTGCATTCCCGCGTGCTCCGCCGCGAACTGCCGATCCTGCTCGCCGTCACTGCGGTCGCCATCTGGCTGCTCAGCGACCACGCCCTGGGGCGCCTCGACGCCAGCCTGTTGCTGCTGCTGTTGCTCGGCTTCCTGGCTTGGACCCTGGTGGAAAGCGTGCGCAACCGCACCGACACCTTCGCCGCCCAGGTCGATCTGGAGCTGGCCGCCAATCCCATAAGCACATCTCAGGCACTGCTCTGGCTGGTGATCGGCCTCGTGGTTCTGGTGGCCAGCTCGCGAATGCTGGTCTGGGGAGCGGTGAGCATCGCCCAGTCCCTGGGCATCAGCGATCTGATCATCGGGCTGACGGTCGTGGCGATCGGCACCTCCCTGCCCGAGCTGGCGTCGTCGCTGATCGCGGTACGCAAGGGGGAACACGACATCGTGCTCGGCAATATCGTCGGCTCCAACCTCTTCAATACCCTGGCTGTAGTGGGCATCGCCAGCGCCATCCAGCCGCTGGACGTACCCGTGGAGGCACTGTACCGCGACGTGCCCGTGATGGCGGCCCTGACCGTCGCGCTGCTGGTGGTTAGCTTCGGGTTCCGGGGCTCCCGCCGAATCAATCGGATCGAGGGCGGTGCCCTGCTGTTGTGCTACTGCACCTACAACCTGATCCTCGCTCGCGCCGCCATTTCCGGAACATGACGTTTTGATCTTCAATAAACCGTCACGAGTTATTCATAGGGCAGGAAGGACAGTCCAGCAAGCCCAACGCCCGGTCGCCGGAGCAGACTCAGCTACCGGCTCCGTTCAGGCCCATATCTGGATTGGGATTCCGCGCCGCGCCGGCCTCATGGTGGCCGATCGCTGCCCCCCGCCCAGGACATGGGGCCGGCGGCCGGCGGCACAGCGGCTCCCCGCAGTCCCTTGACTACCTTGGTCAGCGCGGCGGCGGCCCCATCGATATCTGCCTCGGTGGTGAACCTGCCAAAGCTGAACCTGAGCGTGGCGTGGGCGAGTGCATCCGGGACACCCAGAGCGCGCAGCACATGGGAAGGCTCCAGACTCGCCGAAGTACAGGCCGAACCCGTGGACACGGCCACATCCCTGAGCGCCAGCAGCAGGGCCTCGCCGTCGACCCCGGCGCAACTGAGATTGACAATGCCCGGCACGCGGTGAGTCCGGGAGCCGTTCAGGTAGACGTGTGGCAGATCGGCGAGCGCTGTGCGAAAGCGCGCGCGCAGGGCTTCCAAGCGCTCGAGCTCCGCGGTCAAGTCCACCGCGGCCAGGGCAAAGGCCTCACCCATGGCGACGATCTGATGGGTGGCCAGGGTCCCGGAGCGCAAACCGCGTTCATGCCCGCCGCCGTGAATCTGAGCCCGCAGCCGCACCTCCGGGCTGCGCCGCACATAGAGCGCGCCTATGCCCTTGGGACCGTACACCTTGTGCGCCGAAAGCGACATCAGGTCCACCGGGGTGCGCGCTACGTCCAGAGGGATCTTGCCGGCGCTCTGCGCAGCATCGACGTGGTAGAGCACGCCCCGCTCCCGGCACAGGGCGCCGATCGCGGCGATGTCGTTTACGCTGCCCAGTTCGTTGTTGACGTGCATGATGGACACCAGCAGGGTATCCGGGCGCAGCGCCTCCGCCACCGTCTGGGGCGGGATCCGGCCCTCGCCGTCCGGTGACAGGTAGGTCACCTCGAAACCCTGCTCTTCCAGATGCCGGCAACTGTCTAGCACCGCTTTGTGTTCGACACCTGAGGTGACCAGATGCCGGCCGCGCCCGCCGAGCGCCGCGGCACACCCCTTGAGCGCGAGATTGTCGGCCTCGGTGGCCCCCGACGTCCACAGGATCTCGCGCGGATCCGCACCCAGGGCCTCGGCCACCTGGGCCCGTGCCTCCTCCACCGCGGCCTCGGCCTGCCAGCCGTAGCGATGGGCGCGCGACGCCGGGTTGCCGAACACCCCGTCCTGGGTCAGGAACCCGGCCATGCGCTCCGCGACCCGCGGGTCCACCGGAGTGGTGGCGGCATAATCGAAGTACAGGGGCATTTTCACGGCTTGGGCGACCTCGCCGAGTCCGCGGCCTTCAGCGACGCCAGCGCCGATGCCGCCGCCGCATCCTGGCGCCAACAGACCGCACGGACCGCCGTGCGCTCGATCAGANCGGCGAGGGCGACGCCGTCCAGAAACGCTCGAATTCTGATGCTGNGGTCCTCCCACAAGTCATGGGTCAAGCAAAGGGCGCCGTCCTGACAGTCGCCGGCGCCACCGCAACTGGTGGCGTCCGTGGCATCGTCGGCGGCGTCGATGATCCAGTGCATCCCGAGCACGGGCATCAGCTCCCTGAGCGCTTGCCGGCCGCTGCCGGGGGCGGGGTTTCGGCTCCGGCGGCGCCGCGGGCTCGCCAGACGAAATTCTGTACCGCAGTGAGCACCCCGCGCAGGATGGAGAGCTCCATCCGGTCCGGACGAATGCGGGCCAGCAGGCGGCGCAGGCGCACCATTGTCTGGCGGGGATTGGCGGGATCGTGGAAGCCCAGCTCGACCAGCACCTGTTCCAGGTGCCGGAAATACATCTCTATCTCCTCGGCGCCGGCCCTGGGTACGTCCCAGGGCTGTGCCGGCGGCCGCTCGGCGGCCGCCAGCGCGGCCATGCGCAGCTCATAGGCCAACACCTGGACCGCGGCCGCCAGGTTCAGCGAGCTGTACTCCGGATTGGCCGGGATATGCACATGGAAAGTGCACTGGGCGAGTTCTTCATTGGTCAACCCGCGATCCTCACGCCCGAATACCAGGGCAACCTCGTGCTGCGCCGACTCCTCCCAGGCACGCACCCCGCACTCGCGCGGCTCCAGCAGCGGCCAGGGGATGCGCCGCTCCCGCGCACTGGTACCGATCACCAGCCCGCAATCGGCAATCGCATCGGCCAGGCTTTCGACCACCACCGCCCGTTCCAGCACATCGGCGGCACCCGCCGCTCGCCAAACAGCGCGCGGCGCGGGGAAATCCCGCGGCGCCACCAGGTAGAGCCGCTCCAGCCCCATGTTTTTCATGGCGCGGGCGGCGGCGCCGATATTGCCCGGGTGGCTGGTGTTGACCAGCACCACGCGAATCTTCGCAAAACTGCCCGCCATCGCTTGCCGTTCGCCGTTACGCCGATACCGGCATTCAGTGTAGCAGAGCACCCATGCCCCGCTGCCAGAGCCGCCGGCCCTGTTAGAATGCGCGCCCCCAAAGCGTCCGGAGCCCGCGATGGAACCCATGCTGACCATTGCCCTGCGCGCTGCCCGTGCAGCCGGCGATCTGATCCAGCGCGCCAGCAGCCGCCTCGACCGGATCCAGGTCGACGCCAAGGGCCACAACGACTTCGTCACCGAAGTGGACCGCGCCTCGGAACGGCTGATCATCGAGCAGCTGCGCCGCGCCTACCCGGATCACAGTTTTCTGGGCGAGGAGTCCGGCGCCCAGGGCGGCCGGGACGCCGACAGCCAGTGGATCATCGATCCGCTCGACGGCACCACCAACTTCATCTACGGGATCCCCCACTATGCGGTGTCGATCGCCTTCCGCCACCGCGGCCGGCTGCTGCACGGCGTGATCTACGATCCCGCCAAGGGAGAGGAATTCACCGCCAGCCGCGGCCACGGCGCCTTTCTCAACGGCCGTCGCATCCGGGTCTCGGGTCGGGTGGGCGCGGCCGGGGCCCTCTACGCCACCGGCATCCCCTTCAGCGGCCATCCCTTCGAGGAAATGGACGCCTATCTCGCCTGCCTGCACGAATTGGCCACCGGCTCGGCCGGCATCCGCCGGCTCGGCGTGGCCTCGTTGGACCTCGCCTATGTAGCTGCCGGCCGCTGCGATGCCTTTTGGGAGATGTATCTCAAACCCTGGGACATCGCCGCCGGGGTGCTGCTGGTGCGGGAAGCGGGGGGCATGGTGAGCGACTTCCAGGGCGGCGACAACTACCTTGATTCCGGCCATGTGATGGGCGCCACTCCCCGGGTGTTCAAACCGACCCTGCAGGTGATCGGCCGCCACCTCAGCCATTTGCGCTGACGACACGGCGGCCATCCCCCGGACCGCCGCGTCGCTGTCATGGTTCGGTCAAGGAACGGTTATAAGGTGACGCCGTAATCCCAGACCCGGCCACCTCATGCTCGACGTGGAACACTTCGTGCAGGAGCGCTACCCCCAGCTGCTGCTGCAACGCCCGCTGCTCGCCAAACCCCTGCTCATCGCTTTGCGTTTGCTGTTCCACGAAAAGGAAATCCGCCAGTTCGGCGCCAACTACCCACACCTGAAGGGCTTCGACTTCGTCGAGCAGGCACTCGACTATTTCGATTTCTCCTACCGCCTGCGGGACCGCGAGCGGCATCGCATTCCCTCGCGGGGGCGGATCGTGATCGCCGCCAATCACCCCATAGGCTCCCTGGATGGCCTGGCGCTGCTGCAACTGGTCCGGGAGATCCGGCCCGACGTCAAGGTGATCGCCAACGACCTGCTCACCGCCATCGAACCGCTCGCCAACCTCTTGCTGCCGGTCGACAACATGAGTGGCAATACGCCGCGCCAGAATCTCCGTGCGCTCGGCGAGTTCCTGGAGTCGGAAGGCGCGCTGATCATCTTCCCGGCTGGCGAGGTGTCACGTTTCGGCGCCAAGGGAATCCGCGATGGGCGCTGGCGTACCGGTTTTCTGCGTGTGGCCGCCAGTGCGCGGGCGCCGATCCTGCCGGTCTTCATCGACGGGCGCAACTCGACCTTCTTCTACGCGCTATCCTTCCTGGCCCGTCCCCTGTCCACGCTGTGGCTGGTACGGGAGATGTTCAAGCAGGCCAAGCGCTGCGTGGACGTGAGGATTGGCGAACCGATCAGTCATCGGTGCTACCAGGACATCCAGCTGCCAAAGCACGCCAAGGCCAAACTGTTTCGCCGCCACCTCTATCGGATCGGCAGCGATCGCCCCGGCCTGTTCCCCGTCGAGACGGCGATCGCCCGCCCCGAACACCGTCGCCAGCTGCGTGACGAAATCCGCAGCTGTCGCCAGATCGGCGCCACTGCCGACGGCAAACAGATCCACCTCTACCATCACCGTGCCGACTCCGCGGTGATGCGGGAGATCGGCCGCCTCAGAGAGCTGGCCTTTCGCGCGGTCGAGGAGGGCTCCGGACAGCGCCGCGACCTGGATCACTTCGACCCCCACTACGAGCATCTGCTGCTCTGGGACGAGCAGGAGTGGGAGATCGCCGGCGCCTACCGGATCTGTCCGGCGGGCACCGGCCGGCCGCTCTACAGCAGCACGCTGTTCGAGTTCACCACCGGAATGAATCCCTATCTCGCTCAGGGCCTGGAGCTCGGCCGCAGCTTCGTGCAGCCCGGTTACTGGGGTAAACGCAGCCTCGACTATCTGTGGCACGGCATCGGCGCCTACCTGCGCGACCACCCGCAATACCGCTACCTGTTCGGCCCGGTCAGTCTCAGCAGCGCCTACCCGCGTGAGGCGCTGGAGCTCATCGTCCACTTCTATGAGCGCCACTTCCCCGCCTGGCAACCGCTGGCGACGCCCCGCAACCCCTTCACCATCGGCCCGCAGCGCCGCGCCGAACTCGACGCCCGCTACCCCGGCGACAGCTACCGGGAAGAATTCCAGCGCCTCAAGCACGAGTTGGGCGAGCGCAAGCTGAGCATTCCGACTCTGTACAAACAGTACGCCGAATTATGCGATATCCGCGGCGTACAGTTCACGGCCTTCAATGTCGACCCGGCGTTCGGCAACTGCGTCGACGGTCTGGTGATCGTCGACCTGGCGCGGCTCAAGAAGTCGCGGCGCGAGCGCTATCTGGCTGAGTAGGGCTCCGCCCCGGTGTACAATGGGGTCCGCGAGCCGGCGGACCCCCATGAACGATTCAGACAGCACGGATTTCGGATTCGAGCGCGTACCCCGCAGTGAAAAAACCTCGCGGGTGGCACAGGTATTCGACTCGGTGGCCACCAAATACGACCTGATGAACGACCTGATGTCGGCCGGCCTGCACCGGATCTGGAAGCAGGCGGCGCGGACCATGGCCGCAGTCCGCCCCGGGCAGCAGGTGCTGGATCTGGCCGGCGGGACCGGCGATCTGGCCGCGGCGCTGGCCGCCGATGTCGGCCCCGCCGGTCGGGTGGTACTGGCCGACATCAATGCCGCCATGCTGGCCGTGGGCCGTGACCGACTGCTCGACCGCGGCCTGACCAACAACCTGTCCTGGGTACAGGCCGACGCCGAGCAACTGCCCTTTCCCGACGCTTGCTTCGATCTGGCCACCATCGCCTTCGGGCTGCGCAACGTCACCGACAAGGAGCGTGCGCTGGCCGCCATGCAGCGCGTGCTCAAGCCCGGCGGCCGCCTGCTGGTATTGGAATTCTCCCGCCCCACCAACCCCTTGGTGGGCAGACTCTACGATCAGTACTCGTTCCAGGTATTGCCCCGTCTGGGCCGCCTGGTGACCGGCGACGCCGACAGCTACCGCTACCTGGCGGAGTCGATCCGCATGCATCCCGACCAAGAGCGCCTGCGCGAATTGATGGCCGCGGCCGGTTTCAACGACTGTCGCTATCACAACATGACCGGCGGCATCGTGGCACTGCACATCGGCAGCAAACCTTGACCATGATGCAAGCGCTTCCCTGGGCGCGATTCGCGCGCCGGCGCGATGCAGCGCTTGATCCAGACCGGGAGTCAGCCCCCACCGCACACCTCGGCGAACCATCCGCGCACCTGTGCGAGCGGCTGACGGACAGAGTTCAACGCGACAACAGGAACCTGTCGACAGCGCTGTCCGCTCAGCGGCGTCGGTTGCGAAACCGACCGACCGGCGTGACCGGAAGCGGGAGAGCGGCATGAAACGGTCGCTCAGGGGCTTGCACATCCTGGGCGTGGCCTTTCGCTACCGGCTCGACACCCTGGCGGCCGGGTTGCGGCTGCCCTGGCCGCTGCGCCTGCCCTTCGCAGCTCTGCGTCTGCTGCCCCAACCGCGGCGCCCCCGGGGAGAACGCCTGCGCCTGGCCCTGGAATCCCTGGGGCCGGTGTTCGTGAAGTTCGGTCAGACCCTGTCCACCCGCCCCGACCTGATCCCCGCGGACCTTTGTAGCGAGCTGCAAAAACTGCAGGACCGGGTTCCTCCCTTTCCGGGGGAGGTCTTCGCGGACCTGGTGGCCCAGGCGCTGGGCTGTGATCCCGACGCCACGTTCGCGCACTTCGACCGCCAGCCGCTGGCCTCGGCTTCGGTGGCCCAGGTCCATGCTGCCACACTGCCCGATGGCCACGAGGTGGTCATCAAGGCGATTCGACCCGGCATCCGCTCCCTGATCGAGCTCGATTGCACGCTGCTGCTGGCGTTCGCGCGCCTGCTGGCGCGCTACAGCGCCGAGGCCCGGCGGCTGCGCCCGGTCGAGGTCGCCCGCGACTATCGCAGCACCATTCTCGACGAACTCGACCTGCAGCGCGAGGCTGCCAACACCGCGATCCTGCGCCGCAACTTCGCCGACTCACCGCTGTTGCTGGTGCCGCGTATCCACTGGCCGCTGACCAATGCCCAGATCCTGGTGATGGACCGGATTCGCGCCATTCCCGTCACCGACCTCGATGCGCTGCGCCGCGCCCGGGTCGATTTCCGGGTGCTCGCCGAGCGCGGCGTGGAGATTTTCTTCACCCAGGTGTTCGAGCACAATTTCTTTCACGCCGATATGCACCCGGGTAATATCTTCGTCGATGTCGGCGACCCGCAACTGCCCAGATACGTGGCGATCGACTGCGCCGTGATCGGCGTGCTGTCGGACAGCGACCAGTACTACCTGGCGCGCAATCTGCTGGCTATCTTCCGCCGCGACTACCGGCAGGTAGCGGAACTGCACCTGCTGTCCGGCTGGGTTCCCGAGGGGACGCCCGTGGTCGAGCTGGAGGGCGCTGTGCGCACGGTGTGCGAACCGCGTTTTCAGCGCCCCCTGAAGGACATCTCCCTGGCACATCTGCTGGTGGATCTGTTTATGATCGCGCGCCGCTTCGATGCAGAGATCCAACCTTCCCTGGTGTTGCTGCAAAAGACCCTGCTCAACATCGAGGGCCTCGGTCGGCAGCTCTATCCCCAACTCGATCTCTGGCAGACCGCCCACCCCTTTCTGGAACGCTGGCTGCGCGAACGTTTCAAGCCCGCGCGGCTGCTGCGCGGGCTGCGCCGCCACGGCCCGGAGTGGCTGGAACGCTTTCCGGAGCTACCGCAACTGGCCTACCGGACACTGGCGCGATTGGAGCGCATCGAGCTGGAGGCGACCCGGGGCGCGCGGGAGAAAGCCGCTTCCGGGGCGTCCGGGACGGCCGCAGTGTTCTGCATCGGCGCTGGCACCGCCCTACTGATCGCCGACCGGATGCTGGCACTGGCCGCAGTGCCGGCCGCCGGGGTGGCGCTCGCCGGCGCCGGCCTGTTGCTGTTGCTGTACAGGCGAAACTGGGATAATGGGAGCGACAGGCGTTGAGCTCCATGATCGATCGAACCACTCCACCACAAGCCGTACTCGACGCCGTCGCCTGGAACAGCGACGGCCTGGTACCTGCTATCGCCCAGGATGTCGGCAGCGGTGCCGTGCTCATGCTGGCCTGGATGAATCGGGAAGCCCTGGGCCTGACGCTGGTTGAAGGACGCGCGGTGTACTGGTCGCGGTCGCGGCAGCGGCTGTGGCGCAAGGGCGAGGAATCTGGCCATGTGCAACTGTTGCGCGATATCCGCCTCGACTGTGACGGCGACACCCTGCTGTTGATCGTGGAACAGGTGGGCGGTATCGCCTGTCACACTGGAAGGCCTAACTGCTTTTTCCAGCATCCAACCGACACCGGGTGGCAACCCGACAGCCCGGAGCCACCATCCGGGAGATCCTCATGAACGACGTCCTCGCAGAACTCACCCAGGTGCTGGCGGACCGCCGGCAGCGCGATCCCGAAAGTTCTTATGTCGCTCGGCTGCACCACCAGGGACTCAACAGGATCCTCGAAAAGCTCGGGGAGGAATGTACCGAGACGCTGATCGCGGCGAAGGACGCTGCCCACAGCGGCGACACCAGCGCACTGGTCGCAGAGACCGCCGATCTCTGGTTCCATTCGCTGGTAATGCTCTCCCACCTCGGCGAGAATGCCGACGCCGTGCTCGCGGAATTGGCGCGCCGCTTCGGCATGTCCGGACTGGAAGAAAAAGCCAGCCGCAATCGATAATCGGAGGCGCAAATGGGACTGGGTGGAATCAGTATCTGGCAGCTGCTCATCATTCTGGTGATCGTCATGCTCATCTTCGGTACCAAGCGCTTGCGCAATCTGGGTGGCGACCTGGGTGGGGCAATCAAGGGCTTCCGCGGCGCCATGGGCGACGACAAGGATAAATCGGAGTCCGAGGCGGAAGCGCCGGATTCGCTCGAAACCGAAGCCAAGACGGATACCGAGCACCGCGAACACGTCGACACCGGCTCCCCGGAACGCAAGAACTCCTGAGCCGGAGCCGTCGCACCCGACCCGGAGCGCCAGCTTGTCCGATATCGGCTTTTCCGAAATCCTCCTCCTGGTCGCGATCGCGCTGATCGTGATCGGCCCCAAACGCCTGCCCGAGGCGGCCCGCTTCCTGGGCTACTGGATCGGCAAGCTGCGCCGCAGCCTGCAAAATGCCCGTAACGACATGGAACGCGAGCTGGGCATCGACGATATTCGCCGCGAGGTCCACAACCAGCTGCTACTGGAGCAGCTGGAGAGCGAACGCCAACAGGTTGCTGAAACCCTGAGACGGGCACAGGAAGCGCCGCTGACGCCGCGCGAACAACGCCGCGAATCCCCGGAGGAGATCGAATTCATCGACGACGCCGATGACGAGGGCCCGACAACAGCCGCCGGCCGCGACCAGCCCGAGCGGTCATGAGCGAGACCCAGGCGACCGAGGCCGGACTGGTCGAACACCTGATCGAGTTGCGCGACCGGCTGTTGCGCAGCCTGCTGATCATCGCCCTGCTGTTCGGTGGCATGTTTCCGTTCGCCAACCGCATCTACGACTATGTATCGGAACCCTTGCGGGTCTACCTGCCCGAGGGTTCGAGCATGATCGCCACCGATGTCGCGGCGCCCTTCCTGACACCGTTCAAGCTGACCTTCGTGCTGGCGATCATGGCCGCCATGCCCTTTATCCTCTACCAACTCTGGGCATTCGTCGCCCCGGGCCTCTACCGCCGCGAGCGGCATGTGGTGCTGCCCCTGTTCGCCTCCAGCATCGCCCTCTTCTTCGCCGGCATGGCGTTCGCTTACTACGTGGTTTTTCCGCTGGTTTTCGGGTTCTTCACCAGTGCCGGCCCGGCCCACGTTGCCGTAATGACGGATATCAGCCGCTACCTGGACTTTGTCCTGAAGCTGTTCTTTGCTTTCGGGCTCGCCTTCGAGATCCCGGTGGCGGTGGTGATCCTGAGCCTTACCGGCGCCGTTGACCCCGCCAAGCTGGCCGGTAAGCGGCCCTACATCCTGGTCGGCTGCTTCAGCATCGGCATGCTGTTGACGCCACCGGACATCTTTTCGCAGACCCTGCTCGCACTACCCATGTGGCTGCTCTTCGAGCTCGGCGTGCTGTTCGGCCGGATGGTCTATCGGGACAGGGAGGACCCGGCCGAGCAGGCCCCGGCCGGTAACGACGGCTGACCGCGCCTGACCCTCAGCCGATGGCGCCCGCCGCCCGCCAGGTGGCGATCTCGGCGTCCGAGCAGCCCAGGGACTTCAGCACCTGCTCGGTATGCTCCCCAAGCCCGGGCGCCGGCCCGGGTACAGGTGCGGGTTCTCCTGCGAACACCGCCGCCGGCCGCGCCTGACGCAGGCGGCCGGCCCGAGGGTGATCGTATTCCACCAGGGATCCGGAATGCTGCACCCGGGGGTCTTCGATGACCTCCTCCAGGGTGTTCACCTTGCCGCAGGGCACGCCCTCGCGGTCCATACGCTCGACGACTTCGGCGGCGGTCAAGTTGCGGGTCTTCTCTTCAAAGGCCACCAACAGCTCGCCATAGTTCGAAAATCGCTCGAAGATGGAGGCGAAGCGGGGCTCGTCCAGCAGCGCCTCCAGTCCCAGGGCACGGCAGGCGCCCTTGAACTCCTCATCGCCGACCACGATGGTGGTGACATAGCCGTCCGCGGTTTCCAACACCCGGTAGAACTCGGCAAGCAGCGGCTTGGGCTGAAAGTCACCGCCGACGAAACCATGATTCCAGAACGCGTCCGGCCACAGAAACTGCAGGCTGGCGTCGAGCATCGACAACTCGACGTGATGGCCACCCGTGCGCCCGATGGCACGGGCGAACAGCGCCGAGGAGATCGCCTGGGCGGCGGTCAGGGCAGCGATCTTGTCGCTGGCGATGGTCTTGACCAGTTGCGGCCGGCCGCCGTGACCCTGCACCGCCGCGAATCCGGAGGTGACCTGGATCACCGGATCATAGACCCGTTGATGGGCTGCGGGACCATCGGCTCCGAACCCGGAAATGGATACATAGATCAGATCCGGGTTCACCTCGTGCAGATCCGGATAACCGAAGCCGCAGCGGTCCAGGGCGCCGGGTCGGGAATTCTGCACGAAGACGTCCGCGGTCCGGATCAGCGCATACAGCGCCGGGCGCAACTGCGCGTTCTTGAGGTCGACCGCCAGCGAACGCTTGTTGCGATTCATGCTGGCGTTATAGGAAGTCACGCCCTCGCGGACCCCGCCCACGTGGCGCGAAGGGTCGCCGGCGCCGATGGTTTCCAGGCGAATCACGTCCGCCCCCTGGTCGGCGAGCACACCGGTCGCGAACGGCCCCGAGGCATTGGTGGTGACTTCGACGATGCGAATGCCCTGTAATGGTTGCATGCGATTGTTCTCCGTCGATTATGGTGTTGTGCAGCGACATTCAAGCGGTCGGCAAGGCACTTGGCAAGCCGGCCGGCCTACGGCTCAGACCGCGCCCAGCAGACGGGCGAACAGCAGCGCGGCACCGCTGATCACACCGATTACCACCCAGATCACCAGCAGCAGACGCAGGGGGCGAAAGGGCTGGCGCTCTACCCTGTGTATGGGGGAGTCCAGATACTCGCGCACACGGGCGAGGTCCTCGTCAGACAATTGCGGCCGCTGTGGCATGGCGTTTCCTCACTCCAGCAAGAAGGCTTCGGCAGCCATGCCCATCAGCGGCTCGGCGCCGCTGTCGATGCCGGCCACCAGGGTACGGGTGCGGGGCAGAATCTTTCGATAGTAAAAATCTGCGGTTTGCAGCTTGGCGCGGTAGAACTCCGCATCCGCATCTTCCGCGGCCAGGGCACGCTGCGCGACGCGTGCTGCCCGCGCCCACAGATACGCCAGGCTCACATAGCCCGCGTACATCAGATAGTCAAAGGCCGCGGCACCCATTTCATCGGCATCCTTCCGGGTGCGGGCGCCGATGTCCCGGGTGAGCTGCTCCCACTCCTTCACCAGCGCAGCGAGGGGTTCGACGAAGGCCGCCATCTCCGCCTCGCCGGCACAGTCGCGGCAGAAGTCCGCGATGCGGCGCAGCCAGGGTGCCAGCATCTCGCCGCCGCTGCCCAACACCTTGCGGCCCAGCAGATCAATCGCCTGAATTCCGTTGGTACCCTCATAGATCATGCCGATGCGGGCATCGCGCAGGTTCTGCTCCATGCCCCATTCGCGGATATAGCCGTGGCCGCCAAACACCTGAATACCCAGGCTGGCGGCCTCGAAGCCGAGCTCGGTGCAGAACCCCTTGGCCACCGGGGTCAGCAACGCCAGCAGGTCCTCCGCGCGCTGGCGCTCCTCCGCGTCAGCTGCCAGGTAGGAGAGGTCGACCTCATAGGCCAGCGACTGGATCAGCAGCCGGGTACCTTCGGCAAACGCCTTGATGGTCAACAGCATGCGCCGCACGTCCGGATGCACGATGATCGGATCGGCGGGCTCATCCGGATTGGCCGGCCCCTTGGCGGCGCGCATCTGCAGACGTTCGCGGGCATAGCGCGCTGCGCCCTGCAGCGCCAGTTCGGCATGGGCCACACCCTGCACCGCGGTGCCGATACGGGCAATGTTCATGAANGTGAACATGGCGTTGAGGCCGCGGTTGGGCTCGCCCAGCAGAAACCCCCTGGCGTCTTCGAAATTGAGCACCGCGGTGGCGTTGCCGTGGATGCCCATCTTGTGCTCGATACTGCCGCAGGACACGCCATTGGGCGCCCCGGCATTGCCTTCGGCGTCCGGCAACCGCTTGGGCACCAGAAACAGGGAAATGCCCTTGGTGCCCGGCGGCGCGTCCGGCAGGCGGGCGAGCACGATGTGCAGGATGTTATCCACCAGATCGTGTTCGCCCGACGAGATGAAGATCTTGGTGCCGGTGATCCGGTAGCTGCCATCGGGGTCCGGCTCGGCCTTGGTCCGCAGGATGCCCAGATCCGTGCCGGCATGGGCCTCGGTCAGGCACATGGTGGCGGTCCATTCCCCGGAGATCAGCTTGGCCAGGTATTGGCGCTTGAGCTCCTCGTCACCATGCGCGGTCACCGTCAGACGGCCACCCTTGGCGAGAAAGGGGTACATGCTCCAGGCCCAGTTGGCGGTGCCGACGAATTCGTTGAGCACGCTCTCCAGCGAGGGCGGCAATCCCTGGCCGCCATAATCCACCGGGCCCGTCAGTGCCGGCCAGCCGCCCTCGACATACCTGGTATAGGCTTCCTTGAAGCCCTCCGGGGTGCGAACCCCCTCCGGGTTCCAGGTACAGCCCTCCTCGTCGCCACTGCGCCACAGCGGCGCCAGCACTTCTTCGCAGAGCTTCGCCACCGCTTCGTAGATGGCGCTGGCGAGCTCGGCGGTAACCTCCTCACAACCCGGCAAGCGCTGCCACAGGCCCGGGAAGTCCAGCACCTCTTCGCGAACGAATTTCATATCCCGCACGGGAACGCGGTAATCCGGCATGGTGTCCCCCGCTGTCCGCCCGGGATCATCCGGGCGCTGTGGTTGGCATTCCGGCGGTACGGTCACCCGCACGCCGAAATCTCGAATCTTCGCAACGTCATTATGGCGGCTTGCCCGCGGCCTATCGACCCCGATGTTCGACCGCCGCGGACTCTTGCCGCCGCCAGGCCGCCGCCAGGGCCTCCAGCAGCCCATCGACCTGTGCCGGGCCATGGGCGGCACTCAGCGCCACCCGCAGGCGCGCGGTTCCCTCGGGCACCGTCGGTGGCCGGATGCCGCCCACCAGGTAACCGGCCGCGCGCAACTGCGCGGCGATGGCGACCGCGGCCCCGGAGTCGCCCACCGGCACCGGCTGGATCGGCGTCTGCGAATCCAGCAGCGGAATATCCAGGGCCGCGGCGCCGGCGCGGAATCGGGCGATCAGTTCCCGCAGCCGCTCCCGGCGCCAGTCCTGACTGCGCACCAGGCGCAAGCTGGTCAGGGTCGCCGCCGCCACGGCCGGCGGCAGCGCCGTGGTGTAGATGTAGGTGCGGGCAAACTGGATGAGCGTCTCGATCAGCGCCTCGCTGCCGGCGACGAAGGCGCCGAAGGTGCCGAACGCCTTGCCCAGGGTGCCCACCAGGATCGGCACCGCATCCAGCCCCAGGCCGGCGGCCTCGACCGCGCCGCCGCCGTGTGCCCCGAGGACACCGAAACCGTGTGCGTCGTCGACCATCAGCCAAGCACCGTGGCGATCGGCGAGCGCCGCCAGTTCGGGCAGGGGCGCCAGGTCGCCGTCCATGCTGAACACGCCGTCGGTGGCGATCAGTCGGCGCCCCCCCGGGATATCGGCCAGCAACGCCTCCAAGGCGCGCAGATCGCCATGGAGGTAACGCTCGAAGCGTGCCCGGCAGAGAAAGCCGCCATCGAGCAGGGAGGCGTGATTGAGGCGATCCTGAAGGACCAGATCGCCGCTGCCGGCGAGCGCGTTGATCACGCCCACATTGGCCATGTAGCCGGTCGAGAACAGCAGCGCCCGGGGGCGCCCGGTGAAGTCCGCAAGCGCCTCCTCNAGCGCCTGATGCGCGCCGCCGTGGCCGCTGATCAGNTGGGAGGCGCCGCCACCCGCACCCCAGCGCCGNGCGCCCTCNGCAAAGGCCGCGGTCACCGCCGGGTCCGCGGCGAGACCCAGGTAGTCATTGCTGGCGAAGTTCACGCAACTGCGGCCAGCGATGCGCACTTCGGCGCCCTGCGCAGTCTCCAGAGTCAACCGCCGACGGTAGAGCTGGCGGGCACGGCGCACCTCCAGCGCCGCGTTCAGTTCCGGATCCGGGTTGGTCACCCGCCGCCCACCGCGGCCTCGTACCAGAGTCGCTCCGCGCCGCGCTGCGGGGCACGACAGGCCGTTTCGGCGGGTTCCGGTGCGGGTTCGGGATGAATACCCAGACGCTGGAACAGGCGGCGATCGGCGTCGGCTTCCGGATTGGGCGTGGTCAGCAGCCGCTCACCGTAAAAGATGGAGTTGGCCCCGGCAAAAAACGCCAGCGCCTGGGTCTGCTCATTCATGTCCTCGCGGCCCGCGGACAGGCGCACATGAGAGGCCGGCATCATGATCCGCGCGACCGCGATGGTGCGGACGAAATCGAAGGGGTCCAGCGCCTCGGCGTTTTCCAGTGGCGTCCCGGCAACCCGTACCAGCTGGTTGATGGGCACGGATTCCGGGTGTTCCGACAGATTGGCCAACTGGACCAGCAGCCCGGCGCGGTCCGCGAGTTCCTCGCCCATGCCCAGGATACCCCCGCAGCACACTTTCATGCCCGCGTTGCGGACGTGATCCAGGGTCTCGAGCCGATCCTGATAAGTACGGGTGGTGATGATCTCGCCGTAATACTCCGGCGAGGTATCCAGGTTGTGGTTGTAGTAGTCGAGCCCGGCCTCGGCCAGCGCCTGCGCCTGCTGCGGTGCCAGCATGCCCAGGGTCATGCAGGTCTCCAACCCCAGCGCCTTGACCTCGCGCACCATGGCCAGCACCTGCGGCAGATCGCGGTCGTGGGGGGAACGCCAGGCCGCGCCCATGCAGAACCTCGTCGCCCCCTGCTCGCGGGCGCGGCGCGCCTGGGCGATCACCTGTTCCAGTTCGAGCAGCTTTTCGCGCTCCAGTCGGGTATCGTAACGAGCGCTCTGCGGACAATATTTGCAGTCTTCCGGGCAGGCGCCGGTCTTGATCGACAGCAGGGTGCTGACCTGGACCGCATTGGGGTCGAAGCGTTCACGATGCACCTGCTGGGCCCGGAACAGCAGATCGTTGAACGGCAGCGCAAACAGCGCCAGGGTCTCGGCTCGGGTCCAGTCGTGGCGAATCTGGGTCATGTATGGTGTCTCGGGCTGCACTGGGCGGGAACCGCAGATCTTAGCGCCGGCACTCCGGCTGTCAACCGGAGATCGATAGCAGGTTGACCATGACAGGGACAACATGGCTGCGCTCATGCGGCTTTGCACTTTTCCCCGGCCTGTGCCTGCTCTGCGCACGGCCCAGCCGTCGCGCCCTCGACCTCTGCACAGCCTGTGACGCCGCCCTGCCCAGACCCACCTGCGCCTGCCAGCGCTGTGCCCTGCCGCTGCCCGTACCCGGCACCTGCGGCCGCTGCCTGCGACACCCCCCGCCCTTTGTCGCCAGCATCGCCAGCTGTCGCCATACCCACCCTGTGGATCACATGATCCATCGCCTCAAATACGGCGGCGATCTGGCCCAAGCCGGGGTACTGGCGGCCCTGCTGGCGGCGCGGGTGCGGGAAGGTTCGGCGCCCCTGCCCGAAGCCCTGGTTCCGGTGCCACTGCATTGGCGCCGACTGCTGGCTCGGGGGTTCAATCAGGCCCTGGAACTGGCCCTGCCCCTGGGGCGCGCGCTGGGCATACCGGTGCGCGACCGCCTGGTGGTCCGGGAGCGCGCCACGCCCCCCCAGGTCGGTCTGCCCCGCGAGCTCCGGCGCCGCAATCTGAGCGCCGCCTTCGGCGTGCGCCCCGGGCCGCTGCCCAACCACCTGGCACTGGTCGACGATGTGGTCACCTCGGCGAGCACGGTGACGGCGCTGGCCGACTGTCTGCATCGCGCCGGGGTCGAGCGCATCGAGGTCTGGGCGGTGGCCCGCGCCGGCTTGGCAAATTGACCGCGGCACCCGGATAATGGGCCATGGCACAACGCGACCCCAAGTACATTTCGACCGACGCCAGGGACAACCCCTGCAACACCTCGCTGTGGGAAACCGTGGTTTCGGAAGTGCGTGAGCAGGTGGCGGCGGAGCCCCTGCTCGCCAGCTTTCTCTACAGCACCATCCTCAACCACCGGGATCTGACGGCAGCACTGAGCTTTCACCTCGCCAACAAGCTCAACAGCGACGTCACTCCGGCGCTGCTGCTGCGCGAGATCTTCGACGACGCCTTTGCCAGCCAGCCGGGGATCATCGACAGTGCGCGCAGCGACATCATCGCCACCTACGAACGCGACTCGGCGTGCCGGGATTTCTCCACTCCCCTGCTCTATTTCAAGGGCTTTCACGCACTGAGCGCGTACCGAGTGGCGCATTGGCTGTGGCAGCGCCAGCATCGCAATCTCGCCCTGGTGCTGCAGAACCGCGTCTCGGTGACCTTCGGTGTGGATATTCACCCGGCGGCGCGCATCGGCAAGGGCATCATGATCGACCACGCCACCGGTCTGGTGATCGGCGAGACGGCGGTGGTCGAGGACGGAGTGTCGATGATGCAGTCGGTGACGCTCGGCGGCACCGGCAAGGAAACCGGCGACCGCCATCCCAAGATCCGCCGCGGCGTGCTGATCGGCCCAGGCGCCAAGATTCTCGGCAATATCGAGGTCGGCGAGGGCGCCAAGATCATCGCTGCCAGCGTGGTATTGCAGCCGGTGCCCGCCCACGCGGTGGTCGCCGGGGTTCCCGCCCGGGTGGTCGGCCAGGTAACGGATGAGCCGGCGCGCAAGATGGACCACAGCCTGGAAGGCTGCAGCGGGCTCTGAACTCCCCGCGGAAGCCGCGCCACGCCTACCGGCTGAGCTCCGTTCCGCTAGTCTTCGGCGAAGGCCAGCGCCTCGCGGATATGCGCCAATCCCAGCAGCACCATGAGCAGGCGATCGACACCCAGCGCGACCCCGGCGCAAGGTGGCAACCCAGATTGCAGCGCCGCCAGCAGGCGGCCATCGGGCTCCCGCACCGGCATGCCCAGGGCTCGCCGCCGTTCGATATCCCGAGCGAAGCGCCGCTCCTGCTCTCCGGCATCGGTCAACTCCCAATAGCCGTTGCCCAGTTCGACGCCATCGACGAACACCTCGAAGCGCCGCGCCACCGGCCTGCCCTGCGGATCCGCGTCGATTCGTGCCAGCGCCGCCTGGCAGGCCGGGTAACGGGTGAGGAAGACCATCCCCGCCGGCAACTCCGGCTGTACCGCGAGGCTGAACAGCAGGTCCAGGCAGATGTCCCTGGGCTGTTCCCGCCATTCGGCCCGGGGTTGCCCCGCGGCCTCGGCGGCGCGCGCGCGCAGTTCGTCATCGGTGGCGGCATGGGCGTCCAGCCCCAGGACGGCGGCAAAACAGTCACTGTAATCGAGCCGTTGGTGCTGCCCGCGGACGCCCGCCGAAACCAGCAGTTCCGCAACCTCCTCGGTCAGGCGATCCTCATCCCAATCGGGGCGATACCACTCCAGGAGGGTGAACTCGGGATGGTGCCAGCGGCCCCGCTCGCCAGCGCGGAACGCCTTGCCCAGGTAATAGACCGCCCGCGGCTGGGCGGCCAGCAGACGTTTGAGGAAGTACTCGGGAGAGCTTTGCAGGAACCGGGTCGGCGTGCCCGCCACCGCCAGATTATCGATGTGCAGGTCGGTCACTCCGGTGCGCCCCAGCACCGGGACCTCCACCTCCAGCACCCCCCGGGCGGCAAAGAAGGCGCGAAGCTGGGCGAGCAGCGCTGCCCGGCGCTCCAGCACCTGGACGCTGGCGGTCGGCCGCCAGCCGCTCATCCGGCACCCATCAACGGGTTTGGCGGCACCGGGTCGGCGTCACGGGCGGGGAGATCAATCCCGTGCCCGGCTCAGGTATTCGCCGGTGCGGGTGTCGACGCGCACGACATCTCCGGTATTGAGAAACAGCGGCACCTTGACCACCGCACCCGTGCTCAGGCGCGCCGGCTTGGTGCCGCCGGTGGCCGTGTCGCCACGGATACCCGGATCCGTCTCGACGATCTCCAGCTCCACGTGATTGGGCGGCGTCACGGCCAGCGGGTGGCCATTGTAGAGGGTCACCACGCAGGTATCCTGTTCCTTCAGCCACTGGAGCGCATCCCTCACCACTGCGGCATCGGCCTGGTACTGCTCGAAATTCTCGGGCTGCATGAAGTGCCAGTGCTCACCGTCGCTGTAGAGGTACTGCATCTCGGTGTCGACCACATCTGCGCCTTCCAGGGAATCGCCGGACTTGAAGGTCCGCTCCCAGACCCGTCCGCTGCGCAGGTTGCGCAGGCGCACACGGCTGAAAGCCTGACCCTTGCCGGGCTTGACGAACTCGTTCTCGAGTATGGCGCAGGGGTCTCCATCCAGCATTACCTTCAGGCCGGCGCGGAATTCATTGGTAGAATAGGAAGCCATTCAAACCCGTCCCTTTTCCAGGTCGATTCGAGGGCCGCCATGATACAGCAGGGCATCGCGGTACGGCAGTCGTGCGACTGGCAGACCGAGCTGGCGCGGGCGATCCGCGACCCGCTAGAGCTGGCGGGCCTGCTGGACCTCGACCCCACTGCCCTGGGCATGGCCTCAGCGGCCGCCGACCAGTTCCCGGTGCGCGTCCCGCGCCCCTATCTGGCGCGCATGGAGCCCGGCAACCCCGACGATCCACTGCTGCTCCAGGTATTGCCCGCGGCGCGCGAACTGGCGGCGGCGCCCGGCTACAGCCCGGACCCGCTGCGCGAAAGCGAGGCGAACCCGGCGCCCGGGCTGATCCACAAATACCGGGGCCGAGTGCTGTTGCTGGTCAGTCCCGCCTGCGCCATCCACTGCAGATACTGCTTTCGCCGCCATTTCGATTATGCCGCCAATACTCCGGGCCGCCGCCGGTGGCAGCAGGCGCTCGACTATATCCGGGGCGACGCCACCATCTCCGAAGTGATCTACAGCGGCGGCGACCCCCTGGCGGCGAGCGACGCCATGCTGGCCTGGCTGACGGATGAGCTGGCGGCTATTCCCCATGTCCGCCGCCTGCGGATCCACAGCCGGCTGCCCGTGGTGATCCCGGCACGGATCGACCGCGAACTGCTGAGCTGGCTCGGCGCCAGCACCCTGGAGTCCTCCCTGGTGCTGCATATCAACCACGCCAACGAAATCGACGGCGAACTGACCGCCGCAGTCACGCGATTGCGCCATGCCGGGGTCACCGTCCTCAACCAGTCCGTGCTCCTCGCCGGCATCAACGATGGCGCCGACCGGCTCGCGGCCCTCAGCGAGGGGCTTTTTTCGGCCGGGATCCTGCCCTACTATCTACACTTGCTGGACCGCGTGCAGGGCGCCGCACACTTCTCCGTGTCGAGATCCCGCGCAGTCGGGCTGCACAAAGAATTGCTGGCACGGCTGCCGGGCTATCTGGTCCCCCGTTTGGTGGAGGAAATCCCGGCGTTGCCCCACAAGGTGCCGGTTGGCGAATACCCACAACAGGCTGCCGCACCGACCGGCGAAGCCAGGGAAGAATCATCCGATGGAGCAGCACCAGCGACACCTCGGTGACGACCTCGAGCGGATTCTCAACCGGTTGGTACGGGATGGGAGCACGGCGCCCCGAACGCTGTCCTCGCCCGAATCCTCCCCGCACTGGGAAGCCTTGGAACTGCTCACGCCCGCAGCGCGTGCCGCGGCACTGGAACGCATTCTGCGCGGCAACCTGCCGCTGGCCGACAACCCGCGCGCCAACCGGGAGCGGCTTTTCGATCCCAAGCCGCTGCTCTTCACCACCGCCGAGGAACTGCTCGCGCACCCGGTCTCGGCGCACCCCCGCGAAGCCGCCGCGTTGCCCATCGCACTGCTCAACGCCCAGTACGAGGTCGAGCTGCGCGGGGTCCGCAGCTGTAGCCGGGCGAGCGTGGATTTCGATCTGTTGGCCACCTTCATCGAAGCGGCGCTGGTCACGCTCTGGCAACTGCTGCTCGGTTATTGGCGGCGGCAACTGCCTGTCCCCGGGCGGCTCTGGAGTGAATTGCACGCCCTTTACCAGCTCGCCTGCGCCACGTGCATCGAGCACGCCGGGGCGAGTCATCCGCGCGCGACCGGGATCCGCTCTGCCTATCTGAAACCCCTGTTGCTGGGCAGCCTCAATCCGACCCGCTTCCGGAGCGCCGAAATCAAGCAGATCGCCGCCTTCCTGGATTGCTACGCCGACCGCGCCCGCCTCGGTGGCAAGACCGGGCTGTTACTGATCGATCCCGACTCGGCGCGGCCGCCCGGTTATCTCGGCAACCGGGCGATCGTCGGTTGCTCGCGCCTCTGCGTACGCGGGCTGGTGCAGGCGCTGGACGAAGATGCCACCAACCAGGGGCTGCTGGTACCACGCCTCGTCCGCGACCTGGGGCGCTACTGGACCCGCCCTCAGGTGCGCGGCGAACTGCACCGCCGCGCTGACGACCGGGTCCGCTTGGCGATCGGGCTGGAGCACGCCCACCGGGCACTGACCGGCTGTGAGGACGACGACAGCTTTCCGGAACACCTGTCGCCGGCGAACAGCGAAACTCCCGGACAGCACGCGGATGGCTCCTGGCTGCGCGCGCACTACAGGGACCGCAGCGCGGCCGGCGCCCAGCTGCGGCTCCGCGGTACTCCCGGGCAGATTTCCCCAGGCGAACTGGTGGCAGCCCTGGAAGCCACCGGCTGGCGGCTGGGACTGCTCCGCTGGACCCAACTGACCCCGGAATTCGATACCGCCGCCGGCGTCCACTGGCTGCCCGAGGACTTCGAGCCGGCCGCAGTACGCGGTCTCGACCTGTCGCTGCCGGCGCCCTTTTTGCGGGCTTTCCTGCTGTCCGGGACTGCCACTGGGCAGGATCCTGAACTGCTCCTGCCCAGCGGCCTGTTCAAGCCGGCCGACTATGTACGCGTCCGCACCGCGGACGCCGAGGTCTCACTGTCGCTTACCGCGGTGATCGACAGGACCTTTCACATCGCCCGCTTCAGCGCCCGGATCATCTCGGAGCCCACTGCCTGAGCGGAAGCGCTTTCTCAACCCTCGCCCAACTGCTTAGAATAGGCTTCGCCACCACCGAAGCGTCAGGATGACGGCAGCCTCTCAGGAGGCACTTCGGCACCGCCATCCGCACCCGGACCCGGTGTGCGCCCAGCATAGGGAACAGCGTTTTGAAGGTACTCACCACCTGCTCTGACCAGATCGATGGACTCGTCAGCCTGTTGCGGGACGCTTTTCAACAGGTCGATGTCCAGCTCCTGGAAGCCGGTGAAATCGAGTCCGACCGCCAGGACGCGGCGCTGTTGCTGGCCGCTTATGACAGCGATGACGACCGGGTGTTGGTGAGAAAGCTGATCAGTCAGATCCGCAACCTGTCGCTCGACATCCCCGTCATCCTGTTGCACGCCACCCCGGAGCCCGACCGCGTTACCGAGGGCTTGCGCATCGGCGCCGCCGACGTCATCACTTTCGGCGAGGATCAGCACCTGCTCCATGTGATCCGGCGAGTGCTCCGCGAACGGGAACTGCACCGCGAACGCGATTTCTGGCAGCGCCGACACACGCTCTCGGAGCGGCGCTGCGCAAGACTGATGGACAGCTCGCGGGATGCCATCGCATTGATCGCCGACGGCATTCATATCTATGCCAATCAAGTCTATGTCGCAATGCTCGGCCAGAGCGCCGAAGATACGCTGCTATCGCCGGTCGCCGACGCGCTCGACACCGACATGCAGGACGAACTCAAGCCGCTGCTGCGCCCACTGTCGGCCACCGAACCACTGCCGGCGGAGCGCCGCACCATGCGCTTCAAACGCGCAGACGGTACCAGCATTAACGTGGAAGTGCAGATCAGTCAGGTCGATTACGAAGGCGAACCGGCACTGCTCTGGCGCGTCGCCGACACCAGCGTCGACGGGCAATCCGGCCTCACCGAGGCCATGGCCTCGGAACACCGCGCCGCTGTCAACCCTGAAGTCGTCGAGGCCCGGCAGGTCAATCTGGGGCGGATGAAAGAACAGATCGAAAAAGTCATGCAGGGAACCGTCGACACCCAAAAGCCCTGTTTGCTCTACTACACTCGGGTGGACGAGTTCGACCGGCTGCAGGGCGACGCCGGCGTCCACGCCGCTGAGCAGGCGATGATCGGCGCTTGGCGTTTCCTGCGCCGCCAGTTGGGCGCGGAGTTGCCGCTGGGCCGGGTGCGGGACAACGCCTTTCTGTTCCTGACCTCCAACTATACGCTGGCCGACGCCCGCCGTATGGCGGAAAACCTGTGCACCGAACTCGATCGGGAAACCATCGATCTGGGCAACGAAAGCGTCAACCTGCATTTCAGCATTGGTATCACGGCGATCGACAACGATCACGAGCAGTCCACCAGCTGGATGGATCGCTGCCTCAAGGCGGTACGCGCCCTGGACACGGAAGGAAGTGCGGGCGTCAGCACCCCCGTCCGGCTATTCGAGGATCTCTATCCCACAAGCCTCGCCGGGCTCAACGAAGAGAACAATATCAAGCAGTTCGTGCGCCAGATGCTGGAACAGCGCATGTTGGGCCTCGCCTTCCAGCCCATTGTGGCGCTCAAGGAGCAGCAATACGAGGATTACGAAGCCTTCACCCGCCAGACGATCTCCGAGCTGCCCGCCGGCATTCCCCAGGATCTGTTCAAGCGTGCCTTTCGCACCGGCGTCGCCGGAGATCTCGACCGCTGGGCGATCCTGGAAGGCTTCCGGGTGCTGCGCGAGCGCCTCGACCAGCATCCGCGCACCCGGCTGTTCCTCAAGGTCAGCGCGCCTTCGCTACGGGATCCCGGCTTCGCCGACTGGCTGAAGCTGTCCTTCCAGGCCGCCCGCATCGATCCGCGCAATCTGATCTTTCAGATCGAGGAAAAAGACGTCAGCCTGGCGGTAAACGCCACCCGGACGCTCGCCGAGCAACTCGCCGACCTCGAGGTGAGGCTGGGGCTGACACACTACGGCCTGTCGAGCCCGCCGGGTCGCATCCTCTCCGACGCCAGATTCGAATTCGTCAAACCGGATCAATCACTGGTGCTGCGCGCGGCCACCAGCACCGAGGGTGTCGAGCAGCTCAGCGCCTGTATCACCGCGGCCAAGGAGGCCGGCGTACACGTAATCGTGCCCTTCGTCGAGGACGCGTCGATCATTCCCCTGCTGTGGAAGCTCGGGGTCGATCACATCCAGGGCTACTACATCCAGAGCCCGACCGAGTCCATGGACTACGAGTTCAGCCTGTTGGAATGAGTCGGGCATCGCGATCGCTGATGCCCATCAGGTAGAGGATCCCATCGAGGCCCAGCTGGGAGATGGACTGCTTGGCACTGGCCCGCACCAGTGGCTTGGCGCGAAACGCGATGCCCAGGCCGGCCACGCCGAGCATCTGCAGGTCGTTGGCGCCATCGCCGACCGCAATGGTCTGCTGCAGACTGATCCCCTCGCGCGCCGCCAGTTCGCGCAACAGTTCCGCTTTGCGGGTGGCATCGACGATGGTGCCGCTCACCGCTCCGGTGACGCGGCCGTCGCAAATCTCGAGCTCGTTCGCGAACAGGTAATCGATGCCCAGGCGCCGCTGGAGGCGCCGGCCGATACAGGTGAAGCCTCCGGACAGGATGGCCGTCTTGTAGCCGAGCGCTTTCAGTGTCGCGATCAGATGCTCCGCACCCTCGGTGAGGGTCAGCCCCTGGTACACCTCATCGAGCACAGTCTCCGGCAGCCCCCGGAGCAATGCCAGACGTTCCCGGAAGCTGTGTTGAAAATCCAGCTCTCCACGCATCGCCCGCTCGGTGATGGCGGCAACCTGATCGCCGACCCCGGCGTGTTGCGCCAGCTCGTCGATGACCTCGTTCTCGATCAGGGTGCTGTCCATGTCGAACACTACCAGCCGGCGGTGGCGGCGGAAGATGTTGTCCTCCTGATAGGCGATGTCGATGTCGAGCTCGGTGGCCAACTCCAGCAGCGAAGTGCGCAGACTGCCCAGATCCCCGCTGCCGCCACGCACCGAGAATTCCACGCAGGCGTTCACCGGCCGCTCGGCCGCGCGCAGCGGCACGCGGCCCGAGAGTCGGGTGATCTTGTCGATGTTGAGCCCGTGGCCGGTGATGAGCTGGGCGATCTGCGCGATGTACCCGGCCAGAATGGAGCGCCCCAGCAGGGTGACGATGTGCCGCGGCTTGCCCTGCTGGCCGACCCAGTGTTCATAGGCGTCTGCGGACACCGCCTCGAAGCGCACCCTGAGCCCCAGCTCGCCCAGCGCCACGCGCAATTCCTCCATGGCCGGCTCCACTTCCTGGGGGCGCGGTACCCCGGCGAGCAGCCCAAGGCTCAGGGTGTCGTGGATCACGGCCTGGCCAATATCCAGAATGGTGGCGCCATGCTCGGCGAGCACCTGGGATACCGCACAGGTGACGCCCGGCCGATCGGGGCCGGACACATTGACGAGCAGGATTTCAGTCATGGTCGCAGCGGAGATCGGCGGCCGCAGACGTGGCCGCCGCTCGGGCCGGGTCAGCGCGGCTGCATGCGAATGGCGCCATCGATCCGGATGGTTTCGCCGTTGATGTAGCCATTCTCCGCAATATGGACCGCCAGCGCGCCGTATTCGGCGGGCTCTCCGAGCCGCGAGGGGTTGGGCACGCTGGCCGCCAGCGAAGCGCGAACCTTTTCCGGCATCGCCATCAGCAGCGGCGTCGCCATGATCCCGGGCGCGATGGTATTGACCCGAATTCCCAGATTGGCGAGATCCCGCGCCATCGGCAAGGTCATGCCCACCACGCCGCCCTTGCTGGCGGAATAGGCGCACTGTCCGACCTGCCCCTCATAGGCCGCGACCGAAGCGGTATGCACGATGACGCCGCGCTCGCCGTTTTCCAGTTCGTTTTTGGCCATGGCGGCCGCGACACAGCGCGCGACATTGAAGCTACCACCAAGATTGATGCCGACGATCTTGGTGAAATCCTCGAGCGGCATCGGGTTGTTGTCCCGATCCAGGATTTTCTTTGCCGGCCCAATCCCGGCGCAATTGATCAGTACGTGGAGCGCACCGAAACGGTCCACGACCCTGTCGACGGCCGCCTCCACGGCCGTCGCAGAGGCCACGTCGACGGCTTCGAACAGCGCCCGCTCGGCACCCAGGGCCGCCACCACCTCGGCACCAGCCTCGGCATTGAGATCGAAAATCGCCACCCGCGCGCCGCGCTCGGCGAACGCCTCGACGGTAGCGCGGCCGAGACCGGAAGCCCCGCCGGTGACCAGTACTACCCTATCCTGCAAATTCATGACTGACTCCTCTCGATTGGCGATGAATGGCGATGCGCCTCAGCCCAGGCCGAGCTGCTCGATCATGGTCTCACGCATCTTGAACTTCTGGATCTTGCCGGTGACCGTCATCGGATAGTCCTCGACAAAGCGGATGTGACGGGGAACCTTGAAATGGGTGATCCGGTCGCGGCAGAAGTCGCGGACCTCCTGCTCGGTGAGCACATGGCCCTCGCGGCACTTGATCCAGGCGCAGATTTGTTCGCCGTACTTCTCGTCGGGCACGCCGATCACCTGGACCTCCTGGATGCCCGGATGGCTGTAGAGAAACTCCTCCACCTCGCGCGGATAGACGTTTTCACCGCCGCGGATGATCATGTCCTTGATGCGCCCGGTGACCTGGACATAGCCGTCGGCGTCCATCACCCCGATATCGCCGGAGTGCAGCCAGCCGCCACGGTCGATGGTCTCGCGGGTCTTTTCCTCATCGTCCCAATACCCCAGCATGACCGCGTAGCCCCGGGTACAGATCTCGCCCTTTTCGCCGATGGGCACCACCAGGTTGGTGTCGTCGACGATCTTGGTCTCCAGGTAGGGACAGGGTTTTCCCACGGTGCCGACCCGCTTGTCGACGGCATCGTCCGGGGCCGTGATGTGGCTCACCGGGCTGAGTTCGGTCTGACCGTAGGCGATCAGGATTTCCCCGATCCCCATGCGCCCCATCACCTGCTCCATGACCTGCACCGGACAGGGAGCGCCGGCCATGATGCCGGTGCGCAGCGAGCTCAGATCGAAGCGGTCGAAATCCGGATGATCCAGTTCGGCGATAAACATGGTGGGCACGCCGTGGAGCGCAGTGCAGCGCTCCTCGGCCACGGTTTTCAGGGTCGCCAGGGGTTCGAAGGCCTCGCCCGGGAACACCGCGGTGGCGGCGTGGGTCAGGCACCCCAGATTGCCGATCACCATCCCGAAGCAGTGATACAGGGGCACGGGGATACACACCCGATCGCCCGGCACCAGGCGCATCATGTCGCCATTGATCTTGCCATTGTTGAGCACATTGCAGTGGCTCAGGGTCGCGCCCTTGGGATTGCCCGTGGTACCACTGGTGAACTGGATGTTGATGGCATCGTCCGGCGACAACCGGGCACCGATCTCGGCCATGCGGCGATACTCGACGTCGGTACCCAGTTCGCAGACGGCGCCGAAATTGAACATGCCCGCGGTCTGCGCCTCACCCATGCGAATCACGGTCTCGAGGTGGGGCAGCCGGGTGGCTTCCAGCGCGCCCGGTACACAGGAGTCCAGCTCCGGGGCCAGCTCCTGCAACATACGCAGATATTGACTGGTCTTGAAGGACTCCGCGGTGATCAGCGCCCGGCACTGCACCTTGTTGAGGGCGTATTCGAGCTCGTAGGTCCGATAGGCCGGGTTGATGCAGACCAGGATGGCGCCGATGCGCGCGCTGGCGAACTGGGTGAGGCACCACTCGTAGCAGTTGGGCGCCCAGATTCCCAGCCGATCGCCCGGCTGGAGTCCCAGCGCCAGCAAGCCGGTGGCGAGACGATCGATTTCCCGGCGGTACTCGGCGTAGGTCCAGCGCACACCCTGATGGGGGATTACCAAGGCCTCGCGCTCGGAGTGCTCGACGGCCATCTGCTCGAGCAATTCGCCGATAGTCTGATAGATCAGTGGAGCCTGAGCGGTTCCGCAACCGTAACTGTGCGCCTGCATGGCAATCTCATCGGATCCGGGGCCGTGGGGCCGGTATTGTCGGGAAAAGCCCGGCGGCCGGCAACCGCGCCGCCCGGGAGCAGGCTACACTGAGGTGCATCCAGGTCCGGTGGTGGTCGCGACCCCATGTCGAAACAATTCATCACCGCCGAAACCCTGCTCGCGGAAAGCTTTCGGCTCGGCGCCCTGGTGCACGCCAGCGGTTACCGGCCCGACCTGCTGCTGGGTGTCTGGCGCGGCGGCGCGCCCATCGCCATCGCGGTCCACGAATATCTGAGTTTCCACGGCCATCACTGTGAGCACCTGCCGGTACGGGTCAGTGCGTACACCGGCATCGATGCGCAACGCGAGCAGGTGGCCATCCACGGCCTTGCGGGCCTGCTGGAGGAGATCACCGACTACCGCCGCCTGCTGGTGGTGGATGACGTCCTGGACACCGGACGCAGTCTCCAGGCACTGCTGGCGGCATTGTCCGCGGCGCCTGGGGAGCGGGAGCTGCGCACGGCCTGCCCCTGGTACAAACCCGGCCGCAACCGCTGCGGCCTGATTCCCGACTACCACCTCCACACGACAGACGCCTGGCTGGTATTCCCCCATGAACTGGTCGGGCTGGGCGAAGCCGAGATCCGCAGCGGCAAGGGCCCGATCGCCGACCTGCTGGTGGCGAAAGGACGTTGATCCCGGCGGCAAACGTCAGAGGCCGGCCACGGTGGCCACACCCTCTGGCAGCGGCTGGGTATGAAGCACGCCTTCGGCCTCCAGTGCCGCAACCTCTTGTGCAGTGACTCCGCCAAACTTCGTCATCACCTCGCGGTTGTGCTCGCCCAGGTAAGGGGCCTGGAGATCCAGGGGTTCGGGAAACTCGGAAAAGCGCAGGGGGATCCCTGGAATCTGCAGTTCACCATAGCCGCGATCCTGGATGGTGCGCACCACCTGGCGCTCGATCAGGTGCGGATGCTCCATGGCTTCGGGAACGCTGAGCACTGGCGCCACCGGCACATGCATGTCCTGCAGGATGCGCAGCGCGTCATCGCGATCGTAGTCGCGCAGCCAGTCCTCGATGATGGCAACGATCTCCGCGCGTCGCTCGACCCGCTTGAGGTTGGTGTCGTAGTTAGGATTGTCGGCGAGATCGTCACGCCCCATCGCCTTGCACAAAGGTCCCCACTGGCGCGCCATGACCACCATGAACAGGTAACCATCGCGACAATGGAACAGCCCCAGGGGAGCGGCCGCGTAGTGGTGATGGCCCGAGCGCCTGGGCTGAATCTTCCCCTTGCTGCCCGAATACGCCTGAACATTGATTTCGTGGCTGTGGAAATAGGCATCCAGCAGCGAAATGTCGATGTACTGACCGCGCCCGGTCTTGTAACGGTAGAGCAGCGCCGCATTGATGGCCGCCAGGGCGTGGACCCCGGCGCTGACATCGCCGATACCCAGCATGGGGAAATACGGCGGCTGATCGGGGTCGCCGATCATGTCCATGACCCCGGATACGGCCATGGCGATGTAATCGAAACCCGGGAGGCTGGACAAGGGCCCGGTCTGGCCGAAGGCCGACACCGAGCACATGATGAGTTCCGGATTCAGGGCGTGGACCACCTCCCAGCCCAGCCCCAAGCGGCCGATGGCCCCGGGCGAAAAATTTTCCAGCAGCACGTCGCAGGACCTGACCAGTTCCTTGATCAGCGCCAGCCCCTTGGGATTGCGGATATCGACGCAGACACTTTTTTTGCCGCGATTTTGCTGAATGTAGTAGCCGCTGCGCCCGGCACGGCGGTGGGGCAGCAGATGGGTGGGATCGCCGGCCGGGGCCAGCTCGACCTTGATGACTTCTGCTCCCATCTCGGCCATCAGCCGGGTGGTGGTGGGACCGGCGAGAAACTGGGTGAAATCCAGAACTCGATAGCCCTCCATGATGTGCTGTGGTTGCATGGCGATTCTCCTCCGCTGGTGCGCTTTAGCTCTGTTTCGTTCCACGCCTACACGGGCTTGGCAAACAGCACCTTGCGCCGCTCCCAATCCCATACCTGCTCTGCGGGGCACAGCAGCAGCCGCTTGAGCACCTCGGCGTTGTGCTCACCGAGCAGGGGCGCCTGAATATTTTCATCGACTTCGTATTTGGAAAAGCGCAGGGGCATTCCGGGAATCTGCAATTTGCCCAGCAGGCGATCCTCGATGGTTCGCACTGTACGCCGCTCGATCAGGTGCGGATGGGCCATGGCCTCGGGTACCGACAGAATGGGCGCGCAGGGAATCCGCGCCTCTTCCAGAAGCGCCAGCGCCGCGGCATCCGAAGGCAGCGACTGCAGCCAGTCCTCGATGAGCGCGATCATCGCCTCGCGGTGGGCCATGCGGGCGTCGTTGTCCCGGAAGCGCGGGTCCTCGATCAGATCCTCGCGGCCCATGGCGCGACACAGAATGGGCCACTGGTGCAGCAGCGCCAGGATCATCAGGTGCCCTTCCCTGGCCTTGAAGATGCCGCTCGGCCCCACCGCATAGTGGTGTGAGCCGCTGCGTCGGGGTTCGATGCGCCCACCGCTGGCCGAATAGGCCTGAACACTGACCTCGTGATAGTGGAAATAACTGTCCAGCAGCGAGATGTCGAGCCATTGGCCGCCGGCGCCATTGCGCTCGCGATCGAGCAGCGCATAGCCCACCGCGGTCAGCGCGTGCACGCCCGTGCCCACATCGCCAAAGGCCAGCATGGGCATCGAGGGTGCGCGGTCGGGCTCACCGATCAGATCGCTGACCGCGGCATAGGCCTGGGCGATGTAATCGAAACCCGGATGGCTGGCGAGTGGCCCCTCCTGGCCGAACGCCGAAATCGAGCACATGATGAGATTCGGGTTGATCTTGCGAACCTCTTCCCAACCCAGACCGAGTCGGCCGATCACTCCTGGTGCAAAGTTCTCGATGAACACATCGCTGTGCTTGAGCAGGCGCTTGATGATGTCCAGGCCTTGCGGATGTTTCGGATCCAGACACACACTTTTCTTGCCGCGGTTCTGTTGAATAAAATAGCCGCTGCGACCCGCCCGGCAATAGGGAAAGTTGCGCACGGGCTCGCCGTGGGGGCCGATTTCCAGCTTGATCACTTCGGCACCCAGCTGCACCATCAGATTGGTGGCAGCGGGGCCGGCCAGATACTGGGTGAAATCCAGCACCCGGTAGCCGTCGAGTACGTGTTTGGGCACCATCTCAGAATCCCGGATTCAAAAACCGTTATCGATCCAGACCACAGGGCGGTCCGCTCGCTGTTGCGCCGCGGTCAGTGCGCCGCGGCCACCAGCACACCCTCCTGCTCCAGGGCCGCCACCCGCTCAGCCTCGTAGCCCAGCAGAGCGGTCAGTAATTCGCCGTTGTGCTCACCGAGCAGGGGTGCCTGCAACTCCAGCAGCTCGGGGTGCGCCGAAAAGCGCAATGGCACCCCCGGGATATCGAACTCGCCGAGCATGCGGTCGGAAACCCGCCGTACCGTGCCCCGCGCCCGGTGGTGCGGATGCTCGATGGCCTGGGCCACGGTGAGGATGGGCGCCACCGGAACCCGTACCGCCTGCAGCGCCTCGATCGCCGCGGCGTCGGTGGCAAAGCCCTGCAACCATGCCTCGATGATGGCGATCAGCGCCTGCTGATTGGCGACTCGCAATTCATTGGTCTTGAAACGCTCATCCGCAATCAGATCCTCTCGGCCCATCGCCTTGCACAGCACCGGCCACTGGTGCAGCAGGGCGAGGATCATGATGTAACCCTCGGGGCCGCGAAAAATCCCGGTAGGCGCCACCGCATAGTGGTGGGCGCCGGCGCGGCGCGGGACGATCGCGCCGCCACTCGCCGAGTAGGCCTGGACATTGACCTCGTGATGATGGAAATAGCAGTCCAGCAGGGAAATATCCAGGTGTTGACCGACCCCGGTGCGGTGAACGTCGAGCAGCGCGAAGCCCAGCGCACCGGCGGCGTGCACGCCGGTGGTGACATCGCCGATAGCCAGCATCGGCAGGCTCGGCGGACGATCCGGCTCACCGATCACCGCGGTCACCCCGGCATAGGCCTGAGCGATGTAATCAAAGCCGGACAGGTGGCTTAGCGGACCGGTCTGGCCGAACGCCGAAATCGAGCACATCACCGCACGCGGGTTGATCGCCCGCACCTGCTCCCAGCCGAAGCCGAGCCGGCCGATCACACCCGGGGCGTAGTTCTCGATCAGCACATCGGATTCGCGGATGAGGTCGCGCACGATCTCTCGGCTGCGCCCGTCCTTGAAATTCACACACAGGCTTTTCTTGCCGCGATTCTGCTGGACGTAATAGGCACTGCGCTTGTGCTTGCGGTAGGGAAAGGCGCGGCTGGGATCACCATAGGGCGCCATCTCGATCTTGATGATCTCGGCACCCATCTCCGCCATCAGGCGGGTGGCACTGGGCCCGGCCAGGTACTGGGTGAAATCGAGGATCCGGTACCCCGCGAGGATCGGCTTGCTGGCCATGACAGCTCCTCTCGCCGCGTCAGGCGGATGCCGGCAGCGGCTCGCTGGCCAGCACACCGGCCGCGGCCAGGGCCGCGATGTCGTCGTCGGAATAACCCAAGGCTTTCAGCACCTGGGCATTGTGCTCGCCCAGGAAGGGCGCCTGCAGGGGCAGAAACTCCGGGTACTGAGAGAACCGGAGCGGCACGCCGGGGATCTTCAGATCGCCGAAGGCGCGGTCACTGATGGTCCGCACCGTCTGCCGCTCATTGTGATGGGGATGGGCCATGGCCTCGGGCACACTGAGCACGGGCGCCACCGGCACATGGTTCTCCTCGAGGATGCGCACCGCCTCCGCGTCGCTCTCGGTGGTCTGCAACCAGGCCTCGATGGCATCGATCAACAGCTGCTTGTTGGCGACGCGCCCGGCATTGTCGGCAAACCGCGGGTCGGTGAGAAAATCCTCGCGGCCGATGACCTTGAGCAGATTCGCCCACTGGCCGCCGATGGCGATGATGACCAGCCATTTGTCCTTGCCCTTGAACATGCCCAGGGGCGCCACCGCAAAGTGGTGGGCGCCGGAGCGGTGCGGCACCAATTGTCCGCCACTGCCGTCGTAGCCCTGGACATTGATCTCGTGGCAATGGAACAGGCAGTCGAGCAAACTGATATCCAGGTATTGCCCGCCGCCGCCCATGGCGCGATGGAAGAGCGCCGCGCTGATGGCGCCATAGGCGTGGGCGCCGGTGGAGACATCACCCATGCCAAGGCCGGGAAAATAGGGCGAGCCGTTCTCCTCGCCGATCATGTCGATCACTCCGGCATAGGCCTGGGCGATGTAGTCGAAGCCCGGGCGGTCGGCCAGCGGCCCGCGCTGCCCGAAGGCCGAGATCGAGCACATGATCAGCTCGGGGTTGAGTTCGCTGAGCCTGGGATAATCGATGTTGAGGCGCTTCATCACCCCGGGCGTGAAGTTCTCCACCACCACGTCGACCTCGCCCGCCAGCTTGTGCACGACCTCCTGGGCCTGCGGGTCACGGAGGTTCAGGCAGAGCGACTGCTTGCCGCGGTTCTGCTGGATGTAATAGCCACTGCGCCCGTTCTTGAGAGCGGGCATCTGGCGCACCATATCGCCCGCCGGCGCCGCCTCCACCTTGATCACTTCGGCGCCGGTTTCGGCCATCAGCCGGGTACAGCTGGGCCCCGCCAACACATGGGTGAAGTCGAGTACGCGCACCCCTTCCAGGACATGTTTTCTGGCCATGATTCCCCCCGCAAGCGTCCGGTGGCCTGGCAATGCCACCGGCTTCTGATTGTGACAAATTACCGTCAGATGCTAAGCCCAACCATCGGCAACGGCAATTCCCGAGGCCGGGCCGTTGGCCGCGGCTAGCCGTGACTGTGGGTACCGAAATAGCTGCAGGGATTGCGGACCATCAGGGTATCGATGACCTCCTGGGAGATCCCGGCCTCACGCATCATCGGCAGGATGTTGCGCGAGATATGCGCCATGTTCCAGTTCGGCGAGGCCGCGATCATACCGTCCAGCACCCCGGTATCACGGCCGCGCCAGCATTCGACGGAGTCGTGGGACAGCATGATGCGGTCGTGGCCGACGCCGAGCAGGCCGAACAGCGAAGCCAACCGCAGCTTGTCCGAGGCGATCGACTCGATGCCGAAACGATCGAAGCCCAACCAGGCGCCGCGCTCCAGGATGTCGAAGTAGTAGCGCATGTCACCCACGCCGCAGGCATGGCCGATCAGCACCCTGTTGAAGTCGACCTGCTCCTCTTCGAAGACATCGAGTGTCTCGCGGCCATAGGGCTCGAGTTCGTCGTTGTGGCACAGGATGGGGGCGCCCGTCGCCTTGCAGGCGCGCGCCGCGGCGCGCAGGCACTTGATCTCGGTGTCCTTGACACCCTGCCCAGGAGGCGTCACTCCCGGGATACCGCCGGTCGCCGTCTTGATGATGCCCGCCCGGATTCCGGTATGGCCAATACCCTCCTCGATCTCCCTGACATAGACCTCGGCGATGCCATCGACATCCATCAGGCGAAAGTGGACCGGAATGCCCAAGGCATCGTTGTACAGCCCGGTCGCGACCACGATCTGCACCCCGGACTTGTCCGACATTTCAGCGGCGAATTCCGGATCGCGGCCGAGCTCCATGGGGCAGGGGTCGACGATGCTCCGGATCCCCAGGTCGCGGATCTCCTTGAGCTTGTCGGCGACCCGCGCACCCTCTTTCTTGCGGTCGAAATCGCGATGGTCCAGCTCCCAGCCGGGCCAGCCGATGCCCAGGTGCTCATGAATCAAGGTGGTGCCCAGATCGCTGCCCGGGATCGGGCCCAGAACGGAATTGATCGCCATGTCGGTTCCCCCACGTGTCTTCGTTATGGTATTCACGGTTATGGTGTTCGCGCATCCGCAGCCAACTCGCGGCGCAGCCACCCGATGGTGCCCCAGATAGTCCAGCGACGCCAGCAGCTCGCCAAGCCTCGTGAAATGCCCCATGAAATGACCCGTGAAATGGTCGGGCGCCATCCTCTACACTGGCTGCTGGGAGCCTGCGGACAACAACCATGAGAAACCCGGAGCTGGTGCTGATCGACGACGCCGAGCGCGTCCGCACCCTGACCCTGCATCGTCCCGCGGCGCTCAATGCCTTCAACGATGCTCTCTACGACGCCGTCGGTGACGCCCTGAGCACCGCCGCCGCGGACGACAAGGTCGCGGTGGTGATCCTCACCGGCGCCGGACGCGCCTTTACCGCCGGCCAGGATCTCGCCGAAATGGCTTCCCCGCCCCACCACCAGGACGCCGAACCCCATGGTTTTCCCTACTTCATGGACGTGCTCTGCGGCTTTCCGAAACCCCTGGTCGCCGCGGTCAACGGTATCGGCGTGGGCATCGGGCTGACACTGCTGCCGCATTGTGATTTCGTGCTGATCAGCGAAGATGCCCGCTTGCGCGCGCCCTTCGCCACCCTGGGCGTGACCGTCGAGGCCGGCAACTCCTACCTGCTGCCCGAACGCATCGGCTGGGCCAACGCCGCGCACCTGCTCTACACCGCGGAATGGCTCGATGCGGACACCTGCGTGGCCATGGGCCTGGCCCGGCGGAAGCTGCCCGCAGCCGAGTTGCTGAGCGCCGCCCACGCGTTGGCGCGCCCCATCGCGGCCATGCCCATCAGCTCCCTGGTCGAGACCAAGCTGCTGCTGGCAGCACCCCGGCAAGCGGCGATCATGGCGGCCCGCCAGCGGGAAACGGCCGCCTTTGCCCGACTGATCGGTGCGCCGGCCAACCGCGAGGCCATCCAGGCGTTTCGCGACAAGCGCCCCGCCGACTTTACCCAGTTGCCCAGTCACGAATAACCCTGCCCCCGGAGGCTCCCATGGACCTCGATCAAGCCATGCGCACCACCTTTGCCGCCCGGCAGTACACCGGCGACCCCCTGCCCGATGCCCTGCTCTACCGGATCCTGGATGCCGCGCGCTTTGCACCGAGCGGCGGCAACCGCCAGGGAACGCGGGTGATCCTGATCCGCGATCGCGCTACCCGAGCGGAGATCGCCCGCCTCGCCGAGCCCGCTGCCAAACGCTACCTCGCCCAGCTCGACGCCGGCGAGGCGCCCTGGAACACGGTGGTGCCCTCCGCCCTCTCGCCGGAGCAGATCGCCGCCACCCCGGTGCCCGGGTGGCTGCTCGCCCCCTACACCGAAGCCGAGGTCCTGTTGGTGTTCGTCGTCGATCTGCACACCCTGGCGGCGATGGACCAGGAACTCGATCGTATCGGCCTGATCGGCGGCGCCTCGGTGTACCCCTTCGTCTGGAACGTCCTGCTCGGCGCCCGGGCCGCCGGCTTCGGCGGCACCATCACCACCCTGCCGGCCGCCCAGGAGCCTGCGCTGCAGCGTCTGCTGCGCATCCCCCAGCACCATGCGGTCTGTGCCCTGGTGCCGCTGGGCAAACCGGTGCGCCAGCTCACCCGTCTCAAGCGCCTGTCCGTCGAGCAGTTGGCGCTGCGGGAGACCTTCGACGGCCCGGCCTTCACCGGCTGAAGGCCCGGTTTCCGGTTACTCTTGTCCCATCCCGCATCAGGAGCCACCCATGAGTGAACTCTACGGCGATCGCCACCGCGAACTGCAGCAGCAGTTCCAGACCCGTCCGCTGGCCGACCGGATCGAGGACAGCATCGTCAGCGATCACCTCTCCGAGCAGACCCAGGCCTTCATCGCCGCCCGCGACATGTTCTTCCTCTCCACCATCGACCATCTAGGTCGACCCACGGTGTCCTACAAGGGAGGGGACCCGGGGTTCCTCCGCGTGGTGAACGAGCGGGAAATCGCCTTCCCCAGCTACGACGGCAACGGCATGTACCTGTCCATGGGCAACATCGCCGGCAACCCCCAGGTCGGACTGCTGCTGATCGACTTCGAACATCCGCTGCGGGTGCGCATCCAGGGCACGGCCTCGGTGAGCGCCGAAGACCCATTGCGCGCCGCGTACCCCGAGGCCGAACTGATCGTCCGGGTCGCCGTGACCCAGAACTGGATCAACTGCCCGCGCTATATCCACCGCTATCGCAAGGAGGCACAGTCCCGCTATGTGCCGCGCAGCGAATGCGAAACCCCCTTCGCGGAGTGGAAGCGCATCGATTTTCTGCAGGACGCCCTGCCGCCCAGGGACGCCGGTCGCGCGGCGCAGGAAGGCGGCACCCTGAGCATGGAAGAGTGGGCAGCCAGGGTGGCACGCGGCGAGGGCTGAGTGCAGGGCAATCCCTGAAGCGGATTTCCGATCGCCGCCCGCGGCGTGGCACAGACAATGAGAGGATCGCGTCAATCGTTCGCCGTCTGCGCGAACAGGCTGGCATTGCCGCCAGCGGCGGTGGTATCGACGCTCAGCGCCTGCTCCCAGGCAAAGCGCGGCAGATACCCGGGCCCGCCGGCCTTGGGACCGGTGCCGGACAATCCCACCCCCCCGAACGGCTGACAGCCGACCACCGCCCCGATCATGTTGCGGTTGACATAGACGTTGCCGACCCGGGCACGGGCGAGGATCTGCGCCACCCGGGCATCGATCCGGGAATGGATGCCCAGCGTCAGGCCGTAACCCGTGGCGTTGATCTGATCGACCAGCGCATCCAGTTCGCGGGCCCGGTAGCGCACCACATGGAGCAAGGGCCCGAATACCTCACCGGGCAGGGCCCCGATGCGATCGATGGCAAACAGCGCCGGAGCCACGAAGCAGCCCCGCCGGGCGGCCTCCGGCAGCGGCGTCTCGGCCAGCAGTCGCCCCTCCGCCACCAGCTGCGCGCGGTGCTCCAGCAGGGCCTGGCGGGCGCGGTCGTCGATCACCGGGCCGATGTCGGTCTCCAGCAGCCCCGGATCGCCCACCCGCAGCTCGGCCATGGCGCCGCGGATCATCTCCAGGGTGCGCTCGGCGATCTCCTCCTGCAGACAGAGCACGCGCAGCGCCGAGCAGCGCTGGCCGGCGCTTGCAAAGGCCGAGCGGAGCACATCGCGGGTGACCTGCTCGGGCAGCGCGGTGGAGTCGACGATCATGGCATTCTGGCCGCCGGTCTCGGCGATCAGGGGCACCAGGGGACCCTCGCGGGCGGCGAGCTGACGGGCCAGCAGACGCGCCACGGGCACCGAGCCGGTGAAGGCCACCCCCCGGATGCGGGCATCCGGGACGAGCAGGCGCCCCAGGGTTTCACCGTCGCCCGGCAACAGCTGCAGTACCTGCGGCGGCAGGCCGGCCTCGTGCATCAGCCGTACCGCGCGTGCGGCAATCAGCGTCGTCTGCTCGGCGGGCTTGGCGAGCACCGGATTGCCGGCGGCCAGGGCGGCGGCAATCTGTCCGGTGAAGATCGCCAGCGGAAAATTCCAGGGGCTGATGCACAGGAAGGGGCCGCGGCCGCGCAGCGCCAGCCGGTTGCGCTCTCCGGTCGGCCCGGGCAGCGGCTGTGGCTCCGCCAGCAGGCGCCGCGCCTCACCGGCGTAGTAGCGGCAGAAATCCACCGCCTCGCGGATTTCCGCCACCGCATCGGGCAGGGTCTTGCCCGCCTCGCGGACGAGTAGCGCCAGCAGCGTCGCGCGCTCCGCCTCGTAGCACTCCGCGATCCGCTCGAGCAGCGCCGCCCGGGTCGCCACCGGCGTCCGCTCCCAGCTTCCGGCGGCATCGGCGGCCGCGGCCAGCGCGCGCTCCACCGCACCGGCATCGGCATCGACCACCTCCCCCACCGGCTGACCGTGATCCGCCGGATCGCATGCCGGCCGGGATCGCCCGCCTGCGGACCCGCCGGCCACCAGGGGCTCGCCATGCCAGCGCCGGCGCATGGCCGCCTCCATGGCGGCACCCAGTTCCGCCAAGCTGCCGGCAGCGGTGAAATCCTGCCCTGCGGAATTGCGCCGCCCCGGCAGCAGATCGGCGGGCAGCGGGATCCGCGGATGTCGAAAAGGCCGGGAGCCGGCCAGCATGCGGACCGGATCGGCGACCAGCTCGGCGACCGGCACCTCCGGATCCTGGATACGGTTGACGAACGAGCTGTTGGCACCATTTTCCAGCAGGCGGCGCACCAGGTAGGCGAGCAGGCGATCGTGGCTGCCGACCGGGGCATAGATGCGACAGGCGAGCCCGGGATGTTCGCGCCGGACCTGTTCGTAGAGTGCCTCGCCCATGCCGTGCAGGCGCTGGCATTCGAAGTCCGCATGCCCAGGCGCCATGGCCAGCACCGCGGCCAGCGTATGGGCATTGTGGGTGGCGAACTGGGGATAGAAACTCTCCGCTGCCGCCAGCAAACGCCGCGCGCAGAGCAGGTAGTGCAGATCCGTCGCCGCCTTGCGGGTGAATACCGGGTAGTCGGCAAGGCCCTGCTCCTGGGTGTGCTTGATTTCGCTGTCCCAGTAGGCGCCCTTGACCAGCCGCACCTGCAACCGCCGCCCCGCCGCTCGGGCCCAACCGGCGAGGTGATCGAGCAGCGGCAGCGCGCACTTCTGGTAGGCCTGCACCGCAAGGCCAAGACCGGGCCAATCCCGCAGCTCGGGGTCCGAGCCGACGGCCTCCAGCAACTCGATCTGCAGGCCCAGGCGGTCGGCCTCCTCGGCATCGATGGTGAGCGCGACGCCGGCGTCCCGGGCCGCCCGGCAAAGCTCCCCCAGGCGCGGCAGCAACTCGGCAAGCACACGCCCGCGCTGCGCGAACTCATAGCGCGGGTGCAGTGCAGAGAGTTTGACCGAGACCCCCGGCCGCTCGCGCAGGCTGGCACCGCCCAGGGCACCCGCAGCCGCGATCGCCTCCCGGTAGGCGGCCAGGTAGGCCGCGGCGTCGGCTGCGGTGCGCGCCGCCTCGCCGAGCATATCGAAGGAATGCAGATATCCCGCGTCCGCCTGCCGTGCCGCGCGCCGTCGCGCCTCATCCAGGTCGGCACCCAGCACAAAGACCTCGCCCAGCTCGGCCATCATCCGCCGGCTCGCAACGCGGATCACCGGCTCACCCAGCCGGGCGGCCAACCGATGCAATATGCCGCGCAATCCGCCTTGCTCGGGCACGTCCACCAGGCGCTCGCCGAACAGCAGCGCCCAGGTGGCGGCATTGACGAACAGCGAATCGCTGTGGCCCAGGTGCGCCTCCCAGTGGGGCGCGGTCAGCTTGTCGCGAATGAGCAGATCCGCGGTGTTGGCATCGGGGACCCGCAACAGCGCCTCGGCCAGGCACAGGAGCGCGACCCCTTCGGCGGTGGAGAGATCATATTCGCGCAGCAGCGCATTCAGGCCCCGATGTTCGCGGGCATCGGCGCGCACCTCCTGGATCCAGTGAGTAGCGCGCGCTGTCGCCTGCGCGGGCGGCAGGGCGTGGGCTTCCGCCTCTGCAAGTAACGCTGCCACCAACGGATTCTCGTCGGCCCGACAATGGGTCAGGAACGAATGGGCGGGTATGTTGGAGGATTGAGGAAAAACAAACTCCGCCATCGTCTCCCCCGAAGGTTCCGCACTGTCTGGACAGCGTCCGATGCATCGAATGTAGCGCCGCGGGGCTGCGGGGTCCAGAAAACGCGCCGAGCGCCGAACGATGAACCAATCACCTGGCACGCACTCTCAAACTTCGAATCGGGGTGATGTGCCCGAGATACCCTGGATGCTTCATTCAACCGGGCCTCAGGGCTGCTCGCCCTCGCTCGACGACCACTGGCCGCAAAGGAGAGTCCCTCATGAAGCAGAAGACCCCCGTCGCCAATTGGCTGATCGCCATCAAAGCCGGTGCCGCCGGCTTGCTGGTGCTATCGAGCGCCGCGCTCGCCGATGTTGCCAACAAATGGCGGCTCGAGTTCAGCGGCGACGCCGAATCGGGCGGCGAGATCATCTTCCGGATTACCCCCCTGGGCGGCGTGCCCATCGACGCCGTGGTGACCATCCCGGACGACACCGACGAAAACGGAGTCGCCCAGGCCGTGACACTGGGGCTGCAGGCCCAGTTGCCGCCCGAGGCCTACCATGTCGAACGCGACGACGGCGAAGACGTGCTGGTCAAGAAGCTGGAAGGCGCGGCCGACTTCGGCCTGGCGATCGCCTCCAACACCGTGGAAGGTGTGAGCATTCATCCCGACGAGGAGTGATGGCCCAGGCCCTCCGCCACAGGCGCGCCCGGGTGCGGAGCGGAGCTACTACAGGGTCAACGAACGCGCGCTGGCCTCGACGAAGGCAACCTTGAGTTCGGCGTAGGTTTCCACCGCAGGAAACTGGGGAAATTCCGCCACCACATTGGCCGGCGCCGAAAACAGGATGCCGGCATCGGCCTCGGCGAGCATGGTGGTGTCGTTATAGGAATCGCCGGCCGCGATAATGCGGTAATACAGGGTCTGCAGCGCCAGCACCGCCTGCCGCTTGGGGTTCGGCTGGCGCAGCCGGTAACCGGCCACGCGGCCCGCCTCGTCGATCTCCAGGCGGTGACACAGCAGCGTCGGGTAACCCAGCTGGCGCATCAAGGGTTGTGCAAACTCGTAAAAGGTGTCGGACAGTATCACCACTTGGAAGCGTTCCCGCAGCCAGTCGAGGAACTCACCCGCGCCGGGCAGCGGCGCCAATGTCGCGATGACCTCCTGAATCTCCCGCAGCCCCAGATGGTGGCGGGCGAGGAGATCCAGACGCTGGCGCATCAGCTGATCATAGTCGGGAATGTCCCTGGTGGTGGCGCGCAACTCGGGGATACCGGTGACCTCGGCGAAGGCGATCCAGATCTCCGGGATCAGCACGCCTTCGAGATCGAGACAGGCAATTTCCACAGGCGGCTCTCTGGGCTGATACNGCGGGCGCTACTCTAACCAAGCCACGGCACACCGGCAAATCAAGGTTTCAGCCGGTCCAATCCTGGAAGAATGCCTCGGGCGCGCGGGGCGGCCGCGGCGGCCGCTGCGCGGTGACCGTACCTAGGTACAGAAACCCCACGATATGCTCGTGAGCACTCAATCCCAGTCCGACCTTGACCTGCGCATCATAGGCAAAACCACCGGTGCGCCAGATCGCCCCCACGCCCTGGGCGTAGGCGGCGTTGAGCATGTTCTGGGCGGCGGCGCCGGCGGAGATGATCTGCTCGATTTCCGGGACCTTGGTGTTGGTTCGACAGCACGCGATCGCGACGATCAATAGCGGCGCGCGCAAAGGTCGATTGCGGGTGCGCTCACGCTCCGTCGTCGAAAGCGGGCCCTCGGCGGCCTCCCGGGCGTGCACGAACAATTCGCCCAGCCGATGCCGGGCTTCGCCGCGAACCCGCAGAAACCGCCAAGGGGTCAATGTGGCATGATCCGCGGCCGCAAGCGCCGCAAGCTCAATGTTTTCCAGCACCGCGTCCCCCGGCGCCGGATCTCCGAGCGCGGCTTCGGATCTGCGGTTGTGCAGTGCGGCAATGGCATCCACGACGGGCTCCTCGACAGGCCTTGCGCGCCCAGGTGCGGCACGCCGGTGGGATGCCAGTTTAGCAGTGGCGCCGCTATTCACTGTAGCCTCTGCCACAGCACTCGGGTCAATCCCGTTTGACAGCGGGGTCCTCTTCCTTGGCACGAGCCTTGCCGGCCTGCTCTGCTTCGCGCAGTTTGTTCTTCTCCTGCTCGGACTCAGGTTTCGCCTCGCGAGCTTTTTCCTCGACCTTCCCGGAGTCGACAGTTTCCTTGACACCCTTGTTGTACGCCCGGGCCGCGGTGCGGCTGCCTTCGCCTTCGTTCTCTGGTTTCGACATATATCCGTCCTCCATTCTGAGCTTGATTTCACCCGCAGGTGGTAGGTTTTTCGACGGGAAAGCGGGACAATGGTTCCAGAGACCTCCGCACACCCGCGGATGCCCAGCTATTCAAGAACTCCACTTCGGTTCCGCCCATCACCGTGCAACTCCATCAAATCAGCCTGCATTTCGGAGCGCTTGCGCTCCTCGATGGCATCGATTGGCACATCCGTGCCGGGGACAAGACCGCTCTGGTGGGCCGCAACGGCGCCGGCAAGAGCACCCTGCTGCGACTGCTCGCGGGACAATTCCCGCCGGATTCCGGGCGCATCGTCCGGCCGGACAGCCAACGCCTCGCCTGGTTGCCCCAGGAGGTGCCCGTGCACCTTCAGGGTTCGGTTACAGAGGTGGTCACCGCCGGCTTCGGCGAGCTCGCGCTATGGCGCTCCGAACATCACAAATTGATTCATTCGGGACGCGACGATCCTGCCAGCCAGCTGCAGCTGGCGACCCTGCAGGACCGCATCGAAGCCGTCGACGGCTGGCGCATGGAGGTCCGCCGCGATGCCCTGCTGGAGCGGCTCGAGCTGAATGGCAGCGATCGCACAGAGCACCTTTCCGGCGGCTTCAAGCGCCGCGTGCTGCTCGCCCGGGCGCTGGCCGGAGAGCCCGACCTGTTACTGCTCGATGAACCGACCAACCATCTCGACATTCGGCAGATCGAATGGCTGGAGAAATTTCTCGAGGAATTTTCCGGTGCCCTGGTCTTCACCTGCCACGATCGCGCCCTGGTGCGGCGTGTGGCGACTTCCATCGCTGAGCTGGATCGCGGCAAGCTGAGCCTCTGGTATTGCAACTACGACCGCTACCTGCAGGATCGCGCCGCGGCGCTGGAGGCCGAGCAGCGCCACCAGGAACTGTTCGACAAACGGCTCGCCGCCGAGGAAACCTGGATCCGCCAGGGCATCAAGGCCCGCCGCACGCGCAACCAGGGCCGCGTACGCGCCCTGGAGGCCATGCGCAACGCGCGCTCCGCGCGCCGGGAACGCGCCGGCCAGGTCAATCTGCGCCTCGATGCCGGCGAGCGCTCCAGCGAGATGGTCATCGAGGCCGAACAACTCGGCCACGGATTTGCCGAGCGAATGCTGCTGCGCGATTTTTCCACCCGTATCGAACGGGGCGATCGGATCGGCATTCTCGGGCCCAACGGCTGCGGCAAGACCACCTTGGTGCGCCTGCTGTTGGGAGAACTACCCCCAGAGTATGGATCGATCCGCCACGGCACCAAACTGAGGATCGCTTACTTCGATCAGTTGCGGGCGACGCTGGACGAAGAGGCCAGCCTGATCGACACCGTGGGGCAGGGTCGCACCGCGATCGAAATCCAGGGCAGAGAACAATCGGTGCTGGGCTATCTGGGGGAATTTCTGTTTTCCCCGGCGCAGGCGCGCGGTCCGGTGCGGGCGCTGTCCGGCGGTGAACGCAATCGCCTGCTGCTCGCACGGCTGTTCGCGCAGCCGGCCAACCTGCTGGTGCTGGACGAACCTACCAACGATCTCGATGCCGAAACGCTCGATGTACTGGAGGATCTGCTCGCCGGATATCCGGGCACCTTGCTGCTGGTCAGCCACGATCGGGAATTCCTCGACAACGTGGTTACCAGTCTGATTGCCTTCGATCCGGACGGCGCGGTGCGCGAATATGTCGGGGGCTATCGGGATTATCTCCGCCAGCGCCCATCACCGCCGGCACGGGGTGCAACCCCGGCGCTGGGGCGCAAGGCGACGATTTCGCCGGATTCCGGCGCGCCGGTGCAGGCCACCCGGGCCAAGCTCAACAATCGCGAGCGCCAGGAGCTGGCGCGGATTCCGAAACGTATCCAGGAGCTGGAGCGAGAGCAGCAGGAATTGGCCGATGCCATGGGCTCGACGGCCTTCTACAGCACGGAGCCCGAGCGGGTCGCCGCGGCGAGCCGGCGTCTGACTGCGATTGAAACCGAGTTGGAGGAGTTGCTGGTCCGCTGGACCGAGCTCGAAAACCACGGCTGACAGCCGCCAGCCCCTATTCCATGGCGGCTGCCACCAGCCTCTGCTTCGCGTCCGCATAAATCGTGGTGCGTTGCCGCGGCGTGCGCCCCAACCCGCGGATCAACTGCTCCATCCGTGCCGGCGTCATCTCCTGGCCATGCCGTGCACCAGCGGCCCGGGAAATGCTCTCGTTCATCAGGGTGCCGCCCAGGTCATTGGCGCCGGCCTGCAGACAGGCGCCGGCGCCTTCCAGGCCCATCTTCACCCAGGAAGTCTGGATATTGGGGATCAGCGGGTGCAGTGCCAGCCGAGCCACCGCATGCATCAACACCGCCTCGCGAAAGGTCGGCCCGCGGCGGGCGCCGCCGCGACGATACAGCGGTGCCTCCATATGCACGAAGGGCAGCGGCACAAACTCGGTGAAACCCCCGGTCCGCGCCTGCAGATCCCGGATTTGCAGCAGGTGGCGGGCCCAGTGCCCGGGACGGTCGAGATGGCCGAACATGATGGTAGCGGTCGAACGCAGGCCCAGCTCATGGGCGGTTTCCATGACTGCAAGCCATTCGTTGGTGTTCACCTTGTCGGGGCAGATCAGTGCCCGCACCTCATCGTCGAGGATCTCGGCGGCCGTGCCGGGCAGGGTCGCGAGGCCAGCGTCGCGGAGATGGCTGAGGTAATCGCGCAGCGACAGCCCCAGGGTACGCGCGCCCTGGGTGACTTCGAGCGGTGAGAAGGCGTGTATGTGCATCTCCGGCACCGCGGCCTTCACCACGCGGCAAATTTCCAGATAGGTCGCGCCTGTGTAGTCCGGGTGGATTCCACCCTGCATACAGACTTCCGTAGCGCCCCGCTGCCAGGCCTCGCGGGTGCGCGCGGCGATCTCGTCGAGGTCGAGGCGGTAGGGCTTGCCGCGGAGATCCTCGTGGGTCTTGCCCTTGGAGAAGGCGCAGAAACTACAGGCGTGCAGACAGATATTGGTGTAGTTGATATTGCGGTTGATCGCGTAAGTGACCACATCACCACAGCGTTCGCCGCGCAAGGCGTCGGCGGCGGCGCAGACCGCGTCGAATTCGGCGCCACGCGCCTCGAACAGGCGCTCGATCTCCGCCGGATCCAGGCGCGCGCCGGCGCACGCCCGATCGACAATGCCAAGCACCTCGGCACCGACCGGCGGTGGCGCACACTGCCAACCCTCGCGCTCGGCCGCAAACTCCGGCGGCTGTTCCGAACCCGGACTCCAGGGATCGCGGCGCGCCAGGCCGTCGCTGTCCATGGCATGGCGCAGCGCAGTGGCCATCGCGGGCTCCTGCCAGCGCGACAGCTCCCGGGTATAGGCGGGGTAGAGCGCGAGGCGCTCGACCAGTAATTTGCCGGCGGCGGCGGTATGCTCGGCGAGTTCCTCGAGGTGTGGCCAGGGCTTTTCCGGATTGACGTAATCCGGGGTCACCGGAGAGACGCCGCCCCAATCGTTGATGCCGGCGTCGATCAGCCGGGGCAGTACCCCCGGGTTGAGGTTGGGCGGCGTCTGCAGGTTCATTGCCGGCCCCAAAATGACCCGGGCCGCGGCGATGGTCCAGAGCAACTCATCGAGGGGCGCATCCGGCGCGCCAGCCATGCGGGTGCCGGGTTTGGCGCGAAAGTTCTGGATGATGATTTCCTGCAGATGTCCGTGACGTTGGTGCAGTTCGCGCAGCAGAAACAGGGCATCCAGGCGCTCGCCCCGGGTCTCGCCGATGCCGATCAAAATGCCACTGGTAAAGGGAATGCCCAGCTCGCCGGCGGCGGCGATACAGGCCAGGCGCAGGGCGGGATCCTTGTCGGGCGAACCGTAATGGGGGCCGCCGCGCGCGCCCAGGCGAGCCGCGCTGCTCTCCAGCATGATGCCCTGGGAGACCGATACCGAGCGTCCCGCCGCCAATTCTGCGGCCGTCATCACCCCCGGATTGAGATGCGGCAGCAGGCCGGTCTCCGCAAACACCAGTCCGGCCATGGCCACCAGGTAGTCATGGGTCGAGGGGTAGCCCAGTTCCTCCAGCGCCCGGCGGGCGGCGGGATAACGCAGTTCGGGTTTGTCACCCAGGGTAAAGAGCGCCTCGCGACAGCCCGCCGCGGCACCCTGCCGGGCGAGATCCAGCACCTCGTCGGGGGTCATGAACGGCTTGTCCAGCCGGCTCGGCGTGGTGGCGAAAGTGCAGTAGTGGCACACGTCCCGACACAGCCGGGTCAGGGGAATGAAGACCTTGCGGGAGAAGGAAACTCTCTGGCCGTGGCCGCGATCGCGCAGTGCCGCGGCACGCGTCATCAGCGCCTCGAGGGAAGTTTCGGCAAGCCAGGCGTCGATTTCTCCCCGGCAGGGCAATGCGGAATTCGGGCGGAAACGCTGGTTCATGATGCCTGCCTCGCCATGGCGGTGCCTTGCTCGGCCGGGCGCAGTCGAGCCCAGCCCTGGATGCGGTCGAGATATTCCCGGGTCCGCTCTGCGCCCGGCCGGCTCCGGAGTGCCTGCAGATCTTCCGGGCGGTCGATGTCGAGCGCAATTTCCGGTATGTCCAGCAACCTTGGCTCGACGCCCTTCTCGCGCGCCACCTGCACATAGCGGGCACAGCTTCCGGCGCCGAAGGCCGGATTCAGAAATCCGGGCGGCGCCATCAACAGGGCATTGGTACCGCCATCGGCGCTGGCCGCAACCAGGGTCACCGCCGGCGCTGCTCCCTCCACAGTGAGGAGACACTGTACGGCCCGCGCATTCACCAGGGGAATATCGGCGGGCAGGATCAGTAACCGCTCGGCGCCCTCCCGCACCAACGTCTCGGTGGCATGACGCAGGGCCATGTTGAGACCGGGTTGCGGCTCCGGCAGCACGCGCAAAGCGCGCGCTCTACCCCGCCCGGCCACTTCCGGGTCGGCGGTCACCAGCGCAACCCCGGTGATGCCGGCCACTTCGGTAACGGCCGCCAACACATCGTCGAGCATCCGCTGGACAAGCACGCGACGCTCCCCGGCCCCCAGCAGCCGGGCCAGGCGGGTCTTGGCCTCCGCCAGAGGCTTGACCGGAATCAGGATCCAGGTCGAACCGCTCACCCCTCCCCCTCTTGAATCATCGGCCGCCGCGCGCGGCGGCCAGAATGGTCTTCGCCAAGGCGATCTTGTCGCCTTCATCATGCATCACGGTATCCGCCACCAGGCTTCCCGGCAAGTCCGCCGCCAGGGCCGCATCGCGGCGATCGAGAATCAGGCAGTCGAGAAAGTCACCGTAATGCGCGGCGATGGCCCGCGCCGATACCTCGAGCCCCAGCTCGGCCATGATCTTCGCGGTCGGCCCCTTGATCGCCCGCCCGCCGACGATGGGCGACACCGCCACCACAGGCACCCGGGCAGCGCGCAGCGCGTCGCGCACTCCGGGCAGTGCCAGCATGGGATCCAGGCTCAACCAGGGGTTGGATGGGCAGAGCACGATGGCCGTCCAATTCGGATCGGCGAGCGCCGAGAGAAACTCCGGGTGCGGGCGAGCCTGGGCGCCGCCATAGTGCAGCGCACGGATCGCCGGCTGGCAGCGCTCGCGGACGAAATAGTGCTGGAAGGCCAGGGGGCCGCCGTCGGTCTCCACCAGCGTCGGCGCCAACTGATCGGACATGGGCAACAGCCGCGCGCGAATACCGAACGTCCGCGCCACACTGGCGGTGATCTCGGCGAGCGTCTGACCGGCGGCGAGGCGCCGGGTGCGCTCGACGTGGAGGGCGAGATCACGATCGCCGAGGAAAAACCAGTGCTCGCCACCCAGCTCCGTCAACGCGGCCATGAAGTGTCCGCTGTCCTCGGCGAGCCCCCAGCCGGTAGCCGGATTGACGCGCCCGGCCAGGGTGTAGGTGACGGTGTCCAGATCCGGGCTGACATGCAAGCCGAGATGGGCAAAGTCATCGCCGGTATTGACCACCAGGGTGAGCTCGCTGCCGAGCAGGCGGTAGAGGCCGAGCGCCAGCTTGGCGCCACCGACACCGCCGCACAGCGCCAGAACCCGGGCGTCACTCATCGAAACAGATCCCGCTCCCTGGGCCGCACCAGAACGCCAGCCGGGGTCGGCGGAGCCGCATCCGGCCAACGCAGGCCGCGCACCAGCACCACGGGTCGACCCTCGTCGGCCTCGCCCTGCACCAGGGCCGCGGCAGCGGCCAGCTGATCGGCCAGCGCCACTTCGGTAACCTCGAGCACGCGGCCGAACAGATCGCGCTCCCCGCGCCGATCGAGCAGCGCGGGAAAGCCGGCGCTGCCCAGGGCCATACCCACAGTGCCATTGCGCCAGGCACGGCCGACGCTGTCGTTGATCACCAGCCCCGGAGTTACGCCCGTCCGCTGACCGAGCGCTTCCGCCAGCCGGGCCGCGCTGCCATCGGGATCTTCGGGCAGCAGCAGCAGGCGCTCGCCCTCGAGGCCCTGCTGTTCGATATTGGAGGCGTCCACCCCGGCGTTGGCCATCACGAATCCCAGCCGGTGTTCGACGATCAACACTCCGGGGACCTGGCGCAATACCGCGCGCGATTCCTCCAGGATCACCTCCACAGCACGCGGATCCTTGTCGACCACCGCGGCGATCTTCAGCGCCCGCGCCGAAGGCACCACGTCGGCCAGGCGCCGATAGCGGTTCTCCGCCTTGGAGACCACTTTCTGGGCGACCACCAGGATATCCCCGCGACACAGCTCGATCCTGGCCTCGCGCAATCCGGCGAGAATCAGCGCGGCCAGATCGTCCCCGGGCGCCACCGGGGGAATCCCCGGCAGTCCAATCAATTCCAGAGCAGACACTTCCAGAGCAGACACGGTAGCCAGCGACCCCGCGAATGGCTTCACGCCTGCGGCTGACCCGTGATGCGAAAACCCGCACCGGGAATCCGGTAACGGCGATTCAGCGTGATCAGCACCGAGGTCAGCGCTTCTGCGGCCGCTGCATTGGCAATGGGGCCGGCGTGCCAGCCTCTCATGCCTGCCGCCGCGACCAGTTCCACCACCTGCCGGCAGGCATCGGCGTCGTTGCCGCATACCAGCACATCGCAGTCCGGGTCGTGCTCCGGATCCTCAAGGTGGGCCGCAGCGACATTCTGAAACGCGGAAACGACACGCACGCCCTCGCCCAGCAGATTCTGGGCGATCTGACCGGCGCTGCCTTCGCTGGGTAGTTGCACGGCGCCCACCTTGGGCGGCACCAGGGGCACGGTGACGTCGATCAGGATCTTGCCCTGCAGCGGTTCCCTGACCGCCTCCAGCGTCGGCTTCTGATTGGCAAAGGGCACGGTCAGCACGACGATGTCGCCGGCCGCGGCCGCCGCCTCGTTGGCCATGCCCTGTAGCGGCCCCGACACCCCCCTGCCTTGCAGCGCAGCGGCCGCCTCCGCCGCCTTGTCGGCACTGCGCGAACCGATGATCACGGCATAGCCGGCCCGCGCCCAGCGGAACGCGAGTCCACCGCCGAGATCGCCGCTGCCGCCGAGGATGGCCAGCCTGGGCAAAGAATCACTCATGGTGCTTTCCTATCTGATCTGAAAGAGGCCCGTGGGGAATCCGCCGGCAACCGCGGCACGGACAATAGCCCATGATAGCAGGGCCCGGCGGGTCGAATCGCCCCACCGCCACTGTCTGGCGCGGCGGGCGTTCTGCTATGGTAGCCCCGACCACCGGCCGCGCGCCGCAGCGCACAACACCATCGGGGAACGACCATGAAACTCGGATTGATGGCCGGTTATTCCGGCAGCAGGGCCAGGGTACCGCTGGACGTCATTCGCCACGCCGAAACACTGGGTTACGACTCGGTGTGGACGGCGGAGGCCTATGGCGCCGATGCCGTCACCACCGCGACCTGGATTCTCGCCAATACCAACCGCATTCGCGCCGGTACCGCGATCATGCAGATGCCGGCACGCACTCCCGCCATGGCGGCGATGACCGCCATGACCCTGGCGCACCTCTCCGACAACCGATTCATCGTCGGTCTCGGCGCCTCCGGGCCCCAGGTGGTGGAGGGCTGGCACGGGGTGCCCTACGGCAAGCCGGTGACCCGGCTGAAGGAATACATCCAGATCATGCAACAGATCTTCGCCCGCGAAGCGCCCGCCAGCTTCGACGGTGAAATGTATCAACTGCCCTACCGGGGCGCCGGCGCCACCGGACTCGGCAAACCTCTCAAGAGCATCCTGCACTGTGATACGGAGATCCCCATCTACAGCGCCAACATCACTCCGGCCGGGGTCCGCGCCGCCGCCGAGGTCGCCGACGGCTTCTTTCCGGTGTGGATGGATCCAGAACGCTTCGATATCTTCGAACAGCCGATCAGAGAGGGCTTTGCCGCCGCCGGCGGCGGCAAGTCACTGGCGAATTTCGATGTCGCACCCTTCGTGCGCGTGGTCATCGGCGATGACCTCGCCGCCTGCATGCGGCCGTTGAAAAACCACCTGGCGCTCTATATCGGCGGCATGGGCGCGCGCAACAAGAACTTCTACAACAACTACGCCAAACGCCTGGGCTACGAGTCCGCGGCGGAGACCATCCAGGACCTGTACCTCGCCGGCCGCAAGGAAGAGGCTGCCGCTGCGGTGCCCGACGAACTCGTGGATGCCTGCAATCTGGTCGGTCCGCCGGCGCGCATCCGCGATCGCGCCCAGCGCTGGGCGGCAGCCGCCAAGCGCGGCCAGGTCGGCACCCTGCTGCTGTCCGACGCCAACCTGGATGCCGTGGAGCTGATGGCGGAGATCTTCGCCTGAGCGGTAATGGCCAAACGCCCGACGCCGCCGGCGTCCGGGTCTCCAAACTGATGGCCGAGCGCGGGCTGTGCTCGCGCCGCGAAGCGGATGCCTATATCGCCGAGGGTCTGGTGTTCGTCGACGGCAAGCGGGTCACACAGCTGGGCACCCGGGTGGCGCCCGGCGCCGAGATCCGTCTCGCCAAGCCCGCTCTGGCGCGCCAGCAACGCCAGGCCACCATTCTGCTGCACAAGCCGGTGGGCTATGTCTCGGGACAGGCCGAGGGCGGTTACCGGCCGGCCACGACGCTGATCACCGCCGCCAACCAGCTGCCCGGCGACCAGCCGCGCCGGCGCGCCGAACATCTCCGGGGACTGGCACCGGCGGGACGGCTCGACATCGACTCCACCGGGCTGTTGGTGCTCACCCAGGACGGGCGCATCGCACGCCAGCTGATCGGCGCGGACTCCCGGGTGGAAAAGGAATATCTGGTGCGCATCGCCGGCAGGCTCGACCAGCGCGGTCTGGAGCTGCTCAACCACGGACTCGCCCTGGACGGCAGGCCGCTGCGCCCCGCCCGGGTCGAGCGGGNGAATGCGGATCAGTTGCGCTTCGTGTTGCGCGAGGGCCGCAAGCGCCAGATCCGGCGCATGTGTGAGCTGGTCGGGCTCAAGGTGACCGGCCTCAAGCGGGTGCGCATCGGCCGCGTGCGACTCGGCACTTTGCCGCCGGGTCAGTGGCGGTTTCTGCAGGCCGAAGAAAACTTCTGACTCGCGCCACAGCGGTGTGCATCAAAACCCGACCTCCACCTCGTAAGCGGTGAACTTGCGCACATTGAGCACACCGGTATCCAGGATCAGGTACTGGCCCTTGATGCCCAGCAACTGCCCGGTGACTTCGGGGGTCTTGTCCAGATTCCAGGCCTTGGCCTTGAGCGGGTATTCGCGCACCGGATAATCGATCGNGACCGTCTCGGCGTCGGTGATCGGTTGGATCNCCTGGATCCCGAAGCGCTCGGTCAACAGCGCCAGCTCCGCCGCACAGCGCTCGAACAGTTGATCGCGGCTCGCGGCGAGATCCGCCGGCGGTGGCGGGCCCTTGAGCATGGCGCGCCAGTCGGTGGTGTCCCGCACCTCGCGGCGCAGCACCGCTTCCACCAACCCGGCCTGCTGGCGGGTATGGGTGCGGGCGATGGGCAGCGCCTGGCTGGCGCCCTGATCGATCCACCGGGTGGGCACCTGGTCGGCGCGGGTGATGCCCACTTTCACAGCCGAGGAGTTGGCGAGATAGACCAGATGCCCGGTCATGCAGAACCCGGCTGCCCACTCGGGATCCCGGCAGGTGCCGGCAGCGAAGTGGCAGCGATCTGGGCTGAGCACGCAGAGATCGCACTCGGCGAGCTTGCGAAAGCAGGGGTAGCAATAACCCCCGGCGAAACTCTTCGCAGTGGCGCGGCCGCAGTGCGTGCAATGGATGGTACCGGCGTAATGGATCCGCAAGGATTCGCCGATCAGTTCGTTGAGGGGCAGGCGCAGCTCATCCAGCCGCAACCAGTAGTGCACCGGATCGCCCAGGGCGCTGGGCATCTTGCCGAGATGGCCTCGATAGCTGGGCCCTCGATAGCTGGGCATGATCCTGACCTCAGGAACGCCACTGCAGTGGGCGCGGCTCCCGGCTCTCGTCTTCGTCCTGGCCGCCACAATGGGCGTGTGGCTGCTGCGCAATATGGCCGACCCGCTGCTCGGCGGGCAGATGGCGCTCGCCCCAGGCGATCACCGCCTGCAGGCACAGGGCGCGCTGCGCTTCATCCAGCCGGCGGCCATCCGGCCAACGCCCGGTGGCCACCGCCTCCTGCAGCTTCTGGTAAACCTCTGGGGTGATCCGGGCGAGCAGGTCATCGAGCATCATGGTGTACGACTCCGATATCAGGCGCGGCCGCGCGCGGAAACCCCGGCCAGGGCGCCGAACGCAGCGCCGACCAGCAGTCCGGTGACATGGGCGCCGTTGGCGACCCCGCCCTGGATGAACCAGTCCACCACGCCGACCAGACACAGCAGCAGCCAGGCCAGCATCAGCGGCGCGATGCCCGGCGTGAGCCGCAACAGCGGATGGGGTGCCAACCGGTGGCGGATCCAGATATAGCCGAGCAGGCCGTACACCACTCCCGACAGGCCGCCGAACAGGCTGTCCGGTTGCCACAGATACTGGCCGACATTGGCACCGATCGCGGTGGCGAGAAAGATCACCAGAAAATTGCCGTGCCCGACCAACACCTCCACGCGGCGGCCGAATTCCCAGATCCACAGCGCATTGAAGACGATATGAAAGGCGCCGAAATGCAGGAAGGCGGGGGTGAGCAGACGCCAGTATTCGCCACGGGCAAAGGCGGCGCCCGGCGGCTCCAGACGCAGTTCACCACTGCCGGGCAAAGTGAAATCCTGAAAGGTGAGGCTGGGCACCAGATAAGGCGCGAAACTGACCAGCAGTGCACCCGCCAACCCCAACAGCAACACCGCCACCACCATCGGCACGGCCCGGGCCTGAGCGGCCAGTCCCGGCGGTGCCGTGGCGGCGCGCCGGCCGTACTCGCGCAGCACCAGCAGCACCGTGGGAATATCCTCGCGCCGCGCCACGCGCAGCAAGCGGCGTTCGCCCGCCCCCTCGATCCGGTGGGCGACACCGCGCGCGGTCAACTGCAGGGACAGGACCTCGCCGTCCAGGCCGGGCGGCAGTTCGGCGACCGTGATCCAGGGCTCGGGATCAGTCATCCGTCGCGCTGCCGTCGTCGTGGTGCACCGAATCCAAACGGCTGCCCCAGCCCAGCTTGGTGCGGCAGATCTGGTAGAAATTGTGATCCACGGGATGGATCAACCGCACCGGCCGCGGCTGTTTGTGAATGCGGATGGCATCGTCCGGTTCGGTAGGCAGTTCGTACTGGCCATCGCAGGTGATCGCCGCGTGCAATTCATCCCGTATCCCGACCCGGATCTCGATGGCGCTGTCGCCGTCGAGAACGATGGGCCGGCTGTTGAGAGAGTGGGGATTCATGGGCACCAGAACGATGGCATCGAGCTGTGGGTGCAGGATCGGACCACCGGCGGACAGGGCGTAGGCCGTGGAACCCGTGGGCGTGGCGACGATCAGGCCATCGGAGTGCTGGCTGTAGACGAACTGGTCATCCACGTAGAGCTCGAATTCCATCATGCGCACCGACCGTCCGGGGTGCAGCACGACATCGTTGGCGGCGGTACCGGAGGCGACCACCGCACCTTGCCGCCACACTTCGGCTTCGAGCAGAAAGCGCTCGCTGAGTTGATATTCACCGGCCAGCACTTGGCCGACGCCGCGCTCCATCGCTTCCGGCGGGATATCGGTGAGGAAGCCCAGGCGCCCCCGGTTGAGACCCAGCAAGGGCACGTCGAGGCCGGCGAGGGCGCGGATCGCGCCCAGCATGCTGCCGTCGCCACCCACCACGATCACCAGATCCACGGCATCGGGTTTCAGGGTGCGGCCGTCGGCCACCTCGACGGAATGGTCATCGAGCAGCTTCGCGGTCTCCCGTTCGACCACCACTTCGCGGCCGTCACTCTTCAGAAAGGCGACCAGACGATTGAGGCTTTCCACCACCTCGCGGCTGCGAAGCCGGGCGACCACGCCGATGCGTCGAAAAGGGAACATGAACGGGAGCTGCGCGAATGATGGCCGATTATACACAAGGCCCTCCGCGGGCCCGGCGCCCGCGGATCCGGCCTGGACTACTGTTTTTTTATACAGTATCTTGGCTCTTCTTCAGTGATCATGGTTCCCCATGCGCCCAGGCCCCGCCCATCTGCTGCGTCATCCCGGCCTCCGCCCGGCCGTGGCGGCTGCGACTCCGTCCCCGGGCATCGCCACCGGACACGCCTCCCTGGACGCCCTGCTGCACTGGCGCGGCTGGCCGGCGGCAGCCCTGACCGAACTGCTGGCCGAACCAGGGCTCGGAGAGTTCGGCCTGGTGATTCCCGCGCTGGCGCGACTGACAGTTACGGGCCGACTGGTGTTCCTGATCGACCCGCCCCACCTGCCCCATGCCCAGGCCTTGTGCCAGGCGGGATTGCCCGGTGAGTGCCTGCTGGTGCTGCGCTGTCCCGCCAGCCGCGACCGCTTCTGGGCGGGGGAGCAGATCCTCCGCTCCGGCACCTGTGCCGTCCTGATGCTCTGGGAGGGCAGCGAACCCTGGCGCCACGCCCAGCTGCTGCGCCTGCAGAGTACGGCGCGTACCACAGCCACACCGATCTTCCTCTACCGCCGGCCACAGGCGATCCGCGCCGCGTCGCCGGCCCCACTGCGCATCGGGCTGCAGGGCAGCCGCAACGGAACCCGGTTGACCATTCACAAACAGCCCGGCCCCAGTGGTCAGACCCTATCGCTGGCGCCATCGACGGCAGCAGCCATCGGCCCTGCCCGGGCTGGGCCGCCGCAGCTCCTCGGCCGGCAACCGGCCCTCCAGATGGCGGACTGGCCACCCGGGAATGGGGTTCCCCCTCCCCGGCTGCAGGTGTCGCCCTGATGCTGTGGCTGGGGATCCGCTGTCTGGACCTGCCCCTGGCGGCGCTGGCGGTCGACCAGGCTCCCGAGCGCCCGCTGGCTGTGCTGGACCGGCAACGGATCTGCGCCTGCAATGCCGCCGCCGCGGCGGCGGGTGTCGTCGCGGCCCAGCCTGTCGCCAGCGCCCTTGCCCTGTGTCCGGCACTGGAGACCGTATCGCGCGCTCCGCAGCGGGAGACGGCGGCCCTGGAAGCCCTGGGCATGGCCTGCCATAACTTCACGCCCAGAGTGACGCTACGTCCCCCCGCGGCACTGCTGCTCGAAATCGGCGGCAGCCTGAGGCTGTTCGGTGGTCCCGCCGCACTGCTCGCCAAGCTCCGAGCAATGCTCGATCTCCACCAGCTGTCCGCCGCCCTGGGCGCCGCAGCCAACCCGGCGGCGGCCCTGCTGTTGACCCATGCCGGCAGGGACCCGCTCGACTATCTGGATGATCGCGGCGGGCTCCGGGACCAAGCCTTCACCGGGCTGCTCGACAGCCTGCCGCTGGCCGCCCTCGACTGCCCGCCGCCGGTACGCGAAGCCCTGGCGCAGGCCGGTCTGCGCAGGCTCGGCGCCCTGCTCGAGCTGCCGGGCAGAACCCTGGGCCGGCGCTATGGCAGAGACCTGCTGCACTACCTGCAGCGCATCCAGGGCCGGCGCCCCGATCCGCAGCCCTCCCTGGTGCTGCCGCCCGCGTTCCAGCGTGCCCTCGAACTCGGCCTCGGGGTCGAAGCGGCGGAGATGCTGCTGTTCCCGGCCCGCCGGCTGCTGCAGGAACTGAGCGGTTATCTGCGCGCCCGCCAGCTCTGCTGTGGCAGCCTGCACTGGCGGCTGACGCTGGAAGACGGCACCGCCACCGAGCTGCCGCTGCGCCTCACCCATCCCCGCAGCGATCTGCAACACCTGCTCGAACTGACCCGCCTGGGCTTCGCTGGGCTGCGCCTGCCAGCGCCGGTGACCGCCCTGGGCCTGGAATGCCGCGACCTGCCTCCCCCCGCCGGCCCGCAACCCGATCTGCTCGGCGCGTCCGGCACGACAGCCGATATCCCTGCCTTTCAGGCCCTGTGCGATCGCCTCGGTGCCCGCCTCGGCCCCGAAGCGATCCGACGCCCGCTGGCCTGCGACGAACATCTGCCGGAACGCGCCGGAATTCTGGCGTCACCCGGGTTCGCCGGGCACAGCGACCCGCCCCCGCCACAGGCACAGCGACCGCTGTGGCTGTTGGAATCGCCGCAGCCACTGGCGGTGCATGGCCGCCGGCCGTGCCTGGCGGGAGATCCGCTGGCGCTGGAGAGCGGCCCGGAGCGCATCGAGGGCCACTGGTGGTGCACCCCCGCGAGCCGCGACTATTACCAGGCTCGGAGCAGCCACGGCCACCGCTGCTGGGTGTATCTGGACCGCCGCAGCGGTGCCTGGTTTCTGCACGGCCTGTTCGGCTAACGGCCTGCCGAGCACGTCGCGGGAAGCGCGGATGCAAGACACAGGACAACCCATCGGGCAGCGCGAAAACGGACGCCGTGTGCCACATGCCACCTCAGCCGGTACTCGATGCCATGTACGCCGAACTGCACGCGATCAGCAACTTCAGTTTCCTGCGCGGCGCCTCCCACCCCCGGGAGCTGGTGCAACGGGCCGCAGAACTGGGCTATGCCGCCATCGCGCTCACCGACGAGTGCTCCCTGGCCGGCGTGGTACGCGCCCATCTGGCAGCCAGGGAATGCGGCATCCAACTCATCCTGGGCAGCGAATTCCGGCTTCGGGAAGGGATCCACTTGGTTCTCCTGGCACCGGACCGGATCGCCTATGGCGATCTCGCCAGCCTCATCAGCCTGGGCCGGCGGCGCAGCGTCAAGGGCGAATACGACCTGGGATTGGACGACCTGGCCCCCTACGCCAGGCATTGCCTGGCGCTCTGGCGCCCCACCCGGGACTGTGACCCGACCATCGGCGCCCGGCTGCGCGCGCTCTTCGAGGAGCGCCTGTGGATCGGCATCGCCCGCCACCTGGACGGTGACGACGACGCCTGCGCCGCGCAGCGCCGCACAGCAGCCCTGCTGGACATTCCCGCCGTCGCCTGCGGCGCGGTGACCATGCATTGCCCTCAGCGCAAGCCGCTCCAGGATGCCCTGACCGCAATCCGCCGCAACACCCCGGTCAATGCCCTGGGCCGGCACCTGGCGGCCAACGCCGAGCGCCACCTGCGGCCCTTGCCCCGCTTGCAGGCCCTGTACCCGCCGGAGCTGCTCGCCGAGACTCTGGCCATCGCCGCGCGCTGCCGCTTTTCGCTCGACGAACTCCGCTACGAGTACCCGGACGAGGTGGTGCCGGCCGGCACCAGCCCCTCCGCCCACCTGGCCGCCCTGGTCGCCGAGGGCGCCGCCCGACGCTGGCCGGCGAGCGTGCCGGCGGCGGTACAGGCCACCCTGGAACGCGAACTGGCGGTGATCGCCGAACTCGACTACGAGCGCTATTTCCTGACCATCCATGACATCGTCGTCTTCGCCCGCGGGCGCGGCATCCTCTGCCAGGGGCGCGGCTCGGCGGCCAATTCCGCGGTCTGCTACTGCCTGTTCATCACCGAGGTCTCCCCGGAACAGGTCGAATTGCTGTTCGAGCGTTTCATCTCCCGGGAGCGGGACGAACCGCCGGACATCGATGTCGATTTCGAACATGAGCGACGCGAAGAGGTCATCCAGTACATCTACCGAAAGTACGGCCGTGAGCGCGCCGCCCTGGCCGCCACCCTGATCACCTATCGCCACCGCAGCGCGGTGCGCGATCTGGGCAAGGCGCTGGGCCTCGACCCATTGCTGGTCGAACGCCTGGCCCAGGCCCAGACACGCTGGGAGCGCAGCGACGGACTCGCGCAGCGGTTGCGCGAACTGGCCGGCGGCGACGACCCGCGGCTCGACTGGCTGGTGCGGCTGGTGGCGGAGATCCGCGGTTTTCCCCGCCACCTGTCCCAGCATGTCGGCGGCTTCGTCATCAGCCGGGGGCCGATCACCCGCCTGGTACCGGTGGAAAACGCCGCCATGGCCGAGCGCACCCTGATCCAGTGGGATAAAGATGATCTCGAAGCCCTGGGGCTGATGAAGATCGACGTGCTGGCGCTGGGCATGCTGACCGCAATCCGCAAATGCCTGGCGACCCTGGCGGAGCTGGGCGAACCGATCGACCGCATCGACGCCATCCCCCTGGGCGATCCGGCCACCTACGACATGCTGTGCCGGGGCGACAGCGTCGGTGTCTTTCAGGTGGAATCCCGCGCCCAGATGGCGATGTTGCCGCGGCTGCGGCCGCGCTGCTATTACGACCTGGTGATCCAGGTTGCCATCGTGCGCCCCGGCCCCATCCAGGGGGACATGGTGCACCCCTTCCTGCGCCGCCGCGCAGGCAGCGAGCCGGTCACCTACCCCAGCGACGCCATCCGCGCGGTGCTCGAACGCACCCTGGGGGTGCCCATCTTCCAGGAGCAGGTCATCAAGCTGGCCATGGTGGCCGCGGGTTTCAGTGGCGGCGAGGCCGACCGCCTGCGGCGCGCCATGGCCAGCTGGGGCAAGAGCGGCCACCTGCTCGCCTTCGAGCACAAGCTGATCGAGGGCATGACCACACGCGGCTACGACCCCGACTTCGCCCGCCGCCTGTTCGAGCAGATCAAGGGCTTCGGCGGTTATGGCTTCCCCGAATCCCATGCCGCCAGCTTCGCGCTGCTGGTCTATGTCTCGGCCTGGCTCAAGTGCCATTATCCGGCAGCCTTCTACTGCGCCCTGCTCAACAGCCAGCCCATGGGGTTCTATTCCCCCTCGCAACTGGTCCAGGACGCCCGCCGCCACGGGGTCGAGGTGCGCCCGGTGGATGTGGCTCACAGCCACTGGGACCACGCGCTGGAAGCCACCGCCGACGGCCGGCAGGCGCTGCGCCTGGGCCTGCGCCTGGTGCGCGGCCTGCACCGGGCCGCCGGTGAACGCATCGCCGCCGCGCGACAGCGGCGGCCTTTCGCCGGGCTCCCGGAGCTGGCCCGACGCGCCCGTCTCGACCGCGGCCAGCTCGCCGTCCTGGCCGCCGCCAACGCCCTGCAATCCTTCAGCGGCCATCGCCACCAGGCCCAATGGGACGTCGCCGGGCTGGAGCGCCCCCTGCCGCTGACCGCCGCAGCCCCGACCCGGGAACTCGGTATCCGCCTGCCCGCACCGGCCACCGGGGCTGATTTGCTCGCCGACTACCGCGCCATTGGTCTGACCCTGGGACCGCACCCGATGGCTCTGCTGCGCGCCCATCCGCTGTTTCACCGCTGCGCCCGCCAGCGGGAGCTGCCGAACCGGCGTAACGGCAGTTTCGTCCGCATCGCTGGGCTGGTCACCGGTCGCCAGCGTCCGGGCACCGCATCCGGCGTCATCTTCCTCACCCTGGAGGATGAAACGGGCAACATCAACGTGGTCGTGTGGCGGAATCTGCAGACCCGCTTCCGCTCGGCACTGCTCAATGCCAGGCTGCTGCTGGTCAAGGGCGTGCTGGAGCAGCGCCACGGCGTCTGCCACGTGATCGCCGGCGAACTGATCGATCACAGCGTCCTGCTCGCGGACCTGGCGATCAGGTCTCGGGATTTCCACTGACCCCGGGCGCGGAGCGAGCTCGAGCGGTCACCGAAACCCCCGGAATCTCTTGCTTTACGTCAATCGATTGCAACAAAATGAAGTGTTTTCTACCCGGGGGTAAACTCATGCAACAACTTGATAAATGCGACATCCTGATCCGTAACGCCCTGGTCTTCGACGGCAGCGGCGCAATGCCCAAGGTCGAGGATCTGGCCATCGGCAACGGCAAGATCCAGGCCCGCGGCGCCGACCTGCAGGTCCAGGCACCCGCCGAGATCGTCGATGCCACCGGCAAGTGGCTGCTGCCGGGGCTGCTCGACATCCACACCCATCTGGATCTCGAAGCCGAGGTCAATCCGGGACTGCACGAAGCGGTACGCCATGGCAGCACCACCTTGGTGGTGGGCAGCTGCTCCCTGGGCCTCGCCTTCGGCAGCCAGCGCAGGAACGGCGAAGATCCGATCGTCGACTGCTTCACCCGGGTGGAGAATATGCCCAAGCGGGTGCTCGAGAAGTGCATTGAGAAGATCACCTGGGACAACACCGCCGATTACCTCAACCACTTCCAGGATCTCCCCCTGGGCCCGAACATCGCGGCATTCGTTCCCCATTCCATGATGCGCATCGAGGTCATGGGCACCCAGACGTCGGTCACCCGCCCCCCCAACCAGGCGGAACGACGCAAGCTGGCGGAAATCATGGAGGCGGCCATGGAGCAGGGTTACCTGGGCCTGTCCACCGACCAGATCGTGTTCCACTACCTGGCCAATGATCCCAACAAACAGATCCGTATTCCCTCTCATTTCGCGGAAGACGACGAACTGCGTCCGATCATCGAGATCGTGCGCAGGAACAACGGCGTCTGGCAGACCAATCCAGACGGGCAGAAGATGCTGCGCACCCTGAAGCGCTACTTCTGGTCGGCCGGCCGGTTTCGCGGCAAGCCCTTGAAAATCTCTGCCCTGACCGCGGTCGACTTCGTCTCCGTGCCTGGTGTCTGGCAGAAGATGCTCAAGCTCGGCAAGGTCATCAATTCGCCGATCTTCAAGGGCAAGATCCACTTCCAGGCCCTCGGCGGCGCCTTTCGGATGTGGTCAGACGGCATGATCTGCCCGGTATTCGAAGAACTGCCCTCGACCCGCAAGATGGTGGCCTGCGAAGCCGACGACGTCGCCGGCCGGCAGGCGCTGCTCAACGATCCCCAGTGGCTCGAAGAGTTCAAGGTCGACTGGGCGAAGATGACCAATACCACGGCCAATATCACCCAGATTGGCGGCAGCTCCGATGAGCGCGCCACCTTCCAGATGGATTTCGGCAAGATGCACTTCGACGACTGTGCAGTGCCCAGCTGGAACGGCGATACCCTGGCCGAGGTGCTGGAGCGCCTCAAACTCCACAAGCAAAGCGGCGGCAAGAACGGCGCCAAGGACGCCGCCGAGGCAGCCGAATTCGACCGCTTTCCCGAATCGGCCACCGACCCGCGCGAGTTCTGGCTGCAATGTCTGCGTCTCTACGATACCGGTTTTCGCTGGTGGTTCGACGTGGCCAACACCGATGAAGACGTGGTCGAGCAGATCCTGTTCGACAAGAATGCCTTGCCCGGCTTCAACGACTCCGGCGCCCATCTCACCAACCTGGCGTTCTACGACGGCAACCTGGGCACCCTGCGCATCGCCCAGAAGCGCGGTGTGGCGCGGGTGGCGGAGGCGGTTCACCGCCTCACCCGGGAGCCGGCGGAGTTCTTCGGCCTCGACGTGGGCCGCATCGACCCGGGCTGCCAGGCCGACGTGATTCTGATCGACCCGGAAAACCTGAAAAATCACGATATGAACACCGGCCGGACCAAGATCTTCCACGAAGTGTTCGAGCAGGACGTACTGGTCAACCGTTCGGACGGCGTGGTCGATCAGGTCTATATCAATGGCCAGCGGGTCTGGGAGAACGGCTCCCGATTCACCCCGATACTGGGCAAGCAAACCCTGGGTCGGGCATTGCGCGCCAACGGCCACTGATCCTCCCACCTGCCCTGCTCCCGGCCGCAGTGCGCGGCCGGGAGCACCTCTTGGCCGGCCATGAACTGGACAAACTCTATCTGATCACTGAGCCGGACATGCTCGGCCTGGTGCGCAAGGCGCTCTCGAGGCAGAGCCCGGCAACTGGTCGCGCAGGAGATCGCCAAGGACGTGGTGGCGAGATCGCCGACAGAAATCCGGGATTTCCTGCCGGCGCGGTTATAGCCCGGGATCGGGCAATAAGGGTGGAAAGAATGGTCGGAGCGGCGGGATTTGAACCCACGACCACCACACCCCCAGTGTGGTGCGCTACCAGGCTGCGCTACGCTCCGAATTTTCCGGCGTCGCCGGAAAGGCCGCCATCATACTCGATGCGGCGGCTAAAGCAAGGAAATCAGTCCTTCAGGGCGGCCAGCACGTCCTCGAGTTCGCTCACCGTCTGCTCGATGAGTTGCCGCGTCTGGGTCGCCTCCTGCTTGATGTGCTCGCCCCCCAAACGCAGGCGTGCTCCGCCAATGGTGAAGCCCTGTTCGTAGAGCAGCGAGCGGATCTGGCGGATCATCAGCACGTCCTGGCGCTGGTAATAACGACGATTGCCGCGTCGCTTGACCGGGTTGAGCATGGGAAATTCCTGTTCCCAATAGCGCAGGACATGGGGCTTGACATCGCAGAGCTCGCTGACTTCACCGATGGTGAAGTAGCGTTTGCCGGGGATCGGCGGCAACTGGCTGTTGTTACCGGGTTCCAGCATGGCTCTCCACCCTGGCTTTCAGCTTCTGTCCTGGTTTGAAGGTCACCACCCGGCGCGCGGCGATGGGAATCTCCTCTCCGGTCTTGGGATTGCGGCCGGGCCGGGGATTCTTGTCGCGCAGGTCGAAATTCCCGAAGCTCGATAGCTTCACCGGGTCGTTGGATTCCAGCGCGGTGCGAATCTCCTCGAAAAAGTACTCGACCAGCTCCTTGGCCTCGCGCTTGTTCAGGCCGAGCTCAGTGTACAGCAGCTCAGCGAGCTCGGCCTTGGTCAGCGCAGCCATTTATCCTCCCCGCAATCTGGCACCCAACTCGGAGGCGAGCATTTCGACCACCGCACCTTCGGCGGCCTGCACGTCCGAATCTCTGAGGGTGCGCTCATCGTCCTGAAAGGTCAAGCCAATGGCAATGCTTTTTTTATTGTTTTCAAGACCTTCGCCCTGATAAACGTCGAAGATTCTCACCTCCGCCAGAATCTCGCCGGCGGCGCGGCGCACTACCGCCAGCAGTTCCTCCGCCAGGGTCTCAACGGGTACCACCACGGCGATGTCGCGGCGTACAGCGGGGAACCGGCTGGGCACACTGAAGCCTTGGTCACCGGCCAGGGGCAGGCGATCGAGAAAGAGCTCCAGGAGAAACACCTGCTGATCGAACTCCAGTTCCCGCGCCACCGCCGGATGCAGGGCGCCGGCGTAACCCAGGCAGCAGCCCGTGGCATCCGCCAAGCGCAGCGACTGCCCGGGGTGCAGGGCGCGGTGGTCTGCCCGCTCGGCGGTCACCAGAGCGGCGCTGCCCAGGGTCTCCAGCAGCGCCTCCAGATCACCCTTGAGCGCATAGAAATCGACCCTCCGGCGGGGATTGGCCCAGCTCTCGGGATCGCGATCACCGCTGATCAGGGCGGCCAGGGTCTGCCGCTGGCCAAAGCCCGCTTCGCCGCTGAACCGCAGTCCGGTTTCGAACAGCCGTAACCGGCCAACCTGACGGTTCAGGTTGTGCCGCGCGGCCAACAACAAGCCGGGCCAGAGGCTCGGCCGCATCACCGACATCGCTGCGCTGATCGGGTTGGCAACGGCGACACCGGCATCATCGCCGCACACCACCGCCACGATTTCCGGCGGCACGAAGCTGTAGGTAATCGCCTCCCGATAGCCGCGGTGTACCAGGGCCGCCCGCAGTTCCTCCACAGGCGAGGTCCGGGGAGTGCGGAGCTCCGGCGCCAGCGCCGGCATGATTGCCGGTAGTTGATTGTAACCCTGGATACGGGCCACCTCTTCGATCAGATCGGCCTCGATGGATAAGTCAAAGCGCCAGCTGGGAACCCGAAACGTCCAGCCACCGGGGATTTCGGCGAGCTGTGCCAGTCCCAGGCTGAGCAGGATCTCCCGCACCCGAGGCCCGGGAATCTCCGCACCCAGCAATTGCGTCACGCGTGCCGACCGCAGGGAAATCTGCGCTGCTGTCGGCAGGTGCTCCAGCGACTCCGCTATCTCTACCGGGCCCGCGCGGCCACCGGCGATCTCGAGCAACAGCGCAGTGGCGCGCTCCAGGGCGAGCCGCGGCAATTCCGGATCGACACCGCGTTCGAAACGGTGCGAGGAATCCGTGTGCAGCCCGAGCTGGCGGGCCTTGCCGGCGATCGCCAGGGGGGCGAAATGCGCACTTTCCAGGAATATGTCGCGGGTCGCCTCATCCACTCCGCTGTCATTACCGCCCATGATGCCGGCCAGCGCCAGCGGCCTGCGGTCGTCGGCGATCACCAAGGTCTCCGCGTCGAGCGCGATCTCGGTGCCGTCGAGCAACTCCAGTCTCTCTTCGGGTAGCCCGAGACGCACCTCGATACCACCCTGGATGCGGCCGAGATCAAAGCCGTGCAGGGGCTGGCCGAGCTCGAGCATCACATAGTTGGTGACATCCACCACCGGGTGGATCGTGCGAATGCCGGCGCGCCGCAAGCGCTCCTGCAGCCATTGCGGCGTACGCGCCCCCGGGTCGATACCGCGCACCACGCGGCCGGCATAGCGTGGGCAGGCAGCACCGGCGCGGAGCCGGATCGGCAGATGATCCTCGATCTCGGGTGCTACAGGGACGATGGGAAAGTCGCGCAGCGCCGTCCCGGTCACCACCGCGGTCTCGCGCGCCAAGCCGCGGATACTCAGGCAGTCGCCGCGATTGGGGGTGAGATCCACCTCGATGATGTCATCGTCGAGCTCCAGCGCCGCCCGCAGGCCGGTGCCGGTGGCGAGGGCCGGATCGAGCTCCAACAGCCCCTGGTGGTCCGCGGACAGTCCGAGCTCTGCCGCCGAACACAACATGCCGCTGGACTCCACACCCCGCAGCTTGACAGCGGCGATAGTCAGGCCATCCGGCAACCGGGCGCCGGGCTCCGCGAAAGGGGCCTTCAGGCCCTGAGCCGCATTGGGGGCACCACAGACCACCTGCTGTACGGCTCCGCTGCCGCGCACCCGACAGACGCGCAGCTGATCGGCATCCGGATGAGGTTCGACGGCCTCGATCTCGCCCACCACCACGCCGCTGAACCCGGCGCACGCGGGCTCGACGCCGTCCACCTCCAGTCCCGCCATCGTCAGGCGCTCGACCAGTTCCGCCGTGCCGATTTCGGCATCCAGGTGCTGCATCAACCAGCGTTTGCTGAATTTCATCGCCTACCCCGGATCAGAATTGCTGCAGGAAACGCAGGTCGTTCTCGAAGAACAGCCTCAGATCGCCGATGCCATGACGCAGCATGGCCAGGCGCTCCACTCCCATACCAAAGGCGAAACCCGAGAACTGCTCGGCATCCACCCCGCAGTGACCGAGCACATTGGGGTGCACCATCCCGCAACCCATTACCTCCAGCCAACCGCTCTGTTTACACACCCGGCAGCCGGTGCCCGAACACTGGGTGCATTGGATATCGACCTCGGCCGAGGGCTCGGTAAAGGGGAAATAGGACGGCCGGAAACGAACCGGCAGGTCGCTACCGAAAAACGCCTTGAGGAACTGATCGACGGTGCCGCGCAGGTGGGCAAAACTGATCTCCCGGTCGACCACCAGCCCCTCGACCTGGTGAAACATGGGCGTGTGGGTGAGATCCGAATCGCACCGATAGACGCGCCCCGGACAGATGATCCTCAGCGGCGGGGCACGCCGCTCCAGGGTGCGGATCTGCACCGGCGAGGTATGGGTGCGCAATACGTGCGCCTCATCGACGTAGAAGGTGTCGTGCATCGCCCGCGCGGGGTGATGCGCGGGAATGTTGAGCGCCTCGAAGTTGTGATAATCGTCCTCGATCTCCGGGCCCTCTTCGACCCGGTAGCCGGCACTGACGAAGATCTCCTCGATGCGCCGCAGGGTACGGGTGATGGGGTGCAATCCGCCCACGTCGACACGGCTGCCGGGCAAGGTGACATCCAGGGTTTCGGCCGCCAGTCGCCGCTCCAGCTCCGCCGCGGCCAGCTGCTGGCGGCGCGCCTCGATGCGCGCCTGCAACTCGTTCTTCGCGGCATTGATTCCGGCACCGGCGGCCCGCCGCTGATCCGGAGGCAGCTGCCCCAGCCCCTGCAAGAGTGCGGTCAGCGCGCCCTTTTTGCCCAGGTAGTGAACGCGCTCCGCCTCCAGTGCCGCCAGGGTCTCCGTGCGATCCACCGCGGCGCAGGCCTGCGCGACGATAGTCTCGAGATTGTCCATGTTCGCTCGCTTCTCCACTCGCGAAATTGCCATCTGAGTTCGCGGCGACAAAAAACGGGGAAAGAGCGTACCCTTTCCCCGCCGTTCTTGCGTTCGCCGCAGGGGCGTGCAGCCTTAGCCCAGAGCGGTCTTGGCCTGTGCGGCAATGTTGGCAAACGCGGCTTTGTCATGCACCGCCAGGTCCGCCAGCACTCTGCGATCGAGTTGGATGTTGGCCCGCTTCAGGCCGGCGATCAGCTGGCTGTAGGTGATGCCCTCGGCGCGGGCCTGGGCGTTGATTCTGGTGATCCAGAGCGCCCGGAAAGTGCGCTTCTTGACCCGTCGATCGCGGTAGGCATATTGCCCTGCCTTGATGACCGCCTGCTTGGCTACCCGAAAGACGCGGCTGCGTGCTCCGTAATATCCCTTGGCCTGACGCAGGATCTTTTTGTGCCGGCGGTGCGCGGTAACACCACGTTTTACTCTTGCCATGATGGTTCCTCCCGTCGAGTTTCGATCAACGCCGCAGCATGCGATCGACCAGGGGCGCGTCGGACAGATTCAGAATCTGAGTTCCGCGCAACTGGCGTTTGCGTTTGGTCGTCATCTTGGTAAGGATATGGCTCTTGAACGCCCGCTTGTGCTTGTATCCCGCAGCGGTTTTCTTGAACCGCTTGGCGGCTCCGCTATGGACCTTCATCTTTGGCATTGGCTACCTCCTGGTAGGGTAGTGATAAAACCGCCGGTCAGCCTGCCAAGCGGCTGAGCACGGTCGGCGATTACTTCTTCTTGCTGCGCGGCGCGATCACCATGGTCAGCTGACGGCCTTCCATCTTGGGAAACTGTTCCACCGCACCCAGCTCTTCGAGATCCTTTTCGATACGCTTGAGCATCTCCATGCCCAACTCCTGGTGGGCCATTTCCCGGCCCCGATACCTCAACGTCACCTTGGCCTTGTCCCCTTGTTCGAGGAAGCGCCGCAGGTTGCGCAGCTTGATCTGATAATCCGCCTCGTCCGTACCCGGGCGGAACTTCATCTCCTTGACCTGAGTCTGCTTCTGCTTCTTGCGTTGTGCCGCCTGCTGCTTCTTGGCCTCGAAGATATGCTTGCCGTAATCCATCAGCTTGCAGACCGGCGGCTCCGCATCCGGAGCGATTTCGACCAAGTCCAGGGTAGCCTCCGAAGCGGCCTTCAGCGCCTCCTCGATGGGCACTATGCCGGCCTGTTCTCCATCGCCGTCGATCAGGCGCACTTCACGTACATCGTCGATTTCGTCGTTCAGCCGGGCGCGCTTGCCTTGGCCCTTGCCATAACTTTTTTTGATAACCCGCTACTCCGCGCTAGTTGTCTTGGTGCCCCTGCCGCGCTCACGCACGCTGTCGCCGAGAAGGTCAACGAACCGGTCCAAACTCAGAGAGCCTAGGTCCTCACCTTCACGGGTGCGAATCGCAACCGATTGGGTTTCCGTCTCCCGATCTCCAACGATCAGCAGATAGGGAGTCTTGAGCAGGGTGTGCTCGCGAATCTTAAAGCCGATCTTTTCGTTTCTCAAGTCATTTTCAACCCGGAACCCCTTGTTTTGCAAGGTTTCTGTCACTGACTTGGCGTAATCCGCCTGGCGGTCGGTAATATTGAGCACCACCGCCTGCACCGGCGCCAGCCAAGCGGGAAAGGCACCTTCGTAGTGCTCGATGAGAATACCGATGAATCGCTCGAAGGAGCCCAGCACCGCACGATGGAGCATCACCGGCACCTGGCGGGAATCATCGGCCGCCACGTATTGGGCTCCGAGGCGCTCGGGCATGGAAAAATCCACCTGGATGGTACCCAGCTGCCAGACCCGGCCGAGGACGTCCTTGAGCGAAAACTCGATCTTGGGGCCGTAGAAGGCGCCCTCCCCCGGCAACAGCTCCCACTCGAGCCCCTGGTGATTCAGCGCCTCGGCCAACGCTTGCTCGGCCCGATCCCAGATCTCATCCGAACCGACGCGCTGCTCGGGCCGGGTCGAAAGCCGATAGATGACCTCATCGAAACCGAAATCCGCATAGACGCCGTGCAGAAAATCGATGAACCTCGCCACCTCCTCCTGAATCTGCGCCTCGGTACAGAAGATGTGGGCGTCGTCCTGGGTAAAGCCGCGCACGCGCATCAGCCCGTGCAGGGAACCGGAAGGCTCGTTGCGGTGGCAGGAACCGAACTCGGCGAGCCGCAGCGGCAGATCACGATAGCTGCGCAGACCCTGATTGTACACCTGGACGTGGCAGGGACAATTCATGGGCTTGATGGCGAAGGCGCGCTCATCCATCTGCAGCGAAAACATGTCTGCGCCGAACTTGTCGGCATGCCCGGAGCGCTGCCACAGCGAGAAGTCGACCAGTTGCGGGGTGCGGATCTCGCGGTATCCGTGGGCACGCTGCCGGTCGCGCATGTAGCGCTCGATCTCGGTATACAGCATCCAACCGCGCGGGTGCCAGAACACCATGCCCGGCGCCTCTTCCTGGATGTGGAACAAGTCCAGGCGGCGGCCGAGCCGGCGATGATCGCGCTTTTCCGCCTCCGCCTGACGATGCAGGTAGGCGTCGAGCTCCTTGCGGTTCGGCCAGGCTGTGCCATAGATCCGCTGCAGCATGGCGTTGCGGGCGTCACCGCGCCAATAGGCACCCGCGACCTTGGTGAGCTTGAACGCAGGAATCTTACCGGTACTGGGCACGTGGGGCCCGCGACACAGATCGACGAAATCTCCCTGACTGTAGAGGGAGATCGCCTCCGCTGCCGGGATGGCGGCGATAATTTCCGCCTTGTACTCCTCGCCCATGCCGCGAAACAGGGCGACAGCCTCATCGCGAGGCATCTCTCGGCGCTGGACCTGCAGATCGGCCTGCGCGAGCTCGCGCATGCGGTCCTCGATGGCCTGCAAATCCTCCGGAGTAAAGGCGCGATCGAAGGCGAAATCATAGTAAAAACCGTCCTCGATCACCGGGCCTATGGTCACCTGAGCGCCGGGAAACAGCTCCTTCACCGCCTGCGCCAGCAGATGGGCGCAGGAGTGCCGGATGACCTCGACGCCCTCGGAATCCCGGGCAGTGACGATCTCCAGGGCGGCATCACCCGCGATGGGGTAACTGGTATCGACCAGGCGACCGTCGACCCGTCCGGCCAACGCGGCCTTGGCCAGGCCGGCGCCGATATCCGCGGCGACCTCGGCCACAGTGACAGGCGCAGGATATTCCCGGCGGCTGCCATCGGGCAGGGAAATACTCGGCATGAAATTGACCCCGGCGTTCAGTGGTGGCCCCTACCAAAGGCCACATGCGAATTGCCGACTACAGATAGCGAAGCTCGTCCGCCTATCCGCACCCGATCGTTTGGTAGGCACGAGTGGACTCGAACCACCGACCCCCACCATGTCAAGGTGGTGCTCTAACCAACTGAGCTACGTGCCTGAAAAGGCCGGCTAATCTACCAGCCAAACTGCTACCTGACAAGCGCAGGCCTCATCCTTTATTGCGAGCTGTCGTTACCCCCCAGCGCGGCACTTTTTTCCAGCAACAGCTCTCCCAGCCGCCGCACTGCGGGCCCACGATAATCCGCCTCTGCATAGACCAGATACAGCTCGGCGTAACGCGCCCCACCCTCTTCCAGCGTCAGCGGTTGCAACTCACCGCGCTGCAATTCAGCACGAATCTTCGCCTGCGGATACCAGGCAAAGCCCAGCCCCATGCAGGCGGCACGAATCGAGGTGCTGAGGTGGCTGACCGTCCAGCGCTGCTCGGCGCCGAGCCAGCCGGCATCCAGGCGCCGACTGCCGGAATCACGCACCACCAGCTGGCGGTGCCGGCGCAAGTCCTGGTAGGTCAGCGGCCGACCCAGCTGGTGCAGCGGATGCCGCGGATGGGCGACGGCAATAAAACGTGCCCGCATCAAGGCACTGCCAATGAAACCGGGCGGCACCTGCGGGGTAATGACGATATCCGCCTCATGGCGCAGCAGCGCCTCATCGGTACCGCTGAGCACGGTTTCCATCAGCTCGACCCGGGTTTCCGGAAACTCGACAGCAAACTGCTTCAGGCAGTCCAGCAGCAACCACACCGGATAGATGCCATCCACCGCCAGCAACACTTGCGCCTCGACGCCGCTGGCCAGATTCTCCGCCGACAGCTCCAGGCGGCTGGCCTCCTCCACCAGCGCCTGGGCGCGACGATAGAGAATCTGGCCGGCTTCGGTGAGCACCGCGCGCCGCCCGCTGAGGCGAAATACCCGCACACCAAGCACGGTCTCCAGTTTCTGGATCGCATAGCTGACCGCCGACTGGCTCTTGTTCAACGCCTCTGCCGCCGCGGCATAGCCACCGGCATCGACCACCGCCAGCAGGGTGCGCCACTGCTCCAGCGCAACATTGAGCTGCATGATCTTCGCCTCTGGATTATCTATTTTTTCGATCAATAAGCGCCAATATATTCACTTCATGATCATAAAAGAAGAACCCATACTGGTCCCGATCCAGTCACTCAGGGAATTTCTTCATGGCCAACCTGCTTTATCTGCGCGCCAGTCTGTTCGGCGACAACGGCAACAGCAGCCAGCTCGCCGCAGCCTTTATCGAGCGCTGGCAGGCGGCCCACCCGGACGGCGCGGTCACCCTGCGCGATCTGACCGGCTCAGCGCTGCCGCATCTGGACGCAGAACGGGTCAGTGCCTTCTTTACCCCGGCGGCAGAGCGCAACGCGGCGCAGCAGGCGGTGATTGCCGAGGTGGCCGAACTGGCGCTGTAAACTCAGTCCATCAACGGGAGCATCATCATGGGATTACTGATTGACGGCCAATGGCACGATCAGTGGTACGACACCAAAAGTACCGGTGGTCGCTTCGAACGCTCGGCGGCCCAGTTTCGCAATTGGGTCACTGCCGATGGCCGCCCCGGACCGGATGGCGAAGGTGGTTTCGCCGCCGAAGCCGGCCGCTACCACCTGTATGTGTCGCTGGCCTGCCCCTGGGCGCACCGCACGCTGATCTTTCGCCAGCTCAAAGGGCTCGCATCGATGATCGATGTATCGGTGGTCAACCCGCTGATGTTCGAGCGCGGCTGGCCGCTCAACGACGACTTTCCCGGCGCCACCGGCGACCGCCTCTACGGACTGGAGCATCTCTATCAGCTCTACCAGAAAGCCAACCCGGATTACTCCGGGCGCGTCACCGTGCCGGTGCTCTGGGACCGCGCGCGGGAAACCATCGTCAGCAATGAGTCTGCCGACATCATCCGCATGTTCAATGCTGCCTTCGATGGCATTGGCGCCACACCGGGCGATTATTATCCCGAGGCGTTGCGGGAAAAGATCGATGCCCTCAATGCGCCGATCTACGATGAAATCAATAACGGCGTCTACAAGGCCGGCTTTGCCACCACACAGGCGGCTTACGAGGAGGCCGTCACCGCGTTGTTCGACCGCCTCGACACACTGGATGCGTTACTCGGCCAGCAGCGCTGGCTGGCCGGCGACACCCTCACCGAGGCTGACTGGCGACTGTTCACCACCCTGGTGCGCTTCGATGCGGTGTACGTCGGTCACTTCAAGTGCAACCGGCAGCGCATCGCCGACTATCCGCACCTGAGCGGCTACCTGCGCGACCTGTATCAGCAGCCGGGCATAGCCGACACCTGCAACTTCGCGCATATCAAGCAGCACTATTATCGCAGCCACCCGAGCGTCAACCCGACCCGCATCGTACCCATCGGCCCGGCATTGCATCTTGATCAGGCGCACGACCGGGCGGAAAAATTTGCCGGAAAACAATTTACCGGAGAGCACCTTACCGGAGAACCAGGATGACCAACCGAACCGTGCGCCGGGTGATTCCGGGCGTCAACACCAGCGATGGTGCCGGCGTACGCTTGCGCCGTACCCTCGGCCAGTCACAACTGGCACGGCTCGATCCGTTTCTGATGCTGGATGAATTCTCCAGCGACAACGCCGATGACTATATCGCCGGCTTTCCCTCGCACCCGCATCGCGGTTTTGAAACCGTCACCTATATGCTCGACGGCCATATGCTGCACGAAGATCATATGGGTAATCGCGGCGATCTGCGCCCCGGCGATGTGCAATGGATGACCGCCGGACGCGGCATTATTCATCCGGAGATGCCGCAGCAAAAGGAAGGCCGCATGCGCGGCTTCCAGCTGTGGCTCAACCTCGCCGGCAAGGACAAGATGAAGCCGGCCGCCTATCGCGATATCCCGGCCAGCGATATGCCCTGGCAGGATCTCGGCAACGGCCAGCGCATCAAGATGATTGCCGGCACACTGACCATTGACGGGCAGCTGCTGCGCGGGCCGATCGAGGCGCCGGTCACCGAGCCGATCTATGCCGATATTGCCCTGGCGGCCGATGCTTCCCTGGAAGTGCCGGTGCCGGCGTCGCACAACGCCTTCGCCTACGTCTTCGAAGGCAGCGCCGATATCGCTGGCGATACCGTGGGCACCCATGCCGCCGCCCTGCTCGATGACGGCGAGCAGCTCCCCCTGCATGCCGGCAACGACGGTGCCCGCCTGCTGCTGCTCGCCGGCAAACCGCTCGACGAACCCATCGCCCAGTACGGCCCCTTCGTCATGAACACCAGTGCCGAAATCGAGCAGGCGCTGCGCGACTATCGGGATGGCAGCCTGACCGGATAGCCGGAACTGCCCTCGCAGCGAGCCACACAGGAAAATAACCTCCCCGCTCACTCATGCTTGGGCCCGGGGTAGTGGTGCTTTGCATAGCACAGTGGCAGCAATCGGGAGGGAGCCGGCACATCGCCGGGTCTGGCGGGTCGGCTCTGGATAAATCGACATCCTCCTCTTCCTGATAGCCGATCCGCAGGCTGACACGCCCGTCCGGCACGGCCTGCTCGCTCATCAAGACACTTCTGATGGCCAGCGCGACGCTGCTGTGCAGCGTGATTGAAACGGCCAAGGCCAACGGCCTGGAGCCTTATGAGTACTTGGGGGAGGTCTGTACGCTGCTGCCCAGCGCCAACACCCTGGCGGACGTTGCAACGCTACTGCCCTAGTGGGCCACGCGGCTAATTAGGTAACACTCAGAGCCACTGTGCTGGTGCGAATCAAGGCGCGTTTCGCAGGGAATGGTTGTTCCCTTGCCAAGAAACG